>ERZ1673962.722-NODE-722-length-20273-cov-4.481452_pt1 | contig 20273 bp, 8 predicted proteins | sample MGYA00580188_ERZ1673962 | MGnify/ENA primary metagenome ERZ1673962 (study PRJEB41334, sample SAMN05608104) | rock metagenome | biome: terrestrial subsurface; feature: shale formation; material: shale | place: USA: Pennsylvania ... | reverse complement strand
CATGTACGATGGTTCATATGTGCTACACTCAATTCCCCAATATCTTGAACTTGGTAAAGGGATATTGTCGTATTTGTTTTGATCGCCATTCCAGATAAAACGGTCCATACCTTCGTCGTGAACAACTACCATAAATCGCTTAATGAACTCTACCTTTATATTTCCGGTAAAACCGCTGGCAATAATTGTGCTGGCTCCGGTTTCCATTGTTATTAAATATAGCGACTGGTTGTATAGTCCAATGTAATTGTGAACGTTATCCTGGTCGTGTAGCCATATCTTTTCATAATCCAGGTTGGGAAGGTTGAATAATTTTGGCTTAGTGCCTATTGGTTTTAATTCTCCATTTCGGTGTCTCCAGTTTATTAATTCGTCGCACCATCCATCTTCCCGGTTGTGTTCCGTGTATGGAGTTTTTCTATCAATACCTTTTATGCTGAATTCTGTTTGTAAATTTCTCATGGCTATTTCTTTTTGAGTTTATCAAGTAGGTCGGAAAAGAAGCCGCTTTCATCATCTTGTTCTCCGGGAGGAGGTAGTGCTCCTTTTTTGGGAAGCGTATAAGGCCCGAACTTATTCACAATTTCGAGCTTTTGGTTAACGGTTAGTGTTTTTACATATTCAGGATCTTCGATTAACGAGCGAACCGTTAATTGCATTGCCAGTGTCATATCAGCTAGAATTGAATCGGTTTTTTCGTGTTCTATAAGCTGTTTTGCCTGTACCGTTTCGATAAATCCTTCATAGTGGTCGCGGTTCTCCTCGTATTGTTGCCAGTATAATTCCTTCCATTTATACAGCGTTTGGCGCGACACACCTAATTCACGCGATGCGTGTGTATAGTTAAATTCGCACTGTTCGAGCGTTTTCATTGAAGCTATTTTTTGTTCCTCGCTCCACTCGTAGGGCTTCGTTTTATTTTTCTTTTTTCTACTCATTACATCGTTCAAAATTACCGCAATAAATACACCACGATATGTATAAAGTTCCTAAAATAGTGAACAATGTACACAAAATAGAGATTAAATGCCTTTATTTTTACCGGGAACGTTCAAAGTTAATTAGTTATGATTGGAGCAATAACAGCAGGAGTAGGCCTGGCTTCTTCGGTATACGGAGGTATAAAATCGGCCAAAGCCAATAAGGAAGCAGAAAAGCAGCTTGCTGAATACGAACGAAAGCAGGATGCTTTTTACGATAAGCGACTGAATCAGGATTTTATGGAATCGAATGCCGCAAAAGGTTTGGTTGAGCAAATGCGTAAACGCTACCAAGACCAGGCAAAAACGATTGAAAGCAAAGGTGAAGCTACCGGCGCAACGGCAGAAGCTACTATTGCCGCCAAAGGTAAGGCCAATGAGCAGTATAACGATTCGATGAACAACCTGGCACAAAAAAGTACTTATTACCAGCTTAATACTGAGCAGAATTATCAAAACTCGCTTGCTGACATGTATAGTAAGCGCATGGCACTTAACAGAAATAAGGCGCAGAATGCTTCGAACCTGGCCGGTGTTGGTGCTCAGTTAATTGGTACAGGGGCCGATGTAGCAGCTATGGGGAAAGGTGCAAAAATTGAAAATACTGGAGGATAGCAATCATGGCAGTAGTTAACGACGAAGATAAAAACAATGGTTTTACACCGATAGAACCAGAGGAGCAACAAAAGGCAGCCTATTGGGGAAACCAAAAAGGCGCTTACTGGGGAGAGAGTGCTGATGCGGATGGCGTGAGTGAATTAAAAGCCCGACAAGGGAATGGAGTTGCTGATTTTAATGACTTGCCACCGCAGAGTACACAGGCACAACAGGTTGCTGAGCAGCCAACACAAAATAAAAGCTTTTTAGGCGATCCGGAGGAACTGATTAAGCAGATTTATACACCTGCACCAAAGCCTCAGTTTGATACAGAATCGGCCGATTATAAAAAACGAGCAGCAAAACTGAATGCACTCGGGCAGGGACTGAGTGGGGTTGCTGATATTATATCGCTCGCAAGAGGTGGGGAGGTTAACGCCCCGGTACAAAACAACAAAGTACCGGCCTATATTAATAGCTACTGGAACCAGCGACAGGATTATTTAAACAAGTTGGATGATTGGGGAGCCCGTGATGCAGCCAATAAGAGCTTGGCGGCCCGTATTGCATTAAATCAGTACAATACTGACCGCAATTATGGAATGGCAAAAGACAGGGCTGCAAATGACGATAAGTGGAAACAGTTACAGTTTTTGCAGAAAGAAGGTTACAACCAGTGGTTAAAAGATAAACACGCACAAGACAGCGAAGAAAGTCGTAAGAGATGGGAAGTTGAAATGGACTGGAAAATGAAGCTTCCATATATTAATGCGGCATTGGCTAAAGATAAGATGTGGTGGAGGTTGCAATATGACGACGATAAGAAGGCTTATACATTGCTTGATGAAAACGGAGTTGCCCGACATCGTTTAGTAGGAGACGGGGATATTCAGAAGCTTTATAGTTTAATTGTTGATGATCCTAAAATGGCCCAAACTATTTCGGGAAGAATGAAACAGTTAAAATCTCAGTTTGGCGAGGGTGTAAACATGAACCACATGAAGGTTATTGTGTCGGAGTTTTGGGATAAGGTACCAAACGCGGCAAAATATCTCAATAGAGGACAGGAGCAACAACCTATTACTCAGGGCGACATAGACAATATACAAGGCTATTCGACAAGACCGCCTGAATATCCTATTGGAAATACACCACCAGCCCAAGCACCGCAAACAGAAGATTGGAGCCAGTACGAACTACAATAACAGAACGAATGGAACCGCAAAAGAACAACATAAACACTTATTCCGTTAATGGGAAACTTTATGCTATCCCACAAGAAAAAAACGATTCATTTCTTAAATCGATGCCCAATGCAGCACCAGTTTATGCTTATGAGGTAAATGGTAAAAAGCTTGGTATTCCAAAAGATAAAGTGAGCAGCTTTTTAAAGGATGTTCCGAATGCCAAGGCCCTTTATGATTACCCGGATTTGAGTAGTGATGCTACGCAGGCTGCTCCTCCTGCTACAGATAATCGAATTGATGAGATGAAAGATACTTTTAAAAGTAATCCTCGATCGGTTATGGGTATGGATGTTGATACGGCCAAGCAAGTTGTTCAAAGTGTTGCTTCTGACAATATTGCACCAATACAAGCCAAAACAAATTACACTGGAAATAAGAATGAATTATTAACCGGTGTGTCCGATAAGATAACCCAGCTCGACCAGGGCATTGCTGATCGTACTCGCAATGATGGCTTTTTGACCAAAGCCTTTTCGGGCGATGTTGATGATACTGAATATTTGGCCAGAAATCTTTATAACAAAAGTTTGCGACAGGCGCAGGCCGTTTCAGGCAATGGTGGAACGGGAGTAGGTGATGCCTTAAAAGACCGTAATTTCTGGACGCTCGGGGCTACGGATTTAACCACGGCTGTAAAGCTTAAAAAAGTGGCCAACAAGATTGATAATAATGAGCCATTAACAAAACCAGAACTATTATTGCTTGACGCCTGGCGAACCAGTGAGGAAGTAAACCGGGCATTTCCTGTAGGGGATGCTAAGCAAGGCTACCAGGTTGGTAAAAGTGTTGCTGATATGATTCCATGGTTGGTTCAGTTTGCAGCAACAAGAGGAACAGGTACCGCAGGACGACAGGCTGTTACTCAATCGCTTTTGAAAGGCGCTGAGAAATATTTAGGTAAGAAAATAGGATCGATTGCCGCTAAAGGTGCAGGAGAGGTTGCGGGTGCTTATGCAGCTTCAGCCCTTATGCCGCAAACGTACACCGGAATAATTGACCGATCGCTTGGACAAACTACCAAAGGGCCTAACGGAAATATTGGTTTTGATAAAAACACAGCAGAGAAACCACTTGAAGCTATTTATAAAGGATGGACAAGTGGAGCACTTGAAGTATTAACAGAGCGACTTGGTGAAGGAATTGAGGCCACTAAATTCTATCAGAAATTACCAAAGGCCCGAATTGCAGAGCGCATGTTTGGACCGGCAGGAAAAAGAGCTGCAGAAAACTTTGGTAAATTCACAAAAGCAGTAGGATGGAATGGTGCGCCATTGGAATACCTGGAAGAATGGGTGAATATTCCGGCCAATGCAATACTTGTTGGTGATTCGGAATTTAAAGAGATGTTTAATGGTCCACAGCAGTTAACAACGTTCTTGACTGTTTTAGCCATGGGTAAGGCCATGGGAATTACCAATACGGCTATGTCGGCTATCAGTGCTTATGGTGAAGGGATGCGGCAGGACAGGGAAGATGCAGCCGCAACAAAACTGTTTAACGACAATGTGCCAGAACCGGCAAGGAACCAGATAAACGACATTTTAAACAATCCTGAGATTAGTGTTGAGCAACAAGGGCAACAGCTGTTTGGCATTATTAACGGACTGAATAATAGAGAAGCTCAGGGCGCTGTTATTAATTACATTTCAACGTTAAACAGGTGGAATAAGCAGCAACATGCAGAACAGGTAACAGAGGCTACAGTCAACCCCGAGCAGCCACTACCAACGGTTAATCCGGCTGATACTTACCGGGCTGAGGTAAGTGATTTTATACGACAAAATACACATAACGACGGTTCGCTAACCCGAATTAAGGATGATGAAGATAATGAATGGTTTGTTTCGTCGGGGCAAATTGATGATGCCGATGGAATGCTGATTGTTTACGATCCGAATTCACCTAACGGGAAACGTGCTATTGCGGCCTCGGACGTACAGGGTAATCCTGAAAAGATTACACCTGATGAGTTTTTGGAAGCCCAAATGCAGCGTTTTGCACAGCAGGAACAGGTTAAACAAGAGATTAAGGACCAGAGTATAACGATTAACGGACAACCTTACCTGGTACTTGGAGATATTGAGGGAGATATAGGATTACAGCCTATTGATGAAACCGGGCAGCCATTGGACGCGAACCCTATAATGATGCCCAAAAAGGAATTTGAGGCAGCGATAGCAGAGCAACAGGAAGCAGGCAGTGGGCAGTCACAAGACCCCCTTCCCGCTTCGCGGACTTCTCCCAATGTGGGGGAAGAAACAGCCTCTAATTCCATGGCGGGTAACGAAGGTGGCGAACAGCCTTCTGTTGCCAATGAAAGTGTTGCAGAGCCAGCGGCAGCACCAAGGGTAGTAAATACGGTTAAAATTGGTAAGAATAATTACAAATACACTACTGAACAAGACGGACGGTTTGATATACAACTGGAGGAAGGACAGGACCCTGCAAAAGCAGAGAAGGAGATACGGGCCACATTGCCCGACGATCAGCAGCACCGTGTACAATTAACCCAAAACGAAGTTGAAATTCCTTCCAGTGTGCCATGGGTGGCTCCTAAGCGCGAATTAAGAACTACCGGAATAACTATTCTGCCGGAAAATACACCTGTACCACAGCTGACTTCTCAGCAAGAAACGGTAAACAATTTAGAAAATAATTCTGTAAAGTTAACCGAAACAAATACAGATAGAACTGATAATCAGCAAAATGCAATTTCGGGAACTGATGAGAGTTTACCAAAAAATGAAACTACAACAGAACAAGGATATAATGAACAAATTAACCAGCAGAGAGGACTTACTGAAGGTGGAAATGGAATCGTTAACGAAACAGTACCAGATAATAGCGGTGTTATACTTCCACAAGCAGAACAAGGAATCGCTGATAATGGCCTGGCTGAATTAGCTTCTGACGAGATTAAAACAGATGCCAATGAAAAACCTGAAGAACAGCAACCGGGAACAATTGAGCAAACTGAACAGCAAGTAGAAACTGTACCGGAAGAACAAGGACAAGATAAGCCAGAAGGACTGGGCGAAGAAACTCAAATAAGTTTGTTAAGTGATGAACTTCAACAGGCCGGAGAAATTGCCAACGAAAAAGAAAGTGTACAACGTGCCGAAGCCGAAGTAAACACTAATCCGACAGAAGGACAAAAAGAAGCCGGTAATTATAAAAAAGGCCATGCCAGGTTTGGTGGTTTTGATATAACGATTGAAAACCCAAAAGGCAGTACCCGGAGTGGAAAAGACCAAAGCGGAAAACCATGGAGTATTACCATGAATAACAACTATGGTTATTTTAAACGCACACTTGGAAAAGATGGTGACCAGATAGATGTTTTCCTGGGGCTAAACAACCGCAGCCAGAAAGTATATGTGGTTGACCAGATCGATCCGAAAACCATGTTGTTTGACGAGCATAAAGTTATGCTGGGCTTTAACAGCGAACAGGAAGCCCGTGAAGCTTATTTGAGTAATTTCTCGGAAAACTGGCCGGGCTTAGGTGCTATTACCGAAATGAAAAAGGCTGACTTTAAAAAGTGGCTTGGGCAGAACAGTAAAAAGAAACAACCTAAACGGAAACCCGTTAGCAAAGCTATTCCTACCCGGGTTAAAAAGCAACAACAACTTTCGCCGGAAGAAAAGAAAGAGCGTAAGGAAAATAAGGCAAAGGCCCTTGCAATTGAGCCTGTAAGTTTAGAACAACACATCCTTCAATACATTGTTCGTGGCAATCGCCTGAATCGGGGGGAGATTAAACGCGAGTTGTTTCCGAGATCGAAAAGTGAAATGAATAAACGGTTTTCGATGCTAAAAAATGATGCGCATACCATTGATGAGTTATTGGTTAAAGATGGTGCAGTATCGGGGACAGACTTCGAGCAAGAAGCCATGGAAAGCAATGTTTGGCGCAATGCAGTGCTTAATGTTGTGTTGAGTAATTCGACCCCTACTGAAATGGTTGACCGTATTCTTGAAATTGGAGAAGCCCAGGTAAACGATATTGAACAGCAGGAAAACAAAATGGCAGAGGCCATGATGGAAGCTGAGCGCCTTGATATTGCCAATATGAATGAAGCATACGCCGAAATGTATGCGGAAATGGAAAAAAATGGTGAATTACCTTCTGAAGATGAATTAAATAACTTATTTTTGTTAGACTATGGCACAGAAGAAAACATTAACGAAGGAACAGTTTCTGGAGAAAATGGCGAAACTGACGGAACAGGAGGCCGAGCGGACCGGGGAAAGCCGGACAGTGATAGCCCGGAGAATCCTTCACAATTACCAACAGAAGAAAGGTCTGCCGGATTAGAAGCCGATCTAAAACGGGCACAGCAAATTCATACTACTGCCCGGAATACTTACAATAAGCTTAATAACAGGTTAAAGAACAGTCCTGAGTTTGGGAACAAAGGACAAGCGGATATATTTGGCAACTTAGGTGGTGCCGACATGCTTGATTTTGGCAGCAACGATCTTACTGAAGCGCGTAAAGCCGTAGCCGATGCAAAAGCAAAAATGGATGAAGCCGGAAAAGAAGTAAGCCGGATTAACAAAGCCATTGAAAACATCAGGAAAGATGAAGGACAGGTGGGCATGTTTGCTGAAGAGTCAAAACCGGATCAAGAAAAAGGCACATGGTTGTTCGATATTCCGGAAGTATTAGATAATTCAGGCTTTAGAAAAAACCTTGAGGCTTTTTACAGAGCCGTTGACAATAACCCCGAAGGATTTAGTACTGACGACCATGAAGCCAAAATATTTCCGGTAATAAAAAAGGCGGGAGTAAAAACTAAATGGGGATGGAAGGATGGAAACGAAAGACTTCAATTTTTTACGCCTGAATCAAAACCCGATCAAGAATACGAATACAACCTTAGAAGTCGTCCGTTTGGAACAGGAACATTCCCTACTGATAATTTTGTAAGATTTGAAGAAGATGGTACTCCATTTGGGAAGGTTATCTATTCCGAAAAATTACCAGTAGAAACTATTAATAAGTTTGAGCTTGTACCAATAGGGCAAGTTAAACCCGGTAGTTATTTGATGGTGCTTGGTAAAAACAGATATCCAATAAATGTAGAGCTTATAAAAACTCAGAAAGGGCACGAGGCTGTTAAAATAACTTCTGATGAAAATAAACGAATCAACCAGAATTTATCTGTTGTTGAGTTTCACAAGCAATTGAATGAAGGACGTATTATCGGAGATAGATCAAAACCCGATCAAGAAAATTTAGCTGATCGCACCAATGAGGCGAAACAGTTTCAGGACGCGGACAGGCAAGAACCTGTTCAGCGCCCTGCGGACAAACAGGAGCCTAAGTTTTTGGATGATGCGATAAAAGAATCAGGCAAAAAAACAACAGAGAGACAGCAACCCAAACGAAAAAGCCTAACCGACCGGGTTAAAAAGAATCTAAACAAAAGTGAGGCCGAGCGATTGGATGAGTTGCGTAATAGGTTGCGTAATAAGCTTGGAGGCCAGTTAAACGCAGGTTTAGACCCTGAGACGTTTATGATGGCAGCCGAAGCAACCGGTTTAGTCATTAAGTCGGGAGCACGAGCATTTAGCCAGTATGCTTCAACAATGGTTGATATGCTGGGTGAGAAAATTACTCCACACCTGAAAGCCCTGTATGAATATACCCGTAGAGCAGACAGTGCGGAATATGCCAAAGAAATGACACCTACCCCCGAGGTAGATAACGCAGATATTGAGCAAATTATAAGAGAAAGTGACGAAAATTTTGTAAATTTACATAAAGAAAACGACGATGTATCTGATAGATCAGGAAATAGCGAATCAAGTAGCTCGGACGAACAAACTGAAGTACAATCTGACGGAGCGAATGTTTCGGGCAACGGAGGAGGAAGCCGAAGCAATGGAAATGGAGATTCGCAGTCAGGTAGAACAGGAAACCGGCAGCGACCAAGTAGCCAGGGCAGTCTCGATTTATTTACCCCTGTTACTGGAGAACGAAGCACTGAGAACGAGCAAAACCAACCAGAGAGCGAATCTACCCGAAATACTGACAGAGAGAGAGGCCAGTCTGATAGCGCAACGGGAGATAATGTTGAGCAAGAAGGAGACACAGCAGACCGAGCAGATGTTGCAGCGAATACTCCAAAGGCAGGAAGCTTTGCGGAGCGAGTTAGGATAAACCGTATTAAGCAGCAGGAGGCTGAAGGAGTTCCTGTTAAAGTTTCTGATCGGGCCAATATTTCCGAAACCCTTCCATTTTTATTAGAGGACCAGCAAGACGACGTATTTAAAACAGAGAAACGTTTTAATGATGCGAAGCACCAAACCCATGAACGGGCGTATGGTAAAGGAATGTTGTTCACCAATGGCACCGGAACCGGAAAAACCTATACAGGTTTAGGTATTGTTAAACGATTTGCCAAACAAGGAAAAGACCGTATTCTTATTGTGGTACCCACTCAGCCAAAAGTTACCGACTGGATTAAAGATGGCAGGAATCTTGATTTAACCATTACTGCCTTAAAAGACACCAAAGATAAAGGCACGGGTATCGTTATTACTACCTATGCCAATATGAGGGCTAACCTTGCCTTACTGGAAGATGATTTTGATTTAGTGATGTACGATGAAAGTCACCGCTTAATGGAGGATAAAAAAGGAAGTCCTTCATCGACTACATATACCCACTACAATCTTACCAATAAAACAGAAGGACATGCCTTAATGCGTTTGCAGGAGGTTCACCCACTTTGGTTAAAAGCCCGAGAATTAGAACGCAAGATACGCCATGAAGGAGAATACAGGAATAACCCTGATTTAATGGACCTTCATTATCAACAATCGGTCGAACGTGAGGAAAAGTTAGATACTGAGCTCAAACAAATAAAAGAACAAAAGAAAGAAGTTCTTCCTGCATTAGAAAAACGAGCAGCCGAAGCCTACAAGCGCACGAAAGTTGTGTTTTTATCGGCTACTCCGTTTAAAATGCACTTTAATCTTCGGTATGCCAACGGTTATTTATTTGATTGGGGTGAGGAAATTACCTACGAAAGTGCAAGCAGAGGTATGAGCCGGGTAGATCCGGAAAGCCGTTTCTTCCTTGATAACTTTGGTGGAGCTTACGAGTGGAAATATCATCGCTTACAACAGAAATCGGATGCTAACCCCGAGGCAATAGCCATGCAGGAGGTTGAGTTTTCGGAGAAGCTGATGAAGCAGGGAGTGATGAGTGGACGGGCCATTGAATCGGATATGGACTATTCGCGTGAATTTCCAAAAGTGGCATTAGCAAACGCAGACTTGTTTAACCGAGGCTTTAACGATATTTATAAGTGGGGCGATGATGCGGAGTTTGACGGTTTACGCGATGCAGCCCGGGAAGTGTTTTACAACTACAACTACACTACCAAGTTATTTGAATCGCTAAAAACATCAATGAGTATTCCGCGAATTCAGCAACACATTGATTTAGGAAGAAAAGTAGTTGTTTTCCACAGAAGAAGGCAAGCAGGTGTAACACCCCCTTTTAAAAGCATACTTGCTTTAACACGTTCGCGGATGAATGCTGTACTTGCCGATAAAGAATCGGATGCAGAGCAAAAACAAAAAGCTAAAGATGTACTTGCCCAATGTGATTTGTTTGCAGAACGTTATTCTGACTTACTGGATTACGAATTAACCCTTAATTATAATTCGGCCATTGATCAGGTAGTTGCGGAATTTGGTACTGATCGAGTACGTTTGATTAACGGTAATGTAAGTAAGAAAGACAAAAATCAGGCAGTAAAAGACTTTAACGATGATGAATCGGGAGTTGATATTATTATGGTGCAGGAAGAATCAGGCAAAGAGGGAATTTCCCTACACGATACTTCCGGTAAACATCAAAGAGCACTGATAAGTTTATCAATGCCAATAAGTTCAATTACTGCATTACAAATAGAAGGACGTATCTTCCGTATAGGAAACGAAAGTAATGCGATATTTGAATATCCTTTACTTGGACTTGATTTAGAGGTTGCCGCATTTGGCCAAAGCATTAACCGAAAACTAAGTACAACTGAGAACTTAGCCGTAGGGAACCAATCGAGGGATCTACTTCGTTCGTTTGCAGAAGGAGTATTGTTTAACTCAACAACCGATGCTCCGAACCAGGAACAGGGAAAAGGCGGCAAAGAGTACGACAAGAAAGAGCTTGAACTTAAGAGTGAATTCCAACGTGCGAAACTGGTTTATTCAACCAATCAGAAGCAGCGAGGCCGCCGCGACCAACGTAAAGGAGTGGATTATTACCCAACACCCGAGCCGGTAGGACAGAAGATGGTGGAATGGTTAGGATTACGTGAAGGAGATGAGGCATTAGAACCAAGTGCCGGACACGGAGCTATTGCCATGTGGTTCCCATCGAATGTAAAAGGTACTGTTATTGAACCGTCATTTGAACTGTTTTCAAAGTTAACGGCACGTACCGGCGATGCAAAAAAAATAAATACCACTTTTGAAGAACACAACGTTATTAATAAATACGATGGTGTTGTTATGAACCCTCCTTTCGGACAAGGTGGATCCACAGCCATTAAGCATATTGAAAAAGCATACAAACATTTACGCCCCGACGGAAGGATAGTAGCACTTATTCCGAATGGCGGAAGTATGCAAAAGAAATTTGATAAGTTTTTGTATGGCGAAGATGAAAAAGGACAACTGTTAAACCCAGATGCTTATTTGGTCGCTGAAATGGTACTACCGGCAGTAACATTTGAACAGGCCGGGACCGCAGTAAATGGAAAAATAGTTGTTATTGATAAGTTGCCTGTTGATAAAACTGAACGTCAGATAAGACAGGAGGTAAGAGATGAAAGTAATCAGCAAGCTCTACAACCCGGAGGTGCATTAATGAGCACTGAGGAAATTAATCAAGAGGTTGCACGAAGGTTAGCTGAGCAGCGACCAAACATTTATACTTCGAAACACGACTTTACTTCTGCAAAAACAATAGATGAATTGTTTGATAATGTAGAGTACGTTGATGTAACCCCAAGAATGAAACCATTTGAAGGGATGCAGGAAGCATCGAGCACTGAAGAAACCAGTACGCCAGTAGAGGAAGTTGAAGGGGAAGGAGAAGTATTACATCCGGTAGAAGAATACGAGCATACCAAAACAGGAGCCAAGCTTTATAATGTTCGTGTAATTGGCCGTACCGACCGATTTAAAGAACTGGCCAATATTGCACGTAAGCATAGCCCTTATAATAAACGTAAGGCTTACAGCCCTTACGCAAAAGGATTTCTGTTCTCTACCAAAGAACATGCGGTACGATTTAGAAATGAAGTTGAAGGACGAGATGAACAACCAGCATACCGAAAAGGAGATATAAGCTCCACTGGTATGCCCATGTTTTCTTTCGGTAGTAAAATGGCGCAGGATTTAAGCGGACGTAACGGACTGGATGAAAAACACGAAGCTACCAGGTGGTTTGTTAATCAGCTTAACGAGCAAAGTGGTAATATTGCCGAAACACAAGTAGTAAAAGCACTGGAAGAATTACCCGATGCACTGGCCGCCGATGGTGCAACACCGTGGGCCGTTAATCATGTTCGTGATAATATTGAAGAAGGATCGGAAATATTCGGACTTGAACATAACCAAAAAGTGTATATTGTTTCGGAAACCAATAATGGCGAACAGGAGATAGCAGCCACCTGGTTGCACGAAAATACGCACGTAATAGTTGCACGAGAATTTACTAACGATGAATTAACAGAACTTTACGACAATGTAGGAGAGGAATATGTCCGGAGAATTCTGCCCGATGATTATCATAATCGGAACAAGGCTACACAGGCCAATGAATTACTGGCTTTTACAGCAGAGAGCTTAACAGCCAATAACCGCATGGATGATATTCTTAGCGGAAATATTGATTTTAATTCATTACCTTTATCATTACAATTTGCATTACACCGGGTAACCGGAAGATTTAAAGAATATGGAACGAATAATAGTAAGCGTAAGCAAGGACGGGGAAACATTACGAATGCACATGGGAGTACCCAAGGCAGTAGCCGAGAAATACCGCGAAATCTGCAACAAACACCCAAAAATGGATCAGCAGAAAGCACTGGATCGGGCCAGAAAGGAAGTGAAAGCCGGTTCTTAAGCGATCTTCTTTATTCCAATAAAGCTGTGCCCCAAACCGAAACACCAGAGTTTAAACGATGGTTCGGTAATAGTAAAGTAGTAGATGAAAACGGAGAACCTTTAGTGGTTTATCATGGAACACCTTATGTCTTTAATGAATTTTCTAAAAAAGAAAAAGGGAAACGTACTGATCATAAACCGGATGATGTAGGGTTTCATTTCTCAAATGACCCTAAAATTGCAGATACATATGCAGGCACAAGTGAAATAAAGCTCTTTGAAGAGTACAGTAGAATGTTTGGGGAGCTTCCTGATCGTTACTCTGCAAATGTTAAGCCTAATCTAATGCCTGTCTACTTATCTATTCAAAATCCATTAAAACAATATGATTCTTTTGTGATTAACAAGGAATTAATAGATCAAGCCAAAAAAACCGGTCATGATGGAATTTTTGCCCAAGTTGGAGATAGAATAGAATACGTTGCTTTTGAACCTACCCAAATAAAATCAGCCACAGGGAATAACGGTGGTTTTGATCCTGATAATGCGGACATACGGTTTAAAAAGAAAGATCCACCGCCAAAAGACCCGAACGACAGTAATTTTCTTGCGGACCTTATGCCCGAAGCAGGCAAACGCTATGCCGAGCGCGAAACAGCGCGAAACTTTAAAGAATGGATAGGTTATGTTCGTCAGTCGTGGCAAGACAAAAACCTACCTATCCGGAAGCTGGAAGAAGCTATTAAGGAGCGAGGTGGGCGTATATGGAATAAAACCAAACCTTACCGCGATATAAACCTGAGTTTTGGACGTATGGAACGTCTTTACCGCGATTTCCACGAAGAAAACATGGTTCCGGTACTGGAGGCGATTAGTGAGTTGGTAAAAGCCTCGGGAATAAACCGCGATTACATTATACCCTACATTTACGCCAAACATGCCGAAGAACGGAATAAATCGATGCGGATGGAGGAATTTGACCGCTGGCTGGAAGTAAAAGAGGCCGACGGTGAAAAAGTAAGCATTAAAGAACGCAACGAAAAACTTGATGAGCTGGATAAAAAAGACTATTCGGGAGTAAGCTCTTTTAGTGACGAGAAAATTAATCCCGACGACCTGGCTAATATGATGGTAGAGGAATTTGAGCAGCATATTGAGCAGAAATATATTGATAATTTGTGGGAGGCTGTAAGCAAGGCTTCGGGTACTATATTGGATCACTGGTTAAAAGGTGGTCAGATTTCGCCGAAACAGTACAATCATTATAAGATCCAGTATAAATACTTTGTTCCGTTACGTGGCTGGCGGCATGGGTTAGCCAAACAATTGCGCTACCATAGCAGCGACGGATTTGGGCGCAGTTTACGCCATGCTGAAGGACGGACCAGTCTGGCTGATAATCCATTGTCGAATATGGAAGCCGTGGCCTTTAAAGCTATTGGCGAACGTGTAAACAATGAAGTAAATCAGAGTTTATTAAACCTGGTAATGGCTAATTACGACCGGGACAAGTTTTCGGATATGTATGCAGTAAAGAAAGTTTACTACATCCGCGATACGGAAATAAACCCGGAAACCCACCAGGAGGAAGAAGTATGGGTGCCAACGGTTGATAAACCAAGCAAAGAGCTTTTTGATAGTGGCGATGTAAAAACTGAATTCTACAAAGAGCACATGAAATTGCGCTCGGGATTTGAAAGCCAAGAGCACGAAGTATTGATAAAACGCGATGGCGGCGATGTAGCGGTGGTATTTACCGATGACTATTTAAGCACCGCACAGGCATTTAACCGCCAGAATACCATATTTATGGTATTTGGTAAATTCTACGATTCGAATAATCTGGATCGATTGGCGAAAGTTACCGGAGCCGGAGGATTGACTAATTTTATGAAGGCGATGTTTACCAGCTCGAACCCGGTATTCCCATTTACCAACTTTTTCAGGGATGTACCGGAAGCTGCATTAACAATGTTGATTGGCGAAGCCAACCCGAGGGTAATGAAAAATGTGCCGAAGGCTATGGCAACGGTGCGCCGGTTTTTGTACGGAAAAGAAAAGGGAGGAGTACTTGATAAGCAACTGCAAGACTTTTACAAAATTGGTGGCGCTACTGGCTATACCCATGAAAAAACACCACAGGAAATTGAAAAAGACCTTACCAAAGAGCTAAAACGCATATTGCAGCAGGGAACATTTAAAGGGGCAACAATAAATAAGTTAGCCGGGGCATTAACCGCCTTTGAAAAATGGAACCAGTTATTTGAGGATACTACCCGTTTTGCTGTTTATTTAAGCTCGCTGGAAGCCGGAAACAGCAAGGAGGATGCAGCTATGCACGCCAAAGAAGCATCTGTTAATTTTAACCGGAAGGGAAAAGTTACAAAAGTTGTTGACAGTGTATGGGCTTTCTTTAATGTAGCTATACAGGCAGCACAGAAAAACTTTAAGTTAGCCAAAGATCATCCGGGGCGCTTTGCCGCAGTAGCCGGAAGTGTGGCAATGCTGGGATTTTTTGAAGCGATGTTAAATGATGCTTTTGACGACGACGACGATTATTACGACATTAATGATTGGGTACGCCGGAACTATGCGAATTTTAAACTGGGCGACAAATATATTCGTATTCCATTGCCTCAGTTTTGGAGGGGATTTCACTCGATGGGAGTAATTGCTTATGATTTATTTTCGAAGGGAAACACAACAAATAAACAAGCCTTGTATGATACGGTATTGAATTTTGTTGGAGGATTGAGCCCTATTGATATTCCGGGATTTTGGGTAGAAGGAGAATTTAAGTTAACACCACTTGTTCCGACCTACGCAAAACCATGGGCTGAACTGGCTACTAACCGGAATTTTATGCAAAGCCGTATTTACAAAGAACCCTACACTAAAAAGCTGGAAGAGCAGTTAGCCAACAGCACCCTGCATAAAAAGAATGTGAACCCGGCAATTAAGTTAATAACCGACTTTTTGGCAAAAGATATAGGAGGCCGATATGGCAACCTGAAATTTGATGTAAAAGACGGAGAAATAAAAGACCTGAATTGGTGGTTAGACTGGAATCCGAGTAAAATAGAGCATTTAATAACCAGTTATTTCGGTGGTTCGGGAAGGGCAGTGAGCGATATGGTAACCACTATGTTTCAGTTATTTTCGAGCGAAGAAGCTGTTAACATTAATAATGTGCCGTTTATTAACGCCTTTATCCGAAATACGCCTGATTCGAAATGGGGAGTAATTGGAAAATATTACGATTACCGTGATATGAGCGATAAGTTTGGAGCCGTAGAGGACTATGCTTATCGTAACCACGACGTTAATAAATTGAACGAGATAAGCGATGAGGATTTAAAAGTAATGAATGCGTTGTTTTCGCTGTATGACAAAAGAATTACCGACCTGATTAAAAAGGTAGGAATGGACAGTGAGGAAGGCAGCGAAGAAGTAACAGCATTAATGCAGGAAGCGGTAAACGAAGTAGATAAAATATTGGACAAATAACACTATAAACTATGATAACAGATATTTCGCCAAAGGAAATGAAGCTGCGTACCCGGAGTAACCTGGGGCTGGAGCCCGATAAGATATTGTTTGCAACCGAGCATCGTAATTTAAGCGATAATGTTGTGCGCCTTGATGAGTACCGCCAGTATTGGGAAAGTTTGGAAGATGTGCGCGACAGGATGCGTGAAAATATTGATTTTATGCGTGGCCGACAATTGGAACGTAAAGTTGTTAACGATTCGGGCGAAGCTATGACTGAGGCCGAGTATATTGCTGAGCAGGGAAAAACACCCTATGTGCAGAATATTATCCGTCCGATAGTAACTACTATTGAAGGTTTGTTCCGGCAGGACAAAGGGAAGAGTATGGTGGTGTCGCGAAAGCCCGGATCGGCCAAGCAGGAAAAGATGCTTACCAATGCGCTACAATCGGTATTGGATGTTAACGAAATTAGCGAGGTAGATCCACGGGTATTGGATTATTTTTTGGCATCGGGTATTCCGGCACAGCGCCTGGGTTTTGATTACTGGCCCGATTTGCAGCGCCACGAAGTGTTAATTGATTATTACGACCCGAATTACATTTTCTTTAACAATGACATACAGGACATACGCGGCAAGGACCTGCGTTTAATAGGTATGCTGCACGATATGACCCTGGATGATATGTATGTGCATTTTGCCCGTTCGGGATCGGACAAAGAAGCCATACGGCGTTTATACCATGTTGACCGGCATGAAACGCCCCATTACGACAGTTTAAGCCCTGAACGGATTAAAAACCTGAATTTTTATGTACCCACTGAAACGCATAAATGCCGGGTGATTGAAGTATGGGAAAAACGTGCTGTTGATGTTATAAAATGGACCGATGAGGCCGATGGCAGCGAAGGGGAATGGACACGACCTGTTGACGAACTGGAGGCTATTGCTGTACAACGTTTTGAAAAATACCGTGCCGAAGGATTTAATATGGAAGATGTGCCGCGAATACTTTATAAGTTTGAGCCCAGTTACCGGTGGTTTTACAAATTTATGACCCCATGGGGCCATGTGTTAAAAGAAGGTGTTAGTCCGTACCGTAATTTTCAGCATCCGTTTGTATTGGCACCTTACCCGTTAATTAGTGGCGAGGTATTTGGGTTTGTGGAAGAGTTAAAAGACACTCAGGAGCAATATAACCGCATATTTACATTGATGGACTTTATACTAAATACCAGCGCGAAAAACACTCTTATACTTGATGAGGCCAGTTTAAACGGTAAACGACCGGAGGATATTGCTGAAGATTACCGGCGCGTAGGTGGTGTAATTGTGTTAAAGTTAAAAGATGGTGCAAAACCGCCAAAAGAGCTTAAGGGGGCAGGGCTCGACCGGGCATTGTTTGAGATTATAAATATGTACACGAAATTAATGCAGGATATTTCGGGCGTACAGCCAAGTTTGCAGGGACAAGCGGCAGGATCGAACGTACCGGCCAGCCGTTATATTGCCGAAGCACAGGGAAGTACTATAAACCTGAAACGCTGGTTAGACTTTTTCGCCTCGTACCGCAAAAAACGCGACATGAAGGTGTTGGATATGATACTTCAGTTTTACAACAGTGGGCGTTACCTTACAGTTAGTGGCAGCGACAGTAAAGAAGATAAATACTACGACCCGGAAGAAGCGCGAAAATTAGCCAATGATTTACAGCTTGTAATTGCCAAAGGTGGTGATAGCCCTGTTTACAGAGCTATGAATGATGAAATGCTGAAAGACTTACTCTTGAAGAAACTGATTACACTGGAACAATTTTTGAAACATACCGATTATCCGTATAGTAAAGCATTGTTGGAAGATTTACAAAATGCAAAAGAGCAGGCCGAGAGTGGCGAAGATCCGAATGCTGTATTAAGCGGATTAGGGCAAGCGGTACAGCGCAGGGAAGTTGCGGCTTAAGACCTTCTCCCGGAAGGGAAAGGGATGACCAGAGTGTTAAAAAGATGTTTTGTTGTTTGATATAGTTTAGTTAGGTAGTTTGGCCCCGGCTCTTATTGAGTCGGGGTTTTTGTTGTATGTGCTTGCAAACACTACGAAATTAAACTGTGTGCTATTATTTACTCATTTCTTTAAGTAATACAACTTCGCTTGCCTTAAAATATTTCCGTTTCCCTTTTGTGATTGGCGTTAATTCGCCACGTTCTTGATATGTGTATGTCCATTGTCTTGTGATTCCAAGAAATTCACAGACCTGATTTCTGGTTAGTAGTTCATTTTCTGAAAAACCATAAGAATCTATGCCCACTTCGGAGTTGATTTCATTTTGAATTACTTTTGCGATGTGTTTTGCCTCCGACTCAGAAGCAATGATGATTAGTATTTTTTTCATTATTTCAAGAATTTATAGTTTTTTTAATCTATATCTCAATCTGGAAATTTGATTGGTGTAACACCTTATTAAATTATTCCTAAAATCGTCAACTATTTTCTGTTCTTGCGTTGAAAAAGGATGAGTGATTTGAATACTAACATTTGAATAACGTTTATATTTTCCTAGTTGCGGGAGGTGTTTTACTTCATCTTCATACCTAAAATGTCTAAGCTCGTAATGATCATTACGCTTAAGTTCTTTTATTGTTAATTTAAGTGTTTCAATTTTATCAATAATTGATTCTATTTCTCTTGCTCTTTTAAGATGATAGCTTATTGATTGTTTGTTTGCCATTGTGTTGAATTTAATTTGTTAAATTATAATGTGATTTAAAAACTCCGGCAGTAGCGGCTACCGGAGTTGTATTAACAGCCTGACTTTCACAGGCAGCGGTTCTCCTTTCGGTTCCGGTGTTAAATAAGTATAATTAAGTGAATAATTTTTGATAGGTTTCTTTAATTACTTTGGCATCGAATAGAGCGTTGTGAGTTTGCGGTACATTGTTGGATAATTCCTTGTTATCGTAACAGTATGTTCCTAATCGTTCAATATCGAAAGCGTCAGCCGGAGGTATCTTCTCTTTAAAGGCAATTAAATCATTCAGGTCGGAAGGGACAGGGGAAATATTATCGGGTAGTTTTGGGAGGCCGGTTCTGCTTTTTATCGATAGTTCATAATCGCCCATACAAGAAATAGAAATTCCCTTTTCTTGTGTTATATCATAAATCCTGTCACCATTGCAAATATCGTTTTCTTTCACTTCGTTCCATTCAGCCAACAGTTGCACCAACCAGTACCAATCATAAGTACCACAATCGCAAATAAATTGTATTTGGTAGTCGGAGAATTGGGATAACCATTCTTTTAGCGCCTTTCCCATTAGCTCAAAAATACCCTTTGAATTGGTTTGATGATCATTGTCCGGAAAGTCGCACATATCTTGGTCGTTCCATAGTAATTTACTCACCACATTTTCTTTTACCCAATCATCGCAACGGTTAATATCAAAGTCGGAGAATTCAGCGTAGAAGGATTTAAATTCTGATTTTATTCCTTTTTGGTATACCATTCGAGCAATGTTCTCACCACAATTAAGACATTTCATATTATAGTCGTTTTCTGGAAAAACAAACCCATCCTTACCACATTTTGGGCAACCATATTCTGTAATAATTTCATCACTAACGATGCCTAAACTTATAGGTTGAGCATCGGGAGATAGTGAGGTAAATTCGAAATCGAAATAGAGATTTATTGTTTTCATTGTAGTTTGTTTTTTAATTATTTGTAGTCGATATCCATTTCAGCAAAAGGGTAGGTTCCGTATTTTTCGTACCAGGGAATAGGTTTTGTTTTTTGTTTTTTAAGTGGGCGAGTTGACCCCCTCCCGGTTA
>ERZ1673962.721-NODE-721-length-20307-cov-5.732224_pt1 | contig 20307 bp, 37 predicted proteins | sample MGYA00580188_ERZ1673962 | MGnify/ENA primary metagenome ERZ1673962 (study PRJEB41334, sample SAMN05608104) | rock metagenome | biome: terrestrial subsurface; feature: shale formation; material: shale | place: USA: Pennsylvania ... | reverse complement strand
TAACGTTGGTTGCAAGTTGTCGTAACTTGCCTGAATACGTATAAATTGAATTTGAAACACTAAAATACAATATTATGAAACAGTTGATTAAAAAATTAAGTTATGCAATTTGCATATTGTTAACGTGCGTTATTTTATTATGCCAAAGGACACATGAAAAGGTTAGTAATGATTGGATCTTGATTGACAGCACTAAAATTATTCAAATTGCAGAAACAGATAGTGTTACTTATTATAGAATTATTCCAAAGACTCCTAATGCACGTTAACGGTTTGTATAAGATTTGAAGGGCAAACCACTAATGATAATTAAGAGAGCAAAAGGCTATATTGCCCTTTTAATTTTATACTTTGTTATAGCCAGTTAATTTATTAGTACTATGAAAATTGAAATGCAGAAAAGAAAGGCGGGAATATATATACAATGGTTTATTATAGAAGGACTGAGCGGAGGAAAAAGAACTACTTACTCGATATACGCAAACCAAGCAAAAAACTATGCACAAGCTGTTAGGTTTTGGAATAAAACGTGGGGTGGGCGTAATGGAAACAAAGCTTTTATATTGAGAAATGCCGAGCCTTATGACCAAAGTTTATGTTTAGCCTGTTAATTGGCTATAACTGTGTATGTAAGTTGTCGAAATGCCAACCGAACTACACCGAATTAAATAGATAATTTAACACTTTAAAATATTACAAATTTTCCAGATTGTTAGCATTTTGCAATTTACATTTTGTTAACAACTGGGCTTTAAAAATAGTATCAAAATGAGCAAAAGTAAAGCAGCCCTTTTAGCGGCATACGGACTATTAGCCGCCACATCTATTCCACAGGAAAGAGAAGTCTATGAACTTACAAACCCTTATGCAGATTTACCTCCGCTTCGATATACTGGCGGCGACACGAAAATACAACGTAAATCACAATTAACTAATAAGCAACAAAAAGCGAGGGCTGCGGCTAAACGAGCAAAGAAAGCTAAAAAGCGCAATCGTTAGCCTTGTTGTTAACGGATAGTGCAAGTGCTGACCGGATCTCCGCAAACCATGACAAGTTGATCCGAGTTGAAAACTTAAATATTTATGTGCGATGGAACGATACGAATTAATGGACAAAATCCAAGAAATACAGGATAAAAACTACACCCTATTTAAAGGTGTAAACGAAGCTGATTTAGCAACCCGCGAAGATATTGCAGACCTTTTTGAACGGTTGATTAAAGAATGTGTGATGGCTAACAGTTCCAACGAAGATGAAGCCGGTTTGCATTTGCATTGTGTTAACACCTGTGCTTTGTGTGGTTCTTCTGACTTATTCAAATTTAAACTTGAGCATATTAAATGCAGAAACTGTAACGCCCAATTTGAGCATGGGTGTTAACGTATGTGGATCCATACCTTTTATCCTGATAAAATGAAACAATATACAGTAAGACAGGAAGTTATGATAACAGAAATTCAAGCTAATAGTTTGAAGATTCTAAAGTCAAAAGGAGTAAACATTTCTCAGTTTATTAGGCAGGCAATAAAAGAAAAATTACAACGAGACTGGAAGGAAATAAAGATAAAGCACAAACGAAAAATTGATAATGCACCAGACTGGTTGTATGATAATTAAGAATAATCTTATGAATGATATATTAAAAGAGTACGAATGGCTAGAAGCATTAGAAAAATGCAGAATCTCTATTCACGATAATATAAAAGAGCCTCCTCCTGTTATTCAGGTTGATAATCTATCACAATGGCCTGTCACTATAATGACAAAGGGGAATATTAGTGTAGTTAAAGGACAGGCAAAGAGCCGTAAAACGTTTGCTATCACAATGCTGGTTGCCGATGTTATTCAGTTAGTAAGAAAAAGTAAATTTACATCTCCAAGAAGGATGAAAGTCGCTTATTTTGATACCGAACAAAGTGCGTTTTATGCCAAAAAGATTGTTGATAGGATTAAACATATAGCTGGGGAAGAAATGACTAACGATGGTTTTTTCTGCTACTGCTTACGGAATATGAACTCCTTACAGCGAAAAAAAATGATAGATATTGCCTTCCAAGAGTTTAAGGATTTTGATATTTTCGTGGTGGATGGTGTTCGAGACTTAATGAAGGATATAAACAACCAGGAGGAAAGCACTGATTTAGTTAATGACCTCATGAAATGGACAGCCGAAAGTGGAATCCATTTAATAACTGTACTACATGAAAATCCATCTTTAGAGGGAGGTGGAAAATTAAGGGGACATATAGGTACTGAGCTAATGAATAAGGCAGAAACAGTATTGGAAGTGATGAAAGTTAAAGATAGCCCACAGTACAGCGTTATAAAGCCTTATATGGTTCGAGGTATGGATTTTGACCCTATTTATTTTACTATCGAAGATGGAGTTCCTGTCGTTGACAAATATTATGACGAATTTAAACCAGTAGCAGATGCACCATATTGAAATTGAACCAGAGGCGGAATTATATTTGATGATGAAAATGGCTCACGTTCAAAGCATTTGTGAGCCAAATATTTTCTGGCTTAGGTCTATCTCTGACTTGTTTTTTTCGGGGAGTACTATTGATTTTTTATATGAAAATAGATTCAGGTTTAAACGCAAATTAACAACCAGAGAGCTTTTTAATTATGACTCTGTTATAAAACACCTAAAACCAAAAGATTTTAATGAATTTAGAATACTGCTTAAAAATGACTGAACAAGAGCTTATAGAATTATTGTCGTTGAGATTATTCGGCTTAAACTAGATTTTATAGTCTAGTTTTAAGCCCACATTTTTTACATCTTTTTTCGGAAGTTGTTCCGTGAAATTCAAGGCATTCGCACTCAGGCTCTATTTCTTGCATCCATGTTTCGATGTGGGTATATAGTTTGTTTATTTTTTCTATGTTTTTTTCGGATACCCTTCCAGTTTTCAACATATAGCCAGTGATGTTTCTTTTTTTACCTGTGAGTAGTTCTGAAACTGCCATAAGGTTTATTATTTTTTCTGGTGTTATTTTCTGCTCCATTATTTTATTTTTTCTGAGTAGTTTATTTTAATTAGCTTGTATTGTTCTTTACCTTCGTTTTTAAGGACTTTTACAAGAGCTACGGCAAAATGTACGCATTGGCTGCAAACTGCCTCAAAATCGCTTAAAGTAGCATTGTCTGCAATTATTTTTTCGGGTTGTTTTTTACTATTCAATGCGTAAATCCTATTGTGTTCGTTTTTTTCGGGGCGTTTTTCTCTGAATGTTATTAAGTTTCTCATTTTATGAATTGTTTTTCAAAGTAGTTTATTACTATTTTTTTTTCGGAAGTGGTTAGTCTTATTAAATCCATTGAATAATACCTAAGGTATTTAGTTTGTTTTTTATGGAGATGTGTTACTATAACCTGGTATTTTTTACGCTTACCGTTTATCTCCAAGTCAATCGAATACTTTTTTTCGGAACTGGTTAGTTCTTTTTTTTGGGTTGTTATTTTGTTCATACGGTGCATATTTCTTTAAACCGTTCGTTTCTTTGTCTAGGTTCCTTCCAAAACACACAAATAACGCCATTATATAAATCAACGCGGGTTATTTTTCGGATAGGATTAAATAAACTATTTTTTTCTCCAACCGTTTTACCGATATTAATAACGTGAGGAAGTATTTTTTCTCTGTATTTTTTTGCGCCTGTTTCTGTATATTTGAGCATAAACTCATTTTTTGAAATAGGTTTTGCGTCATTTATAACTTCATAATAAAAGTCAAAAGACTGCATTCTCATTTTTTGGTATTGTTCAAACGTCATTGTATTGTTTTTTAGGATAAAAGTTCTTTTTTGAAGTCTATATACTCTATTTTCCCGGCGGCCTTCATTCCAAGTAAAAAGGCGTTAATGCCTTCATAGTTTAACGGAGGTGAAATACTTGTTTTGTTTTTTACAAGTATATATTTTACTTTTTTTCTTGCATCCGGGAAAATGTAATGTTTTACCGTTAACCCGAAATTATCGGCGAAATTCTGTAAAGCGTTTATTTTTTCCATAATGCTAGTTATAAATGCTGTTTTCTTTTCCGTAATTATTGCCAAAATAAATTAAATTATCAATTCTTTCGTCCAGCTCATCAAGTGCAAGTTCTGCACTATTTGAGTGTATGTTCCATTTGTACGAGTGAAAATTAGGGCTTGCAAATTTGTTATTTGAAAACCATTCATTAAATAGTTTGTTTTTTTCTGCCTGCATGCCTGTTAATTTCATAAAAACAGACCACACTTTTATCTTCGGAGAAGGATCTAGTTTTATAGTTAGCTCGCCAAAGAAAGTGTTTAACACTCCATTTTTTACACCGTATTTTTTCAATATGGCGTTCCCTTTTTTATTAAAATCACTGCTATTCATATATTTCCTTTATGGGGTAAATAATCCTTGTAATGTACTCGCGATTAATTTGTCTCCCCATTTTTTTTACATTTTCATAGGGAGTTTCTTCTTCAATCACCTTTATTGCTTCCTCCTTTGTAAACTGTTCGGTGTATTTATAACCGAAATTATAATAATAAACTTTGAACATATTTATTTAATTAAATTGTTAATAACGGACTCACCAATTAAGGCAAAAATAAAAATTCCGGTTCCGACAATTACATGCCAGTTTTTTACATTTTCGGTTTTTGTTGGCTTATTTAGCCAGTTGATTATTTTTTTCATAGTCTGTTGTATATTTTTATTAAATTAAAATTTGAGTTCCTTATCGCCTGGCATAACCCTAAATTTATACCGTATTTTTCATTAAAATAAACCTCTTTGCAGTTGTTTAAATACATTTTTTTGTGACAGGAAGTCATGTTTTTTGGTAGATTGTTTTTTATCTCTTCAATCGTCATGCCGTTATAGATTACATTTTCCATAGTATTATTTTTTATGGTTAAGACCGGGACAAAATCCCGGTTTCGGTTATTAAAACCTCATCAGTTAACCTATAATCCCATATCGGCGGCATGGTCACGGAAAGAAGGGATATTTGTAGTTTGTTTGAAATTGCCCTGTCGGACTTCGGAGACTCCGGTGCATTTAACATATGAATGGTACCAATTAGACGGCTGCCAATTCCTTTTTTTACAGTAGTTTTTCAGGCTTTCTTCCTTCCAAAAGCCGTTTAATGATACGGTTTTAATATCATTAGGATAGTCTTGATCTGTTTTTACAGTTAAAAAAGTAGTTTTCATTTTATTTAATTTTAAAAGTGATTTTGTGGCTCTGGTTTGAATCGAACAAACAAGATTAAGCGGGTTAGGCTTTATCTTCGTACCAACGCGAGCCTGGCGGCAGTTTTGGAGTCTGCCAACTTTTAATATTTAATTTCTGGTAAATGTTTCGCCATTCTCTAAACTAAATTTAATATTTTGAGGGAGTTTGTTTAGGTCTGATTCTTTCAGGCTGTCGCAAAACAATTTAAAATTATCTTTGCCCATCTTGCCCTTATAGTCCAACCAATCAAAATTTAATGTTTTCGTGTGATTGTAATATATGAAGTTTTCAAAGGTAAAGTCTAAATTAAAACCTTTCTTTCGGTTTGTCGCCTTTTTACTCAATCTTTCAATATACGCAATCAGCCACAATTTTACTCTTTTTTCTTCTTCGTGCTTTGCTACGTTTTTGGCACAATCGGCTTTAATTTTTTGTATTTTGGCTGCTTTGTCCGCTGCTCTCTTTTCATCTGCTCTTTTGCGTATGTTTTCAATAGAATAATAACCCGCTTCACGTTGCTGGTGGTAGTTTTGTATATCTTCCGCCTTTGGTGTGTTGTACTGCGATCTTTCGCTGTCATTTACAAACTCGTCGCCCGTTAACGCTTCAAGTGTTTTTATCGCGTCGGCTGCTTCTTCGTTCCACTGCTCTAAAATTCCTAATTCCTTTAGGTTTATAGCATACGCCAATTCATGCTCGCTTAAATTAATGGCGTCGAACTGTTGAGGGGTCATTCTGTAATAGTTACAAAACTCAGACTTAAAATTGTTATCTGTTGGCTTGGTGTTATTAAAACCATTCCGCAAATGATAAAACCCATTTTCAATTGCATACATCGGGACGCCTTTTGCGTCTGCCAAATGTAGATTAACAAATATTTTAAACTCTGGAAAAGCTTTTAAAATGTAATCGTGACAGCATCCGCTACTTATCATGTTTCTGTCGCCTCGTTTTCCTGCTTTATAAATGTCGGCAGTAATGGCAAAATCTTGGTGTCCGTTTTTGCACTCATCATTCAATCGTATTTTTGCAATAATATCCGCTTTTGTTCCGTTAAGATTAAAGTTTCTCTTTGTTGTGTTGTACTTTAAGTTGTTTGTTTTCATAATAATGATTTTTAAATGATTAATAAAATTAGTTCCCTGTTAAATATCCGATATTTCCGCCGGTCTGTTTGCAACCAACTAAACAGGGTGATAAATTAAGCCTTTGCGATTAAATTACGAACGGCGTTCACTGTAATACTACCAATGATTAAACCACCTGCTATAATTGCTGTAATTTGTGAACGTATCAAAACTGATACTACCAGGGTTATAAAACCAATCATCAAAGCCGCTGGCAAAATATTTGTTAAGTTTTTCATCGTATAAAGTTTTTGTTTGTTTTTAAATTTCTATACTTCAAATATACAACTATTATTTGATCGTAAATTGTATTTAATAGATAAAATTTATAACTTTGCTACATGGTAAAATACTTAAAATTAAAGCAATGAGAAACGGCAGACCATATAAATATAATGCGGACCAATTACACGAACTTATCTACGGCGAAAACGGATATTTCGCAAAGATAGCGAACGAACCATTTTATAAATACGACGTCGTAAAAACAGGCCAGGACGCTGGCAAGGAACTTAAAATTAAAATAGACCAGATGCCAACTATTGAGGGATTGACTACTCATGTGGACGTGACCAGAAAAGCATGGTATGAGTGGGTAGCTGAGGCGGAAAATGGAGAGATAAACGGAGAGTTAGAGGGCGACGAGTTGGGAGATCGTAAAAAGTTTCTAAACATAGTTATACGCGCAACCTATGAAATCCAGGACAAACAGATCAGCGGGGCTGGGGCTGGATTGTTCCAACCTATGATAGTTGCAAGGCTCAACAGGTTGAAGGATACCCAAGAAATCGAGCAAACAAACATAGATGCAACAAATAAGAATGAAGATGAGATTCGTGCCGCAATGGAAGCTATAAGGAACGCCAGGAAAAAATAGGTTCCATTTAATTTAAATTATATATCACGTGGCTTTGGCCGGTTAATTAAGGTTGACCGGCTTTTATTTTCAATCTAAAACCACATCGTTAAAACTCCCGTGTTCCGCCAGTGCAAACATCTTACTAACTATCTATCAATCAGCGCAGTAACAAATCGTAACTATTTGCCATATTACAAAATCTACCTGCCAATGTGTCAAACGGTTACAGATGCCTGTTACCTTAGATATTCGGGATTTAAATTCTGGCTGCTATATTTGCACACCGATAAAATAAAGTCCATTATATCGAAGATAACCAACCACAGGACTAAATTGTCCTCACATATTGCTAGATACCAGTCGATTCTATTTAACACAATATCAACTATATGACAAAGTTACAATTTGTAAGTTGTAGGGAGGCCGGGGCGTGCATGGCAAAAACATAGTACCCCCCCCTGATGGGTGCGGCAGCCCGCATATACCCTCCACATAAAATTTTCTAAAAATTCACAAATATCTTTCCACCCTGTTCGATTGCCAATAATCCCCCTTATTCGCCGTTTTAAGCCGTTATTTTTAATCTTTTTACTCAAATTGGTAGTGTGTATAGATTTTGCCTGAAAGTGCTTAAAAAGGCTTTAAGATGCGTTTGTTGTAGTTCTTTGGTTTTGCTTATTTTAAAACATAAATATTGTCCCTAAATAATAATAATAAGCACGATTTCTCGAAAAAACGGCTGTGTGCCTTTGGTGGTGTGGGCTACGGCGATTTGGCACTACTACTAAAAATAGTAGTTATATGGCCTTTAAACTACTATAATCGTCAAAAAATGATTATTTTAGTAGTTTTTGCACAAAAATAGTAGTAGTTTCGTGGTGGATTAAAGCAGGTGCGTATGTCGGGATTAGGTAAGATTTTAAAAATGTATGGTAAAATGAACGTTACCGATAAAAATGGTAATAAGATTATTTGGGTTTGGGATTATGCCGAAAACAAAGCAAGGCTTGAAAGTGAAATGACTAAAGAGCAATGGGCTAAAAGTGAAAAAGCAAAATATGGAATATAGATGGCAAAAGTATCAAAAGTAAGTAAGAAGGAAGTTGTTGATTTAGAATCTTACGTTAATATAGAAACAGGAGAAGTAATGTCTTCCGAATTTGATTCATTAAAATATGACACTGACACTGGGAAATCTGTTGTTTCATATGACGATTATTCGATAATAAGCAGCGAGGCAGTATTTGCCCTCCAAGATGTTTTAAATGACTCTGATTTAGCGAAAGTGATGAAAATGTCGATTACACTAAAGACTGAGTTAAATATCCTGTTTAACGACAAAATACCACATACAAATAAGACATTGCAGAAATATCTTGCGATTAGAAGTGAGGCGATGTTTATACGTTTAGTTAAAAGGTTAATGAATGTAGGCGTTCTGTATCAAATGAAGGGTCTTATTTATGGGAAAGTAAGGGTTATTTATTTGATGAATCCTTATATTTGTAGGAAGCGCAAGGTTTTTGAACGTAAAGTGTTGGATGTATTTAAAAATTTCGACTATCAATAATGGATATACTTACTAAATTCTACATAGAAGCATACAAAAAACGGATGTATAGCGATATTGCTATTGGTGATGATGGTCAGGGCAATGACTTCTTTTTGACAGAAAAACAGATCAAGGCTTTGGAGTTACTTAATGACATGAATATAAGCTCAGTAGGATATGGCGGCGGAGCCAGGAGTGGCAAAACGCTTCTTGAATGTTTTTGGGTAATATTCCAATGCCTTAGTTATGACGGTGTTGCATATGGGCTATGTCGAAAAGAATTAAGCGTAATTAAGCAAACTGTTCTTTTGACATTGTTTGAACTACTATCTTTTTATAGGCTAAAAGATGGAGATGATTATAAATATCAAGAACAAAGGAAGAGAATTGTATTTTCAAATGGGAGTATTATTCATCTTATTGACATGGCATATCAACCAAGTGACCCACTTTATACTAGGTTTGGGGGGCTTGAATTGACAGCAGCAGCCGTTGATGAAAGCAATGAGAATAATCTTGAATCAATTACAATTTTGAGCACTAGATGTAATTGGAAAAATAATTTAAGATATAATCTTTCAAGTCCTATTTTAGAAACATTCAACCCAGATAAAGGACACGTATATAAGCGATTTTATGTCCCTTATCGAGATGGAATAGAGCCTAGTTTTAGAAAATTTATTCCAGCATTGCCATCTGACAATCCGAACCCTGCGATTAAAAAGTGGATTGAACAAGTATCGAGGTCTGGTGATGATATAACCATCGAAAGATTAATAAATGGCAACTTTGACTATGACGACAACCCTAAACTATTAGTTCAGTATGATGCTATCTGTGACTTGTTTGCAAACGATAAAGTAGAAGCAAAAGGGTTGAAATACATAAGCGCAGACCTGGCAATGTCTGGACGCGACAGATTTGTAGCTGGTTATTGGCATGGTAATGTATGTGAAGTTAAGATAGATAAAGTTAAGGCTACTGGTAAGAGCATTGAATACGACCTTAAAAAGCTAATCCAAAACAAAGGTATTTATAACTCGAATGTTGTGAGTGATGCTGATGGCCTTGGAAACTATTTAGATAGTTATATCCGCAATATTAGAACATTCAGAGGTAATAAAAGGGCTGTAAATTCAAAAGACTTTGATAATTTAAAGTCAGAATGTGCATGGAAGTTAGCAGAGATGATAAACAAGCGTGAAATAAAGATAATATGCACCCCACAACAGGAGGAAAAGATAAAACAAGAATTAAGCGTATGTTTGCGCAGAGATAACCTCACCGAAGATACCCAAAAGAAGAAACTAATCAAAAAACCACAAATGATACAAGAGCTAGGCGGATCTCCTGACTATTTTGATATGTTGAATATGAAGATGGTATTTCATATTAAGCGTTTCAGTGGTAAGAAATTTCAAGTAAAAGCATCATGACAGATTTAGTAAAGTTTAAAAATTGTCTTTTGGATATAGGTTGTAATTTTACATCGTGTATTACTTTAGTAGGTTCTACTATATCTGTTTATTCAGAGATAACAGAGATGCAATTCGAGTTTGATATAGATGGTAAATTTATTCGTGTAATATCATAGATATTATCTATTGACAAATATTTGCATATTAAAATTAATGGGTTTATATTTGTTTAACGGTTAACTGTATGTAATGCGTTTACCATATAATCTGTATCATTTCATACACTCCGTAGAGTTAATTAAAATATTGCAATAACAAATCGCTGATAGTTGTAAACGTTTTATATACAGATTGTTATCGGTCGGTTTTTATTCTTATTCCATGTCAGATGTATTTTATTTATCAGACGTAAAATTAAAAAATGGATATTCACTTGATGAATTGCAGAATACAATATCTTCAACTATTGGCAATGGCAATGATTCTACTGTTTTGCTTGCAGAACTATGCTTATTCATTGGGTTGGAAAATGAGAAACACAAAAAAAGTGCAAAGCGATTTGTAGAATTATTTAAACGAGACATTAATAGTGTTTAGTTCTTTATTTGTTGTGATGTAAATTGACTTACCATTGGTGACTGCTTTTTTCATGTTATCAACTTCATTAGAAAATACAATAGCTCGATTAAAGTATGTTTTTAGCTCAGGAATTTTAAATATTTCATCGCTATTATATTCTCTTTCTCCATCAAAAATAGTTGTGTGATGAATCAAATAATCAGTATCAAGTTCTTTCATATTATAAGTTTAAAATTTTGTTTTACACCAACTCGGCTTTGCCGAATAAAGATAAAAAAGGAGCAGCGCATTTACTGCCCCCTTTAGTTTAAAATAGCACTTTGAATAGTACCCATAGAAATTCCCACGAAATTTCTAGCTCAAAATCTTTGTATTTGATTTTCATACAAATAGATTTTAAAAAGTGAACCAGTCCTTTGGCTATTTGTTAGAGCGGATTTTTTCCGCTTTTTCTTTTCTTTTTATTAACTCATCGTTTAGCTAAATAAATTAAATCCACTTTAACCAAAATTTTACTATGGCGTATCCAATAATAAAAATAGCAACCCCAATACTCAGTTCCCAAGAAGCTCTTTTTATATGTTTAATGCTTGCTCTTATTGGGGTTAGGATTTTTCGGATTATTCGAGATACCCACCACAAAAAACACCACAAAGAATAAGGCTTATATTTATAAAGTCTCATTCTCATATCTAGTGAGTTACCATCCCTTAACCATATTTCAGCATTTTTGACTGGCATTGGAAATTTATGCCAATTTTCTTTATTAATGTTTGCTCGTTCAAACATCACCTGTTTGATTTCTCTATTATAACTTTCCTTTAACCTACTATCCATTCTTAGTTTAAACTGACCGATAACTGGCTATAAGTTTCGTAATTTCTTGTTATGAAATTTATAGCATATTAACCATTCTTAATTAGGTACAATTTTATTTATAGAAAAAATCTATTAAAAATTATCTATCAATTTGTTAAATCAATAAATTATATCTAATTTTGCTATTGACTAGAGACAGTCTAATAAATTAGTGGCAATTTATGAGCAAAGAATTCATTGAAGCTCAGTATGGTAAGAATTTAATAGGTAAGGCTGTAAGACAAGAGAGACAGTTGTCTTATTTTACTCGCTCTTCAATGCAGGAAGATTATCTTACGTCTGAATATCTCGAAGCGTGGGCTGAAAGGAAATATCAGAGTAATGATTACTTTTTGAATTACGTCAAGTCAATATTTAAGACTAAAAATTTCTTAGCTTTCTTTAAGTTCTTGCGTAAACCACTTCCATCTGCTAAATTAATAAACAACAAAGTAGTCCCTCAGCTAAGGCGAGTATTTAATGCTGAAAATTCAGAGTTTAAATATGTAGTTGATGGACATGATGATACTGATTTCTCAAAAATGCTAAATGTGCCTGATTTTGAACAGGAAATATTTGGCAGGATGTTGTTTAATCATAATTCGTTAGTCGTTTCTGATATAATCGACAGTTCTCCGTACAGGTATTTTGTAGATATTAAGAATGTAAAGTCTATTCAAAAAACAATGAATGGACAAGTAAAATCAATTGCATTTACAGGAGAAATTGAAATAGACGGAGTAATTGAAGAAGGATATGTATATATTGATGAGGTTAAGTATTCTTTTTTCAACAAAGATTTTGTTGAGATAAAATCAACCGATCATAATTTAGGACATTGTCCTGTTCATTTTATAAGCCCCAAGGTAGTAGGAGAGGACTGGATATTACGTGAATCTATATTCACATATATTCGTGAAGAGTTAGAGGAATACACGTTCCTTAAAACGCTTCAAAAGATGACTGAGCCGAACGGGGCTATTCCTATTGTAACCAAGTTGGATGTTGATATAATTGAGGATTCAAAAGATATTGATTCAAATACAGAGCCTATTGCAGATGATATAATGTCATCACAGCGGGCAAAATTACATTCTAACAATCCTCCGTCTGGCGACAGTGTATTGCAGGCAGGAACTGTGTTTGATGTTCCATTAGTTGAAAAAGACGGTGGTGGAATAGATATGGAGGCGGTTAAAAACTTCATTAATTTTCACTATGTACCCGTTGAATCTCTAAATTACATCAAAAACAGGATAAGCGAAATAGAATACTCAATAGTGAATACTTTGGTCGGTGGAACTATTGATGGCGTAAAAGAAGGCAGTAAGAATGAAGTTCAGGTTCAGGAATCATTAACAGTATTGCAGAATACTCTTATCTATTTCGCTGATTCATTTAATTATATCAGAAAGTTTTCTGATAAAGATATGTTGATGTTAAAGTATGGCAATCTGGTACAAGAAGTGTCTATATTTTATGGTTCTGACTTCTTTCTTGATACTGAATCAATGCTTTACAGCAACTTAGAAAAAGCAGAAAACCCAATAGAACGGAAAAACATTCTTCTAAGAATAAATCAAAACAGATATAAGGGCAATCAAAACAAGCTAAGTAGGCAAAACATACTTTATGATTTAATCCCATTTGTATCTGACAAAGACTTCGAAACAGCAATTAACGCCAATAGGGTTGATGAAATTACATTTGACTACCAAACAAGATTTAACTATTGGATTGGCAAATTTGAGGCTATTTATGGCGACATAGTTACGTTTTATACCCTAATGACAGAAGATAATTCAGAGAAATTACTATTAATTAACAATCTCATTAAAGGGATTATAATATCAGAGAGAAATGATACATATAACGATCAAGACGAAAAAGATTTACAGCTACGAAAGTAGCGGTATGCCGAAGTTTGAAACTATTAATACCACATTACAAGATGGTGTTCAGTTTGAGAAGTTCTTAAAGTATTTACCCTATCAGAACTTTATTAAAGATGAACTAGAAGTGGTAAAAGTATTTGATGGAGAAAAAGAATTGGATAAAGCAGATTGGGTAAATGCACTAAAAGATGCCATTAAAGACATTGGCAAAGAAGAACCTACATTAGCTGATAAGTACGAACTAGAGAAAAAACGCAACGATGAGCTTCAAGAAAGATTGCTTAGACTTGAAACTCTATTAAATGAACCAAAAGAATTACCCAAAAGGGAACCAAAAATAGAAGCCGCCGATGATATTGAGTCATTAAGGGCTGAATATAAGGAAAAGGTTGGTAAAAAAGCATATTTCGGATGGGATGCTGAAACACTAAAACAAAAAATTAACGAATAATGGAATTTTCAGAAGATTTTATTCAAGAGAATGGATTATCGGAAGAACAAGTTTCGAAAATCGCAGAGCAGGTTGACAATCATGTATCCGAACTTCAAAAAGGATGGGACGGGAAAGCAAACGAAAATGCCGAACGTATCTTAGAGGGTGCATCTAGGTTAGCTATTGAGAAGATGGGTATTAATGGCGTTGAAAGAAACCAAGGCGAGAAGTATGCTGATTTCTTACAAAGAGCAACGCCAATGTTTGTAGAATCTGCTTTAGCAAAAGAGAGAGAGGCACTAACTCAGAAGCAAAGAGAACTTGATGCAAAAATAAGCAACGGTGACGATGCTACAAAGGCAGAGGTAGAAAGCCTTAAACAGAAATTAGATGCACTAAAAGAGAAAGAAGCAAAATTTGCAGAATGGGAGGAAAACGATTATAAAGGCAAGTACGAGGAGACAACAAAGAAGTTGAGTGCCTTGGAACAAGACATGGCCTTTAACAGCGTTAAACCTAGTTTTGCAGAAACAGTAAATAAATATGAGGCGGATTATAAGTGGGCGCAGTTTAAAAACAGTATTCTTGAAAAAAATCATATTAAAATAGTTGATGGTGAAGCTATTTTGGTAGATAAGGAAAACGAATACAAAACGCAGAAACTTAGTGATGCCTTAAAAAAAGATGAAGGAATAAATTCACTTGTAAAAGGTGAAACTAGAGGATTAGGGGCAAAAGCAAAAACAGTAAAACTTAAAGATGTTCCTTTTGAACTTCCTGAAAATGCCACGCCACAGGATAGGAATAAAGCGATAAAAGAATATTTGACATCTAAAGGTTTGGCTGTGACTTCTGGCGCATATGCAAAAGAATTTGCCAAACTTAATTCTTTGATATTGTCGCAAAAGACTGCTTAACGTAAATAAATAATTTTAAAATGGCTTATTTGGATAATACAGTATTGAATGATTTCCAAGCTAGAGAAGCTACCAATGAGAAGTTCGATGCGAATTATGGTATGCTGGATTTGGCTAAGGATTCAACATCTTCTGTTGACTATGTACCACCTAGTGTACAGGAAATGTTGGCAACATCTTCAAACGCTCGGAATGCAAAAATTCCAGTGTTAAAAGATCAGTCGGTAACGGTAACTACTACTCCGGGGTTTGAAAATATCCCTGTAAATTTAGGAGAAACAGATAGTTACTACTTCACAGCTTATGATGTTTTCTCAGGATTCAGGTATTTCCCTGCTTCTTTTGCAGAAAACCAAGTAGACAAACAATGGTACTTTGATAACGTTTTAAGAAACGTGTTAAAGGCTTGTGCATCAACTGCTGATGACATCATTGAGACTAACCTTGAATCTCGCAAGACTCAGGTATTGAATTATACCACTCAGATTTCTCAGGGTGATGGTACTTTTACTTTTGATGCAGGAACAGATACTTTACAGATTTCTAAAGCTGCTCAAAAAGATACAATGTTTACCTATTTGAAACAATTAATGATTGCTAACCAATTGGGAGGCAATTACCGTATTGTTACAAGTCCTGGTGGATTGTTGGTAAGCGAAGTTGAGGCTGCTAAATATGGTGCTAACAACACTAAAGACCTGATGTGGTCTCAAAGTGCAGTACCAATGGACAGACGTTATATCTCGGATCAGATTTCTACGTCTGCTAATTTTAATGGCTTCTTCGTGAAAGATGGAGATATTGGTCTTTATGAAAACTTCCCTTACGATTTCCGTAATGGAACAGAAGTAGCTGGTAAAAAATGGTCTATCTCAGATGTGGAACTTCCATATATGAGAATGCGCGCTAATGTATATGTGAACAACGAGGCAACCGATGCAACTGCTTTGGTTACTCCTGGTTCAAGAACTGACCTTAAAATGACTGTTTTCCAAGAAATGGCATTGTGGTTCAGATTCTATGTTGTTTACCGTTATAATTCGAGTTTGTCAACTCGTCAGAATGGAATTGTTAAACTTTTAGGACAAACTTCATAGTATGAAAAAGTATTTAAAAACACAATCGAATGGTGAAGCTATTGAAGTTTTAGCCAATGACGGAGCGGGTTCTAGTATTGAAGCGATTACCGCTGATACTACCCTTACTGCCGCTGATTCAGGGAAAACTTACATTTTGGACGCAACAGGTGAGGTGATTACACTTCCTGCTGTTGCTGCTGGTTTGAAGTTCAAATTTATTTGTTCGGCTGCAACCGCAACAACTGATTGGACTATTGTAAGTGCGACTAATGTAATTCAGGGAAGTGCAATTGTAGCAGGAGCTGTTGTCCCTGCTGCTGACGAGAATACTATTTCTCTTGTAGCAACAAAAACACTGCCTGGTGATTTCGTTGAAGTTGTTTCTGATGGAACAAACTGGTATGCGTTTGGTAATGCTGTAACTGCTGCTGCAATTACATTTACCGCACCTTAATAAAGAGTTATGATACTGACATTTGCAGAGGATTTTTCTAGTTTAGTTGATTTGGATAGTGATTTGGTAGGTACTCCCGATTCTGGTTTATATTGGAATCGGGGGGTTCTCCCACTTGTTACTGTTAAGAATTTACTTGATTTCTTACCTATGTTAGACTTTACTTTCTCAGCATGGGATAGTTCAGCTAATTACACAATATTTGAAGAAAGCAAGAAAAAATCAGACATAGTAACTTATGATGGCAAGGTTTATCAATCATTGTCTGTAAATACAAATAAACAGCCTGATTTGACATCTGATTGGCTTGAAACAAATGAAGAAAGCCTTAGAATAAAATCGTTCATATGGTCTGTTAAAGAAAATCTATTATCTGCGCTGTCTTTATCGAGAAAATTGATTGAGAATCAATATATCTACAATGTAGGTGAAACTGCTTATACGGCAAATGAAGATTATATAGGTTGGGTATTTGAACCAAAGGGTTCAGATTATGTCAAAATAAGAATAAATCAGATTGCGTTACAGGCGAACACTGATTTGCCTGTAACAATGTCTGTTATTAATCAGGGCATAGTCGTTGACACGATTGTTTTGAACCCAAATAACGGGCTTTTAGAGTTTGAAGATGTAGATTATACTATAAGTGGCAAAGGTCGTTTCTACTTCGTTATTCCGACTCATGAAGTGCTTTCTGAAAATGCTTATAATGACCCATTAAAGTATGATGGGTTTGTTTGTTACCCTGTTGTTGGTAGCGGAGATACACCAGAGGGTTCTGTTTACAATGAGACCACATACGGCAACGGCATAAACTTCAACGTATCAGTATATTTAGATTCATCACAATATGCAGATAACAATTTAGTTGATTTAGCAAAGATGTATCAATCTCAATTTGAGATGGATTTTATTCAAATGATGCAGCTTAATTCAAATTCAAGGGTTCACGGAGATGCAAGGGCAATAGATAAGAATTTACTTACCTATCATGCTTCCGATCTTACAGGGAATACCGTAGCAAGGCGATATGCTCAACAACTTAAAATTGCAAAGAACTCGATCAATAAAACTTTTGATAGGTTTATTAAATCAAGTAAGAAAATTCAAATAAGGAGGAGTTCAATTTGAAATATCTAAAAGATAACGCAATTGGTGTTGATAAGGAGATTAACTCTATTATCAATAAAATAGATAAGGCACTCAATCCATCTTGGGGAATAGATATTTACCACAAGATATATCGGGAAAGAGATGTCAATGATCTATTCGCCCCATTTGCTTTTCTTTCAGATAAGGAATATAAGGAGGTATTCATAAATGATAAAGCAGTAGGGGAAGTTGGGTTTTATCTTAATAATACAAGAGATGTTGATGGATACGCAAATGTAGATTGCGATGTAATATTTTCAATAAACCTTGATAAAATAGATAACGGCTCACTTCAAAGAGAGGATGAAAGGGCTATAATGATGGCCTATGATGCTGTTAATGGATACCGTTCTAATATTACTCAAATAAAAACAACTCTAAGAAGTGTATTCTCTGATTTTAACCAAGAAAGGATAAAATACAGGGATATGCAACCCTATTTGAATTTTAGTTTTACTTTAAATATTAATTACAAAAATAATAATTGTTATGGTATGTAGCACAACAGGTTATACAGGTCAGAACTACTGTGATAAGAACAGTAGATTTGGCAAACCAACGGGCATTGCTTTTGCGATTGATGGACATTCAAATACTGCTGCTGACTTTCTTCTGGAGGCTAGCTGGCAAGATGACATCCAAGCGCAACAAGTATTCCCGTTGATGGAAATGGTATCCTTTGAAGATCAATCTACCGAGCCTACCTATCAAGAGTATGATAGTGGCAAACGTAGATTAATGGAGCAAGGCGATTACCGATTTACAGCAATGTTTGACGTTAATGAATGTACTAAGAAACAACTTCTTAACTTTCGTGGATTCCAAGAAGGCATCTATTTGATTTATGGAGATGTTATTCGTGGCCGTTCTATTGACGCTGGCACTACGGTAAAGCCCATTCGCATTGAACAATGCAACATTATGAAAGAATCTCTCCCAACTATGTCTGAAACAGGGCGTGTAGGGGTGGTTATTGATCTTAAATCAGATAAAGACCTTAATGAGTATGATTATTCTCGTGAAATGTCGTGGGATGTTGATGAGTTAGATGGTCTCACTGAGGTTAGTTTGTCAATAGTTACCGCTACTGCAAGTGAAATTGTAGTAGATGTGTCTGCTGATTGTGGCGGTAATTCTAAACAAATTTCTGGTCTAGGTACTGAGATTACTGATTGGTCAGTAGGTTCAGGAACAATCTCAGGAGTAACAGAAAGTGCAACAGTACGCGGACGATATACTATTGCAGGGGCAACTATGGCAGGAGATGTTGATTTGGCATCGCCAGTTGACCGTTCAGATACGGTTATGGTTATTTCAAGTGGCGCAGTAGCATCTGGTATCTAAAAAATAGGGAGGTGTTTGTGCCTCCCTTAATTTTATGGATAAGATTGAACAGCAAATATCACGGGTTAATTCTCTTAATATTTGGGATATAATATTAAAAGAGCTTGAAGTAAATAGTTCTTTAATAGTTGAAATGAATAAAATTCAATTATTAAAGGGTAAAACAAGTAAGGGCGAAAATATTACACCTACTTATTTTGATGACGACTATTTTAAGTCAAGAGGACAAGCTGTTGGATATGCTGTTTTTAAGTCGAAATTAGACAGGAATCCTTACTTTGCAGAGAAGGGGTTTGGAACGCCAGACTTCTTTATAAAGGGTACTTTAGTTCACGATATGCTTACAGCAGAAATAGTCGGCGATGAGTTTATTATTGAACCAAAAGGAAAGGGAGCTAGTTTTGATGAAAAGTGGAAAGATATTTATGGAATAGATGACGAAAATTTAGGAATAATAAGAGAGAAGATATTTCCTGAAATGATGAAAGCTATTCGCAAACATTTAGGTTATGATTAGAAATTGCAATTGTAGTAATACTATACGACAGGATAAGGATGAAATTAAGAAACGTGCTATCAGGTTTTCAGAGACGATGGAAGTCGATGTGCAAATACATACGTGGACGCAAAGAGGCTTTGGCAGACTTTGGGATTTTGAAGAAGCTGGAACTGTTGAAAGAGGAAAAGGACTTGTCGAGATTATTAAGTTTCGAGACCATAAAAGCAAAGACGTTCTACCAGATTCAAAAGCTGATGACGGAGAACAACCAGAAAGAAGCATTAAATCTACTCGGGAGCGCAAGAAAAAAAGTACAAGAAAAAGCGTGGAGCAAGATAGTTGAAAGATACTATAAAGACGTAGATGAAGATGCCTTCAATTCGTTCTTAAAGAAAACTAAAAAGGAAACGTTTTTCAATGCTGATATTCTATTGATGAGAATAGGCTTACAATTAGTTTCAATAGGTATTGATAGTGGTTGGGAATACTTGAAAGAAGCAGGTATAAATGCAGAAAGTATTGAACAAGCAAATCAAAAGATAAAAGCCAAGATAACCAATTACGAACTTCGTAAAGGTAAAACTGCTGATGTTGAACAGAAAAACGTTGATTTCTATGAGATGTGGGGGTTTATTCAGAAACGCGGATATCACGTATCTAGTGAACTACTCTTACCCGAATGGATAGGAATACTCAAAAATATAAAGAAAGAAAATGGCAGGGAAGATTCTAAGGGATGATGTATTTGAATATCAAAAGATAGTTGATGGGCTTACTGTTGTTACGGGTAAACTAGATGAACTTGGTAAAAGTATTGTCGAAATTAAAAAAGCAGGCGGAACATTTTCTTTTGATAAACTTGTTAGCTCGAATAAAAAAATAGAACAATCCCAATCTTCTTTAAAAAAGATAGAAGA
>ERZ1673962.720-NODE-720-length-20308-cov-42.329877_pt1 | contig 20308 bp, 19 predicted proteins | sample MGYA00580188_ERZ1673962 | MGnify/ENA primary metagenome ERZ1673962 (study PRJEB41334, sample SAMN05608104) | rock metagenome | biome: terrestrial subsurface; feature: shale formation; material: shale | place: USA: Pennsylvania ... | reverse complement strand
ACGCTGCACATCGGCGGCCTTCTCCAGCGCCAGCCGAAGCCCGAAAACCGCATCGAAATCCCCCTCCCACCGTTGAAACGAAACTGGCACACGCAGTGCATAGACTCTAGCGACCAGTTTCGGGGACCTCGGTACAGGCAGGCCGGGAATCCCCTCTTTTATGCCAAGACACAAAGGCCGCTCAGGTGAGCGGCCTTTGTGTTTTCTAGCGATAGACTTCGCGGCGGAAGATGAGGGGTGGCGAGCCACGATATATGCCAAAGCTCGCCAATCCAGACGCCGGCTCACGCCCATTGCCCGACCAGTTGTACCTGAACCAGTCCGGCATCGATGGCAAACCGACCTTGAGGCTACCGTCGTTGCCTTGGCCCGGCGCCGTCAAGGAAAGCGTGCCCTGCCCGCCTGCAGGCATCACCAAACTTGCTGTCGTGTCGCTTGGCGCGATCTCTCCGCCATGGGCCTGCAGCGTGATCTGCCCGAGCGTAGCGGCCGTTGTGCACTGATCTCCTGCTTCGAGTCTGAAGCCAGGCGCAGTACCAAGCGTCTGCCAGGTTTCGATCGAAAGCGGGAGATCGAGCCCCTGGAGTTCCGAGCCGTGAGCATTACCCAGTACCAGACGCCCAAGCCTAACTTCGCTGCCGGCGGCGAACGGGTAGCTGTATGCCTGGCAACCAGAGCCCACGGAGGAGTGGCAAGCGCCATCCAGATCCGTAAGGCCGCCTGCGGTAAGCGTCTGCTCTACGGCCGCAACGAACGGAATATCATCGCTGGTCGGCGTGACAGCCGGGGTATAGCTCAGCTGCTCCCCCGCCCAGCGATACAAGCGCGAGCCATCGCCGGTGTCGGCTTCCTCAACCGTTTCGGTGGCACTGCCGAGCGCAACGAGGCGGCTATCCAGGCCGGCCTTACCGGTAATCGAGCGATAGGCTTCGCGCTGCGGTGAGCCGAGTCGCCAGAACGGCGCGATGTCATAGTTCCGGGTGACCACGCCAGCGCTGTTGTAGGCCGTCACCCTGATCTGCGGCTCAGCACCCGAGGCAAACCCCATCGGCTGCCCCTGGTAGCTAAACGGACCGCAACTGGATGCCAGACGGGCGGTTCCGGCCACACCCAGGCGCGCAGGGATGAAACGACCGATCAGATTGCTCTCGCCCCCCTCCACCGGCTCACCGAAATAACTGACACCCTCGCTCAATCGGGCCTTGAGCTTGAAGATGCCGACTTCAGAAATGCTCTGAGCCGCGACCGTCGTGAAATCACCTCGCGCATGGTCATAGGCATTTACGCCCAGTACGCCAGGATTACCCCCACCTGGCGCGATGAGCGTTTGCTCCAGCTTGAATGCGCCGCTGGCGGCATTTAGGGCAAAGTTCGGCGTGGAGACATTGTTGGCCAATTCTTGAGCCGTATGCGGCTCTGTGTCCGAGCCATCCCAGCCGACGGCACGGAAGCGCACCGCAAAGGGCTCCCCTGCAGCAATGAACACAGGGCACTGGTCGATACCTGGACCATTACAACGCGCAGCGGCGGCACGCTTGTCGATATCGGTCTCGATGTGGATCCCGTAAGGCTTGCTGAGAAACGGGTCCGCCCCCAGCATGATCAGCCCCCGCTCATCGCCCTCGGCAGGCGCGTACCGGACGTTCAGGTTCATCCTCCCCGCATCGGAATAGTTGACGCTGAGGGGGGCTTTGGCCTCGCCATCGAATTTCAAGGTCAGCGGAGTGAACTCGCTTGCCGAACCGGTTGGCGTCGTACTGATCGGCGTGCCGTTGATGCTAACCGCCCGGCTGCCGGTGCTCGGCGAATCGTAGGTGGCATTGAAACCAATACTTTTGGTTCCGCCGCCAAACCCAGCCACGCACTTCTGCGGGTCCTTTGCATCGGCCTTTACAGCGCGTAGCCAGATATCGGGTTGAGGGCGGTTGGCGATGAGCGTCGGTACATCGAGGACAAAACCGCTCTCCACCCCTACGAGTTTGCACCCAGCCGTGGAGCAGGTGGTTTCGCCAAAGGAAAGAGCCGGGGGAGTAGACCCACCCACACCGATCGTTGCTTGTCCGGCGCGCGTGACCTGCACCTTGGCCACGGCCGTGCCGCCGGTCAAGATCAGATCGCTACCGCCTTGCCAAACCGCTCCGTCAGCGGTGAGCCTGGCCGTCACCGCCTCGCTGTAGACCTGTGAGCAGTCCGCGTTCAGGCAGGCGGTAACAGTGACCTCCTGTGGATTACAGGTCAGTGACGGTGACGTATAGCGGAGATCAAAGTGATGGATCTGCTGGCCGATGGGCTGGATTTCCGTTGCGCAGACATTGAGATTGTCGATCTCGTGGATGTTGGTCGACCCACCCGTCGAGCCGGTGAAGGACAGATAGAACCGCTCCGGCAGCGCTGCCTGGTTGTTGCCGCCCGCCATCACGTTGTAACGGTCCAGGTTGGGCAGCACCTCGAAGGCTGATCCCGTCTTGCGCTCCACCGTGACCAATACCTGACCCTGGGTGCGCGCATCGATGGTCAATCGATAACGATGCCCCGGCGAAGCCCCTTTGCTGGAGGCATCGTCCACCTCCGGACTCAGCGAGCGTTCGGTCCCCCTCAGATAGCGATAGCCATTCAGGCCGCTACCCGATCCGCGGACACTCACCGAGTCCCGAATCAACCCGCTTCCCCCCAGACGTCCCTCGGTGGGGTTGGAAAAATTGCCGTACTCATCGACGGCAATTCCAAGCCAGCCACCGGCAAAGCCATTGACCTTGTTGTTGCTGTCGTTGAGCTGGGCATAACCGAGCGAGCCGCCAAACCCACCCGGTTGTGGCGTTTGCGTGGCATCGGAAAGGATGACGGCGATGCCATCGGCACCGCTGCCGTTATAGGCGTAGTAGTCGAACTCGACCTGGATGAAGTTGCCCTGTGCCGGGAAGAACCGCTGCAACGCCGAGGCGGTAGAGACATTGTTCGCGTTGCTGGTAAGACGCAGACGCCCCGAATAAACAGCCGGTGTAAAGGCCGTTTTGCCGCGGCTGGATACCGCCCAGTCAGTACCCAGACCAGCGTCGAAGTTGTCACCAAAGCACTGCAGGCGGCGCGAACAGGCATGGCGCTCGGCCACCAGCGCGGCGATTTCGCTGTCACTGAGCGCACCGTCATAGATACGCAGCTCATCCAGCTCGCCGTTGAAATGTCGGCCAGGCAACTGGTCCCAGCCTAGTTGCAGCGGATCGGAGTTGGCCACCGGTGTGCCGCCAAAGGTCGCTCGCCCTGCCTCGACACCGTTGATGTAGATACGCTGGTCACCCGGCGCATAGCGAACCAGAACATGGCTCCACTGCCCGACCACCAGCGCCTTGTTGCTGTTGAACTGAACGGTTGCGTTCGGCCCTGTCGTTTGCCACCACCAGTTAACCGTGCCGTTCGAATTGAGATGAAATTCGTAGTTCTCGTCTTTCGAGAGAATGCTCATCAAGCCGCTCGCCGGGAGGCTTCGCGGCTTGACCCAAATGCCGATGGTGAAGCTGTCACGCAGAGTCAACAGGTCGTTGTGCTCGAGCTGCAGATATTGACTGGCACTGGCCGCGAAGCTGCCATAGCCGCAGGTGCCCTGCGAGTCCACCTCCGGCAACGCGGGCGTGGCAGACGCCGTGGCAGCACCATTGATAGCGCGCCCTGCCAGGCCATTGCCAGAGGCGTCCTTGACCTCGCCCGCCGCCCCCGTCCAGCTTGCCTCATCGAGCAGCCAGCTCAAACGCAGCTCGGCCGGCTTGGTACAGCTGCCTACCGGCGAGACGTAGCGAACGGTGGCGTTCGATGCCAGTGAAATGTTCGCTGCCGTCACAGCACCGTACAGCCAAGCCGAATCGCCGATGATCACATCGCGCTGGCTATATACGTAGCCGCTGAAGGTCGAGTCGGTATTGAACGTGACCGCGTTGTAGCCATAGAGGAACAACTTGCTGGCGGAGCCGGCCGTGCCGTTCTCCGCAGAGTTGTACAACGAGCGATAGCCGAGATTCGGCGCATCGCGCACGAACAAGCGCACGCGACCATTACCGATGACCTGGATCTGCGCGTCCGTGCCTGTCGCCAGCGAGCCGATCCAGTAATCGCCAGGCGAGAGCCGTAGAATCGCGCGGTAACCGACCTGCAGTTGCGCAATGTAAAAGCTCTGCCCATTGCTGTTGATCGTCAGCTGCCCATCGGTGCCGACGTCCACAGCGCGATAGCGGTTGACGCCATTGCCTGAGAGCGTCCTTATCTCCTGGTAGCCAAGACTGACATCGGTGTTGCTGGGGTAGCTCTGGAATGCCCCTGGTGACTGGGATGGTCCATTTGCATCGATGGCCTCGCATTGCCCCGTGGTACAGGTCGGCACCAACCAGGACCACCAGTTTCGAGTAATGCTACGCGCGTGCAACCGGTTATCCGGACTGTTCTGCAGCTGAGCGAAGTAGCCGAAATCGATTCCGCCACGGTTGTAACTCTGCAGGCCGTCCGGAAAGTTCTCCGAACAGATTCCCACGTCGGCGCTCCAGGCCAGCCCGGAGCAAACCAGGGCGAAACAGACGAGCAGAACGTCACGCACGGCTCTCTTCATCAGGGTTTCCCTTCCACCACGGCACTCAATTGTCGATAGGCATAGTCCGCTTTCGCCCCGGGCTGGCCGTTCTCGGCAGTAGCGATGAGGCGATACAGACTGATGCTTGCGCCGGCGGCGTCCAGGTAGTCATCCCGGTGGCACTCGACGCGCAGGACGAAGTCATCGAGGCCACTGCCGCTGAGCGTCGGCGACGCGCTCGAAGCGCAGCTCCCCCCCTCGAGCGCCCGCGCAATACCCCACTCCAGGCCCGCATTGGCGGCCTGATAGGCACGAGCCTGTTGAATGGAGAGGCTGACCGTTCCGTGTTGGGTCGTCGATAGTCGAGCCATCGTCAGAATGATCAGCGCCACGATCACCATCAGAAACAGCGCCGCGACCAGTCCGAAGCCGGCCGAGCGTCTCGGGAAAGGGCGGTCAGGGTGCATTGTCGACATGGACCTGTTGCGTCAACCGAAGGGTTTCGCCAGCCTGAGTCATGCCGAGCGAGAGGCTCAGCAGTCCACCGCGCTGCGCTGTGCCGGCTCGGTAGCTGAACTGACACTGCGTGACATCGCTGGCGAGCACTTGCGGCGCTGATCCTGGCGGCGGTGACGAGGGCAGGCTCGCGAGCAGCTGGTTATAGCTGTAACGCACGAGCTGCCCGTTCTGGCAGCGATAACCGACTACGCGCTCGGCCAAGTACAGGCGCCGCTGCGGCGAAGCGAATGCAAAACGAAAGCCACCGCCAGGCAGATTGCCGAGGGCGATGAGCGACTCGTCGGTCGGCGCACCGCTGCGCAGCGTAAAGGTCGTGCCGGTCGGCGTAATCACGCCGGGGTTACCACCGGCCCAGAGATTTGCGCCCACTACCGGAGTCGTGCCCGATTGCGCCCCGACGTTGTAGAGCACCATCCAGCGCGCGCCGGACAGATCGAGCGAAGGCGTCAGGACCTGAACCGAATCACAGGCACCATCGACTGTGGTGCTTCCGCAATTGGCCGCGGCCTCGCCAAAGCGCAACCCGTCACTGTCGTTGCGGTTGGGCCGGTAGCGCGCCGCGCTGTGAATCAAAAGCAACTCGAAGGCCTGGCCGTCTGCGGTGACGCGCAAAGAGTTGGGAACCGCGAGGCGTACATCGCGCGCCATACGCTGCAGGGCTCCGGCACCGAGATCCACCAGCTCGGCACGCCGACTCTGCGCCGTGAAGCTCTCCATCGGGCCGGACAGCACGGTCGAAATCATCACCGCCACCAACCCGGCAAGCGCGATGACCATGACCAGCTCCACCAGCGTGAAGCCCCGCTGATTCAGGGACATAGGCTTGCCCCCGAGCCGTCCGCTTCGCCGTAGCAGGCACGGTAGCCATCGAGCTGCAGCCTGCCGCCGGCCGGATCGGTGACGCCAACCTCGATGTGTAGCACCGGCACCCCGCTCCAATCGCTCGGCCCGCTGACCGATACCGCCACGCGGTAAGCGGCCAGCTCTGCTATGGCAATGCCGAAGGCATCGTGCGGAGCCTCGGAAAGGCCAGCGTAGTCGCGCACATCGTTGAAACAGGCACGCGCCGGGTTGCACGCCGCGTTCGCTTGCGAGGCAAACGCCTGCAACTCGATTTCTTCCAGGTAGGCCTCGGCAATCGCAAGGCTCTGCTGACGCAGCATCGGGTCGGCAGAGCGCCCGGTGATGGCAGCCATGGCGGAATAAAGTGCTGCGGCGGCGATACCGATGATCACGATGGTGATCACCAGCTCGACCAAGGTCATTCCGCGCTGCTGCTTCATTGCACCAGCCCGGTTTCGGCCGTCACGCTGAAGGTGAACGCACCGATGGTGGCACTCGCCGCACCGGAGGGACGCCCCAGCGAGTCGAACACCACGGGAAAGTTGGTCGTCGACACCGAAACGCCCGCAGGCACTTCGGTGTTGGCGAAGGGTGTCTGGCCGTCCGGCCCCTGCACTTCGGCGCTGAAGCCGCCCGAAGTGCAGTTCGCCGCTCGGCGCAGACGATAGCCACCCGCGCCCAGGCTGACCTGGGTCAGGCAGCCGCTGGCCAGGGCCAGCTTCTGCGCATAGCGCACGGCCGAGACCGTCTCTTCAAAGAAAAGGCGTTCGTCGAACACCTTTCGATCGAAGAAACGCGGCCCCACCACAGCGGCGAGGATGCCGATGATGACGAGTGTCATGATCAGCTCGACGAGGGTGAAGCCTTGTGCAGTCTTCATGCCGGTAGCGTCGGCTCGATCTACGCGCAGTTTGGCCACCTAATCATCAGCAACCAGACTTATCGACAACCACAGTCGGCGGAACCATTGGTTCAGTGGCAGTAGCCGCGGTAGCGGGCGAGTATGTAGCTGAGCAAGTACCTGCAGCACCGGTCGCCGAGATAACGTAATCGTCACCTGATGCAGCACCGGAAAGGCCGCCAGTCATGTCCACTGCAGCACCGATACCAGTAGCTGCAGCGGTCGGATAACCAAGCGTATCGACAGCGACCGACGCTCCCTCGACGTCGACCGTACTGCCGGTACTCCCTCCGGCCAGCCATGCCGAGTGGATGATTGCGACGGCCGAGCGCATAGAAGCGGCAGCGCCGTCAACTGTCGCCGCTCGTGCATCCCCACCGAGGTTGGCAAACCGCGGCAAGGCAAACGCCGCCAGAATCCCCAGAATTACGATCACCATGATCAGCTCGATCAGAGTGAAACCACTTTGTTGCTTTTTCATATGCATTCTCCGGAACGCGCTTAGTTGAAGGTAAAGGCCACTTGGCCGGTGGTGGTGTCATAGGTGATGGCGTCGTCGCCGCCGTCACGCTGGTAGGTGTAGGTGCAAACGGTATTGCCACTGTTCTTGCTGGCCACGTAGTCCGGGTCGGAGCCGCCGATGGTCGGAACCGAGCCCTGCAACACGTTCAGCCAGACATTGGTGCAGTGCAGCGCGGTGCCTTCGGTATTCACCGGCCAGCCGGCGGCATTGACATCGACATTGCCCTCACCGAAGCCTTGTACGTTCGTTTCCGGAGTGGTCACGCCCTTGGCGCGATTGAGTTCCCACTGCGCATGGACGAGCGCGACCGCCGAGCCCAGCGCGCCTGCGGTCCCAGCAACCGCCGAACGATGCGCGTCCTTCGTGGCATTCATGAAGCGCGGCAGTGCGACCGCCGCCAGAATCCCCAGGATGGCGATCACCACCACCAGTTCAATCAGGGTGAACCCCTTGTCTTTTTTCATCGTCTTGCTTGCTCCTCGATAGCTGACATCCATTTCGCCAGTTGCCCGGCCGGGACGGGTTCTAGCTCCAGGCTCACGACCCCGTCCCGGTCCCGTAAGCCCTCTACTGCTTTGGCCGGCACGCGTCGCAGCGCGTAGCCGTGTATTGCGTTCGTCCACGCACCGCTCTGGAAACGGCTGCGGTACAGCACCCAGCCCCTTTGCGGCAGGTAGTGCCAGCAGCCCCGGCGCGGCCGCTCGCCATCGGCCAGCTCGCCGCAATAGTCGTCCGGCTGCCAGCGCAGCTGGCGGAACGGGTCGGCAGCCAGCCACTGACGATCCAGTGCATGTCCGGCCACTACCTCCTCCGCTGCGCGTGCCGCAAGGCCGAGCGCCAGGTTGTCTCGCGTGGCCTGCATCGCGCGCGCCTCGCTGACTTGCAGGGCGCGCCAGGCGATGGGCAGCGCCCCGGCCAGCAGCGTGACCGTCAGTACCAGCCAGGCCCCGCGCCAGCCGAACTGGCGCGCCGTTCGGGCATCCAGCACCAGCGTCATGCCCCGCCCCGCGCAGCCGCACCCAGCTCCCACATCGGCAGGAACACGCCCAGCGCCAGAATCAGCACCATCACGCCCATGCAGACGATGAGAATCGGTTCGATGGCGTCGGCCAGCTGCTTGAGGTCGTAGTCCACCTCCTGCTCGTAGAAGTCGGCGACTTCGATGAACAGGTCATCCAGCGCGCCGGTTTCTTCGCCGACGGCCATCATCTGCAGTACCAACGGAGTGAACAGACCGGAGTTGTGCGCCGAACGGGTCAGCGCTTCGCCGCGTTCGACGCTTTCGCGAATGCCGAGAATCGCCTGGCCGATATGCTGGTTGCCGACGCTGGCGCTGTTGATCGAGAGCGTCTGCAGCAGCGGCACGCCGGCGCGATACATCATCGCGAAGGTGCGGGTGAAGCGCGCCAGGGCGATTCGCTCGAAGATGCCGCCGACGATGGGCAGGCGCAGCTTGATGCGGTCCCACTTGAGCGAACCGGCGTCGGTCTCGCTCCATTTGATGAAGGCGTACAGGCTGCCGACGAGGGCAAGCAGCAACAGCCACCACCAGTCGCGCATGAAGTTCGAGGTCCCGATCAGCAGCCGCGTGGCCCATGGCAGCTGGGCGTGGAACTGGGCGAACACCTTGGCGAACGCCGGGATCACCAGCAGGTTGATCACTGCCAGCGCGACGCCCATGGCCACCAGCACGAAGATCGGGTAACGCGTGGCCTGCTTGATGCGCTTGCGCGTCTCGCGCTCGAGCTCGAGGTAGGCCGACAGCTGCTTGAAGGCCTGGTCGAGCTGGCCGGTGTTCTCGCCGACGCTGACCATGCTGACGAACAGGCTGTTGAACACCCTGGGATGTGCGTTGAGCGCCACGGCCATCGACTGGCCGCTCTCCAGGCTGGCGCGCACATCCTGCAGGACTCCGCGGAAATACAGGTTGCGATTGGACTCGGCCAGCCCGCCGATGGCGCGGATGATCGGCACGCCAGCCTTGCTGAGGCTGTACATCTGCCGGCTGAAAATGATCAGCTCGTCCAGGTCGACGCGCTTGCGCCGCAGCTTCTCGCGCAGCACCGCCAGGACATCGCCAGCACCGCTGTCGAGCGGGCCTGTTTCGATGGTCAGCGGCGTGATCTGCTGAGCCAGCAGCTCGCTCGCGACTGCATCGGCACTGGCGCCTTCCAGCGCACCGCTGACCTTGGCGCCCTGAGCATTCCGCCCGGTGTAATGGAACGCCGGCATCAGGCCTTCCCTCCGCCGTGACCGCAGGTGCGCGCCCACTCGCGAAGACTCTCCGCGGCTGGGCACCCCGGGTTCGCCAGCAAGCTGGCTCCAACCGCAATGGCGGGGAGCGCCTGGGTCAAACCCTGGAAGCTCACAACGGCATCCAGGCGGCGGGGCACTGGTGCGCTGTTCACGCGGTCACCTCGTCGTCCGCCAGGGTGGCGCAGACCTTGAGCACCTCTTCAATGCTGGTCACGCCGGCGATCGCATAATCCAGCGCGCAGGCGGCCAGCGGCCGATAGTGCGGCTGCTGGCGCGCGGCCTCGGCGAAGCCCTGCGGATCACCACGACGCAGGGCGGCGACCATCGGCTCATCGAGTTCGAGCAGTTCGTAGACACCGACGCGACCGGCATAGCCGGAGTTGTGGCAGTGGTGGCAGCCGCTGCCACGCTTGAAGCGGTAGTCACTGAGCGGCGCGTCGTGCAGCGCCTGCAGCCAGGCCAGCTGACGCGGATCGGGCCGGTCGTCCTCCATGCAGTTCTCGCACACGCGGCGCACCAGCCGCTGAGCCAGCACCGCATTGAGCGCGGTGGCGACAAGGAAAGGCTCGACGCCCATGTCGATCAGGCGCATGGCCGAGGTCAGGGCGTCGTTGGTGTGCAGCGTCGAGAGCACCAGGTGGCCGGTCAGCGCGGCGCGCAGCCCGATCTCGGCGGTCTCCTGGTCGCGGACCTCACCGACCAGCACGATGTCCGGGTCCTGACGCAGCGCGGCGCGCAGCACGCGGGCGAAGGTCAGGTCGATCTTGGCGTTGACCTGCACCTGATTGACCCGCGGCAGCCGGTATTCGACCGGGTCCTCGACGGTGATGATCTTCTTCTCCGGGCTGTTCAGCTCGGAAAGCCCGGCGTAGAGCGTGGTGGTCTTGCCCGAGCCGGTCGGGCCGGTGACCAGCACCATGCCGTGCGGACGCTGCAGCAGGCGGCGGAAACGCTCGAGTATGACCGGTGGCATGCCGGTTCCGTCGAGCTGGAACATCGCCCCGCTCTGGTCGAGCAGGCGCATGACCACCGACTCGCCGAACTGTACCGGCATGGTCGAGACCCGCACGTCGAGGCTGCGGTTCTTCACCCGGATGTTGAAGCGTCCGTCCTGCGGCAGGCGCTTCTCGGAAATGTCCAGGCCCGACATGATCTTCAGGCGCATGACCAGCGCCGAGGCCACTCGGTGCTCCTTCATCACCTGCTCGTTGAGCACGCCGTCGATCCGCTGGCGGATGCGCACCACGCCTTCGTCCGGCTCGATGTGGATGTCCGAGGCCTTCATCTGCACCGCGTCCTCGAACAGCGTCTGCAGCAAGCGCACCACTGGCGCATCGCTGTTGCTCTCAGCCCCCAGCCGCGCCAGGTCGAAGTCGCTTTCCTGCAGCTCGCCTTCGAGTTCGCCGGCCAGCGAGGCGATCTGGCTGGTGCGCCGGTAGAGCTGGTCGAGCGCGCCGAGCAACTCGCTCTCACGCACCACCGCCGGGTAGACGCGCTTGCCGAGCAGGCGCTCCATCTCGTCCTGGGCGAACAGGTCCAGCGGGTCGGTCATGCCCACCAGCACGCCATCGGCATGGCGCGACAGCACGATCACGCGGAAACGCCGGGCCACCGCCTCGGGCAGGCTCTGGGTGAGCCCGTTGTCGAACTTGTAGTGCTTGAGTTCGACGAAGGGGATCTGCAGCTGCTCCGAGAGTGCGCGCAGCAGCCGGCCTTCGTCGATGAAGCCGAGGTCGAGCACCGTGCGGCCGAGCTTGGAGCCGGTGCGCTTCTGGTCCTGCAGGGCAAGCTGCAGCTGTTCTTCGCTGATCAGCCCGGCCTGAACGAGCAGGTCCCCCAGGCGAATCTTGCGCTGGCGGTTGTCGAGTACGGTCATCGGATACCTCCCAGGGCACCGGCCCTCTCGGTGGCGAAACGGCGGGCGTCGGCATCCAGGCCCTGGCCCTGCAGCGCGAGTCGATAATGGCGAGCGGCCTGCGCCGGCTGGTCCAGTTGCTCGAGCGCGATGGCCAGACCGAGCTGCCAGGTGGCCTGCGCCGGCCGCAGGGCGACCAGCCGGCGATAGGTATCGGCGCTTGCCCCCCACTCGCCGACCTGCTGGTAAAGCGCGGCCAGCAGTGCGTGGTAGGCGGCGTCGCGCTGCACCGGCGGCAGGTTGCCCTTCAGGGTAGTGATGGCGCCGAGCTGATCGCCGCTCTGCAACTGGCCACGTGCGAGCAGCATGCGCAGCTCGCTGTCCTGCGGGTGCTGCTGCAGCACACCGGGCAGCCAGGCCAGCAGACGATCCGAGCGATTGGCCGCCAGGTACGCCCTGGCCAGCCAGCGGCTCACCTCACCGTCCTTCGGCCTCGCCTTGTGCAGCGCTTCCAGCTCGGTGATCGCTTGCGGCAGGTCACCACGCTCGAGCGCGGCGCGCGCCTGCTCCAGCGGCGCCGGTCGGTGACTACCAATCGCGACCCGCGGCTCGACGGGGCGTGCCTCGGTCTTGACCGCAGGCGCCTGCTCGTCCATCGGCCGCGGTGCAGGCGATGACCCCTGCTCGACCGGCGCCGGCCGGGTCACCCACTCGGGCAGTTGCGGCACCGCTTCGGCGCTTTCCTCGGCCACCGGTAGCTCGGCTTCGGTGCTGGCCTCGGGGGTGCCGGTCAGTGGCACGTCGAGCCACAGCTGCCAGCGATCGCCGGCCATTTCCAGACGATCACGCACGTCGAGCCGGTCGCCCAGGCCCATGAGCACGACTTCGACATCCGCTCCCCGCGCCTCGACCCGCCAGGACAGGCTCTGGCCCTCGCGCTCGATCCGACCGCTGCGAGGCTCGCCGGCCATCTCGATGCCCGGCAGGCGCAGGCTGACGAACCCTTGCTGGTCGACGCGCTGGTAGCTCACCGAACGCTCAAGCAGCAATTGCAGGACAAAACGCGTGCCTTCGTTCTGCGGCAGCACCTCGAGCAGGCGATTGCCGGCCACCGGCACCGCCGCGTCGGCGGGTTCACTCGGCACGGCGACTGCCGGCGTGACCAGCGCCGGAGGCTCGGGGGCTTCGAGGCGCCCACCGACGAGCCAGGCGACCGGCAGAGCCAGCATCAGCCCGCCCGTGGCGAGCAGACCCCAGCGCCTGAACCGGGCATTACGCTCGCGCCGCCGCCCGGCGCTCTCGTCGACCGCGTGCATGCCGTCCAGACGTTCGCGCTCGGTCGGCGCCGCCCGGCGCGCTTCGAGATCGCGCAGCATGTCGTTGACCAGACTCATGGCAGCACCTCGCCAAGTTGCGAAAGCCATGGCCAGGCGCCGACCAGCGCAGCCAGCGAGGCGACCACCGCCAACGGCCAGCGCAGATGCCGCGACCAGCCCTGCGGCAAAGCGCTGCCCTCGGTATCGGCCAGCGCGCGGCGCACATGGCGAACATCCACGCATCGGCTGCCCTCGCCAAAGGCGGCCATCAGGCACTTGTTGGCCAGAATGTTCAGCAACCGCGGAATGCCACGGCTGCCCTGCACCAGCAGGCGCACCGCCGAGCGATCGAACAGCGGCTCGCCGCGATAGCCCGCCACCGCGAGGCGCTCGGTGAGATAGCGCGTCGCATCGGCCACATCCAGCGGTCGCAGCGCATAGGAAAAGGTGATGCGCTGGCGCAGCTGACGCAGGTCCTGGCGCGCCAGCGTCTGGTCGAGTTCGGGTTGGCCGAACAGCACCACCTGCAGCAGCTTGCTCTGTTCGGTTTCCAGGTTGGTCAGCAGGCGCAGCCCCTCCAGCGTCGAGACTGGCAGCGCCTGTGCCTCATCGATCAGCAGGACGGTGCTGCGCCCCTCGCCAGCCAGCTCGATCAGCCGGGCATGCAGCGCGGCGAGCAGCCCGTGGGTGTCCAGCTGCTCGACGTCAGGCACGTGCAACTCATGGGCGAGCGCCTGACGCAGCGCCAGCGGGCTGAGCGATGGGTTGGGCAACCAGGCGAGCTGGTAGCGCGAAGGGTCCAGCTCGTTGAGCAGCGCGCGACACAGCAGCGTCTTGCCGGTGCCGACCTCGCCGGTGATCTTGATGAAGCCCTCGCCTTCGGCAAGCGCGACGCGCAGCAGGTTGAGGCACGCCTGATAGGGCGCCAGCTGCACCAGGAAGCCGGTGTTCGGCGTGAGCGCGAACGGCTTCTCGCGCAGGCCGAAGAACGCCTCGTACACGGGCTTACCTCACCACCTGATTGAACGACTCGGCGCTCTTGCGCAGGTCGTCGAGCCAGACGCGGTCATCGATCACCTGCGGGCGCAGCAGGATCACCAGTTCGGTCTGCTGCAGCGCCTTGCGCTGCTGCTGGAACAGGGCGCCAACCACCGGCAGCTTCGATGCCCAGGGCACGTTGGCGTCGGTATTGGTGTTGCGGTTTTCCATCAGGCCGCCGATGACCACGACCTGGCCGCTGCGTGCGCGCACGATCGAGTCGGACTGGCGCGTGGTCGACAGCGCCAGCGGCAGGTTGAAGACGTTGTCGTCGCTGCCGAGCTGAATGGTCTTGTTCTGGTCCTGGACCCGGCTGACGGTGGGCCGGACATGCAGGGTGACCTGGTCGTTTTCGTCGATCTGCGGCGTCACGTCGAGCGAGATCCCGGAAAAGAACGGCGTCAGGGTGATGTCCAGATCCGGGGCGGTGGTGCCGCCGGCCAGCGTCGTGGTGGTGGTGGACACGTCGGTGACGAAGAATTCGTCGGTGCCGACCTTGATCACCGCTTTCTGATTGTTCAGGGTCGACACGCGCGGGCTGGACAGCACGCGCACGTCGCCCTGGGTCTCGAGCAGCTGCAGCACGCCGGTGAAGTCCCCGTTCTGCACGATGGCGCTGAATACGCCACCGATGCCCTGCGCGCCAGCGAGGGCATCGCCCTGCAGCCCGAGGGTGATGTCGGCATTGCCGAAGCTGCCCAGCTGCGACCAGTTGATGCCCGCCTGGAAGCCATCGGAGAGATTCACTTCGAGGATTTTCGCCTCGAGGATCACCTGGCGCTGCAGGTTGCGCTGTGCCTGTTCGAGAAAGTGCTCGACGGCTTGCTGGTCGCTCGCCGGCGCACGTACCACGAGCAGCCCGGCCTGTGGGTTGACCACCACGCTGTTGCCTTCCTCGCCGCCGATCATCATCGCGACGACTTCGCGCACCTCGCCCCAGAAATCGACATTACTGGTGGTCAGCAACTGGCTGGCGTTGACCGTGGACGAGGTCGTGCTGGTGGTGGTTCCGGTCGCGGCGGTGCCGGTGTTGTCGCTGACCGCGACCTGCCCGGAGCTGACCCGCGTATCGCTCATGCCCTGGCGCTGCAGGTTGAGATAGTTGAGATCATAGGTGCGCGTGACCACGCGATTGGGCAGGACCTGGTAGCCGTAGCTCGTGCGGCGGTAGTCATAGCCGTAGCTGTCGCGCACTGCCGCGAGCACTTCCTCGAGGGTGACGTTGCGCAGGCTGAAGGTGATGTTGCCCGTCACCTCGGGATGTACCAGCAGGTTCTGCCCGGCGCTGTCCATCAGGCTGAGAAAGAATTCGCGTGCCGGCATGTCGTTGGCGGCGACATCGAAGCGCGGCCCGGCCTGCACCGGCGCGTCGAGTGCCAGCGGCGGAATCAGTGCAGCCTGGACCGACGCCGGCGGCGCCACCTTGGCCTGGGTCTGCTCGAGGCTCTCCTTGAACAGGCGGTCGCTCTGCTCGTAGAGCTGTCGGTCGCCGTCCTTGAAGGTCTGACAGGCGCTCAGCAGGCAGATCAGGCTCAGCAGCCCAAGGCGTGGCTTGATAATCGACATCATGGCTTGCTCGGAGTGGCGACCGGGACGGCGAGGCGCAGCGTTTCACGACGGCCCTCGCGCTCGATCAGGACGGAATTCGAATAGATGTTCAGTACACGGGCATCGCCCAGGCGCTCGCCTATCTTCAACGAGCGACCATTGACTACGGCGCGCGGCGCGCCCGGCAGGCGCAGGATCGCCTGCAGTTGCAGGACCTCGCTGGCAGGAGCGGCGCCCGCTTCGACACGCAGCGGATCGGCGCTTGGCAGCGTCGGATCGATGGCCTGGGCATCACCCACGAGGCAGGCCAGCAGCAGGCAGAAGATTCGAACCCGATCAGACACCGACCCACCCCGCATGGCGACTCAAGGTATGCAACTCGATAAGGATCCGCGCCTGCGCAGGGCCGGCCTCCTCGACCTGATAGTCGAGGCTGTCCCAGTGCAGCCGCCAACCGGAGGCCTGCACCGCCTGCAGGTAATTCAGCAGGTCGAAGTAGCCACCCTCCAGGCGCAGCCGCAGACCGTGGCGATAAAAGCTGACCGCGGCGGCGGCTTTGCTTTCGCCGGCCGCTTCGGCTTCGGCAGCCGGCGGCTGGAGCGGCGCGGTGAAACTCTCCAGTTCGACCAGACGCAGCTTCGGCTGATTGCGCAACAGGTCCTGCAGCAACAGCTTCATCTTCGCCGGCGAAACCAGTGCACGGGTCTGCGCGTCGATACGCTGCGACAGCGCCTCGTGTTCCAGCTGCGCCTTGTCCAGCGCCTCGCGATAAGGCCGGTTGGGGTCGGCGGCCAGCTTCGCCTCGAGTTCGCGCAGGCTCGCCTGAGCTTCCAGCTGGCTGGCCTCGGCCTGGCGGCGCCCGGCGTCGAGAGCTTCGCGGCGCTCGGTCAGCGGATCGACTACCGTCAGCAGGTAGAGCAGGCCGAGCAGCGCCAGGCCGACCGCATAGGTCAGCCACTGCTCACGTGGGGCGAGCGCTCGCCACCGCAGCATCAGCGCAGCAAGGGAGCTATTCGCCATCGTCTGCTCCGGCATGTGAGGAGAGGGTGAATTCGAGCAGTTGGCGTTCGTCGCGCTGCACGTCGAAGCGGGCGAACTCGCGGCCGGCGAAGGCCGGGCTCACGCCGAGGCTCTGCAGATAGAGCGGCAGCAGCTCCTGGTCGCGACTCTGCCCTTTCAGGCTCATGTCATGACCGCCGGCGCGCAGCTGGATCTTTGTCAGCCACAGGCCGGCCGGCGGGTGGCGGTCGGCGAGCGCCGTGAGGATCGGCACGAAGCCTTCGGCACGCTCGGCATCGAGCTTGCCGAGATACTCGGCAAGCTGCAGCAGCTGACCGTTCTGCGCCTCGCGCTCGGCGAGCTGCTTGGGCAGTTGCGGGTCGAGCAGCGGTTCTCGGTAACTGGCCTTGAATTGTGCGAGTCGCGCCTGTTCGGCCTCGGCCAGCCGCTGGGCCCGCTCCGCGGCCTGCCCGGCAGCATGCCATTGCCAGACGGACCAGCCGCCGTGCAGCACTATGCCGAGCAGCAGCAAAGCCAAGCCGAGCGCCATCTGACGCGGCTTCGGCCCGCCGTGACGGCGCTGCTCCTGCTGGAAAAGGTTGACGTTCTGCATCACTGCACTTCCTGACGCAGGGCCGCGCCAACGGCGCCGATGCAGAAGGCCTGCGTGGCTTCCGGCAGGTCGGCCTCGGTCTGGCCGGCGAACAGTTCGCGCAGGTCGAGCCGCTGCAGATTGACGGCCAGGCCCGTGGAAAGCGCCTGAAAGGTCGCCTCGCCGTTCTGCTTCATCGGCAGCAGCAGGAGTCGGCTGATGTAGCCCTTGCCGAGCTGACTTTCGAAGTAATCGAGCGAGCGCTGGATTTCCAGCGTCATCCCGGAGAGGTCCTGCGCCGCGCGCGCCAGACCATTCTCGATACGCCGGGCCATATAGATGTCGGCGCCGTTCTGCACGCTGATCAGGCCTTCGCTGGTGCGCAGGCGCAGCAGCGCAAGGTTGACGCTGCCGGCGCCGGCCAGCAGCCCCAGGTTGCGGAACGCCATTTCGGTGATGTCGATGCTCTGCAAGTGCAGGCCGGCCTGCCGGACGAGCGCCAGGTAGTGCTGCATGCGCGGCTTGCTGAAGACAATGCAGTACACCATGCGGTTACGTCCGCGGTAGGCGTCTTCGGGTAGCGAGAAGCAGTCGACGATGACCTCTTCCAGCGACTCGCTGATCAAATCCTTGACGCGCCAGCGCATGGCGTCGCGCAGCTCGGCCGCGGGCACCTCGGGCGCCTCCAGGAGGAACATCTGGTATTCGGAGGGATGCAGCAGCACGTTGACTGCCGCGCCTTCGAGGCGGTGTTCAGCGACCAGCCGCTTGAGCAGCTCACCCTGGCCGGCAGTGTCGGCGGCGTGGTACTGGCACAGACGCAACTGCGCCGGCGCGCCTGCTTCGCGCACAACCTGCGCCAGGCTCATGCCGTGCGGGCTGCTCTCAAGGCCGAGCAACCCCGCCGCCCGGCTATCACGCTTTCTCGAAAACAGCCCCACTCACCGGCTCCCCTTGCCCACAAGCCACTGCGCGTTCAGCTGAAGAACGGCTAACAATGACCGATATCAATTTGCCATCAGTGGCGACGGGACTTTAACAACAATGGTTGAGGGTGTCCAAATACCGTCGCCTGCCTGTGCGCCGATGTCGCGCGTCAAAATATGCGCACCGTCACACTTCTTTCGCTATCGGCAGCACGAAGCGTGCCGAGAGTGCGCTTCGTCGGGATCAGAACAGACGCAGTTGCTCGACCTGCTCGCGTCGGCTGCTCAGACGCACGCCTATGCCGATCAGCCGCACGGGCCGTCCGCCGCGGGCGTAGGCGCCCGCCAGCAGGGAGGTGAAGCCTTCGAGCGTCGCGCCGACGCCAACCTGCTCGACGGTCGTCTGGGTAAAATCGTGGAATTTCAGCTTCACGAATGGCTTGCCCGGCCGGTAGTCCGACTCCAGCCGGGCGATCCGCCGCTCGAGCTGCGCCAACAATTCGGCGAGTTGCGCTTCGCAAGCGGCCAGGTCGGGCAGGTCGCGGTCGAAGGTCTGCTCGACGCTGACCGATTGGCGCCTGCGCTCGACCTGAACCGGGCGCTCGTCGATACCCTGTGCCAGCCCCCAGAGGCGCTCACCGAAAGCGCCGAATTCGCGCACCAGCGCCAGCCGACTCCATTGCCCAAGGTCGGCACAGGTCCGAATACCGAGGCGATCGAGCTTTTCCGCCGTGACCCGCCCGACACCATGCAGGCGCTTGACCGGCAGGCTGGCGACGAAGGCCCCAACCTCGGCGGGAGTGATGACGAACAGGCCGTCCGGCTTGTTCCAGTCGCTGGCGATCTTGGCGAGAAACTTGTTCGGCGCGACCCCGGCCGACACCGTGATGCGCAACTGCTGCCAGACGCGCCGACGGATGTCCTGGGCGATGCGCGTGGCGCTGCCGCCGAACTGCGTGCACGCGGAGACGTCGAGGTAGGCCTCGTCCAGCGACAGCGGCTCGATGAGATCGGTGTAGCTGCGCAGGATGCCGTGAATCTCCTGCGAGGCTTCGCGGTAGACATCCATGCGCGGCCGCAGAATCAGCAAGTCGGGACACAGCCGCAGCGCATGGGCCGACGCCATCGCCGAGCGCACGCCAAAGGCCCGCGCCTCGTAATTGCAGGTCGCGATCACGCCACGCCGGTCCGCCGCGCCACCGACGGCGATCGGCCGCTGTGCCAGCGTCGGGTCGTCGCGCATCTCGATGGCGGCGAAAAAGCAGTCGCAATCGACGTGGATGATCTTGCGCTGGTGTGCGCTCATGGCCGCCTCACCAGGTGAACGATGATGCTCGACCGGGGGTCGTTACTAGGCGCAGTTCCGATTCTTTTCGACATATGTGGAGGCTGGCATGAAACCAACGCAGCTGACGTCACTTCTGTTCGGCACCCTGCTCGCGGGCGGCATCGCCGTCAACGCAGCCGCCGACGACCATATGCAGCCGCATGCGAAAGACCCGCAGAACGTTCACGACAACACCCAGCAGCAGATGGGCGACGACACGCATTACGATGGCAAGCATCAAGCCGATCCGAAGATGAAGCAAGAAGTCCAGGAGCAGTGGCGCGAGGACGCCGAAGAGCGCCGCGAGTCCGACGTTCGCAGACCCGAACAGGGCGGCTGACAGCCCTCACAGCTCGAGGGGATAGGGCTCGACCAGCGCCTTGCCGTACCCCTCGACGAACTCGGGGGGCATGCGCTTCGGCTTTCCACTGGATAACTCGATGCAGACGAAGGTCGTCTGCGCGCGGAGCAGCGTGGCCCCGTCGGCCGGGCGAACGAGCTGGAACTGGCGCTTCATGCGCAGACGCTGATCCGATTCGCAGATCCAGGTGGCCAGCTGCAGCCGGTCACCTTCATATGCACTGGCCAGATAGTCGATCTCGTGCCGCAGCACCGCCATCGCACGGTCCAGCCGCCGATAATCCTCGATGCCCAGCCCCAGGCTCTGCGAATGACTCCAGGCGCAGCGCTCCAGCCAGGACACATAGACGGCGTTATTGGCGTGACCCAGCTCGTCGATGTGCTCTGCCGACACCTGGACATCGATGACGTAGGCCCCTTCCCTATCCCAGCTCATGACAGATCTCCCAATCAAGATTCGCAGCATGAGAACCCGAGCGACGCGCTTTGTCACGCGTCTGCACCCATTACGGCGCCCCAGGCTGCTCAAACTCCGACACACCCGGCGTGCCGCCGTTCCGCCAGCGCCCGCCGTCATGCCGCCGCGTGCGCGCGACGGCGCCTGCTTACGCAGGACCGGACGGCAGCCGAAAACCATATGACAGAAAAACAAAAGGGCCACCTCGCGAGAGATGACCCCTGAGTGCCCAAGGCGGGCTAAAAAATGGCGTCCCCTAGGGGACTCGAACCCCTGTTACCGCCGTGAAAGGGCGG
>ERZ1673962.718-NODE-718-length-20315-cov-5.227937_pt1 | contig 20315 bp, 22 predicted proteins | sample MGYA00580188_ERZ1673962 | MGnify/ENA primary metagenome ERZ1673962 (study PRJEB41334, sample SAMN05608104) | rock metagenome | biome: terrestrial subsurface; feature: shale formation; material: shale | place: USA: Pennsylvania ... | reverse complement strand
AATAAAGTAGTTATTACTATATATCAAATAAAACCATATAGGCTAATAGAACTAGATATTATAGCTATTCATAGCCAAAAAGTACTTTCTCAAAAATAGTTAGGATTTCTAGAGTACTTATATAATCATCAAGTAAAAACTTTGTTGTTTTTTCAATTTTCTTTTATGTATTTTTTAACTTGAGAATCTGATATTATTTCAAATAATAATCATATTATAGATATAGTTATTCATATTATAAAAACATAAAAGTTTATATCTTTTCAAGAAAAAATTATATATATAGGAGTTGAAATAATAAACATTAGTAACATTTGTAACATAAAAACTTGAAAGAAGCTTCTAGTATAAAAATATTTCCATTTTTTTCTCCATTCAGCATATCTAGGGTCTTCTGATTTATCTTTTAGCTTTCTTTTTAGTATATAATAACTAAGTCTAATTCACCATATTAATATAATTAAAATTGTTATATTTTTTATAGTTGAAAAGTCTTGATTTATTATATATAAATAAGTAGCTTGTATTACGAATCATAATGACCAAAATATATCTACAATAGAGTTATCTTTAATTTTTATACTTATTAAAAATAATATAATATATAATATGAATATAAAAATTAATATTTCCATTATTTTATATAGTTATAAAAGTAAAAACTATTTACAGCTATCATTGTTCATACAAATGTTCACCATGCTATATCTACAATTGTAAATTTTAATGAATAATTATTTAGAAAAGTTAAATTTGTTAAGTCATACATAGCATAACTCATAAAACCTAAGAGTGCTCAATATAATACAATATCTCATATATTATCATATTTTAGAGTTACAAAAGTAACTATCATAGCAGATATTATTAACCAAGCTATTATTCAAGCTAATAGATTTATCTTTATACTTCAATTTTCTTCTACTGTTACAAGGCTTCAAAATTCTCTAATTATAAAATCTTTAGTTACTATTCATAACCATAAATAATCTAATATTAATAAAGTTAAAAATCAGATGAAATATACTCATAATATTTTTATAATTTCCATAATCTTATAATAAAAAAATAAATTATAATTTTAATAGTTTTCAACTATCACTTAATTCCATTAAGTCTTTAGGGTAGGGGTTTAAAATTGTTTGTTTTAATATATATTCTTGTTTATCTCTAATTGCCCATATATTTAATATATTTATTATTGTACTACTTGGTATTCTAGATTCTTTATATAGATCAAGTGTTTCTAGGAAAAACTCTTTTTCTTCTTTTGAACATGAGTTTTTAAAATATCAAAAAATATGAGTAAATGCATTTATTATTTTTCAAGTATCATTTTTACTATTAAATAATTTTAATATAGTTTCATGATAGTATTTTTTTATTTCTTCAAAATTTGTTTTATCATAACTTGCTATTATTCTTCATAATTCTACTTGATATTTTGGTGAATAAGCCATAAATAAATATTTATTTTCAGCTTGAAAATTCTGTAATTCACTTATTTTTCATGATTCAAAAACTCATCTTAATTTTGCTAAACAAAATATTTTTGTAAGAAAAGACTCTCTTATTCTAAAGTTTTTTAATCTTCACTCATCTTCTAAGGGATAATTTTCAAATATATTTTCTATATTTTTTACAAATAATCAGCTAGATTTTCCATGAGCTATTTTAGATTTTCAGTCAGGATATACTTTTACATCTTTTATTCAACAACTAGGAGATCTATTTTTCATTACAAATCAGTCTATATTCTCTAATTTATTTAAAAACTTATTAGAAAAATCATTCATTTTATCTGTTAAGTCAATTTTTTTGCTACTTTGATACATTTTTACTATATTTCTATCAGGATTTCAATATAGCTTTACAGGCATTCTAGGTGTTCATAATCATATTGCAACTTCAGGACAGACAGCAATAAAATTAACATGTTTTCATAATTTATTTAAAAAATCATCATTAACTCTATCTCCGTTATATCTACAATTGTCTATATTAATACATTTTGATATAACAATATTTGGCTTATTAATCATAATTTTATATTTAATTTTTTAATTATTTTATTATAAAAAATATAGTAATTATTTCAAATTTATAATTATTTATTGACTTTTAAATCTATATTATTACATTATACCTTGTAATACAAAGTAATATAAAAATATGGAAAAGATTACGACTCAAATGAGGAAGGGAATATTAGAGTATATTATTTTATGAATTATTAATTCATGAGATATATATTGAGCCGAGATTATAGATATATTAAAAAAATGAGATTTGATTGTTGCAGAAGGTACAATTTATCCATTATTATCACGTTTAAAAAAAGAATCTTTAATTGATTATTATTGGGTAGAGTCTGAAACATGACACCCAAGAAAATACTATAACCTCACTGAGCAGTGAAGAGAATCATTAATAATAATGGAAAGTAACTGGCTTAATATAAAAAAGACAATAAAAAATATTTTAAATAAATAATTATGTATATATGAAAAATTTAGATTCATTAAATCTAACAAAAAATCAAAAAGATATTATTATTGATTATCTAAATGGTTTAAAAGATTATGTTGATAATCATAAAATTGATATAGATGTTTACAATGATATAGAGGGAATGTTTATTGATAAAATATCTATTGCAGAAAAATTAGATGATTTTTATATAAAAAAATCAATAAAGGAAGTCTGAAATGCAGAAGATATATTTGGTGAATACTCATCTATTGATGATGATAAAAAATCAAAAAAAGAGATATTTTATAAAAAACTTATAAAAACAGATTGGATTAGAGATAATAATTGAGCAATATTATTATGAATATCATCGTTATTATCAAGAAAAATATGAATTAGTATATTTGCAGTAAGAGTACTTTTAATAATATTTATTTTATTTTGAGGTTTAAGTATATGGTTTTATTTCTTAGCTTGACTTATACTACCTATAAAAGGGGTTGATTATAAAACTGAAAAAACATTTAATTATTTAAGTATTCAATTTGTTTATCTTATAAGAAATTTAGTTTGTAATTTTACAATTTTTATTAGAAAAAATCTATTTCTTATATTATGAAAAGTTATAGTTATAATTAAATATATTGTTTCATTTATCAAAAATAATATATTTCCTATATTTAGATTTATACTATTTTTACTTATAGCTTGATTTATTTTCTTTATTCTTATATCTTTATTAGTAGTATCATCAGCTTATTTTTCTGATTTTACTTTATGAAATATAGATTTTTTCTCAGTATTTCCAGCGTATTTTATATATTGAACATTGTTTTGAATATTATCTTTAACAATATTATTTATATGAAGTATATGATATTGATTAAATAAAAAAGTATTTAATAAATATATTTATTATTTTTCTATAATCTCATTATTAGTATTTATATTTTTGTCTATATCTACATGATTTAGTTTACTAAAAACTTATATTTGAAATAATAGTATAATAAAAACTGCAAGTATTAATTTAGAAAGTTATTGAACATGAAATATTAATATAGATTTATCTAAACTAGATAAAATTGAGTTAGATTGATTTAATAATAATTATTATTGATTAAATATAATAGAATGATCTTGATCTACTATAAAAGCAGTATTAAATTATGAAGTTATATGAAATGATTGAATATATAATTCAATAAATAATAATCTAAATGAATTAAAATTTAATTTTAATGATTGAAATTTAGATTTATCATACACTGATTGAAAAATTTTTAGAGAAAAAGTTCCTTTTACATTTATTGATATAGAAATAGATTTATATTTACCTAAATCAAATACTTACTATATAGATTGAGTTAGATATTATTTTCATAATGTATCTGTTAATGATAATTTTATTTATTGAGATTATTTATATCAAGATTGTAGATATGAGTTAATATATTATTCTGAAAACTTTAAAGATTTTAGATGTAGTGCTAGTGACTATAATATTGAAAAGGCTAAGAATAAGTTCATAATAAATAATTTAATTTTAAATTATGATAATTATTCTGACATAAAGCATGTTGATGAGTATAAAAGAACTTATTATTCTGACTATGGTATTTCTAGTGATTGGTTTTTTGATGATATTGAAATAAATGAAAACAATATTAATTTTGAATTTTCGGATAGAAGTTTAGAAATAGAATCAAAAATTAATTATTCATTATCATCAACATGAGTAATATTTGATGATTTTAAAGTACTAGATATTGAAGCTAATTATAATTATGATGATAAATATTATTTACCAAATGATTATGAAATTAAAAAAGATTAGGTTTTCTAATCTTTTTTTGTCACTTTTTTTATTTTAAATCGTTTTATAGTATGTAATTTATATTTTAATTAACTTTTATTATGAAAAAATTGTTTTTATCATTATTTTTATCTATTGTTTTATTCTCTTGAGCTAATGCTGAATATAAAATATATTTAAGCCAACAAGACTTTGAAAATGATAAATGAAATATTTGTGAAGCAGCAACTGATTGATGTAATATTTATACACTTAAAAACTGAAAAGTAACATCATGAACAGAAAAATTTTGTATGGATCATACTCCAGAATGGGTTTGTACTAAATATAAAGAATGAACTTATACAACTATGTCTATATTAAACAGTTCATGAGAATGAGAGTTTTGTTGATGAATAGCATGAATACAATGTTCTAGTGGATTAGAGTGTAACTTAGATTGAAATTATCCTGATGCTGGTTGAACTTGTGAAAAAATAGATAAATTTAAAAACTTAAGTCAAAATGATATAAATTTTTATAATACTATAAGAAAAAGACTTGATGTTAAGTATATCAATATGGTTGAAAAAACTGTAAATAGATATAATGAAATTTCTGATTGATTAAGTGATTCAAAAAAATCTATTTTAAAATCTAATTTACTTAAAAAAATAGATGATTATTTATTTGAAATAACTATGTCAGTTCCTCAAGATGCAGCAATGCCAGAAAAGTTAAATAAAGTATATTTAACTTTGAACTTATTAAAACTAGAAATAGAAATACAATAAAAAAAGACTAATTTTAATTAGTCTTTTTTTATTAATGATTTTATTAAAGCAGCAAACCATAGTATTATAACTATAGCCATTAAAGGATATACTTTCATAGGGAAGTATAGTCAAGCAACTATTCATCATGTTATGAAATATATATAACTTAATCTTTGTATTTTTTTCCAATAAGTTCAAAGAGTTTTTTGAGATAATTTATTAGATGTTAATAATAATATTAATGCAGATATTTCACTTAATTTAGTTATTAAAGGCATATATAAAGCCCATCAAGCTAGAGTAAAATAAGTTAAAAATTTATTTATATTAAAGATAGAACTTCATACGAAATTTGATACAATAATTGAAGCAGATAATATTCAAAAAGCTTTTCTCAAAGTAACTAATTTACTTAGTATACCAATTTTAGGAAATAAGTCTGCAAGAGGTCTAATCGCCATTACAAATACTACTGACCACCAACTAAGATCATACATAAATCCCATATAGTTGTTTATGAATAAGAAATCTCAGTATAGATTATTATTTATTTTATTATAAACCCAACTAAAAGGTATTAAGGTTAAAGAAAATATTATAACTGCCCAAGATAATTTATTTAAATGAGGAATATTTCAATTTAAAAATATATCCTTACATTTTCAAGGGTATTTTCTAGATATAGTAAAGCTTTCATTGAATATAAGTTTTTCATCATGTCAATTTTTAGCTAATCATTCTCTTACATGCTCAACCATTTCTGGATTTCAACAAATATATACTTCAGATTCCTTTGATATATTTTTTACTTCATCAGTAACTCTTCACTTGCTATATATAGTTTTCTCTTCTGGTCTAGATACTTTTATAATTACTTTAGTATTAGGATAACTTTCAAGTAATTCTTTATAATATACATCTTTTTCATATCTTACTCAAAAAATAACAGTTTTTTGTACATTTTTATCAATTTGATCAAGCATTGCTACCATAGGAGCTAATCATGTTCAAGTAGCTATCAATACTTTAGCTTTGTTATTATTTTGTAAGTAAAAAGCTCAAATTGCTCATAAGAATTTTATACTCTTTCATATTTTTAAATTTTTAAGAAAGGTAGAACCTCTTCATTTTTTTTCTAATTTTACATTTAGTGTAAAATGCTCGTCATCTCACTTTGCAACTGAATAAGAACGACTAAAATTTCATAGAGAGTCATTTCCTTGTAAAGAAATATATTGACCAGGTTTAAATTTAAAATTTTTAGTATTAAATTTTAATTCTAAAGTGTCTGGTGTTAGGTAATTTTTTTCTACTAAAGTAGCATCTTTAAAAGAAATTTTAACTGAACCAGCAGCTTGTTTTACTTTTATTACATTAACAGGACACATAGCTTCAGCTTGTAATATTTCTGATTCTTTTCATTCATATTTATCAGTAATTACTTTTGACTTTGGGTTTACTTTAAAAACTGAAGGACAAACATTTTCACAGTTTCTACAACTAATACATCAGGGAATAACTTTTACTTCTTTTATCATTTCTAAATATTTTTAATATTAAATCAATTAGTTTTATATATTTTTCAATTTTTCATTATAATCATAGCTTCAAGTCATTTAGATTTTTTTACCATATCTAATGCAACTTCTATAGGGCTAACATATAATGCAGTTGATAATATATCAGAAAAACTAGCCAATTTATGGATAGTATATACTGCTAATTTATCATCTGTTATATTTTTTTTGGGGTTAATTAAATGTCATCATTTTTTTGTTTTTCTTCTGTTAGAAGCTGATGATGCTATTGAATTATTTTCTAACTCAATATATCATATATTTTTACTTAGTTGTAAGGGGTCTTCTAAATAAATTTTTTGTTTTCATTTTATTCTTATATCTCATCAAAAATTTATAACAAAATCATTGTATTTTTCATTAAGAATATTATATATTTTATCTACAATATATCATTTTCATACAGATCAAATATCTATTGATACTCAGTTTTCTAACTTAATAGTATTGTCATTTATGACTATATTTTTATATCAATATACTTCCTTCATTTCTTCTTTATTGATTCAATATCAAATATTTTCTAAAAAGGGAAGTATAGTAATATCAAAATATCAGTTGCTAATTTGCGAAACTTTATTTGATAGCTTTAAAATAGATAAAAGTTCTCAAGGTATTTCTTGAGAACTTTTATTCTTATTTAATAAACTTAAATAACTATCTTCTAAAAATCTAGAGTATTTTTTTTCAAATTTCTCAGTCTCAAAAAAGCAATTTTCTATAACTTCTAAATCTATATCATTATCATAAATTGTTATATTTAATACTGATCACATTAATTCTCTAGAAAATTTTTTCATATAATTACATGTTATTTTTTATAGCATTTGTGAAAGCTTCACTTGCAAGAGAACTACCAGATATATAAACATTTTCTGCTTCTTCCATAGGTTGTCCTACTAAGTATTGTATTTTGTCATTAAAAGCACTAACATCATAAGTTGTTGCATCTACTGATATTTCAGCTATATTATTATTTTCATCAAGTGAGTATGATACTTTCATATCAACTTCTGTTTGAGGGTTAGTATATGTAGCATCTAACATAGTTAAACCTTCATTTGATTCTTCTTCTGAAAAAGTTTCTTCCATAGCCTCATCAATTTCAGAGTTTGTAACTTCTGTAGTAGTATTTTCTTCCTCTACAGTTTCTTCATTAGTAACTCATGCTCCATTTGTACAAGAAGCTAAGAATACTAATAATACTAGTGAATATAAATATTTCATATGTATTAAATTATTATATAATTATAAGCTCAAATATTTTATAAAAATGTTAGTCTATGTCAATTTTTACGCTATAAAAAATATAGTTTTTGTTAAGTTTTTGTTAAGAAAAATATTTAAAACAAAAAAAAGATAAACTTATATAAGTTTATCTTTTTAATAGAATTATTTTAATTCGATTGAAGCACCAGCTTCTTCTAATTTAGCTTTAATTTCTTCAGCTTCATCTTTAGAAGCACCTTCTTTAATCATACCACCGTTATCAGCAATATCTTTAGCTTCTTTTAATCCTAAACCAGTTATTTCTCTTATAACTTTAATTACACCGATTTTAGAAGCACCAGCAGAAGTTAATTCAACATCAAAACTTGATTTTTCATCAGCTCCACCTTCAGCACCAGCACCAGCAACCATTACAGGAGCAGCAGCACTAACACCAAATTCTTCTTCCATAGCAGTAACTAAGTCATTTAATTCAACTATAGTTAATTCTTTAACTAAGTCCATAATTTGTTGTGCATTTTTTGTTAATTCAGCCATTTTTGCAAAAATTAAAAATATAAAATAAAAATTTTTTAAAATTTCATTGTAGAATTTTAGTTCAATATCCGTTAGATTCAGTTCTTAACAGACACTGAATCAAGCTCTACAATGAACTATTCTAGTTATTTATTGATAACTAGTTATTGACTCCCTAATAAATAGGGAATCAATGAACCAAATATCAATTATTTAGCTTCTTCTTCTGAAGTTTCTTCTTTTTTTCCTTCTAATTCACCAGCTTTTTCTTTACCAGTAGATTCAAGTTCTTTAGCAGCGGCATCAAAGAATCTTGCCATTCCAGAAATAGGTGATTTCATAGAACCAACCAATCTTCCAAGTAAAGTTTCTCTTGAAGGCATAGAAGCTATTACTTTTGTTTCTTCTTTGTCTTTTAATTCTCCTTCAAATATAGATAATGCCCATTCCATTTTATCAGCATCTTTATTTATAGCTTTCATGAAATCGTTAACTTTACCTAAACCAGCTACAGCATCTTCATTAGAACATACTACTCAGATTTGACCTTCTAAGTCTGATAAGTTAATTTCAATATCTCTAGCTTCTTTTATAGCTTTAACTATAATAGTTTTTTTAGCTAAAGTATAAGTAGAACCTACTTCTCTTAAAGAAGCTCTTAATTTTGCAAAATCATCAACGCTAAGTGCATTTGTAGAAGAAAAACCAATTGATTCAGCAGATTTGAATTTTTCAACTAATTCGTTAAATATTTCAACTTTTTTTTGTTTTGAAACAGCCATTGTTGTTTTTTTATTATCAATATAAACTATTACTTTCTAGCATTAAAAAATCCTTTTTCTTTTAAGTCAAAGAAAAAGGATTAGAGTTTTTTAAACTTTATATCTAATTTAAAATCTATTCCTCTATTATCTCGGTAGGTCTTATTTTGTGCCCACTGTCTTTGACATAGAAAGTACTCTGATTATATATAAAAAAAATATAAGTCAATACTTTTTTATAAAAAAAAATAAACTCTACATTTGTAGTAGAGTTCATTTTTATTTTTTCAATGCTTCTGATTTTTTCATTCTAGCGTAGAATTTATCAACTGCACCAGTTTTAAGGATTTTTTGTTCACCAGTATAAAATGGGTGAGACGCAGAAGAAGTTTCTATAAATATAGCAGGCATTTCTTTACCTTCATGTTCATAAGTATCAGTAGTTTTAGCTGTAGTTTTAACTTTTACAACTGAATCAGCACTTCTATCTACTAATAAAACTTCTCTAGATTCTGGATGTATTCCTTTTTTCATAATCTTTTTGTTTGTTTTATTTGTCCGCCAAGTACGGTACAAAAATATAAAAATATTTGGTATGGTGCCGAGGGCGAGACTCGAACTCGCACGCGATTAAGCATTGGTTTCTAAGACCAACATGTCTACCAATTCCATCACCCCGGCTTAAACATAAAAAATGCTAGTCCTTTTAAAACTAGTTCTTTTTTAATCATTTATTTTAAAACATGGTGGGCAGAGAGGGATTCGAACCCCCGAAGTCGTAGACAAGGGATTTACAGTCCCCCCCATTTGGCCGCTCTGGAATCTGCCCATTTTTTAAAAAAAATACGAATTACGAATCAAAGATAAAATATTTTAAACTCGTAGTTCGTAACTTTATAGTATTTATAGATGGAGCCACTAATCGGACTTGAACCGATGACCGTTCGCTTACAAGGCGAATGCTCTACCAACTGAGCTATAGTGGCTTATTTGTTTTATTGTTTTTTGCATCTCCTGTGATGCGAGAGATATATTATTAAAAAATATTTATATGTCAAAATTTTTTTTAAAAAAAATATTTTCTTGATATTTTTTAGCTTACAATTAATATATTTATAGCTATTTTATAATAAAAAATTTAATGAGTTTTTATAAAAAAATTGATGAATTTTTAAATAAAAAATCTTCAAAACAAAAAATAATTGTTATATATTGACCAACTGCAAGTTGAAAAACTTCAATGAGTATAGATGTCGCAAAATATATGGATTCAGAAATCATTTCAACAGATTCAAGGCAAATATTTAAATATTTAGATATTTGAACATGAAAAATAACCAATGATGAAATGTCATGAATAAATCATTATATGTTAGATATAATAGAACCAGATAGTGATTATAGTGTATGAGAGTTTAAGCAAGAAGCAAAAAGTTATATAGATGAAATATTCTCTAAATGAAAAATCCCTATATTATGTTGAGGTACTTGACTGTATATTGATAGTTTGATTTTCAATTTTGATATTCCAAGAATTCCAGCTGATGAAAATCTAAGAAATGAACTTGAAAATAAGAGATTAGAATTTGGTAATGAATACATTTGGAATGAATTAAATAAAATAGATCCAGAATATGCAAAAGAGTTACATCCAAATAATTATAGATATGTAATTAGAGCTATAGAGGTAAAAAAACTTAGCTGAAAAAGTAAGTTAGATTTTAGGACTACAAAAAAACTAAAATATGATATACTATTTTTAACTCCTTATAATTGAGATAGAGATTATCTTTACTCAAGAATAAACAAAAGAGTACAAATGATGTTTGACGATTGATTAGTTGAAGAGGTAAAAAACTTACTTAATAAATACTCTAAAGAAGATTTTTGAATGAAAACTATTTGATATAAAGAAGTTATAGATTATCTTGAATGAAATATGTCATTAGAAGAATGTATAGAATTGGTAAAAAAACATAATAGAAACTATGCAAAAAGACAATTAACATGGTTTAGAAATTATGAAAAATTAGATACTAATTAAAAAATAGTGAAAAAATTACTATATTATATATTATGATTTTTTTGATTTATACTAGCTTTTATAGTTGGTGTAAATTTTTATGTGATTAGTTTTTCTTTTGATGATTACTATACCTCTTTGTCAGATATAAAAGAAAATAATTTAACATGAATTGTTTTTTGAGCTAGTATTATTGATAATAAAATACCTTCAAATATTTTAAAGGATAGATTAAATTCAGCTTATGAATGATATAATAATTCAATAATTGATAAGATAATTGTTTCAGGAGATAGTCAAAATCGTAATTATAATGAATCTGATGTTATGAGACAATATTTAGTTGATAAATGAGTTTCAGAGAATGATATTGTTGTAGATTATTATTGATTAGATACTTATGACGCTATTTATAGAGCAAAAAATGTTTTTTGAGAAACTGATTTAGTCTTATTTACACAAGATTTTCATTTAAAAAGAGCTATCTATATATCAAATAGATTATGAATAGAAACATATTGATTTGAAACAAGTATACAAAATTATAAAAAAGACTATAATATAAGAGAGGTGTTGGCAAGGGTAAAAGCTTTTTTAGAAATTGAAATTTTTAAACCTAAATATTGAGATTGAATACTTAAAAAGGATAAATTATTTGATTAATTTATCCTTTTTTGTTGTTTTTTATAATTTATGATAAAATATTTAAAATTATTTAATAATAAAATAATGGAAAATATAAACAAAAGCGAAGAAATATCAGAGCTTACAAAAGCAGAAAAAAAAGAGATAAAAAAAGAAGTAAAAGAAATACTAAAAGAAAAAAGTAAAAGTTCAAATACAAGTAGTTATATAAAAACTGAAGTATCAAAAGAAGAAAAAATTGTTTCTTATTTTGATAAAATAGAATTTTTATCTCTTGATGACAAAGAAAAAGAAGAGGTTGCTATAAAGTTAAAAAAAGACTCAACTCCAGATAAATTATATTGGATAGAGATTTTTTTATCTAGTACTATAGCCGCTTTATGATTGTTACAAAATTCTGTAGCTGTTGTTATATGAGCCATGCTTATTGCGCCATTATTAAGACCTATAAATTGACTTTGATTTTCAGTTGCCAGATGAGGTCAAAAGTTTTTTTTATTAGCATTCAAAACTTTATTTTATTCAATACTTCTATCTATATTTATGTGATACATTATAACTGTAGTATCATGATTAAATATAGAAACAACTGAGATTACAAGTCGTACTAATCCAAATATTATAGATTTTTTTATAGCTATATTTTCAGCAATGGTTGCTGTAATGAGTATCAGGTTTTCTAGATTATGAGAATGAATAGCTTGAGTTGCAATGGCTGCATCTTTGATGCCTCCATTAGCAGTAATCGGTATAGAATTAGCTTTATGAAATTATATGTCTTCATTTGGTGCTTTGATGTTATTTTGAGCCAATTTATTAGCAATACTTATTGTTTCCACTATTTTCTTTTGGCTTTATTGATTTATTCCACATGATACTAGATTACAATCAAAGGTTTTTAAAAGAATATGAATAGTAACTTTTTTTGTAACTATTTTACTAATACCACTTTTGTTGTCTTTTAATACAGTAAAAACTAATGCAACAATATCATCTCAATTAAATACTTATTTGTCTAATATAATAGAGTCTGATTTAAAATATTATGAAATAAGTGATATTTATGTTGTTTATAACAATAAAAAAGAAGCAAAATTGAGAGTAACATTAAAAGTTCCTGAATGATATAATATGCAAAAAATATTAGATAATGTTTATTTTACATTATCAGATGAGTTTTCCAAAGATGTTAGTATAGATTTTGAAATTATAAGGACTATTAATATATCTACTAAATAAAAAACTAGATTTTTCTAGTTTTTTTATTTGCAAAAAAAAGCAAAAAGTTAAAATAAACTTACATATTATTTAAATGAAAATAAATGACTAGTGAAAATACAAATATAGAAAACCAAGAAAATGATTTAGAATTAAATAGTTTTGTTCCAGAAGTTGATTATATATCAGAAATAGCTTCAGAACTACAATTCGATAACAAACAGGTTAGTGTAGTATTAGAATTGATTTGAGAATGAGCTACTGTCCCTTTTATAGCCCGTTATAGAAAAGAAAAAACTGGATGATTAGATGAAGATAATATAAGATCTATCGTAGATTTGAGAAACAAGCTAGAAAAAATTTATAAAGCCAAAGTTACTGCTACAAACTGAATAAATGAACAATGAAAACTTACAGATGAGTTACTTCAAAATATATTAAAAGCAAAAACTCTAAAAGAGGTAGAAGATATTTATAAACCTTATAAGTCTAAGAAAAAGACTAAGGCTATGATTGCACAAGAAAAATGATTTCAAGTAGTAGCCGATGAAATCAAAAAAAATAAACAAGATTTTATTATTAGTGAAGATTTATTAAAAAATTACTCAAAAGAAGAAATAATAGAATGAGCTATTGATATCATAGGTGCTGAGGTAACTGCAAATAGTGATTTAAGAGCAGATTTATTAGATACTTTGAAAAAATATAACTCAATTGTTTCAAAAATAAAAACTGAAAAATCTTTAGAAAAATTAAATGATAAAGATAAAGCTCAAATACCAAAATTTGATATATATAAAGATGGTTCTATAAAACTATCAAACATAAAACCATATCAAATACTTGCTTTAAATAGATGAGAAAAATTAGGAATATTAAATGTAAAAATTGAAAAAACACCTAAAACATATGAAGGTATAATGTTTCATTATGCTAGATTATTAAAAGTAAGAGCTCCTTTTATAGAAGAATTAGAATCTTGATTCAAAATTTGATATGAAGCTTTATTTTCTTCTGTAGAAAATGAATTAAGATCTATGCTTTCAGAAGTTGCTGAAGATGATGCTATTGATACTTTTAAACAAAACTTGGCTAACCTTTTGATGACAAAGCCAGAATATGGTAAAAAAATATTAGCTATAGATCCATGATTTGCAGCAGGGTGTAAAATTGCTATTTTGGATGAGTTATGAAATCCAATAAGTTTTGATAAAATATTTTTACATAAAAAATGAGAAGCTATAGTTAAATTAAAATCACTTATATCAAAAAATAATCCATGAGTTATAGTAGTTTGAAATGGTACATGAGTTAATGAAACTATAAAACTTTTAGGGGATATAACTACTATAGATACATTTATAGTTAATGAATCTTGAGCATCTGTTTATAGTGCATGAAAAACAGCTCAAGAAGAATTCCCAGACTTAGATTCTTTAGATAGAGGTACTATATCTATTGCTAGAAGATTTATCGATCCATTATCTGAGTTAGTAAAAGTACCTGTTTGAAGTATTTGAGTTGGTATGTATCAACATGATATGCCAGAAAAAAAGTTAGAAGAAAAATTGTGACATACTGTTGAGGATGTTGTAAATGAAGTGGGGATAAATGTAAATACAGCTTCTAGCTATGTTTTAAATTTTATATCTTGAATAGATAAAAGAGCAGCTAAAAAAATCTATAATAATAGACCATACAAATCTAGAAAAGATTTAGCTAAACAATTATCAGCAAAAGTTTATGAACAAGCTGCATGATTTTTGAGAGTTCCAGGTAGTGAAGTAAAATTAGATAATACTGATATTCATCCAGAACAATATTCTTTGGCTTCATATATAATCGAAAATAATATAAGATCTTGAGATTTTGAAAAAAATAAAGAAGCTATCACTTCATTATATAGTGATGCAAATTCAGAAACTATAGATTTTATTATCAAATCATATAATGAAATCTGAAAAGAAAAAAGAGTTAATTCTACTCATAAAAAAGCTAACTTATCATGAGATAGTGTTGATATAAAAGAATGAGATATTATAGAATGAGTTGTAAGAAATGTTTTAGCATTTTGAGCTTTTGTAGATATAGGTACAAAAAATGATTGATTAGTACATATTAGTCAAATTACCGATAGATTTATATCAGATCCAAAAGAAGTATTAGAAGTATGACAAAATGTAAAAGTTAAAGTAACTTCTATAGATGAAAAAACTTGAAAAATTCAACTTTCTATGAAATGACTTAATTAAGAAAAGAAGACTTTATTAGTCTTCTTTTTAATTAATTTGCAAAGTTTAAAAAAATATTTATAACTAAGTTTAGTTTAAATTATTATTCTATATATTATGACTATGAATCCAAATCACTTTAAATCATCTCTTAGTCTTGATGACATGAGGGAACAACATACCTATGCTTTGAAAAAAGCATTTCCTTGAATAAAAGATTCTATAATTGAAAGAAATTTGTCATTTATTGAACTTTTAAATGATTATAATTGAACTAGTTTTTTAGGTATTTATGATTTTTTAGAAGATAAATGATATAGTGTAGAATCTATAAATTTAAATAATTCTCAAAAAAAAGCTTATGACAAAGATACTATAGAAAAAGTTAAATCAGGTAAAATTCTTATTTGATTTAAAGTTTTTATAGAAAATTATTGAACAGAGAAGCAAGATACATTGGTATATGATGTTTTAGCTAAAAAGAAAAATAAAATAGACTTTGAAAAAATAAAAAATAGTATTAATAATATATTATCAAGTTGAAATTTTTCTTCTAAATGAATATAACTTTAAAATTATGAAAAAGGAACTATCTTTAGCTCTATGATGATGAGCTGCAAGATGATTAGTACATATATGAGTATTAAGATATCTTGAAACTAATAACTATGAAATAAAAGAAATTTCATGAACTTCAATGTGAGCTATTGTTTGAGCATTATATGCATATTGAAATAATTCATATGAAATAGAAAATATTGCTAATGAACTAAAGATTTATAAACTTATAGATTTTTGATTTAATTTTTGATTTATAAAATGAAAAAAACTTCAAAAGACTTTGGATGAACTTTTTTGAAACAAAAATATAGAAGACCTAGATATAGATTTAAAAATTGTAGCTACTAATATAGAAAATTGAGAAAAAGAAGTTTTTACAAAATGAAAGATTTCTGATGCAGTTAGAGCTAGTCTAAGTCTTCCTTGAATTTTTATGCCTTATGAGATTTGAAATAATACATATATGGATGGTTGAATTGTTAATAATTTACCAGTAGATGTTTTAGAATGAGAAAATATTATTTGAATAAGTGCATTAAAGCAAAAAGTATGAAAATTATCAAAAATAAAAAAATTTTTATGGTTCAATACAAAAAGATCCTTTTTTGAATATAATTATGAAGTATTACATAGGATGACTTTGCTTATGATGAAACAAAATGAGTTAAAATCTATAGAAAATAGTAAATGAAAATCTTTAATTATTCAACCAAATTTTTGAAACCTAGATTATTATAGTTTTGATAAAATAAAAGAGTTTATAAAATTATGATATGAAGAAACTAAAAAAGCCTTAGCTTCTAGCTAAGGCTTTTTTTATCTTTTAAAGTTATCTATAATAATTCAACAAGCTACTCATGCATTTAAGCTTTCTGCTCATCAAAAAGATGGAATAGTTATTTTTTTTGTAACAAATTTTTCAACTTGATTGCTTATTCAGTTTGATTCATTTCATATTATAATATACTTTCATATATTTTTTTCATTTTTTATTTTGTGTATATTTTCTCATTCTAAAAATGCTCAATATACATCTAAATTATCATTTTTATTTGATAAATAATTTTCTAAATCAGTATAAACTATATTTACTCTAGATATTGATCACATAGTTGAAGATATTACTTTTGGATTTGTGAATTCAACTGTTTGTTTACTTGCAATTATATTTTTTATTCAGTACCAATCACATATTCTTATTATTGTACCTAAGTTTCCTGGATCATTTATTGTGTCTAATATTATAGTTATTTCATTTTTTTCTATCTCTAGTTCTTTGTTTTTTGGTGTTATAGCAATTGCTATACCTGAATTATTTGATTTTATAGTGGATAATTTTTCTATAGTTTTTTCATCAGAACTTATATATTCTATATCTTTTAAATTATCATTATTTTTGTTTATAAATTTTTCACTTAGGTATAGGTTTTTGATTTTTATACCAGAATTAAGTAATTCTAATATTGATTTTTCTCATTCTACTAAAAACAATCATAAATCTATTCTATTTGATTTTTTATGTAAGTTTCTTATAAACTTTTGTTTCTCTTTTGATATCATTTTTATATTTTATATAAATATTTTTTATATTTTAATATTTTTTTATTTTAATACAAAACAAAAACTCAATTATTATTTTTATTAATAATAACTGAGTTTATAGGTGATTTCATTCATTGAAAAAATCAATTATCATTTGATCACCTGGTGTTATAACAGCATTTTGATAATCTTCATCACTCACAAATCCAACACTGATAAATCCAACTATCAAAGCAAATATAACAAATGCTTTTTTTACTAACAATAATATTGTCATAAAAACTCCTTTTTTTATCTCTGTTATAAATTTAGAGGTCTTTATTATAATAAAAAATCAGAAATGTCAATAGTCTATTTTTCTAGTTTTTTGCTTTTGTTTTTTATATATGATAAAATTATATATATATTTTATAATTAAATTTTTTTAAAATGTTATATTTGAAAAAAGCTATTTACTTTTTATGTGTAATTTGTTTATTATACATGATTACTGTTTTCCCATATCTTGTATTATCATATTTTAATCAAGATCTAAATATAGAAAGAATTATTTTATCTGTATATATTGTAGTTTGTGGTTATATACTAGCAGAGCATTGGTGGAATTATGTTTATGTTAAAACAAAAAAGAAAACATTTTTTGGTTTCAAAATATAAAAAAAGACTTTTAAAGTCTTTTTTTTGTTATTGAAAAATACTTTAAATTATATATAATGTTTATTCTTAAATTTTTTAAAATATATTTAGTTTATGAAAAAAATAGGTTGGATTTGATTATGAGTTATGTGAAATCCCATGGCTAATAATCTACTAAAAGAATGATATGAGTTATATGTATATAATCGTGATAAATCTAAAGCTGAAAATTTAGTAAAAGATGGTGCTTTTTTATGTTCTTCTGTTTCAGAGCTTGTAAAAAAAGTAGATATTGTATTTACAATAATTTGAGATCCAAAAAGTGTAGAAAATATGTATTTTTGAAATGATTGAATTTTAGAAAATATTAATTCTTGAAAAGTAGTTGTAGATATGACTACAACAAAACCTTCATTAGCTTTTGATATATATAATAAAGCTAAAGAAAAAGGTGTCTTTAGTTTAGATGCACCAGTTTCTGGTTGAGATGTTTGAGCTATTAATTGAAGTTTATCTATAATGGTTTGATGAGATGAGGAAAAATTTAATGAACTATTAGATATTTTTAATATATTATGAAAAACTGTTGTTTATTGTTGAGAAGCATCAAAAGGTCAACATACAAAAATGGCAAATCAAGTATCTATAGCATGAAATACTATAGCATTATGTGAATCTTTAGTTTATGCTGAAAAAGCATGATTAGATATAGAAAATACGATAAAAGTTGTTTCTTCATGAGCTTGATGAAGTTGGGGATGGACTAATCTTGCTCCTAGAATAAATAGGTGAGAATTAGATACTTGTTTTTTTATAAAACACTTTGTTAAAGATATGCGTATAATTTTGGAAGAATGTCAAAATATGAATATAAGTTTACCATGATTATCTCTTGTTCATCAATTTTATACTTCTCTTATAGCAAAATGAGATGAGTGACTTTGAACACAAGCACTTATTAAATTTTTAAGAGGTATTAATAATATGAAATAATAAAAAAAAGACTTGTATAGTCTTTTTTTATTGTATTTATTTTTAAATAGTATATAATATGTATATATATTGTATATAACTATTATGAAGTTTAAAAAATCAAATAAATTATTTGCTCATATAGATTGCGATAGCTTTTTTGCAGAGTGTGAGATATTAAGAAATCCTAGTCTAAAAAATAAATATGTTTTAGTTTGAAAAGAAATAGTTTTAGCGTGTAATTATAAAACTAAGTCATTATGAATAAAAACTTGAACACCAGTTTGGCAGGCAAAAGAAATTTTAAAATCTTGAGCTATTTTTTTGGATAGTGATCATGATTATTATAGTATAGTATCTTCTAGATTAATGACATATCTAGAAGAAAACCTTATTTCTGTTGAGCCTTTTTCTATAGATGAAGCATTTTGTGAAATAACATGATTATCTGAATTAAGTTGACTTACTTTAGATAAATACATTAAAAAATTACAACAAGATATAAAAAAATATATTTGAATTCCTGTTAGTATTTGAGTTAGTAATACTAGAATAAAATCTAAGATTTTTTCTGAAATAAATAAGCCTAATTGAATTTTTATAGAAATAGGTACTAACAATGATTTATATAAAAGTTTATCTTTATCTAAAGTACCATTTATATGAAAATCAAGTGTTCAAAAACTAAAGTTTAAGTGTGATAATATTTATGACTTTTTATCTTTAGGTTTTTGGTATATAAAAAATAATTTATGAAAAACTTATTGTGATTTATGGTTAGAATTAAATTGAGTTAATTCTTATGTAGTTAAAAAAAATAAGATTTCAAAATCAATTAGTAGATGAAGGAGCTTTAATAAAAATATTACAAGTGACAAGGATTTTTTATATAAACAGCTTATTTTAAATTTTAACTATTTATTTGAAGAATTTATCATAAAAGAGTATGAAACAAAAAAAGTTATTTTATTTTATAGGTACTTGGATAAAAAAACTTATTTTTTTGAAAAAAAATTATCTTATCATACAAGTGATAGAAGAATTTTATTAGAAATTGTAAAACAACTTTTTTATTTTTCATATAATAACTCTAATTTGTATAGAAGTACATGAATAATATTTTCTGATTTAAAAAATAATAGTTTTCATCAAATACAATTATTTGAAAACTATAAAAACGAAAATAATATGAATAATTGACTATATACATTAGTTAATTCTATAAATAAAAAATATAATAGTCATAAAATTTGTTTTTGAATGGATCTTATATGAAAGTGATTTAGTTCTAAATTATGAATAAGAAAATAATTTTTCTATTTTTTCTTCTTCAACTTCCATATCTTTATATTTTCTAATA
>ERZ1673962.717-NODE-717-length-20322-cov-49.928504_pt1 | contig 20322 bp, 14 predicted proteins | sample MGYA00580188_ERZ1673962 | MGnify/ENA primary metagenome ERZ1673962 (study PRJEB41334, sample SAMN05608104) | rock metagenome | biome: terrestrial subsurface; feature: shale formation; material: shale | place: USA: Pennsylvania ... | reverse complement strand
GCTTGTGGCGCATGCAGAAGTCGAGGTAGAGCGCCTTGTTCTCATCTGACGAGAGTGTGGGCTCCTTGCTGTAGAGCAGGTCCTCGATGATCTTGGCCGGGAAAAAATGCGCTGTGCCATCAAGGTCACGGAAGCCTGCCAGCACGTCCCTGAAGCGCAGCGGCACAACAATTTCCTCGACCACTGAGGTTTCGGGATTTCTCCGCTTCAGCTTGACGCTGCGCTCTTCAACCTCTCCGAGCACCTCACGGATCAGGCCGAAGTCACCGTTCGAGATAAAGAACCCGTACGCGTTGCTATTGGCAACAGCCATCACCTTGTCCCCCGGACGCACCTGCGCCCAGCCGGGGAAGAAGTGTTCGCGAATTAACCGGTTGTAATCGCCCACGTCAGCGTTGGAATGAGCAATTACGATGGACTCGCCGTTGATCTTGCCACCGCAGGAGTCCAAGTAACGCTGCAACAGCGCCTGATGTTCGACCTTCTCAACGTCTGGATAGGCGAGGTCCATGGTCAGGCGGTTGAACACCTTGCTCTGCAATGACTGTCGCAGGGGCTGAGCGTTGGCCAGAATGCCGCTCTGCGCTTTCTGCCGCACCACCTCAGACAGCTCGTATTCGCTGCAACGGACGCGGTGATGGCGCAACAGATACTCCGCATCCAAAGCAGGGGAAAAGTTCATCCCCACCGGTGGCAGCTGCGCGTCGTCGCCGATGAAAATCACCTTCTTGCTGTGATCGTTATGGTCCAGGTTCACAAACTTGAGAAAGTCGGCCAGCAGGTAACCCGTACCGAAGCGGAAAAACTCAGCCTCCTGGTAGATATCGGCCACCATCGAGGCCTCGTCGACGATGTACACCGTATCGGCTGAGAGGCTGTTGACCGCCAGCTGCGCGTAGAACTTGAAGGTCTCGGTACCCTCGGTGTCTGCATCGCGGTACTCGTCCATATCGTCGAACGCATAGAGAGTCTTGTGCAGGGTGTAAGCCGGCGACTGGGTTTTGCTGGCGATCACCTTCGCGGCCTTGCCGGTGGGTGCGGCGAGCACGTAGTTGCGGCCAATGGCCCGGAAATACTCGGTCAGCCCCTTGGTGATGAAGGTTTTGCCGGTGCCCGCGTAGCCTTTGAGAAGGAAAACGCTCTCCGACCTACTACTTAGGAAGCGCTCGATCTGTTTGACCAGCTCCGTCTGGCCACTGGTCAGCGTATAGCCGGCAAAGGCGTCGTGAATACTGAGATGCTGACGCGTGTTTCCACTGCTGAAATCGATAGAGTCCAGGACCTGAGCCGAGGCGCACTTGAAATCATCCAGCCGGGCCTGATCAGGTGCCGGTGTGCTTGACGCGGCCTCAGCCCGAGCGGCTTTCTCTGCGGCCTCCAGGCGGTTCAACTCGTCTTCCGCCCTGGCCAACTGCTCGGCACGGTCGTCTGCAGGGCTGTCCGGCTCCGTGTCTTCGACTGGAGCCGTGAACGGCGGATAGCTGTTGGCAGACTCACCGCTGTAGGTCTTGTAGAACCACTGGCCGATCAGATATGCATCCCCAATCAGGGCAAGCGAGACGCTGGCGTCGATAAACCCGCCATGCGCGGCTTTATTGCCGATCATCCGCAGCGCATGCAGCCTCTGCAGCACGATGTCGCCAACCAGCTCCACAAAGGCCGGGGACTTGAGCTTCTCGAAAAAGCCATCACTTGGTTCACAGGGCAGGCGCAAATCCCGGTAGAGCACCCCCACCAGCACCTCTGCAAAGCAACGCAACTTGACCACGGCGGTATGCGGGTCAGCAAACACATAGCGTTCTGCCAGCGAGGCATGCTGATACAGCTCGGGCCAGCGAGACTTCAGCGGGGCAAAGTTATCCGAAACCATTCATTTCCCTTACTCGACCGGGCGACTGCCTCACGAATCCATTGATGCATTTAGCGACAGGGTGCCGCATGGCACCCAAGGGCAGGTTGACGACCGTCAAATTAGCCGGTGACGCAACAGGCAAATTCACTCACCAAAGCAGACGGCTAATCAGCGGAAGCCGTTTCCACTACGGCATTCCTAAACTTTATTGGCAGGTTATAGGCGTAACTCATTATCTGAGGGAAAAGATTTATTTCGGATTTACCTCGAGGCTTCCAGCGCCTCAGGAAGTCTCTGTGGCCGAAAAATACCAAGTGCAACCGGGCACGAGAGCAGGCAACGTTTAGGCGTTTGCGGTCAAGTAAAAAGTTGAGGCTACCTTCAGTACGCACTGTTGAATAACAGACGATATCAGCCTCGCTACCCTGAAATGCGTCGACCGTATCGACAGCAACCTCTAAGGTTCCCAGGCGCCCATTTCGCCACCCGATAGCACGCAGGCGTTCGCGAATCCGCTCCTTCTGCCCGCCGTAAGGGGTAATAACGGCCACCGAAATTTCAGACTGTATTGATTCGGCAAGATCGCCCAGAAACTTGACGATCTCCTTTGTCTCCTGAGGGTTCTCCTTACTTTTTGAATTACGCGACTGTTGCTGTCGCCCTTTGACATCCACCCAATAGATACTTTTTTCCAGCACATAACGCTTTTCGAACTCATCACTTTCGCGACCATTGTGCAGAACACGCTCGCCATGACGGGTATAGAAAAGCTCTGCAACCAGATCACCAATCGCCGGAGCCATTCGATATTGCAAGTTCAGCGTTTCCCGGCACTGTGCAGGCAACCGCTCAAACATGACCTCGAAAAAACTATTATCGAGGAAGCTCTCCTGCAGAAATCCGAGCTGTTCAGCAGCGTCGTCCTCCCGCAACAGAGGAGCGATACTGGGCGGCAACTGATAATGATCCCCCACTAAAATTACCTGGCCCGAGCGCAGAATGGGAATGAGAATTTCGGGCACGGTTGCGCGCCCAGCCTCATCGATTATTGCAACGTCGAACTGCAACTGGTCGATGCCTCCTTTATTGGTGGCCAAACCAACACAGGTAGCGCCCACTAGGTTTTTGTCAGCGAGCAAAGTGATGAAAAACTCATCCTGTGCAGCTCGGGATTGAGTGGTCTGCCGGATCATGCACAACCACTTATGACACAGCTCGGCCTGCTCACGCGGTAGGCTTACTGCGCCGTGCACGGCACGCGCGTCAAGCTCTGCCAAATAATCTGTGTACTGACTATCAAAGCCCAATGGCTTAATAGCAGAACTCATCTTTTCAGGGTTGCCGATGCGGATTGTACGAACGGGCTGATCGAAGGTCTCAGCGTGCTGACTAAGGAACTTACTCAGAGCATTGTCCACTGCAGTGTTCTGCTGCGACACCACCAGAACCCGCACGTTAGGACGCCGACGAAACAGTTGATAAAGCATTTCGACGATTGCTGTGGTCTTGCCTGCTCCAGGTGGACCTTGGATCAAAGCAATATTGCGCTCTCTCAATGCCAGCTCAACCACCCGCTTTTGACTCTCATCCAAAGCACCCGACCATTCGATGGGCGCATTGAGTTGCTGCTGTTGAGGCAGATAATGTTCAGGAGCCAGCAGGATGTTTTTCAGTGCTGGATTGACCAACTGATCATTGAAAAAGTCTTCCAGCGCCTGCCCCTGACGCTTGAGTGCTGCACTGGGTATGGTAACGACCAGCCGCAGCATCGGCAGCGCATCGTCTGGCAGAAGAAAAAGCCCTTCGATGCTGATGCAATCCTTTGTACACGTGTATATAGGCCGGTTACGCCGTTCATTGCGTAAGGCCGGAATGAAGTCATTACGCGTTGCATCCCATTGCAGCAAACGAACACAGTGATCCGGGTTGAGAGTATTGTCTTCGGAAAGGACTTCACGCAGCTGCTCCGACACCTGATCGAAAAGCTCACGCTCCTCTTCCGGCATCTTGTCCCGCATAAGGCGTAGAACACCCTCATCGCGCGGAGCCAACGCCAGCGGATAGTCCAAAGCAGAAACCTCCTCACATCTGCGCTGATAGGCGATAACCTGCTCCCAACGCTGATAGAAGCGACTTTGTGCAATACGCTCTGGAGAATCCTGCATATCCAGCGCAGCCTGGGCACAGAAGCGTAAAAACTCCTCTACGCCACACGACCAGCCAACACTGGTCCGCCGGGCCAACTGCTGTCCGATAAGGGTAAAGCGAAAGGGTGTGTCTATCCCCACCTGGGGTAGGCCGCACTGCACAACTCGCCGCACCTCAAGCATCTGGTTGCCCTTACCTGGGGTGCATTCGACTCTTACCGAAGCTTTGGCCAGGGAGATGACGCCTGTGGCACTGGCATAGCCCAACAAGGTCCAGGGTTCGTCGACCTCGAAGAAGCACTGATCAGTAACAACCTTGAGATGCTGCTCATCAACCTCGACATACAGTTGTTGATAGGACTGCACGCCTCGCGCCTGATAATTGAATTCGCTCACCTCAATATTGGAGCGTTGCTGCGCGAACGGATTACCGGTCAGGCACAAATCATAGTGGGTCGGGTGTACCCAAACCTTTTGCCCGGAGAGCAAACGGACAGCCGGATGCTGCAACTGATTTATAGGCAGCGTGGCACGGAGCATGCCGTCGAACAAGGTTCCGATCACTACCTGCCTCACCTTGTGATCGACCACAAACTGCACAGGTTCGCCTGGCATGATGTGATGGTAATACAAGGCGCCTCGGGACACGCAGCCGTAAAAACGGCCTGCCACATGCTTGTGCGCCGACTTGATTAGCACCGGGATCTCATCGGTGTACGTCAGCGCTAAGGCTTTTTGCGCAAAGTCGTCGCGACCAAAGGAAATTCGGTGGCCAAAACGCGGCAGGGGGGTATCAATTTCATCCATGGCCACCAGCACCAGTTTGCCTGGATATAGCCATTCCATCGGCAACAGGGGCTCTGCCGGATCGAGCTCCAGCAACTCTTCAAATCTCTCCTGACACAGCAGGTTCTGCACCTGCTCTTCGGAAAAAATCAGGTACTTCTGATACTCCTGCATCCGCACCATCGCATCCTCAATACGCGCATATTCACGGCGCAAGGCAGATTTGCGATATGGGCTAGAGGCCTGGTCGGCCACCTCAGTGCTGATGATCTGTTCGAGCTTTTTCAGCTCAGCCGGAAGATCCGCGACCGCCACGCGATGCTCTCGAATGCCCCTAAGCAGACCTTGGGCGTGCTCGCCGGCCATATTCCGGTAGATTTTGTCTCGCTCGCTGCCCTGGCGTGCCTTTGCAGCACCGGCACGCTTGCGGATCGCCTCGGTTCTCTCGCGCTCAAGCTCCTGCTTCTGGCGTTCCTCTTCAGTCATGCTGTTCAAAACCCAGCTAACTACCTTCGCAGTCGCCATAACGGCAAGACCAGCAGCGACGATAAAAGGAAACGCCATGCCTTACTCCTGTGCGCCGTATAACAACAGAGCCGCTTCTTCAGCCGTGATCTGCTTGGACTCCAACTGCTTAAGAACCCGGCTCTCGAGGTCAGCCTTGTTCTGCAATTGAGTCAGTGCCCGCTCATGCTGGCGCTGGCTGTCCATATCCTGGTTACCCAACTCAACAAGTCGCGCTTCGTGAGATCTGCTGTGCTGATCATCCAGCAAGTGCGCCTTGGTCACTTCGTGCTCGCTCAGACGGATGTCACGCTCGCCCTCGATCAACGCGCGCTTGGTCACTTCCTTTTCTTTCTTGTAGTCCGCATAAGCCTTCAAGCCCTCTACCGACCTGTCGGCCAGCTGCAGGGCTTGATTGACGCTGAACCCTCCGGCATTGCTTTTGGAGGGAGTTTGTTTAGGCACAGTTTTCTTGGGTGTCGATTTGACTGGTGGCTTCATTGCGTCTCTCCTGTGGGACTAAGCAGCAGTGCCAGGGTGGCATCAATACAACTATCGAGGCAGACCTGCAGACCGATAAGCTCCTGAAAGCTCCCCAACGCCAGACGCTCCTGCTGCAGCAGCTTGTGGATAGATGTCAAAGAGTCGAGTTGCTGGCCAATTTTCGCCTTCGTAAGCCGCGTTGCTCTCTCCTGCCCCTTTAACAGTTGCTCGATCTTGGCGCGCCGACCACTGCCTTCGCGGCGCAACTTCTCTAGCGCTATCTGGCCGATCTTCAGCTCATTCGCCAGAGTCCTCTCCAACTGCTCGTTGAAGGCTTGCAACTGCGTGGTCACCTCCTGGGCTGCGCAGTAACGCAGGTAGCTGGTACCCGCCTCGATCACCGCGACCGCCGCATCGATCCAGACGGCGGTCGGATTGAGCCTTGCCAAACCACCGACACCTCTGGTCAGTAAAACAGCGCCATACCGATGGACCTGAGCATCCTGCATAACTTGCTCACCCACACGGGCAAAAAGGTCAATTGTCTTCACTTGCCATCTCGTATCGGGTGAATGCCTTCCACGTCCAGCCGGCGCTGGATGCAGCTCCAATCAAAGCCCAGGTTTTGCCAGCGCTCATCGATCTGGTGCTGACGGTTGAACACGCATGCCTCGTCCTCGTGACCATTCGCCAAATCTGAGAACAGATGATCGACCACCCTCTCACGCATGTCTGGGTGCACCCGCGGCCATACCCAGGATGACGCTGGGTCTGGCTCCGGGACGAAAGCGTCTTCTGCTTCCTCAAGGTCTATGAAGGTCGCGAATCTACAGTGCTCTACCGGTACCATCCGTGTCAGATGCTCTGGAGCACCTTGCGGTAGGCTGTAGCGCGTGGACAGGCAGAATACCGGGCTGGCTAACTTGAATTCGCAATCGTGCCCGGCGCGCAAGTCCTTGTCCGTCAAATTGACGGCGATAGCCCAGGGGGAATCCTCAGCCACGCGCAGCGTCAGTTCCCATTCCTGGCTGGGAAAGCCCGTTTCAGCAAAACAATCGTTAAAATCCTCAAATGCGAGCGCCAGATATTCTTCGGGATGGCGCCAAATCCGGTTCTTCTGCCGCTCACAGTCTTCATTCCAATCGAAACTGGGCCAAGGGCGCGGCTTGCCCTCGCCCCTGTGCCAGGGGCGAATAACAAAGCCTGATTCGTCCTTGATTTCAACGGGAGCCAACAGGGTGGTGCCACAGAAGTTGTGCTTTTTATACTGGCCATCTAGCCACAAGGATCGCGTCTGGCCATGCAACAGGCTCATGCACTTGATAAGGTGCTTGGCGCGCTGGGTCAGTTGGCCGTCGCCATCGATCAAGCCCAGCCCATGCAGACGCCGCAGAATCGGCTGCAGTTGCTGACCACTTAAGCCCGAGACTTGGGCGACCCAGCCGATACCCTGCCCGGGCATCAAGGTCAGCGCATCCATCAGCAAATGCGAAAAGCCCCCCAACTGATCGAGCAGCCGGTGTCTAAGCGTTAATTCGTAGAGACGGACGGGGAGATACACCTGCAGGGTATCTGATACTGCACATGAGAAGCGGCTGTAAATCATCAAGAATCCCTACCTGCTGCTTAACCAACCCGCAACGCCATAATGCCACCATACATGCCTGGCATCACACCATGACCTCAATACCAGTTAGAAAATGAGCCCGTAGCGCTTGAGTATTCTGCCGCTCACTCACAACCCCCAGTAATCCTGCTTGATCTTCTGCACCATCAACCTACGGCGCTCGGCCAGAAACGCTTCGAACCGCTCGGACTGGTAGGCTGCCAGATCCTCCGGGAGACAGTTGGCGGCCAGATTGGCCTTAAGATCATCCACTCGGGTGATAGCACCGTAGCGGGGCCTTCCCTTCTAGCACTGCTGAAGCAGTTCATATCGCTCTTGTCCGCCTTGACGTCGCCGCTCTCGAAGAAGATCGCCAGGGCTTCGAGGATGGTCGATTTGCCATAGTCATTGCGCCCGACGATGCCGGTCATGGCTTCATCGACGGGAATGACGGTAGTGGCGCGGTAGCCGCGAAAATGTGTGAGCTTGACGGACTTGAGGCGCATGGGGATTTCCTTATCTATAGCTGGCCGGAGAAGGCTTTTTGGCTGATAGAGGAGAACGCCAGCTCATCCAGAGATTTATTCTTATATAGATGTGAATAAAAACTCTCCACCTTTACAAGCCTGCGTTCAAATTCCTCCTGCAAATCTAGAGGCGGAACAAAAACCTTTATCCTCGACAATCCAGCTTGATCTATGGTTGTCATTGTCGATGTTTTCGCCTGCTGGAAAATTCTCGCCCTAATGCTTGGCATTCTAAGCTGATAGTTTAGAAAAACTGGATTAACTTTTTCTAGGCAAGGCGACATTCGAATCAAATGACACTCAAACAATGCATTATCATCATCGTCAAGATATACATTATTAAACCCAATACCCTCAAGCTTTAAAGATGATCTACAAAAAAGCAAATCGCCATACTTAAGCCCATAAGCGTCAATCTCTTTTACTGTAGGGTCTATACGGTTCGCGCCCTCGGAGAATGAAATTTTGTTTCCCCGAAAAAGTTCACCAACCCAAGCCACTGGAACAGATCCGCCGTATTCATCATTCTTCCTGAATAATCCATTATTCGTTTTCCCGGTCGTTAACTCCCCCAAAACCGCTTCATTAAAACCTTTGGGGTTAGCTCCAGGATCGCCGAACATGTCCAGAAACACGGCGCGGAGGAAGTCGTCGGCGAGCTGGATGGCTTGCTGGCGTTTGCGGCGGATGGCGTCGGCCTTGTCGAGGATAGAGGCGATGCGCTTTTGTTCTGACAGGGGTGGGAGGGGGATTTCAAACTCCTCCACAATTTTCTTGGAAACTTCTTTGAATGTTGCGCCATTACCAAGTGCCTGCAACCGCTGAGAGCTGTGTTTCATGCAGTAATACAGATACAGGCCATCCACACTCTCGCCAGGAATAAGGCTCTTAAAACCTTGATTCGTACACAAATCTCTACCAGCAATAGCGATATTTCCAATCGGCGCACGGGAAGTCACCAGAACGCTTCCCTTTGGAAGCATTGATGTCGAGCAGCTCTTGAATCCAGCCTCAGATATGTACTCAGGCGCATCCTCTAAGGTTGGACAGGCCAAATCAGACACATCCTTGGGAGTAATCCACGGCACGTCAGGGGAGTCCCAATACTCTGGAACTTCGCGCTTGGGGGTAGCGCCACCAACAACCTCGCAACAGTCACTGAGCTTTACCAGTGGCCAACTCACAACATCCCCTCCAGCTCATCCAGATCCGCCAGAATTTCCCGCTCCAACCCTTTCAGCCTTTGCAGAATCACCTTCGGGTCTTCGTACTGCTCCTGCTGGTACTCCACTTCCTTGTAGCGGTTGATGGAGAGGTCGTACTTGTTGGAAGTGATATCCTCGGCGGACACGACAAAGGCCTTTTTGCGCTTGTCGCCGAACAGGGTATTGATGGTGCTGGCGCTGACGTTGCCCTCAACCATTTGCCGGTATTTGTGCCACTGGGCGATGGCATCGGGCAGGTCGTTGCTGCCCTCGCCTTTCAGCTCGGTGCGCTTGTCATCCAGCGAATAGCCGTCGGCCTGCAAATCGTAGAACCACACACGCTCAGTGCTGCCGCCCTTGGTAAAAATCAGGATGGCGGTGCTGACACCGGCGTAGGGTTTGAATACGCCGCTGGGCAGGCTGACGATGCCTTCCAGCTGGTTGTTGTCGAGCAGCTCCTGGCGCAGTTGCTGGTGCGCTTTGGACGAGCCGAACAGCACACCGTCCGGCACGATCACCGCCGCGCGGCCACCGAGCTTGAGCGAGCGGAGGATATGGGCGACGAACAGCAGCTCGGTCTTCTTGGTTTTCACCAGGCCGAGCACGTCGGGGTTGGTGTTGGTTTCGTCGAGGCTGCCTTTGAACGGCGGGTTGGCCAGCACCACGTCGAAGAAGTTCTGCTCCTGACGCGGGTAGTGCTCCTTGATGGATTTGCTCAGGGAGTCCTGGTAGCGGATGTTCGCGCCGTTCACGCCGTGCAGCATCATGTTCATGCTGGAGACGCGCAGCATGGTGGTGTCGAAGTCGAAGCCCCAGAACATGTGCTTGTTTATGTGATCGCGATAGGGTTCGAGCAGGTCGCCTGAGTAATGCAGGTTACCGTCTTCGTCGGTGAAGGTGCCTTCCGGGCTGGAATGCACGCGGTTGAGGTATTCCATGGTGCGGGCGAGGAAGCCTGCGGTGCCGCAGGACGGGTCGCAGATGATGTCGGTGGGCTGCGGGACAACCAGCTCGATCATGGCGTCGATAATGTGGCGCGGCGTGCGGAACTGGCCATTGATGCCGGCGGTGGTGAGCTTGCTGAGCAGGTACTCGTAGATATCGCCTTTTACGTCGCTCTGGGTCAGCGGCAAGTCGTTGACCATCTCTACGGCGGAGGTGAGCACCGACTCGTTCTTGATCTCCAGATCGGCGTCCTGCATGTATTCGCCGATATGCCCCAGCCCCTCCAGCGCACTGCCCTCCTCGCCCAGGCCATCGACCGCATCGGATTTCCTGCCCAGCCTGGCAAAGTACGGATAAACCTTCTGCTTGAGGTGGCTGTGCAGCTCCTTGCCGCTCATGTTGCGGAAGTTCTTCCAGCGCAGCAGTTGGCCTTCCGGGGTATTGGGGAACAGGCGGTCGAAGGGCTTGCCGGTGCGGTTGGCCTTGCGCTCGGCCACGTCCTCCTGCATGTCGAGCATGCGGGCGAACATCAGGTAGCTGATCTGTTCGATCACGGTCAGCGGGTTGGTGATGCCGCCGGTCCAGAATTTTTCCCAGAGCTTGTCGATATCGTTGCGGATTTTGCCGGTGAGCATTCAGAGGTCTCGATCTTAAGGTTGTGCAGCTATCAGGCGGGTGTGCCGGGCTGGTCGGGGTTCTTCAAAAAAGGTTTGAGCACTGCCACCAGTTCGGTGACATCGGCGGGGGCGAACACGCCGTCGATGCCCTCGTGGGAGATGCTGGAAAACGGCGCGTCGTAGAGTGTTTCAATCACGATGCTGCCGTGCTGGGCGATGTAGTTTTTCAGCAGATTCATAAAGCGCACCTGCTGGGCGGTGAGACTGGGATGGGCATGGAGGAACTGTTTGAAGTGTTCCTCAATGGCGTGTGCATCCAGCCCAATAATCTCGCGTACGGTGAGGTGGAGTTGATCGGCTGTGCGACCGTAGAACTCGTTGAGCACCTCCAGGCTGACGCCGGGGTGGCTGGTGAGGATGGTCGAGGTCAGGGTTTTCAGCTCGCTCTCGGCAATGGGTTCGCCCTTGTGGATTTTCTGCAGGGTCGGGTTGGCGGCGAGCATGCCGGCGAGGATGTCCTTGAGGCGGCGGCGGTAGATCATGGCCTCGCTGGCACCGTTGATATAAACCGCGCGTTCGTCACCCAGCAGGTTGCCATCCTTGGTTTTGGTGGTTCCTATGCCATCACCCGGCCCGGTGCCGGTCTGACGATATTTCATGATGCCGCGCAGTTCCTGCCGGGCGTTTTCCAGCTTGTCGATGCCCGGCTGCAGCCAGAAGTCGGCGCTGCGTACTTCGGCGATCAGGGCATCCTTCTGGCGGACGGCCTGGATATTCACGGCGAGCTTGTCCAACTCGGCCAGCAGGGCAATCTTTCCGTCCTCGAAGCAGGTGGCCTGCTCGACCAGGCAGCACTGAATACCGGCGATCAGCTTATCCAGCGCAGTGGCGTGTTTGTCGCGCAGCACGCGGGCCGACATCAACGGGGCAATGGTGTTAGCCAGCAGGTGTTGGGTTTTGCCATCGAACTGCTGCAGCTGCTGGGTTTGTTGCAACTGGTGCACGGCGCGCAGCTCACGCTTTACCGCCACGCTGGTGTCGGGCAGGTCGTTGATGTCAGCACGCAGCAGGGCAATGGCGGCGTCAAAGGCAGCGGCATGGTTGTGGCGTAGGGCGGCTTGGGCCAACGCCAGGCGAGCTTCGAAGGTGGTTTGCAGCAGGGATTTGCTGCCGGTGTCTTCCGGCTCCTGATACTCCTGCTCGAAGAAATCGAAGTTGCCGTAGTGGTCGAAGATGAGGAACTCGGTCTTGTCCTTGCCGGGGCCAAACAGATTCGGGCGCAGGCGCGTGCCGCGACCGATCATCTGCCAGAACTTAACCCAGGATTTGACCGGCTTGGCGAACACCAGGTTGACCACTTCGGGTACGTCGATACCGGTGTCGAGCATGTCCACCGAGATGGCGATGCGGAAGTCGTTATCCGGCTTCTTGAACTCCTTGATCAGGGTGTCCACGTGCGGAATGGCGTTGTGGATGACCTTGCAGACCTTGGTGCCGTACTGCGGGTAGAGCTTGCAGAAGAGCTTTTCCAGGTGTTCGGCGTGATCCTGGCGCTGGGCGAAGACGATGGTCTTGCCGACCAGTGAGCCGGTCTCATCCTTGATGCCGTTGTCGATCAGGTTTTCCAGGATGATGCGGTCGGTGTCCTCGCTGAAGATCTTGCGCCCGATGTCCTTGCCGGCGATGGTGGTGCGCCTGGCTTCTTCCTCGCCGAGGTCTTCTTCGAGCTGGCGTTGCTGCTCGTCGCTCAGGTCGTTGTAGTGGATGCCGTCGCGCAGGAAGTCGGTGGTTAGGTCACGCACGCGAAACGGCACCAGATACGGCGGCTCGTTGTTGATGGCGGCATCCAGACCGAATTCGAAGGTGGGGTCGGTGGTTTCGCAGTCGAAAATATCGAAGGTGTTGCGGCTGATGAACTTCACCGGGGTGGCGGTGAGGCCGACCTGCAGCGCGTCGAAGTAGTCGAACAGGTCACGGTACTTGTTGTAGATGCTGCGGTGGCTTTCGTCAGCGATGATCAGGTCGAAGAAGCCGATATCCAGCTGGGCGAAGCGATTCATCATGCCTGGGTAGGTAGCGATATAGATGCGCGCTGTCTGATCCACCTTGTTGGTTTCACCAATCACGCAGCGTGGCTCGCTGGACAGGTTATGCCTGAAGGCCTCATCGGCCTGCACGCGCAGTTCCTTGCGATCGCAGAGAAACAGTACACGCTTGGCCCAGCTGGTACGCAGCAACAGCTCGGCCAGGGCGATGGCGACGCGGGTCTTGCCGGTGCCCGTGGCCTGGATGATCAGAGCCTTGCGCCGCTGCTGCTGGAAGTGCGCGGCAACGGTCTTGATGGCTTCGATCTGGTAGGGACGGTCGGCAATGCTCAGCTCGGGGTTGTGCCTTTCCAGTTCAGGGATGCGGTATTGGCGCTGGTAGTTCAGGTACTCAAGACTGTCCTTGCTGTAGAGGCCGTATACCGGGCGGTAGGTGTTGTACTGCCTGTCGTCCCAGATAAAGGTTTCGTAGCCGTTGCTGTAGAAGATCACCGGGCGCTGCATGCCCATGCGCTCGAAGCCATCGGCGTACATGCGGGCCTGTTCGCGCCCGGCCTGCAAGCTGACATTGCCGGATTTCTTGGCTTCGATCACGGCCAGGGGCTGGCCGTTGTCACCCCATAGCACGTAGTCCGCACGGCCCTTGCCGGAGACGTTGCCGGGGAAGTCGACCTCGACTTCCTGGCCGACCTGCGCGGGATTGCTAACATCCCAACCGGCTTGCAGGAGCATGGCGTCGATCAGCAATGCGCGGGTTTTGGCTTCGTTCCACTGCAGGCTGTCGGCCACCTGCTGGCTCTGCTGCTGACGCTTTTGCTGGTCAGGCTTGGCAGGCGGGTCGACTTTGTCGAGGTGACGGGTGCGCTCCTGCTCCAGCTTGTCCATCACGCTCTGCAGCGCTTCCTGCTGCTGGTTGAGTTCCTTCTCGTAGCTTGAAACGGTTTTCTGCAGGCTGGCCAACATCGCCGCTGGGTCTTTGACCTCGGCAAATGCGGGGATCGAAGCTTGCGCGGTGCCGTAGTACTTGATGGCCATGTACATGGCCAGTTGGTAGGCCGTTTTCAGAGCCAGCTGGGCATTGCGCAAATCGCCCTCGGCACCGTGGGCGGTGTCGTTGCCCTGGATGCGCAGGAAGTTGATCTGGTGCACCAGGGGCTTGCTGACGCAATCAACAAACACCGGGTTTTTCACCAGGTCGTAGAAGCTCGACTGCGGCATGCGCGGCAGCAGCTCTTCCTTGTAGATGGCTTTGGTCAGTTCTTCGGCAAAGCTGCGCAGACGGGTGAGCGCGCTGCCCGGATCGATGTGCAGTACAGCCTCGGCAAGACCGGCGAGGTTAGCAAGCAGCTCGTTGCCGGGGCGGAGGAACTCGAAGTTGACTGATTTCATAAAGGCGATTCTGTCCATATCGGTCCTATAGCGAGGACCGTGCCAGTTTTATTCGATGCCGTATTTGTCCATCCAGTTGCTCAGCGTTTGCTGGCTTTTGAGGCCTAGCAGGCTGGCCGCCCGGGTTTTGTTTTTGCCGATAAGCGTCAGCGCCTTGCGCAGATAATGCCCTGCCACCTCGGCAATTACCTGTTGTAGATCAATACCTTGGGTAACATCCATGGCCAATACATCGGCCTGCGCTTGCGGCAGCTTGAACAGTGCCTGCTCGATATCGTGGGCAGTAATCAAATCACCCTGACACCAGAGCGCTGCGCGCAACAAGGTGGATTGCAGCTCACGAACGTTGCCACGCCAGGGATGCTGAAGGATAAGATTTTTTGCTTCTGCGGAAATTTTCTTATCACCGAGACTGGTGTCCTGGCTGGCAATGCCTGCCAGCAGCGCTTCGGACAGCAACAGCAGGTCACCTTCGCGCTCTCTGAGCGGCGGCAGGTGCAGTACGCCCACAGCGATGCGATAGAACAGGTCTTCACGGAAGCGCCCGTGAGCAACTTCCTGCATCAGGTTGCGGTGAGTGGCGGTGATCAGCCGCACATCCACCTTTTGCTCCTGATTGGAGCCCACCGGGGTGAAGGTACCTTCCTGAAGAACGCGCAGGAGTCGAACCTGCACATCCGATGTGAGTTCGCCGAACTCATCCAGAAACAACGTGCCGCCATGGGCTTGTTGAAACACCCCGGGGCGATCGGCAATTGCGCCGGTGAATGCGCCCTTCTTGTGGCCAAACAGGGTGGAGTCGATCAGCTCCGGCACGATGGCACCGCAGTTCACCGCCACAAAGGGCGCTGCAGAACGTGGGCCGGCGTTGTGAATGGCACGGGCAAACAGCTCTTTGCCGGTGCCGGTTTCACCGTAAATCAGTACTGGGACTTGCTTCGTCGCGAGTATCTGCGCCTGCGCCTTGAGTGCCAGCATGCGCTCGCTCTGCGTCACGATGCTGTCGAAGGCTGCATCCACGGGGGCATCCAGCCCGGCGAGCTGAACCAGCTTATCGGTGCTGATGGCATTGGCCGCTGGTACATACTCAGCCGCGATTTCAAACGGCACCTCAACCTGCTGCACGCCTTGCTCAAGTGAAGACTGGTAGAAAGTCGCCGGGTATCGGGTTTTGCCCAGCAGAATCCACACCGCTTGCATGGCCGGCGTGCCGGGGCTGAGCAGAATGGAGAGCTGGTTTGCGGGAGTATTGAGGCGCTTTAAATGCTGACTGGCGGCCTGGTAGATCTCCCCGAAATGAACGGGGGAAGACAAGGTCACGTAATGCGCGGTGACGGGTACATCGACCTGCTGGCGGAGCCAGGCTAGGTAGGGTTCGACGCGCTCGGCGGGGTATGAACAAAGCAGCTCGACTTTATCAACAGCCACAGTATTCAGGGTCGCCAGAATCGGGCCAGCCTCAGCACCTGCAACTGCCTTTAGATCATTCCCGCCAACCCAACTGGCCAATACGCGTTGCTTGTTTACCACTGTCCCTGTTCTCCCGGCCTCCCTCTTGCCCATCAGCGGGCAGGAGAAAATGTGCTGTGGTTCGCGTCCGAATAGTAAACCAATCCTTCAATCCGGGTCTTTAACTGCCTGACTGGATGTTCAAGTTGAGCTGTAGCAACAGCACTGCTTTTGCTCCCAGCAAATATTGGTATGAGCTGCTGCCGGGATAGAACGATGAAGGGGCCTTTCGGCCCCTTGTGAACTTAGTTAGCCAACAGGCTTTCAAGCTTCTCGATCAGGTAATCCAGCGGGCTACGCCCCTCCAGGCGTTTTTCGAAAACTTCGTTGCGGTGGTAGGCGACCCAGGTTTCGAGGGCATGCCGGTTATCCTTCTCGTAGCCAGAGCCCAGGATGCAAACAAGCTCAGTGCCATGGGGGTTCTCGAGGTAGTGACTCATGGATGAAGCCAGATGCTTGAGGTACTTATGCTCGCGAGCCTCCATTGATGGATGCAGAGGAGTCACGTTGTCACGTTTGATCAGTTTCATGGTGGAACTCCTCAGGCCTTGAGATTGGCTTTAATCAGGTTGTCGAAGGCACTGCCATCACGCCGCGTCAGGTTGGGGACATAGCGCGAATAGACACGGAACAGCATCTCGGTGGTGGTGTGTCCCATCTGCCGGGCGATCCACTCCGGGTTTTCACCAGCCGCCAGCCAGAGGGTCGCGGCTGTATGGCGGGTTTGGTAGGGGCGCCGCCTGCGCAAACCCAGGTGGCGGAGCAGCGGGTACCAAACCCGGTCGTTGATGTTGCGGTATGCGTGCGGCGTACCTTCGCGGGTGCAGAAGACGAACTGGCCGCTGCCGGTTTTCTCCCGCTGGCCGATGAGGGCCTGGTAAACCGGCTCGGACATGTCGATTTCACGCTGTGAGCCGTCGTTCTTGGTGTAGTCGAGCTTGCCGCCCACCCAGGTTTCACGGATCAGAATCTGCCGACGCTGAAAGTCGACGTACTTCCACTGCAAACCATCAACTTCGGCTGTGCGCATGCCGGTGAAGAAACGCACCGTGTAGTAATTGCGGAAATCGTCACGCACTGTGCTGAGGATCTGCAGCACTTCATCCAGGGTGAAGGGCTCCACGTCTGTCTTCGGGACTTTCAGTGATTTGATGTTGAGGTATGGCGAGGTAAACTCGAAGCGGTCAGCTGCCTCACTAAGGATCATGCGCAATGGCGTCATGATGTGGTTGATTCGCGTCGCTGTCAGACTCTGACCTTTCTGCCCGGGGACTTTGCCGAGTGCCGAGCGGAAGGACAGAAGTTCTGCTTTGGTGATGGCGCTGACCTCTTTTTTGCCGAACTCAGGCAGCAAATGCTTATCGAGAGTAAGGCGTACGGTTTTGGCGTGCGTTTCACGCCACTCGACCCTCATCTCCTCAAACCACAGTTCGGCAAAATCCCTGAACAGCGGTGTTTTCAGCGATGCACAGCCAGCCTGCAGCCTACTGATCTCCAGTACTTTGCTGCTTTGAGGAAAGTAGGTGGCATAGTCGAAGCTCCCAAGGGTGATTTCTGCTTCGATGCGCTCCAGGATCTTCTGCAGTTTTTTCCGGTTTGCGGGCGTATCAGGCAGCGTGGTCTGCTCGCGGCAGCGCTGATCCAGGTAGGTGAAGTCAAAGAACAACTTTTCGTTGTCTGCACGCGCTCGAATCTTACCCATGGCAGATACCCCCGCCGGCCATCGGCACCAGCCCGGAAGTTCGCGAGAATTTCTGCATGTCTTCTTCAACTGCTTCCCAGATGAAAAGAATCTTGCGGCCGCCAAAGGGGCGGAAGTAGTGAATCCCTTCCAGGAGGACTGAATCTTTCAAGCGATTACGGATGGTGCGCGCGTCGTACTTCATGCGCGTGGCCAGTTCCTCGGTAGTCAGGTATGTGTGAGACATGGTTATGCCCTCTCTGCTAAATTGAACGACAGCGGATTCTTATGAGCTTCTGAGTCCTCATAATGATCTCCTGCAGATCAATATAACGCTCATTTTGAGCTTTGCAAGGACAAAATGATCTTCTGCAGATCATTTTTGGAGATTGTGATGGTCAAGTGCCATTTGTCTCGCTTACTGGGCGAGCGGAAACTGAAGATCAGTGACGTGGTCAGGGACACCGGGATCAACCGCGGAACCCTCACGCGGCTCTATCACGAGACCGCGCAGAGGGTGGAGCTCAAGGACCTGGAAACGATCTGCCAGTACCTGAACTGCCAGGTGGGGGATTTGCTGGAATTGCAGGATGATCCGGAGGGCTGAATGCTCTCCGGACTTGGTCAGGCACGGAAATGCCAGTCGATGGAGGCCATCAGCATCAGGTAGCGCAAGGCCGCGCCGGAGTGATGGTTCTCCTTAGCCTGATCCTTTAACTCAAGCTTCGCCCTTATACCCAAATGTAGATTCGCTACATCGTTGTTCTCAGGCGCGTGCTGAATGAACGGGCGGCGAGTGTTTCCGAGTTGTTGACGCCAGTAAGACTTGGTTGTCTTCGGCTTGTTGGTGTCGTAGACGATCAGCTCTATAGACCTAGCCGGAACACCTATAACACTGAGAAGCCATAGGTAGTCTTGGGCATGGCCCTCGTCACAATCACGCTGGAATCGTAGCGTGGTTTCAGTCAGCCAGCAGCGCTCAACAAAATCATCAATCACGCGCTGGGCGCGTTCGCTGTCGGGACCTTCGAGCAGTTCGTAGAGGCGCTGCGCATACTCGGCCACTGCGACGCGGCCCCCATGCTTTGGAGGCGATGGCAGCAGCGACAGATACGACGAACCTTCTGCATGCAGAGCAGGTTGGAGCCTGTGTTTTGGGCTTGCGCTGCTTGCTCCCGGTCGCTGCTGCATATCGCGGATACAGCGTGCCCGCTCAAGCATCATTTCTCGTTCATCAGCAGAAAACTCGATCCAATCGAGATTGACCTCTCGACCCGTCTGCTCGGCATATGAGGTATACGCCAGCATCGACTCGATAGTCTGAATTCGCCCAATCGCCCAGTTCTGCTCCACCTGTTGAGCCGGGCTTGGACGCGCCTTCTTCCGAGTGCGCTTGCACTCTTTAATTGGCCTAATGCGACCGATGATGTTGAGTAGCAGTTGGCACTCAACCGGAATGCCATCATTGGGCTCAGCACTCATAGTGGGCTGGCTCACCTCGGCTATCTTGGCAACGTTTGCGGCATTGAATAGCCAATGCTGGGGATTCCATTGCCACATCATGGCCATGCCCTGCGGCAGGCTATGCACGTAGTGCAACAGAGTAGTTTTTGGGCTGCTGTGCCCGAGGATGGCACTGACAATATGGACGATTCGCCGGGTGGGGCCCTCATTCGGCAGCAGTGCTTTGCGCAATCTGAGGTCATCCCTTAGCCAGCGCGTGGTTAGGGGCAGATCACGGAAAATCAGCTCTGGTGAGAGCCGGTTGTGCGCCACCATCAGCTTGAAAAAAAGCCAGGTAGCGCAGGAATGGCGCAGGTGATGGTAATGCAGGGACTCAGAACCAGTAACCGCGCGCATGCAGTTATGCAGGGCCGGGAACAGGCAGCTCTCGCTGATCCACTGCGTTTTTAGCTGCGGGATACAGAAAAGGAATTCCGACGTTGGATTTTGGTTTTCTTCGTATTGTCGCTCTCGATACCAGTCAATCAGCAGCGTGAGTTCATCGGGCTCAAGCAACTCACGTAGTGGCAAACGCCGAACGGCATTCTGGGTTTTCAATCCGCGGTGTGCATGGGGACGGATGAGCAGATCAACTGGCAGTTCCATTCCGACCAATTCATTGCTGGATAGCCTGCGCATGTTCGGGCGCCGTGCCTGAATACGTGCTGTTTCCTCTATCGACAACTCGGGCAGATGCAAATCACGTAGGCGAAGCTTGAGAGCCTCGTTACGCCGCAGCCCCAGTCGAAACCCCAGAAACAGTAGGATTCTGGCTGCAGTGACCAGGCGTGGCGAGCGCAGCTCCAGCCCGCAGGTGCCGAGCGCCTGTAGAACCGTCTGGTACTGGTCCTCGCTGATAATACGGGCATCCACACGGGTCACGCCTTTACCGATTCCTAGGATTGAGTAGGGGCTGATTGGCGGATAGCTGTAGCGGCGCTGCAGGAACGTGTGAAACTCATGAATTGCCTTGGCCAGGGTGCGCCGTTTGCCATCTGTGGCCTGAGCATCAAGTGAGGATTCATACACGATTTCCAGCGCGCCAATTTCGAGCTCGAAAATACTTGTGCCATCTAGCTGCGACGTAAGTGCTGCGCCTAGTACTCGGGTATATCGATCTATGGTGCGGCGCCCGGCACTGTGGCCGTATGCAGAGGCGCCGCCCAGCATGTAGGCAATCCAACTCTGGATTAAGCCGGGAAGCTCTCCGGAACCCTCTGCCTGCAACGGCATCTCGATGGGCAGGTTATCCCGGACACGATCGCGCAGTTCCAGCAACCATGCGGGTGGGTCAGGGCTATCCTCAGGTCCATCCGAAACAGATTCATCGTCATAAGTCCCCGCCGGATCCTCGAGATCCTCTTGGCCGCAGATATTGCCCCACGATGAGGGGCGCAGGGATTGAGAGACAAACTCTTGTCGGCAAGCAAAATTCACCAGCACCTGCGGAAGCCGCAGTTGCATTTGCAGGCGGTTTCAGGAGCTGAGTGCAACACGGTTATTGAATTGAAGCTGGAGCATCA
>ERZ1673962.710-NODE-710-length-20379-cov-13.667536_pt1 | contig 20379 bp, 18 predicted proteins | sample MGYA00580188_ERZ1673962 | MGnify/ENA primary metagenome ERZ1673962 (study PRJEB41334, sample SAMN05608104) | rock metagenome | biome: terrestrial subsurface; feature: shale formation; material: shale | place: USA: Pennsylvania ... | reverse complement strand
GGGCGTGAGCAGCAGGCCGAGCACGAGGAACATGCCGATCTGGCTGAGCCAGGCGAGGCCGTCGAACATGTGCAGGATGCCATGACGGTTGCGGATGGGGCGGTTGCCAAGCAGCAGGCCGCAGACGTAGACCGCCAGAATGCCACTGCCGCCGATGGCGCCGGACAGCGCGTAAATCATGATGCCGCCAGCGACGGCCAGCAGCGGGTAGAGCCCGTCCGCGACAGAAAGGCGGTTGATCAGATGCAGCAGCAGCCAGCCGCCAGAAAGGCCGAGCAGGGTACCGATACCGAACTGCTGCAGCAGGCTGATGAAAAAGCCCCAGCCGAACCCAGTCTGGCCGGAGGCAAGCATGTCGATCAGCGCGACGGTGAGAAACATCGCCATCGGGTCGTTGCTGCCCGACTCGATTTCCAATGTTGAGCCGACCCGTTCGTTGAGCCCCCGGCCGTTCAGCAGGTTGAATACCACGGCGGCATCCGTCGAGCCGACGATGGCGCCAATCAGCAAGCCCTGCATCATGGGTAGATCAAATAGCCAGGCTGCAGCCAGACCGGTCAGGCCGGACGTGACAACCACCCCTGCTGTGGCCAGCGAAAACGCTGGCCAGAGTGCGACGCGGAAGGTGGCGGCGCGGGTGCGCATGCCGCCATCGAGCAGGATGATCGCGAGGGCCAGGTTGCTGATCAGGAAGGCCAGCGAGTAGTCGTCGAAGACGATGCCGCCGATACCGTCGACGCCCGCTAGCATGCCGACCGCGAGAAAGATGACGAGGATAGGCACGCCGAGACGTGTCGACAGAGAGCTCATCAGGATGCTCGCCGCAACCAACAGAGCACCGACAAAGAACAGTTGGTTGATGTTGCCGATATCCAAACGCGCTCTCCGAAGGTTAGTGCTGCTGGCAAGCATGCAGGCTGCATGCCAGCGATTCTAACCCGCGGTTTTGACGTGCTGTCAAAAAAGCCCGGCGGAGCGACGGGCGTTTCGGATAAGAAGGTGGCGCCGATAAACGGCGTCTTGATTGATTGTGGCCGCCCGACACGTACAACGTGTCGGGCGCCAGGTCAGAACCAGTCTTCCTGCATGGTCAGGCAGGTGTCGTCACGACCAGCCAGCAGATCCAGTTCGTGATGGCAGCTTGGCACTTCCCACGTCAGGAAGTAGCGTGCGGCCTGCAACTTGCCGCGATAGAAATCGACGTCCGCCTCGTTGCCCTTCGCCAGCCCCTGCTCGGCGTGAATCGCCTGCTCCAGCCATCGCCAGCCGATCACGGCGTGACCGAATACCTTGAGGTACAGGGCCGAGTTAGCCAGTGCCTGGTTGATCTTGCCAGCCATCAGGTCGCCGAGCAGCGCTTGGGTGACCTCGGTCAGGCGCGCCAGGAGCTGCTCCAACGGCTGACGCAGCGCATCCAGCGAGCTGAATTCGCCCGCGCGCTTGCAGGTACCCTGGATCAGACCGAGCAACTGGCGCAGCCCGGCGCCGCCGTTCTGCGTCAGCTTGCGTGCCAGCAGGTCGAGTGACTGGATGCCGTGCGTACCTTCATGAATCGGGTTCAGTCGATTGTCGCGGTAGTACTGCTCAACCGGGTACTCACGGGTGTAGCCATGGCCGCCCAGGATCTGAATGGCCATCTCGTTGGCTTTAAGGCAGTACTCCGAAGGCCAGGATTTGACGATCGGGGTGAGCAGGTCCAGCAGCTCGTGGGCGCTCTTGCGCTCTTCTTCGGTCCCGGCGGTCTGCTCTTCGTCAACGATACGCGCAGCATAGAGGCCGAGATCGAAGGCGCCTTCGACGTAGGCTTTCTGCATCAGCAGCATGCGTTTGACGTCGGTGTGCTGGATGATCGGGACCTGCGACGATGCCGGGTTCTTGCCGTCTGGCAGGCGGCCTTGCGGCCGTTCCCGCGCATAGTTGAGCGAGTACAGGTAGCCGGCGTAACCGAGCATGATCGCGCCCATGCCAACGCCGATGCGCGCGTCGTTCATCATCTGGAACATGTACGACAGGCCCTTGTGCGGCTCACCGACCAGGTAGCCGACACAGTTGCCGTTGTCGCCGAAGTTCAGCGCCGTGGAGGTGGTGCCGCGCCAGCCCATCTTGTGGAACAGCCCGGCCAGGATCACATCGTTGCGATCGCCCAGCGAGCCGTCGTCGTTGACCAGGAACTTGGGGACGATGAACAGGCTGATGCCTTTCACACCGGGCGGGGCGTCGGGCAGCTTGGCCAGCACCATGTGCACGATGTTTTCCGACAGCGGATGATCACCACCGGAGATGAAGATCTTGTTGCCCTTCAGGCGGTAGGTGCCGTCACCGGCAGGCTCGGCACGGGTGCGTAGGTCGGACAGGGAAGAGCCGGCGTGCGGCTCGGTCAGCGCCATGGTGCCGAAGAAGCGGCCTTCAAGCATGGGCTGGAGAAAGCGCTGTTTCTGTTCATCACTGCCGAACACCTCAATCAGGTGCGACGCGCCCATGGTCAGCATCGGATATGACGAGGTGCCAATGTTGGCCGACTGGAAGTGAGCGAAACAGGCCCGTGAAAGCAGATTGGGCAGCTGCATGCCGCCATCTTCGAAGCTGCGCGACGCGTTGTGAAAGCCGGCCTCGATGAACGCATCGACAGCAGGCTTCACTTCTGGAATCAGCACCGCTTCGCCGTCCTTGTAGATCGGCTCGTTCTCGTCTGCCTTGCGGTTGTGCGGGGCGAAGAGGTTCTCGGCAATGCTGCGGGCGGTGTCGATGGCCGCGTCGAAGGTTTCGCGACTGTGGTCGGCAAAGCGTTCGCGCTGGGTCAAGCCTTCGGCGTCGAGTACTTCGTAGAGTTCGAATGCCAGGTTACGCGGGCAGAGCAGAGTCTCGGGCATGGAAAAATCCTCCGTTTACATGCACTCGAGTCTAAGGAGCCGGCGAGACGGCTGCCTAGCACCATACATTCGAGTGATGGGTCGACACAGCAGCGTCTTTTGGGGGTTGCCTGGGCGGCCTTAGTGTGGCTTCGCGCAGAAATATTCGAGCAGCTGTGCAAGGTGACCGTCGCCGATGCCTGCGTCGATCAAATGCTGTTCGGCACGTGCCAGATGTTCTTCGATGTGCTGGCGCGCCGCCTCTGGGCCGAGCAGGGCGACTACGGTGCTTTTTCCGGCGTCTTTGCCGGAATCCTTGCCGATCTGCTGAGGGCTGAGCCCGTCGGCCAGATCGTCGAGGAGCTGGAAGGCAAGCCCGAGTTCAGTGGCAAAACCGTTGAGATGGCGCGTGCAGCTCGCGCTGGCATCGGCCAGCAGCGCAGCGGACTCCACCGCAGCCGTGAAAAGCGGGCAGGTCTTCAGGCGGTTGGTATGGGCGATGGCTTCGAGCGGGCGCGCGCGTTGCCCCTCACGCAGATCGTGAAACTGGCCGCGAACCAGGCCCTGCGCACCGGTGGCTTGCGACAGCAGGCGCACCAGTTGATTGCGCGTCGACGCGTCGATGCTGGCTGTCGAGGCGGCTATGCTGAATGCTTGGCTGAGCAGGGCGACCGAGCCGAGGACCGCGACGTCTTCGCCGAACTCACGGTGAATGGTCGGCCGGCCACGGCGCAGCTCGGCGTTGTCCATGCACGGCATGTCATCAAGAAACAGTGAGGCGGCGTGCACCATCTCCAGGGCGCAAGCCAGGTCGAGGCCGGCATCGAAGGCCGTCGCGTCCTGCTGCAGATCCTTGAGGGTCAATAGCAGCAGCAATGGTCGGACACGCTTGCCCGGCGCGAGTGTGCCTTCACGCATGGCGGTGGCGATGGCATCTTGCGGAGGCGCTAGCGGTAGCCACTGGCCAAGCCGCTCGTCAACCTGTGCACGCAGCGTACTGACTGTCCGTCCGAAGTCGTGGTGCGTGTCCGGCAAAGCGATGGCCATGACGACCTCCTGTATCGTTTTTCGTTAGATATCGTGACAATACCTGTACAGAGTGTATAAGTCTTGGCACTTTTAATGACCACTACCGTCCACATAAGGTCATCGAACGAGGCGCTGCATGACTAAAGAAACTATTGCGGAACGTAAGAACGACCACCTGGACATCGTTCTCGACCCGCGCCGCGCCTGTTCCGCTGTCGACCCAGGCTACGCTGCCCTGACTTTCGAGCACTGCGCGGTTCCGGAGTTGCGTCTCGACGACATCGATATTCGCGCCGTGCTGTTCGGACGACCCCTCTCAGCCCCCCTGCTGATCAGCTCGATGACGGGCGGCGCGGCGCGGGCGACCCAGATCAATCGAAACCTGGCCGAGGCCGCCGAGGTGCTGGGGATTGCCCTGGCGGTGGGCTCGCAACGAATCGCGCTGGAAACCGACGCAGATCAGGGGCTGACCCGGCAGTTGCGCGAACTCGCGCCGTCGATCCCTTTGCTGGCCAATTTCGGAGCGGCGCAGTTGGTTGCCGGCTACGGGTTGGATGAGGCGCAGCGAGCCGTCGACATGATTCAGGCCGATGCCCTGATCATCCATCTGAACCCGTTGCAGGAAGCAGTGCAGGTTGGCGGTGATCGCGACTGGCTAGGCGTGTACGCGGCGCTCGAGGCGCTGGCCTTGCGCTTGCCGGTGCCGTTGGTAGCCAAAGAGGTGGGTGCGGGCATTTCTCCGAGCGTGGCGCAGCGATTGCTCGATGCCGGCGTGTCGGTAATCGACGTCGCCGGCGCCGGCGGTACCAGCTGGGCGGCGGTAGAGGCCGAACGAACCCTGGATCCGCAGCAGCGCGCCATTGCCAAAGCGTTCACCGGCTGGGGCATACCCAGCGCGCAGGCGATTTCGGCTGTTCGCCGCGCGTGCCCCGCTGCTCAGCTCATCGCATCAGGCGGCATTCGTGACGGCATAGATGCGGCCAAGGCGATTCGTCTGGGCGCCAACCTGGTGGGGCAGGCTGCCGGCGTGCTGGACGCAGCGCTGATCGGGCCGGAAGCCGTGGTCGAGCATTTCCAGGTGCTGATCGAGCAGCTGCGCATTGCCTGCTTCTGTACGGGCTCGGCCAATCTGGCGGAGCTGGCCAAAGCGCCGCTCCTGACCCCGTTCGATCCGTCCAAGCTGTGATGTGTCGTCAGGTTAGCTGCTCTGCCAGCCGGCGAGGTTCGTTTCAATGACTCATTTCGCCGTGATCGCACCGCCTTTTCACAGCCACGTGCGGGCGATGGAAGCGCTCGCCTCTGAGTTGTTGGCGCGCGGGCACCGTGTGACGGTCGTGCAGCAGGCCGATGTGGCCGCAATATTGCGCCACCCTCGACTGGGTTTCGCCCAGGTCGGCGCGGGCTCGCATCCGCCAGGTTCGCTCAGGGCGGTGATCGACCGTGCGGCGCGCCCCGGCGGGCCCTGGGGCATACGCCGGGTGATCGCCGATATGGCTTCGGCAACCGATATGTTTTGCCGAGAGGCACCTGCCGTGCTTCGCTCCATCGGCGCAGAGTGCGTCATTGCAGACCAGATGGAGCCGGGTGGTGGGCTTGTCGCCGAGTACCTGGGGCTGCCGTTCGTGTCGGTGGCCTGTGCCTTGCCAGTCAACCGTGAGGCGCTGGTGCCGCTGCCGGTCATGCCTTGGCGCTATCGTGCGACGCCCTGGGGCGAGCAGTTGAATCTGCACAGCAGTGGCGTCTATGACCGGGCAATGCAGGCGCACGCCAGCGTTATCTCGCGCTATGCAGCCGCGTTCGGTTTGCCACCTCGGCAGCGCCTCGATGAATGCCTGTCGCCTTTGTTGCAGTTGAGCCAGACCACACTCAGTTTCGATTTTCCACGTTCCGCCCTGCCTGACTACTTCCACGGCATCGGCCCGCTGCGCTCGGCGTTGACTGACGAGCCTGCGATGACTATTCCGGTCGCTACCGGTAGGCCATTCGTGTTCGCCTCGCTGGGCACCCTGCAAGGCGATCGCTTCGGCCTGTTCCAGCGGATAGCCGAGGCGTGCCGCGACCTCGATGTACAACTGCTGATCGCGCATTGCGGGCGGCTTGATCGGCGCCAGGAGCAACGACTGCTCAAGGCCGGCGCCAGCTGGGTCACCGATTTCGCACCCCAGCGTGCGGTGCTGGCGCGAGCCGATGCCGTAGTCACCCATGCCGGGCTCAACACCGTACTCGACGCGCTGGAAGCAGGTGTGCCGAGCCTGGCGTTGCCGATTGCCTTCGATCAGCCCGGCGTAGCCGCTCGGGTGGTGCATGCAGGTGTTGGCTTGAAGCTCGATCCGCGTCTGGCCAGTCGCCGACGGATCGTGCAGGGCCTGCGTCGATTGTTGCGCGAGCCCGATTTCGCTCAGCGTGCCCGACTTCTGGGCAATGAGGTTCGTGCCGCCGGTGGGGCGCAGCGGGCAGCGCAACTGATCGAGGCAGCACTCGGCGTCGAATCGCCGGCGTTGCAGAGGGCCGAACATGGCTGATGCGGACCTGATCCTCGTTGGCGGCGGCCTAGCCAACGGACTGCTGGCCCTGCGCCTGCGGCAGGCGCGTCCGGATTTGCGGTTGCTGGTCATCGAGCAGGGTGAAACCCTCGGCGGCAACCATACCTGGTCCTTTCACGAACACGACCTGACGCCAGCCCAACAGACCTGGCTAGAGCCGCTGGTGGGCAATCGCTGGCCTGGCTACGAGGTGATTTTTCCGGAGCTTCAACGCCGTTTGGGCAGCGGCTATGCCAGCATCTTTTCCCACCGCTTCCATCAGTTGCTGATGTCGGAGCTGGCTGACGGCGTAAGTCTGAACGCCACTGTCACGCAGGTAGAGCCCCGGCAGGTGCGGCTGGCGTGCGGCAAAGTGTTGCGGGCTGGCGCGGTGATCGACGGGCGAGGGGTCCGTCGAAGCGATCAGCTGGCATTGGGCTTCCAGAAATTCCTTGGCCAGGAACTACGCCTGCTTCAGCCGCACGGCTTGCTGGAGCCGATCATCATGGACGCCAGCGTCGCTCAGCAGGATGGCTACCGGTTCGTCTATGTGCTGCCGCTCAGCGCCGACACCCTGTTGATCGAAGATACCTACTACGCCGATGGCGATGCCGTTTCGCTTGGTGCGTTGCGCGACAACATTGCCCGCTATGCCAGCGAGCGTGGCTGGGCCATCGCCGAACTGTTGCGAGAAGAGCAGGGCGTGCTGCCCATCGTGCTCTCCGGTGATTTGCCGGCGTTCTGGGACGAGGCGCGTGGCGTGCCGCAGACGGGGCTGTCTGCCGCTCTGTTTCATCCGACTACAGGCTATTCACTGCCTGATGCGGTACGCCTCGCCGATCACCTGGTCACGCTGAATCGCTGGGATGCAGACAGCCTGTTCGCCGCGATTCGCGGCTATTCGCTGCAGCAGTGGCGTCAACGTGGGTTCTTCCGATTGCTCAATCGCATGCTGTTCATGGCCGGCCCGGCGGATCGCCGCTGGGCGGTCATGCAGCGTTTCTACCGCTTGCGTGAACCGCTGATTCAGCGCTTCTACGCGGCCAACCTGACCACCTGGGACCGCTTGCGCATCGTCTCGGGCAAACCTCCCGTGCCGGTGGGTGAAGCGCTCCGTGCGCTCGCCGCTGGCAACCTGCACCACAAGGACAAATGATGAACGAACAAACAGGCGGTGTGAGGCGGGCCGTGGTGATTGGTGCCGGTTTCGGTGGGCTGGCGCTGGCGATTCGGCTGCAGCGTGCCGGCATTCAGACCACCGTGTTGGAGAAGCGCGACAAGCCGGGCGGCCGCGCCTACGTCTATCACGATCAGGGCTTCACGTTCGACGCCGGCCCGACGGTGATCACCGACCCTCCGGCGCTGGACGAGCTGTTTACCGGTGCGGGCAAGCGCATGGCCGATTACGTCGAGCTGTTGCCGGTCAGCCCGTTTTATCGGCTGTGCTGGGAGGATGGCTACAGCTTCGATTACGTCAACGACCAGGTCGAACTGGACCGGCAGATTCATGCGTTAAATCCAAAGGATGTCGCAGGCTACCAGCGCTTTCTTGCCTATTCTCGTGCGGTGTATGAAGAGGGTTACGTCAAGCTCGGCACCGTGCCCTTCCTGTCGTTTCGCAGCATGATCGGTGTCGCGCCGCAGCTCGCCAAATTGCAGGCCTGGCGCAATGTGTACAGCATGGTTTCGAAGTTCGTGGAGAACGACCGGCTGCGGCAGGCGCTGTCTTTTCATTCGTTGCTGGTCGGTGGCAACCCCTTTGAAACCTCGTCGATCTACGCATTGATCCATGCGCTGGAACGGCAGGGTGGCGTCTGGTTTCCACGCGGCGGCACCGGGGCGCTGGTGCAGGGTATGGTCCGGCTATTCGAAGACCTGGGCGGCAAGCTGGAGCTGAACGCCGAAGTGGCGCGCATCGAACTGGCGGATGGGCGAGCTAAAGCGGTGACTACGGGGGACGGCCGTCGCTTCGATACCGATGCGGTGGCCTCCAACGCCGATGTGGTCAACACCTACAAGCGGCTGCTCGGCCACGAACAACGTGGTCGGGACGAGGCCAAGCGGCTCACTGGCAAACGCTTCTCCATGTCACTGTTCGTCATTCATTTCGGCCTCAAGCGCCGCCATGAGCACCTGCAACATCACACGGTGTGTTTCGGTCCACGGTACCGTGAGCTGATTGACGAGATCTTCAAGCGCGAAACCCTGGCCGATGACTTCTCCCTGTACCTGCACGCGCCTTGCGTGACCGATCCATCATTGGCACCGGAAGGCTGTGCCAGCCATTACGTGTTGGCCCCGGTGCCGCACCTGGGCACGGCGGATATCGACTGGGCAGTGGAAGGGCCGAAGTACCGCGACCGCATCTTTGAGTACCTCGAGCGTCATTACATTCCGGGCTTGCGCGACGACCTGGTTACCCACCGGATCTTCACGCCGCACGATTTTCGTGACGAGCTCAATGCCCATCTGGGCTCGGCATTTTCGCTGGAGCCGATCCTCACCCAGAGCGCCTGGTTCCGCCCGCATAACCGCGATGATGTGATTCCAAACCTTTATATCGTTGGTGCTGGCACTCATCCCGGTGCAGGCGTGCCGGGTGTGGTGGGTTCGGCCAAGGCCACGGCCGGCCTGATGCTGGAGGACTTCATGTTGGAGGAGCAGGCCGGATGAACGATAAGGTCATCGATCACTCGACGCAGGCGATCAATGTCGGTTCCAAGAGCTTCGCGGCAGCGGCGAAGCTGTTCGACGAACGCACCCGCCAGAGCGCGGTAATGCTCTATGCCTGGTGCCGGCATTGCGATGACGTGATCGATGGCCAGACGCTGGGGCACGGCCAGGTCGAGGGTGATCGCTCCACCGGTGAAGCGCGGCTGGCCGAGTTGGTGGACCTGACCGAGCGCGCCTATGCCGGGGAGCCGATGAGCGATCCGGCCTTTGCGGCGTTTCAGCAAGTGGTACAGCGCCACCAGATACCACGAGAATACCCATTGGAACATCTGGCGGGCTTCCGCATGGATGTGCAGGAGTATCGCTACCAGACGCTCGAGGACACGCTGCTGTACTGCTACCGCGTTGCCGGGGTGGTGGGCCTGATGATGGCGAAAGTGATGGGCGCCGAATCTGAGGCGACGCTGGACCGGGCCTGCGACCTAGGACTGGCGTTCCAGCTGACCAATATCGCTCGCGATATCGTCGAGGATGCGGAGATCGGTCGCGTCTATCTGCCGGCCGACTGGCTCGCGGAAGCAGGCATTCCGGCCGATGAGATCGGCCTGCCGCACAACCGGCCTGCGCTGGCACTGTTGGCGGCCCGTCTGGTCGATCTAGCCGAGCCTTACTACCTGTCGGCCTCGCAGGGTTTGCGCGACCTGCCACTGCGTTCGGCCTGGTCCATTGCAACGGCGCATGGGGTCTATCGGCAGATCGGTGTGGAGGTGAAAGCGCGAGGCGCGGCGGCCTGGGACACGCGGGTGTCGACGACGAGTGCGCAGAAATTGCAGTTTCTGCTGGGCGGGGGACTGCTGGCGCTGGCTTCGCGTCGGATGCAGCTCACGCCGCGCCCTGATTCCCTCTGGAAACGTCCCCGTCGGGCTTAGCGTTTGTCTTGTGCAACGGACCATCATGCAGCTCGCGCAGCTGCTGCTTGAGCACCGGCAACGGCGGCGCGTAGAGGAAGCCGAAGGACACGCAGCGCTCCTTGCCCTCTACCGCATGGTGCAGGCGGTGGGCCTGATAGAGACGCTTGAGGTAGCCCTTGCGCGGTACGTAGCGCAGCGGCCAGCGGTGGTGGACCAGGCCGTCATGGGCGACGAAATATAGAAAGCCATAGGCCGTCATGCCGGCGCCGATCCATTCCAGCGGGCCGTAGCCCGCCGTGCCAAGCGCGATCAGCAGGATCGCGACCCCGGCAAATACCACTGCATACAGATCATTCTTCTCGAACCAGCCGGTGCGCGGCTCATGATGCGACCTGTGCCAGCCCCAACCCCAGCCATGCATCACATGCTTGTGCGCCCACCAGGCGAACAGCTCCATACCGGCCAGGGTGGCGAGAAATACCAGTGTGTTTGTCAGCACGGTCATATCCGATCCGCTCATTTGCAGGTCGGGCCAGTTTACGCGCTACGCCGCGACATTGGACCCAGTCCGACGCTTGGCGCAGCCCTGATTGTCGCTTAATTCTTCCAGCCGGACGCCAGCGCCTCGGTCAATCGCGCCGCCGGAATCGGCTGGCAACCGCTGACGTTCTGCCCCGCCCATAGGGGTGAGAAATGATCGATGCCCTGAGGCTCGGCTGCGGCGCGCAGGCTGCCGATGGCATTGCCTGCCAGAGGAAACGCCGGCACGGCTTCTGGCCGAGCGCCCAGTTCGCGGATGAGGCGATTGACGATGCCGCGCGCTGGCCGTCCGGAGAACAAGGTGGTCAACACAGTGTGCTCGGCGGAGGGGCTCTGCAAGGCTTGGCGGTGCAGCTGACTGGCGCGGCTTTCGTCGCATAGCAGGTACGCAGTGCCGACCTGCACACCCGCTGCGCCCAGGGCCTGCGCGGCGGTTACGCAGCGGGCATCGGCAATCCCGCCGGCGGCGATCACGGGCACGTCCAGTGCGGCAACCAGCTGCGGCAGCAAGGCAAAGGTGCCGACCTGACCGTTGATGTCATCGCTTAGAAACATGCCGCGATGGCCCCCGGCTTCGACGCCCTGGGCAATCACCGCGTCGACACCTTGCGCCTGCAACCAGCGGCCTTCTTCCAGCGTCGTGGCGCTGGAGATGATTTTCGCGCCGCTCGCTTTGACGCGCTCTAGCAGGTCCCGCGCAGGCAGGCCGAAATGAAAGCTGACCACCGGTGGACGGTGCCGCTCCACCACTTCGGCCATCGCGGCGTCGAAAGGCTGACGGGTTGCGCCGCCGGGAATGCTCGCCGGGTCGATCGCGAGTTCTTTCAGGAAAGGCGCCAGCAAGGCCAGCCAGGCCGCAGTACGCGCGGCGTCCTCGGCGGGTGTCTGATGGCAGAAGAAATTGACGTTGTAGGGCTTGCGCGTCAGCGCGGCCATGGCGGTCAGCTCGGCGTCCAGGGTCTCGGGGTTGAGCATTCCAGCAGGGATCGAGCCCAGTCCGCCGGCCTCGGAAACTGCGGCGGCGAGTTGATGGTTCTGCGAGCCGGCCATCGGCGCCTGGATGATGGGTAGGGTGATCTGCAAGAGGTCGCGAATGTCCATCGGAGCGTCCTGGTTGGATAGCGGTGGGTCACTGTAGCAGCCGTCTGTCGAGATTTCGTACCCCTGGTCAACGGGTGTTTCGTCCAGGCTCTGCGAATCGCGGCTCGGCGCAGTTAGACTGTGCGCTCTTCAGGAGTGCCCGATGAATTACCGCCACGCTTTTCACGCCGGCAATCACGCCGACGTCTTCAAACACCTCGTCTTGTCCCGTCTGTTCGCCATGCTGGCGCGCAAGGAGGCGCCGTTCGCCTATCTCGACAGCCATGCCGGCGTCGGCCTGTATGACCTGGCCGGTGACCAGGCCAGCCGCACCGGCGAGTGGCTGCAGGGCATCGCGCGGCTGTGGCAGGCAGAGGATGTCCCGGCGATGGCGCAGGGGTATCTGGATGTGATCCGTGCGCTCAATCCAAGCGGTCAGCTGCGTTACTACCCCGGCTCGCCGGAGCTGGCGCGCCAGCTGACGCGCCCGCAGGATCGCCTGCAACTCAACGAAAAGCACCCTGAGGACGGCCGCCTGCTCAAGGACAATATGTCCGGTGACCACCGTGTTGCGGTGCACCTGGGCGAGGGCTGGCACGTGCCGCGTGCCTTGATGCCGACCGCCGAAAAACGCGTTGTCCTGCTCATCGATCCGCCATTCGAGCAGGCCGACGAGCTGAGCCGCTGCGTGACGGCGCTGAAGGAAGCGCTGGGACGCATGCGCCAGACCATCGGTGTGATCTGGTATCCCATCAAGGATGAGCGGCAGCTCAAGCGCTTCTATCAGGACCTGTCACGTAGCGGTGCGCCAAAGCTGCTGCGGGCCGAGCTGTTCGTCCATCCGACTGATGACGCCCTGCGACTCAACGGCTCGGGCCTGGCTATCAGCAACCCGCCTTGGGGGCTGGAGGAGGAGCTGCGCGAACTGTTGCCCTGGCTGGCTAAGCTGCTCGGGCAGAGCGAAGGCGGCTGGCGGCTGGACTGGTTGATCGAGGAGGCCTGATCGCGACGTAGATGCGTGTGCGACTGGTGGGCTAAAGCCCACCCTACGATCAGTCAGTACTGAGCTCTTAGGGTAGGGCGAGCGTGCTCCGGGGAACATGTAGGCAGCGAGTAGGTATGGCCGGCAACGCTTTGCATGAGTCGTAGGGTGGGCTTCAGCCCACCGAGCAGGCCAGCGCTAGACCGTCGGGGCTCCGATGGCCCCCCGTTCCCTTCCGAACTTCCAGCTAAAAAAGCTTCAGCGGCTCTTCCTGCAGTGCCGACATCTGCTCACGCAAGATCAGCACCTGATCGCCCCAGTACCGTTCGGTGCCGAACCAGGGAAAGCTCATAGGGAAGGCCGGGTCATCCCAGCGGCGGGCAAGCCAGGCGCTGTAGTGCATCAGGCGTAGAGCGCGAAGCGCTTCGATCAGCGGGAGTTCTCGCGGGGCGAAGTCGTGGAATTCGTTGTAGCCATCGACCAGTTCGGACAGCTGCCCGAGGCGCTCGTGACGTTCGCCAGCCAGCATCATCCAGATGTCCTGCACCGAGGGGCCCATCCGGCAGTCGTCCAAGTCGACCAGGTGGAACGCATCGTCGCGGGCGAGGATATTGCCGGGATGGCAGTCGCCATGCAGGCGGATCGGCTGGAAGTCTGTGCGGGCAAAGACATCATCGACGCGCTTCAGCAGGTCGCGCGCCACTGACTCGTAAGCAGGCAGCAGGCTCTTGGGCACGAAATTACCTTCGAGCAGCGTCGCCAGCGACTCATGGCCGAAATGCTGGGCATTGAGTGTTTCCCGATGCTCGAAGGGCCGGCTGGCGCTGACCGCATGCATGCGGCCCAGCAACTGGCCGAGTCGGTAGAGCTGATCCAGATTGCCCGGCTCCGGCGCGCGACCGCCGCGGCGAGGAAAGAGCGCGAAGCGAAAACCGGCGTGTTCGAACAGGGTTTTGCCGTCGCGCTCGAATGGCGCCACCACCGGGATTTCGCGATCCGCCAGCTCCTTGGAGAACTGATGCTCTTCGAGAATGGACTCGTTGCTCCAGCGGCCAGGGCGGTAAAACTTCGCAACGATCGGCGTTTCGTCCTCGATGCCCACCTGGTAGACGCGGTTTTCGTAGCTGTTCAATGCCAGCACGCGAGCGTCGCTGATGAAGCCGGTGCTTTCCACCGCATCGAGCACAAGGTCAGGCGTAAGCGTGTCGAAGGGGTGGCTCATGGTCGGCTCCGTGGACGGGTACCCAGTGTATTGCACTGGCGTGTTTACACAACCGCGCCTGGCGACTCGCCGGGTTTCGGTGTCCGCGCCAGGCAGTAGACGTCAACGCGCGCCGCGCCAGCTCGCTTAAGCAGACGGGCCAACGCCTCCGCGGTTGCGCCCGTTGTCAGCACATCGTCGATGATTGCCAGGTGACGTCCGGTCAGGCTCCGATCATCAATAAGCGCAAACGCCTGACGCAGATTTCGTCGCCGACTGGCCGCATCGAGCTCCTGCTGCGACTGGGTGTCCTGAACCCGCGTTAAGAGCTTCGTATCGACGGGGATCGACAATGCTGTGCTCAGCCAATCAGCGAGCATCTGCGCCTGATTGAAGCCGCGCTGACGCAACCGCCTGCGGGCCAGGGGCACCGGCAACAGCGCGTCGGGGCGTGGCAAACCTTCATCGAACGTGTGCTGCAAATGGCGCGACAGCTGCTCCGCCAGCAGCCTGCCGAGCGGCCATTGAGATTGGTGTTTAAAACGGCTGATCAGGGTGTCTACCGGAAAGGCGAAGCGCCACGGCACGGTAACCTGATCGAACGCGGGCGGCCGCTTGAGACATTCGCCGCAGATCAGGCCGGACGCCGGCAACGGCAGGGCGCATACAGAACAGTGCTCGCGCAGCCAGGGCAGTTCTGCTTCGCAGGCGCCGCAAACCGATTGCCGTGTTTCGCAGCGCTCATCACAAAGCGAACAGTAGTGTTCAATATTTAGCCAGTTGTAAACCATGATTCCTTTCCTGGTTGACAGCGCCTCGGCCTTGGCTAACCATTTCGCATCCGTGCCTGGCCGCCGAGCCGCTATTAATTACAAGGATTGCCCATGAGCGCCACCGCCGCTTCCGTTACCCGTCACGACTGGAGCCTCGCCGAAGTCAAGGCGCTCTTCGAACAACCCTTCAATGACCTGATCTTCCAGGCTCAAGGCGTGCACCGCCAGCACTTCGATGCCAACCGCGTCCAGGTTTCGACGTTGCTGTCGATCAAAACGGGTGCCTGCCCGGAAGACTGCAAGTACTGCCCCCAGTCAGGCCACTACAACACCGGCCTCGATAAAGAAAAGTTGATGGAAGTGCAGAAGGTGCTGGAGGCTGCGGCCGAAGCCAAGGCCATTGGTTCGACGCGCTTCTGCATGGGCGCCGCCTGGAAGCACCCGTCCGCCAAGGACATGCCTTACGTGCTGAAAATGGTCGAAGGCGTGAAAGCACTGGGACTGGAAACCTGCATGACCCTCGGCAAGCTCGATCAGGAGCAGACCAAAGCGTTGGCAGCCGCGGGGCTGGACTACTACAACCACAACTTGGACACCTCGCCGGAGTTCTACGGCAGCATCATCACCACCCGCACCTACGCCGACCGGTTGGAGACGCTGAGCTATGTCCGCGAGTCGGGCATGAAGATCTGCTCCGGTGGCATTCTTGGCATGGGTGAGTCGCTGAATGACCGCGCCGGCCTGCTGATTCAACTGGCCAACCTGCCCGAGCATCCGGAATCGGTGCCGATCAACATGCTGGTCAAGGTCAAGGGCACACCGCTGGCCGAAGAGCAGGACGTCGATCCTTTCGACTTCATCCGCATGCTCGCTGTAGCGCGGATTATGATGCCGAAATCTCATGTGCGCCTGTCGGCCGGTCGCGAGCAGATGAACGAGCAGATGCAGGCGCTGGCCTTCCTCGCTGGCGCCAACTCGATCTTCTACGGCGAAAAATTGCTGACCACCGGCAATCCTCAGGCCGACAAGGACATGCTGCTGTTCAAGCGCCTGGGCATCCAGCCGGAAGCCCGCGAAGAGCACGACGACGAAGTGCATCAGGCCGCCATCGAGCAGGCTCTGGTCGAGCAGCGTGACAGCAAACTGTTTTACGACGCCACTGCCTAAGCAACCTCAGTAGGAGCGAGGGGGACGCCTAGTCCTTGCTCGCGAAGCTTTCGCGTTCTCCCGTTCGCGAGCAAGCTCGCTCCTTAGGGTATTGAACTATGCCTTTCGATCTTGCCGCTCGTCTCGCTGAGCGCCGCGCCGCCCACCTCTATCGCCATCGCCCATTGCTGGAAACACCGCAGCAGCCGGAGGTGACGGTTGATGGCGAACAGTTGTTGGCGTTCTGCTCCAACGACTATCTGGGGCTGGCTAGCCACCCCGACGTCGTCCGCGCCATGCAGCAGGGTGCTGCGCGCTGGGGTGTCGGCGGCGGTGCATCGCATCTGGTCATGGGGCACAGTACACCGCATCACCAGCTTGAGGAGGCCCTGGCTGAGTTCACTGGCCGGCCGCGAGCGTTGTTGTTCTCCACCGGTTACATGGCCAACCTCGCAGCCGTCACCGCGCTGGTGGGGCAGGGCGATACAGTGCTGGAAGACCGTATCAATCACGCTTCGCTGCTCGATGCCGGCCTGCTCAGTGGCGCGCGTTTCTCGCGTTACCTGCACAACGACGTCGACAGCCTGGCCAAGCGCCTGGACAAGGCCGCCGGCGATACGCTGGTGGTCACCGATGGCGTATTCAGCATGGATGGCGATCTGGCCAACCTGCCAGCGCTTTGCGCCACTGCGAAAGTCAAAAATGCCTGGGTCATGGTCGATGACGCACACGGCTTCGGCCCGTTGGGCAAAACCGGCGGCGGCATCGTCGAGCATTTCGGCTTGGGGATAGATGACGTGCCGGTCCTGGTCGGCACGCTCGGCAAAGCCTTCGGCACTGCTGGGGCCTTTGTGGCTGGCAGCGAGGAACTGATCGAGACGCTGATCCAGTTCGCTCGGCCTTACATCTATACGACCAGCCAGCCACCGGCTGTCGCCTGCGCCACCCTCAAAAGCCTGGAGCTACTCCGCAGTGAGAGCTGGCGCCGAGATCACCTGAACAGTCTGATCGCACGTTTCCGTAAGGGTGCGAGCGAGATCGGTCTGACCTTGATGGATAGCCCGACGCCGATCCAGCCGATTCTGGTCGGTAGCAGCGAGCGCGCCCTGAGACTCTCTGCGGCGCTGCGTGAGCGTGGAATTCTGGTCGGTGCCATCCGCCCGCCGACAGTGCCAACCGGCAGCGCGCGGCTGCGAGTGACCTTCAGCGCGTCGCATAGCGAAGCGCAGGTGGAACGACTGCTGGATATCCTGGCCGAATGCTGGAATCGAATGGCCGAGGAGCCTGAAGCGGATGCGTGATCAGCTGATTTTGCTACCCGGTTGGGCGTATGGCCCGGCTGCTTTGCAGCCTTTGTGTGAGGCTTTGAAAGAACTCGATCCGGATCTTGACGTGGTCATCGAGCCCTTGCCCGAGCTTGCCGATCCCGAAGCCTGGCTGGATGAACTCGATCGCCGTTTACCCGATGACAGCTGGCTGGCCGGTTGGTCGCTGGGCGGTATGCTGGCCGCCCAGCTCGCCGCGCGGCGCTTGGATTCCTGCCGTGGACTGGTCACCGTCGCCAGCAACCCCTGCTTCCGTGCCCGCCCTCAGTGGCCCGAAGCGATGGCAGCGGAGATCTTCGATGCCTTTCAAGAGGCGTTCAGGCTTGATCCCGAGGAAACGCTCAAGCGTTTCCGTCTGCTCTGTAGCCGCGGTGGCTACGATCCGCGAACGCTGGCCCGCCAGCTGGAAGTCAGCCAATCTGATTCGACGCCGGCCGTGCTTGAAGCCGGCTTGCGATTACTCGCTGAGCTGGACGGGCGTGGCGCGCTGCATGGCTATTTCGGGCCGCAATTGCACCTGTTTGCCGGTGGCGATGCGCTGGTGCCTTCGACTGCCTGTGATGCGCTTCGGCGCTGGATGCCTGGGGTCGAAGCCGAGCTGATCGCCTCGACAAGCCACGCGCTTCCTTTGGAGCGGCCGGACGACGTGGCGGCAACCATCGCGGCTTTCATCAAGAGCAAGGCGGAATGACGGACGCGGTCGCGGCACTAGCACCGGATACGAAAAGCGGCCTGCCTGACAAGCGTCAGGTTGCTGCGTCGTTTTCCCGTGCGGCATCCAGTTACGATGCTGTAGCCGAGCTGCAGCGCACCGTCGGCAACGCGCTGATCGAGCGTCTGCCCCTTGGGTTGACGTCGGCGCGCTGGCTGGATCTGGGTTGCGGCACCGGCTATTTCTCGCGAGTCCTGGCGAACCGCTTTCCGGCTGGTGAAGGCGTCGCGCTGGATATCGCCGAAGGCATGCTACGCCATGCTCGGCCCCAGGGCGGCGCGGGCAGTTTCATCGCTGGCGATGCTGAGTGCTTGCCGCTGCGTGATGCGTCGGTGGATCTGATTTTTTCCAGTCTGGCGCTGCAGTGGTGTGAGGATTTCCCCGCCGTGCTGAGCGAGGCGAAGCGGGTACTCCGTCCTGGTGGTGTGTTCGCCTTCAGCAGCCTCTGCAGCGGGACTCTGCAGGAGCTGCGCGACAGCTGGCAGGCGGTGGACGGTTTTGCCCACGTGAATCGCTTTCGTCCGTTCAGCGCCTATCAGCAGTACTGCGCCGCCGGTGGTTTGCGGCTGGAGCGGTTAGAGGTCGAGCCCGAGGTGCTGCATTTCGCCGAGCTGCGTCAGCTGACCAGCGAACTCAAGGCGCTGGGCGCGCATAACCTGAACCCCGGCCGCCCGGGCGGGCTTACCGGCCGTGCTCGGATTCGAGCGCTGATCGATGCCTACGAGCAGTTCCGCACGCCGAGCGGGCTCCCGGCGACCTATCAGGTGGTGTATGGCGTGTTGTGCAAGGAGTTGACATGACCGCGGCTTATTTCGTCACCGGTACAGACACCGAAGTCGGCAAGACCACTATCGCTGCCGGACTCCTGCACGCCGCGCGGCTGGCCGGGCTCAGCACGGCAGCAGCGAAGCCGGTTGCATCTGGTTGCGAAATTACCGCCGAAGGCCTGCGCAACAGCGATGCACTGGCGCTGCTCGGCGAGTGCACGCTGCCGCTACGCTACGAGCAGGTCAACCCGTTGGCCTTCGAGCCGGCAATCGCCCCACACCTCGCCGCCCGTGAGGCGGGTGTCGAGCTGACTGTAACGTCGCTGGCCGAGCCGGTTCGGCAAGTGCTCGCACTGCAGGCTCAGTTTTCCGTGGTGGAGGGCGCGGGTGGCTGGCGCGTGCCGCTGGCTGGAGACGAAACGCTTTCCGATCTCGCCATAGAACTCGGGCTGCCGGTGATTCTGGTAGTCGGCGTGCGCCTTGGTTGTATCAACCATGCGCTGCTCAGCGCCGAGGCCATCGAGCGCGACGGATTGAGGCTGGCCGGCTGGGTCGCCAACATCGTTGATCCTGCCACCTCACGATTGCAGGAAAATCTCGCGACGTTGAATGAGCGGCTTGAGGCCCCATGCCTTGGTCGGGTTCCGCGCTTGCCGACCGCAAGCCCGGCAGCGGTAGCACGCTACCTCGACTTGGCGCCGCTCATGATTTTGCCGCTCGGGACTTGAAGACGACGCGCAGGCATCATTCGATCAGTGCTTGAATGCAGCTGATAGCGACGTGGCGCTGGCGTCAGCGGAACGGCTCTGCTATCAATGATAGCTAAGCGACTTCAGTGGGGTTTGAATCATGCAAATCAACAGCCTTCTATCTGCGGGCCTTGGAGCGTACCAAGCCGGCCAGCAGCGGGTTGACCAAGCCAGCGCTGTCGTGGCTGATCGCACGCTGCCTGCTGCTGAAACCTCTCAGGCAATGGCCGACACGGTCGAGTTGACCGAGCAACTGGTTCAGATGAAAGTGGGTGAGCATCAGGCCAACGCTGGCGTGCGCCTCCTGCAGACTGCCGACGAAGTGCTCGGCACATTGGTCAACACCAAAGCCTGACCTGCGCCGGCCTTTCTGGCCGGCCGCCTCGCCCGATTCCGGGCACCCTGATCCCTGCCCAAGATTGTTCAGATGCCGACGAATGGCGTCATGGTCCCTGCTTGACATCGAACAGGCCTAAACGTATGTTTCAAACGCCTGTTTGACCTGCCGGGGCGATGCCGGATGGTCCATTCAAAATCAAGCGTGGCTGACCCGTCAGTCACCTGAATCAAGAACCCACTGCTGAGGTTTACGATATGCCTGACTACAAGGCCCCCTTGCGCGATATCCGCTTTGTACGTGACGAATTGCTCGGCTACGAAGCGCACTATCAGAGCCTTCCGGGTTGTGAAGACGCCACCCCGGACATGGTCAATGCCATCCTCGATGAAGGCGCGAAGTTCTGTGAGCAGGTCATCGCGCCTCTGAACCGTGTGGGCGACATTGAGGGTTGCACCTGGAGCGAAAGCGGCGTGAAGACGCCGACCGGCTTTAAAGAGGCTTACCAGCAGTTTGTAGAAGGTGGCTGGCCGAGCCTGGCCCATGATGTTGAGCATGGCGGCCAAGGCCTGCCAGAATCGCTGGGCCTGGCAATCAGCGAAATGATCGGTGAAGCCAACTGGTCCTGGGGCATGTATCCCGGCCTCTCTCACGGCGCAATGAACACCCTGCATGAGCACGGCACGCCTGAGCAGCAGCAGGCCTACCTGACGAAGCTTGTCTCCGGTGAGTGGACCGGCACCATGTGCCTGACCGAGCCGCATTGCGGCACCGACCTGGGCA
>ERZ1673962.709-NODE-709-length-20401-cov-3.379829_pt1 | contig 20401 bp, 27 predicted proteins | sample MGYA00580188_ERZ1673962 | MGnify/ENA primary metagenome ERZ1673962 (study PRJEB41334, sample SAMN05608104) | rock metagenome | biome: terrestrial subsurface; feature: shale formation; material: shale | place: USA: Pennsylvania ... | reverse complement strand
GATCCGGTCGCGACATGCGCATCTAAAGACGCAGTCCGACACGTGTGGATGGGGTATCAACAAAGAAGGAGCGCGTGAGCGTTATGGAAGGGCATTCTGATTCACTTGCGGGTTTAAGCGCAAACGCATCTGCTGAGTTGATTTTTGAAAATACAAACCGGGCCTATGAGGAACTCAGAGAACTCATTGATAGTGCCGACGCCGTTGGCGAGCCGCTTTATATCAGATTGAGACGTGCGCTTATGGAGTGCCTGTCGAGTGGTCGTTGGATGCCAGGGGACAAACTGCCATCCGAAGGCGTTCTAGCGCGAGAGCTGGGCGTGAGCTTGGGGACCGTTCAGAAAGTGCTGAACAGTCTTGCCCAAGATGACGTTTTGGTTCGTAGGCATGGACATGGCACGTTTGTCTCTGTCGGACGCGGGCAGTCACAGATGCTTTTACACTTTCGGTTTGTCGGGGATGATGCCGACAACATCTTGCCTGTCTATGCCGAATTCATCGATCGCCGTATCTGCAATGACGAAAGCGATATCCGCGCCTTTCTGCAGTGCTCGGGTGATTACATTCGTGTGCGTCGTCGCCTCAAGATCGCGAATGAATTCGAATGTATCAGTGAATTCATGATCGATGCCGTACGGTTCGCAGAGGTCATGACAATCCCTGAAGAAGAGCTGGGCCGCGTCGTTATTCGTAATCTCATGGCGCGGAAATTCAACGCCCCGACCCTGAAGTTGAAGCAATATGCATGGGCACAGACATTCGGCGCGGATGTGCTTGGCCTCATGCCCCGTGATCACAAGGATCAGTGCGGGCTTGTCATTGAAGTTCGGTCTTTTACCCATCAGGAAGCGCCGATTTCGTTCCAAAAAATCTACATTCCGGCCAATAGTCGCCCGTTGGAGCTGCTTGGCATGGATCTCTCAACTTAGGGGAATTATATGCAACGTTATGACTATGTGGTCGTCGGGGCAGGCACAGCCGGATGTGTTCTCGCAAATCGTTTGTCGGAAAACGGCAAACATACGGTGCTTCTTCTCGAAGCCGGGCCGCGCGACAAATATCCGTGGATTCATGTACCCATCGGTTACGCTAAAACCATGTTCAACCCCAAGTATAACTGGGGATTTTACACGGAACCGGATCCTCAACTGAACGATCGCAAAGTCTATTGGCCACGGGGAAGAGTGCTTGGAGGGTCCAGCTCGATCAATGGCCTGATCTATATCCGTGGCCAGGCGCGCGATTATGATATTTGGGCGCAGATGGGGAACGAGGGCTGGTCCTATCAAGACGTTCTGCCTTATTTCCGAAAAATGGAAGGCAATGAGCGTGGTGCCAGCACCTATCATGGCGGCGATGGTCCGCTAAAATGCTCTGATATCCATGAGCGCCCGGAACTGATGGAGGCCATCATCCGCGCCGGCAGCGAGCTTGGCGTCCCGCGCACCGATGATTTCAACGGTGAGCACCAAGAAGGTATCGGTTATTTCCAGTTGTTCACGCATAAAGGCAAGCGTTGCTCAACTGCTGTGGCCTATCTGCGTTCGGCCGAAACCCGCGGAAATCTTCGTATTGAAACCGGGGCCTTGGTGCAGCGGATCATCTTCGAAGGCAAGCGAGCGACCGGCATCGAATATCAGCAGAACGGCAAAACCATCATTGCCGCAATCGATCGAGAGGTCGTCCTTTCTGCTGGCGCAATCCAAAGCCCGATGCTGCTTGAACTCTCTGGTGTTGGTAATCCGGAATTGCTGCGCAGCAAAGGTATCAACATCGTGCATGAGCTGCCAGGCGTTGGCGAGGCCTTGCAAGATCACCTGCAATTCCGCCTGCAATTTCGATGCACAAAACCGATTACAACCAATGACATGCTGGCGTCGGTTTGGGGCAAATTAGGCATGGGTATGCGTTACGCGTTAAACCGCACAGGCCCGATGGCGATCGGTATCAACCATGCCGGGATGTTTACGCAGGTTCTGCCTGAATCCGACGGGCCGGATGTGCAATTCCATTTCGCTGCCCTAACCGCGAGTATGGCTGCCGCGCAGCCAGATAAATTCCCCGGCTTTACGTTCAGTGTTTGCCAGTTGCGACCGACATCGCGGGGATCGGTTCACATACGCGATAACCGCGCCGACACGGCTCCGATCATTCATGCCAACTATCTCAGTACCGATCTAGATTGGCGTTGCTCGCTTGAGGCCGTGAAGCTTGCACGCAAATTGTCAAATACTGCCGCGCTACAAGAGTACAAAGAAGCGGATTATATTCCCTCTGCCGAGGTGCAATCTGATGACGATTTGAAGGAATGGATGCGTGAATCCGCGTCTTCGATTTTCCATCCCAGTTCAACATGCAGAATGGGTCGGGATTCCATGGCGGTTGTCGATCCGCAATTACGCGTTCACGGGCTGCAAAATGTTCGCGTTGCAGATTGCTCCATCATGCCAAACCTGATTTCGGGCAACACGAATGCCCCGGTTGCCATGATCGGCGAAAAAGCTGCTGACATGATCCTCGTCGCGGCCAGAGACACCATCACACCCCGTCCTATGGAATTTTCAGCCATGAGCTAGCAGGTTCGATAGACTTTAAAATGTGATTTTGAACCAAACTGACGTCGCTGATTTCTGCGCCATGACACATGGATATGAGATCATTGCCTTGGCGTTTTTATCACCGCTCTAAATTTCCCCACCCTGTATCAACAGAACGCAAGAGGTTGCTTTGCATCCCGTGCTCGCCCGAAAACCGTCCGGATATCCCTTAGCCCGGTGGCGTCGCTTGGCCAGAATCCGGCTTTTTTCAGCACGACGTGCGGTGCGCGACATGGAAGCTGGGATCATCCTGTTCGGCGTGATCATCGGTGCTGTGGTCAGCCTTGCTATTGTCATTTTACACCTGATTGTCGAACAAGCGCATCTCAGGATCTTCGGCTTGCCTGAACACGGGCAGCTCAGCGCCCAGCTACCGCTGGACATGTGGCGCATTGCGCTTATCCCGGCTGGAATCGGGCTTCTTCTGGGCCTGACAACCTTGGTTCTTCAACGGATCCGACCTGCCGAAATCGTAGACCCGGTTGAGGCAAATGCTCTTTACGGCGGAAAACTCTCTCTTCGTGATTCACTACGTCTTACTTTTCTAACCATGATTTCAAATACTTCTGGGGCATCCGTTGGAATGGAGGCGGGTTACAGCCAACTGGGTGCCGGCATATTTTCGACTGTTGGAAAATTTTTCCATCTTCGGCGCGACGATCTGCGATGCATGACGACGGCAGGTGCCGCTGCCGCTATTGCTACGGCCTTTAACGCCCCTCTTGCAGGCGCCTTTTACGGCTTCGAGCTCATCTACAGCACCTACACGACACGCAACGTGGCCATCGTCGTAGCCGCCGCGGTGACAGGTGCATTTATCCGCAAAGCCTTTCTGGGCAGCGAGGTTCTGTTCACGTTGGAAGACCTTGCCCCGGTGACAGACCTGCAATTCAGCCTTTTCCTGGTCCTTGCTTTACTGGCTGCAGGGCTTGGCATTCTGACGATGAAGGCCACTATCTGGTGCGAGAGCGCGTTCCGAAAATCCCACTTGCCGATCTGGATCAGGCCCGCTTGTGGAGGCGCAATTCTAAGCGCAATCGCGTTCTTTTGTCCGCAAGTTTTGGGCAGTGGCTATGGCGCAATCCAGTCGCATCTGGACACACGATGGGCTGCCCTCGCCATCGCCCTTTTGTTGGTGGGAAAGGTGCTGGGATCGGCAATATCCTTGGGGTCGGGCTTTAGGGGGGGGCTTTTCAGCTCCTCTTTGTTCATCGGATGCTTGCTTGGCGCGCTCTTTTCTGAACTTGCCTCCGTGATCGACCCAACCATTGCCGACGCGCGAATGGCATTCATCCTCGTTGGCATGGGTGCCGTCGGAGCGGCCATAATCGGTGCTCCTTTAACGATGGCGTTTCTGGTTCTGGAAACGACGGGTAACTTCAATGTCAGTATCGGGGTTCTGACAGGTGTCGTCGTTTCCTCAACTGTCGTGCGATTGACCTTCGGCTATTCATTCTCGACCTGGCGCTTTCATTTGCGGGGCCTGCCGGTTGCGGGTGGTCAGGATGTGGGTTGGACCCGTGAGCTGACCGCCCGCAGGCTCATGCGGCCAGATCTTCAGAAAGTATCCCTAAGTTTGCCCTTATCCAAGCTGCGCAAACTCGTCCCCTTGGGACAGAAGAAATATGTTGTTGCAGTGGACCAGGCCGGACAATTCGGTGGTCTGGTCGACATTACGAATGCCTATGATCCAGACATCGTAGATCTAGGCGATCATCTTCTGGTCGCCGATCTTGCAACCACACGCGATAAATTTCTGTTGCCCGAGCAAGACATTAAGTCAATCTTATCGAAATTTTCGACAGAGCGTATTGAGGTCATGGCCGTCGTCGATAATGCCATAGATATGCGGGTGAAGGGCCTCTTGTCTGAGAGTTACGTCACAAAACGATATGCGCAGGAGCTGGAAAAAAGGCGACACAGCGAACTTGGCGTGTCCGGCTAAGGCGTTCGTGTGAAGGACCATCACCATCAATGAGCGCCTAAAATGTCGTTTTTATAATCAGTCTGTGTTTCGGCGTGCAATTTTGACCCTCTAACAGGCTGCTGAAAAAAGACTTTGAGAGCATGCCGTGGCGGAAATCGTCCTGGATTCGGCAAAGATTGGTCTGAAATCAGAGCGTTTTCGGTCGATTTGAGGCGAATTTCTCGGCTCCCGGCACAGTCGGTCCTGTTGCGCGGACTTTTTCAGCAACCTGCTAACAGGCTGCTGAAAAAGTCGGGTTGGAAGGATGCTGTTCCTACTGCCACGATTTGAAGACGGTTCTTTGCGGCTGCGGACGCCCGGTCAGGGGTGCTCCGTCGTCAGGCCGCCAGGAGTTTCGGCAGCCTCGCGAGGTTGCAGGCCGCCATGGTCATCGTGAACTTCGCGCAGACCCTGTCGAGACCGCGGTGGAACGTCTGGGCCATGCCGCCCACGGTCTTGGCCCAGCCGAAAGGTTCCTCGATCTTTTTCCGGCGCCTTTGGGACAAGGCGTATCCGGGATGCCAAGTGGTCCGCCCGTCGATGGCGGAATGCCGGGCCTTCTGCGCGACATGCGGCGTCACAACCATCCGTCTGAGCTCAGCGACGAAGCACGCGCTGTCGTATCCCTTGTCCGCCCCAAGCGTCAGGCGCCGGGTCGAGCCCGGGGAGTGCCGATTGATCATCTCAAGCGCCGCCTTCCGCTCGCCATGGCCATTGGCGTGGGTCCCGGAACACCGTCCGCAAGATCCTGCGGTCGGATGAGACGGATTTCAGCTACGAGCGCAGGCATCAGCCGATGCCGCGGATCGGCCCCTGGCAGGATCAGCTGGACCGGCTCCTCGCGGTGAATGCGGGCAAACCGTCCCGAGAGCGGCTGACGCTGATCCGGATCTTCGAAGAGCTTCGCGCCTTTGGCTATGAAGGCGGCTACGATGCCATCCGGCGCTTTGCCCGCAGCTGGTCGCAGAGCCGCGGGGCATCGGCGGCTGAAGCCTATGTGCCGCTTTCTTATGATCAGGGAGAAGCTTACCAACCCGTGGCGGACTGCGCGCGGCTCATGACAGCCTCAGGAGGACCAGCCGACATGGAACGCACCCAACTCCTCGACTTGATGGGGACGCTGAAGCTTTATGGAATGCGCAGCGCCTATGACGAGGTCATGGCCACCGGCATCAAGCGCCAGCACGAACCCCCACGCATCGGGGGCGACCTGGCTCGCAATCGGAGATCGCCGAGAAGCAGGCGCGTTCAATCCGTTACCAGCTGACCGTCGCCAAGCTGCCCCTCGCCAAGGACATCGGCGAGTTCGACTTCACCACCATCCCTGTGAACGAAGGCCTCGTCAGAGAGCTGACAACGGGCAGCTTCGTGGTAGATCAGCGCAATGTGGTCCTGATCGGCGGCACGGGCACCGGAAAGACCCATCTCGCCATCGCCATTGCCCGCGCCCTCATTCGCAACGGCACCCGCGGCCGCTTCTACAACGTCGTCGACCTCGTGAACCGCCTCGAGACAGAGACCCGCGGCGGCAAGCAGGGTCGTCTCGCCGACTACATGACCAGGCTGGACTTCGTCATCCTCGATGAGCTGGGCTAGCTGCCCTTCGCCCAATCCGGCGGTCAACTGCTCTTCCATCTGATCAGCCGCCTTTACGAACGCACCTCGATCATTGAACCGCCCCGGGTTTACCGGAGAGTTTGTGGTTCAATGATTAGGCTGCTTTTTCGTCAGCGTTCAAGCTTGCGTAGAAGGCCTCCTCTGCTTCGTTCGGCGTGACGTAACCGATGGCACTGTGCAGGCGCGTCTTGTTATACCAGTCGACCCATTTCAGGGTTTCCCATTCGACCTGACCCACGGACTTCCACGGTCCGAGGAACTTTATGACCTCGGTCTTGAACAGGCCGATGATGCTTTCGGCGAGAGCGTTGTCATAGGAGTCCCCGACGCTGCCGACCGAGGTGTCGATGCCTGCCTCAGTCAGCCTCTCGGTGTATCGGATCGACAGATACTGGCTGCCGCGGTCCGAATGATGGATCAGCTTGTCAACTTCGGATGGTGCCCTCTGGCAGATGGCCTGATTCAGGGCATCGAGAACAAAACCGGTCGTCATCGAGGTTGAGACGCGCCAGCCAACGATCTTCCGGGCGAAGACGTCGATGACAAAGGCGACATACACCATACCTTGCCAGCTTGAGACATAGGTGAAGTCGCTGACCCAGAGCTGGTTCGGCATGTCTGCCTTGAAGGCCCGGTTCACCTTGTCGTCCGGGCATGGCTGGGCGGTAGCGGGATTGGTCGTGACCACCTTCTTGCCGCGCACAACGCCTTGCAATCCCATCGTCTTCATCAGCCGCTCGACGGTGCAGCGGGCAATCTCGCGTCCTTCGCGGCGCAACTGGTGCCAGACCTTGCGCGCGCCATAACGTCCCCGGCTGTCATCGAAGGCCTCCTTGATGGCAGCCAGGTCGAGGCGATCCTGTTTGGCCCGATCCGATGCCAGGGCGGGGTCTCGCTCCCCAGCCTTGAAGCTGTAGAATGTCGATGGTGCGATCCCCAGAACCCGGCAGATCGGCCCGACACCATGGACACAACGGTGATCATCGATAAACGCGATCATCTGCGGAACGGGCGGTCGAGCTCCGCCGCTGCGAAATATGCGCTCGCCTTCTTCAGGATCTCATTGGCCTGGCGCAATTCACGGACCTCGCGCTCCAGTTCCTTGATCCGGTCCTTCTCCGCGCTCGTCAGGCCGCCGCGCTGACCGGCATCACGTTCGGCCTGCTGGCACCACACGCGCAGGCTATCGGGCGAACAGCCAAGCTTCGGCGCAATCGCCCTGTAGGCAGCCGTGTCGCTGGCATAGTCGCCACGGTTCTCTCGGAAAAGCCGAACACCGCGTTCGCGAAGCTCGGCCGGATAGGCGGGGGTGAATCTCGGCTTTGACATAGGGCTCATCCTTTGAGTGTTTTACTCTCCGGTAAACCCGGGGCGGTTCACATCGTCACCACCAACCTGGCCTTCGGTGAATGGCCGGCCGTGTTCAGTGATCCGAAGATGACGACCGCGCTGCTCGATCGCCTGACCCACCACTGCGAGATCGTCGAGACCGGCAACGAGTCCTGGCGCTTCAAAAACCGCGCCCATGCTCAGGGCCTGACCCGCCTTCACAACATGATCAGTTCCGTCGGCTCAGGCCCTGATCTCCGACCGCCCAGAGGGGTGAATATTGCGCGCCGATAGGGGGGCAGCTTTCCGCACGATGAAGTAATTGCTGCCCGTATCTTCCCGACCCGTCGATGGTGGCACACTCGTCCCGCTGATCATGGGAGGACATGACAATGAAGCAGTATGTGGGGTTGGACGTCTCGCAGAAGGAAACGGCGGTCTGCGTTGTCGACGAGGATGGTCGCCTGATCTTCGAGGGTCGGGCCAAGTCGGATCCAGGGGCTCTGGCCAGTGTCTTGGCAAAAAGGGCGCCGCTGGCAGAAAGGATTGGCTTCGAGACCGGCGCTATGTCGAGTTGGCTCTGGCATGAACTGAAACGGATCGGTCTGCCGGTGGTCTGCATCGATGCCCGACACGCGCACGCCGTTCTTTCCGTCCGAATGAACAAGAGTGACGAGAACGACGCCCGTGGCCTGGCCGAACTGGTGCGGATTGGTTGGTATCGGGAAGTGGCGGTCAAGAGCAAGGCCAGTCAACAGGTCCGCGCCCTGCTGGTCGCAAGGTCGCGGCTGGTGGCGATCCGTAGGGATTTGGAGAACCAGCTCCGCTCCATGCTGAAGGAACACGGGCTGATCTTTCCACGTGCGATTGCCGGTCAGTTCCGACGCCGCGTTATCGAACTGACCGGAGATGAGCATGTCCTTTGGCCTGTCCTGCGACCACTGCTCTCGGTGCATGATCATGTCTGCGGCGAGCTTGAAGGGCTGGATCGGCAGATCAGGGAGATGGCGAGAACCGACGAGACGACACGGCGGTTGATGACCGTGCCCGGCATCGGCGTGGTGACGGCGCTGACCTTCCGGCACACGATCGATGATCCCTCGTGATTTAGAAGCGCGGCATCAGTCGGAGCCTATCTCGGTCTTACCCCGCGGCGAAGGCAGTCCGGCGAGATAGACACTACCGGCCATGTCTCACGATGGGGTGACCGCCTGCTGCGCGCTTATCTCTTCGAGGCCGCCAGCGTGCTGCTGCATCGGACGAAGCGCTGGTGCGCACTGAAGGCTTGGGGACTCCGGCTGGCCAAGCGAAATGGGATGAAGAAGGCGCAGGTTGCGGTGGCGCGGAAGCTCGCCGTCATCCTGCACTGCATCTGGGTCGATGGCACCTCGTTCGAATGGGGAAAAGAGCCGGCCTGACCCTCAACACGACCTCGAGATCGCGGGCCTGACGCCAGACCTGTGATGTCCCGCCGGGACGGTGGTTGTGGTGACCTCGTTCAATCGGCTGCGGTCCGAAGAACTGCGCTGCGCACGTTGAGGCGCCCGGCCCGAACTTCATCATGAGGCCATGACCTCGGAAAGGACCATGACCCCGGCAAGGACAGAAAACGGGCTTGACCCAGACACACAATTAAAGGGCCGATTGACATTTTGACCACAACCCGCGGATCCCGATACCCGCCATGGAGCAAAGTGCTCCAGAAAAAGGCCTGACACATGGATGCATTCGATCGTATGATGCCAGCCGAGGCGACAGCCCGCTAAAACCGGGGCTACCCATACATGATGTGACCGCCCCGTCCGTCGTGCGATTTCTTGTATCTACAGCTTCTGCCGCAAGTGCATGCATCGGATGATGTTCAAAAGTTCTATGTGGATCACTCCGATACCTCTGCCGCTCATCGCTTTGGAGGAAGGTTCACATGGCTGAGTTCTCAGCGGACATTATGCGCTCACCCAGCTCACCTCTGAGTAGAAATCAACAGCTAAGGCTTCAAGATGAGGCTTTTGTGGGTGTATCGAGGACTTTTAGGGAGCGATCCTCATGCTGATGCATAGAGAATATTGTTAGATGGATATTCTGATTGCTTGGCAGACTCGCGCTGCTCGACCGATTTTCCGAGGGCAGCGAGGGCGCGACCAAGGGGATTGTCGCCAAGCTCGAAGAGCGCAAGCTGATCGAGGTGAAGCCCAGATTTGTGGGCATTCAGGCTGGCGGTGAGGTCCAGATTTTCCTGGGTATAGTCTTCGGGATGGGCAGGTTTCGATGACCAATGTTTGCCAAGAAGCGCCAGAGCGCGCTTTGGCAGGCGCAGCTGATAGGCGTTGCTGGCCTGCCGGATCTGGGGGCCGCGCTCGTCGCTTTGGGTCGGTTGGAAACGGCGCAGCCAGTGCAGGAAGCCATGATCGCGAAGGGCTTTCAAGCCTCGCACGACCGCATCCTTCGAGCGTTTCAGCTTGCGCATGATCCAGTCGAGGGAAGGGTCAAGCTGGCCGGTGCGAAAGCTGACCACATTCGCGAACAGCGCGATGATTTCGAGGGCGATGCTGCCGAGGGGGCCGTTCCGCCGCCCAGGCTGGCGGCCGGCCAGCTCATATTGCTGGGCAGCGCGCAGGATCCGCTGCACTTCGGCCCGGGGGATGGGCTTCCAGATTGATGTCTCGCAAGTGCCGATCCGGTGCGAATTCGCCCTGACTGGCGTTTTGGCATGGCTGATCGGTGCGGTCAGGATGGTTCCGACCGCTCGGATGGCTTTGCCGCTCAGGGCGGCGATTTTGGTGCTCATTCATCTGCTCCTCGTATGGTGAGGCGCAGGGTCCAGGAATGCCGGTTACGATCGCACAAATGCGGTTTTCGGCTTGATTATGTCGGAGAGGATGGGCTAACTTGCTATCAACATCATTGAAGCTCAGGTTTGGCGACCTGTGTTAGCCAATCCCCCCTCGCGGACCCCGCGCGGGGGTTTTCTTTTTTCTATGTCTCTTTGATTCTGCTCATGGCCCTCTCTGTGGCTTTGGCGGAAACCCTACGCGACAAGAGCCGGGCGGGCAATTCTTTGTGTACGGGCATCAGGGAACCCACAAGCATCAGTAGCGGACCCATTCGGTCGTGGCTTTTCCCGCGTAATCATGGGTAACGATTGCGATGCCCCGGATGAAGAAGCTTCCGGATTCGTGCTCGATGTGGCCCCGCGAGATGTCGCTGGCGACATAGACCCAGTCTGGCGCTGCGATGAGCTCCGCAGGTTTCCAGTAGAACTTTCCGTTGATGTCATAGGCGCCAACCCGTGTGCTGTCGCTCACGGTAAGGTCGTCGTGGCTTTTGCGGCGCCAGTAGCGAACATGATAGATGCCGACGCCATCGCGGATCTGGCGCGAGGTCGGATCAAGACCATCCGGGGCGATGCTGGGCATGGAGATTCCGGCCGCGCCGCTGCCCATCGGGCAGCGCCAAAGCTGCAACGGTGGCTCGATGGGGAAGGGTGTGATCCGGCGGATCATCTCGGCTCGGGCGGCGGTGCATTCGGCTGATGCCGGAAACCCGCCTGCGAGGCACAGCAAGATAGCACAGTCGATGGGATAGGCGTCAGCGGCAGGGGCGAGAACGAGCCCCCCGGTCAGCGTCAGTGCCAGAGCCGCTGATTTTGAGAGAAAGGGGCCTTGCCAGAGCATCGCGCCAACACTTTTGTAGATGCGTGAACAAAATTACAATGCAGTCCTAACACCTCAGGCCGAGACTTTGCAAGTGTCGGCGTCGATACGCAGGTACTCGCCCAGGATCGACAACTGCCCGGCATGGGCCATATCGGCATCATCGGGATAGACGAGCCAGATGATGCCGGAACGACCGGAAGCGGTGCGGTATGTGAGGCCATAGCCGCCGTTGTCGCGAACTTCCCCGACAAAGCGGTTTGGGCGCTCGTTGTTTGCACTCCCTTGCATATGCCAGCCCCCGGTTGTGGTCGACGCTATGTGCATGGGGACCGGGGCAGACAAAATACCAGACAGGCAGATTTTATCGCTTTCGATAAGCAGCCGGCTCAGATGAACTTGCGGCGGATCGCGATGGCGACCGCCTGGGTGCGCGTCTCGGCCTTCAACTTCTCCTGCGCCTGTCCGCTGCGATAGCGGATGGTGGCTTCCGAAACATGCAGAAGCTGCGCCGCCGCCCTGTTGTCCAGGCCGTCGCGGAGCGCAGCCAGAACCCCGATTTCGCCATCTGTGAGCGAGGCCCTGTTGTAAAGCAGGTCCACCCAGTAGGTGAAATTCGCATAGGCCCAGCGGATTTCTTCATCTGCAAGCTCTCGGTCGGATCGGGCGATCGAGAGGAAGGAATGGGCATTGTTGACTAGCTGCGTGGCGGTAAAGCCAAAGCGCATGCCATGCGTGGCGGCTGCCCGCATGATGCCCATGGGATCTGGAATCTCCACTTCGGACCAGCGCGTGTAGCCGCCCTCTGCCGCATGGCTGATGATCCATTGAAAGACAGGATCGTGCATGAAGATGCCGTTTCGGACATAGGATTCCTGCCAGGCCTGAGGAACCGTATTATCCAGCAATTCCGCACCAAGCGCGGTGTAGTTGAAGGCGAGCGTGAAACCGGCGTTCCCGATTTCGACCAACCGAATCCGCGCCTCGTCATAGCCTGGAATGTCGGTTTGCAGCATGGGTCATTCCCCCTGCCTAAGGTCAGCATTATAGCAGAAAACCCTAAATTGTTTAGCGGAAACGCTAAACCGCTTAGCTGTTTCGCTAAAAATTGATTGGGGACGGTAGTCCTGAATCGATCATCGTCCTAGGGCAGCGGCGATAAGGGAGCCGTGCATGGCAAACAGAGCAGCACCTGAGATCCTAGGATCAGCTGAATTCACCAAGGACATGGCCGAAACCTTGACGGCCTACTTTGACAGCTATGCCCAGGAGGGGGTGGTCAAGATCCATGTGACCTCGTTCGGTCTGTGGCTTGAGAACCCGCACACCAAGAACCCGCAATTCCTGGGGGCGGCAAGGATGGTTCCCCATGGTCTACAGTGACATCCAGAACAGGGTGTCGTCCCGGCAGTCGCGGGGTCGAGACTTTGATATCTCGATCATCAGCATCCCCGGCGGCATCCCGAAATGGCACCTGGCCGTGCAGTTCCTGACGCTGAGAAAACGGGTCTTTGTCGATGCGATGCAGTGGTCGCTCTTTCATGACGATGATCTGGAATTCGAGCAATATGACAATTACGGCCGCACGACCTATGTCATCGCCCATCGCGGCAATGAGGTGATCGGCGGCGCGCGGCTATTGCGCACCGATACCGTGTTGGGCAGTGCTGGCGGCCTGCAGTACAGCTACATGATCAGGGATGCCTGTCTGGGCCTGCTGCCCAATATGCCTACCGCGCTTTGCGAGGGCGAAGCCCCTGTGTCGGGCAGGATATGGGAGCTGACGCGCCTGGTCAGCGACAGCAAGGACCCGTCCGTCAATCAGGCAATCCTGAGCGCGACAAATGAATATCTCTGGGAGATCGGCGCCAGCGAGTGCCTGTTTCTGGGCCCGCCGGCGTTCATGAAGATGGCAAAGCGGATGGGGTTCACGCCAAAGCCCCTCGGGAAGATCCAGGGCAACAAGGATGGCCGCTTCCTGGCTTTCGGCTGCGATGTCATTCAGCCGGACGAGATAGTGGAGCCTGCGCAGGCGCCCCTGATGCCGGCCGCTTTGTCAGAAAGTCTTGATAGTCTTGCGTTGTAGCCTGCCCGGCAGCAAAGGCCCTGGCCCAGGCTACCTGATAGCAGGCGAAAAACGCTTCCAGCTCTGAGAAATACTGCCGGTAAGCCTGTTCGATCTCTGCGCCATATTCTTTGATCAGCGCATCCGAAGGCTGCGGGTCTGGTGAAACAGGCTCCAGGCATTCGCCCGCAAGAGCCGTCGCGCCCGCCAGCATGAGGGTAAGGACGGTGAAGGCGGCACCATACCAGCGCATTGCAAATCCTCCCTGACCTGTTGGCGTGACAGGACGTCCGGGCTACAAGGGTGCGTTACAAACCCTTGTAACGCATGACATTGCAAGATCAAGCATCGAAATAATTAATTCGGACTAAATTGTAATGTTGTGCAAAATATTGCAATGCTGTAGAGTCTGCGTATCAGCAACGCGGGCGATGCGGCACGTCATCGGAGACGGCACCGTGAAAGAGCCTGCCTTTATGAAGCCACGTTATTTTGTCTTGGATTCGGCAGACGACATCATGGAAGTTTTGCGCGAAGGCTGGCACCTTGAGGTGCTGTGCCGGACAAAGGCGTTCCTGCGGAGTTCCTACTGGTATGGGGAATGGGTCATCCTGTTCATTTCTCCAGAAGGAAACCGGGAAGCGCCCCTTCTCAGGGTTCGCTCGAAAGGTGGAGCGGACGACATGCGGTTGTTCAAGACCGTCAACGGCGTCTTCTCGTTCCTCACGCAGAACGGCGTTCCCGCGCCCCATATCCCTTCACTGGCTGGCGAGCGCCGCCGGCAAGAGATCGTCCTGGAAGAACGCTGACCCGCGCCTCGGCCTGCTTGCAGCCATGCTGCTTGCGGCATGGCCGGGCAATCCTGCACATGCCGAAGTGCTGCGCTTTGGCGCCGCCAGCGATCCGGCAGTAGCCGAGACCACATCCGGATCGGTGATGCGCTATGATGCGCGGGGTCGTTTGCGCGTTCCACCCAAGTCAGCGACAAATGCCGATGCCCTCGCGCAGCAGGTTGCCATCCGCAACGAGCCTGCGGTGTCGTCGCCGGGGTATGCGACGGGCGCTGGCGCACGCCCGAGGGTCCGGCAGACGGCGCTGCGCTATCGCGACCATCCGGCGATCAAGGCGGCGGGCCTTACCGAACGGCAATGGATCGCGACCTTCGAGGCGCTGGTCTGGCAGGAATCCCGCTTCAACCCAAAGGCGCTGAGCCCGAAAGGAGCGATCGGCCTTGCGCAGCTGATGCCCGGAACCGCCAGAATTCTGGGGGTCAATCCGCACGATCCCATGCAGAACCTCGATGGCGGCGCCCGTTACCTGCTGGCGCAAATGCAGCGGTTCGAAAGTCCGACGCTGGCGCTGGCCGCCTATAACGCCGGTCCCGGCGCGGTCCGGCAGTATGGCGGCGTGCCCCCTTACCCTGAAACCCGGAACTATGTCGCCCGCATCAAGGCGGAGCGTGATCGCCTTATGGCACAGTAGCAAACCCAGGAGACAAGACATGAAACGGATTAACGTCCAGGCCGCGATCGCGGTCATGGCGGTGGCTTTGCTCACCCTGCACGCATCCGAGGCTTTGGCCCAAGCCGCGGGAACCGTCGACTTTTCCAAGGTCGACAAGGTCGGCACCGGCTTCGTGACTTGGCTGCGTGGCAATCTTGCGGTGGCAATCTTTGTCGCGGCTTTCGCCTTCGCCGGGTTCATGGCCGCCATGAACCGTATCAGCTGGTGGTGGGTCGGGATGATCTTCGTCGGCGGTTTTTTCGTCTTTGGCGGCAATACGCTGGTCACGCAACTCAAGTCGGCGTTCAGCTGATGGAAAAGAGTGCCGTCATTCTCGGCCTGTCTCGGCAGGCCAGGCTGATCGGGCTGCCGATGCCCTATGCGATGGGTGTCGGCGCCCTGACGGCCCTGCCGTTCTTCTGGTCGCAGTTCATCCCTTGGCTCCTGACCGCGCCGGTCTGGTATGTGGCCGCCCGCGTCACCGTCGCCATGAACCCCAACGGCCATAGGGCCCTGGCGGTGGTTCTGCGCCGGACCCCGCCGCCGCTGTCCAGAAAACGGCGAAAGGAGGGGCGTCGTCATGTTTGACGCCACATCAGAGCACAAGCCAAGCGCGCGGGCGCAGGCCGTTCGCCCGAAAATCCCGCAGCTATATCCGCATATGCCCTATGTGCTGGAACTGGACGATGCCACGGTCCGCACCCGCGACAACGCCCTGATGATGTCGCTGGAGATTAGGGGCAAGGACGGCTTCACTTCAGCAGACCGCGACCTTGAGGATTTGCGCCGGGACTTCGCCTCGATTCTCGACGGGCTGGATGACCGCTTCAGCTTCTATGTTCACCGGATGATGAAGCCGGCCTGCCTGACGCTGCCGCCGATCCATGGCGACAGTTTCGCGGCCGATCTGGATGCGAAATGGACCGCGCATCTGGCGGGGCAGAGGCAGCGGGATTTCGTGCTGGTCCTGACGGTGGTGCGCAATCTTCAGTCTCCACTGAAGGTGCCGTTCCTTGCCCGGAAGGCCCGGGAGTTTTTCGACGGCGACACGCGCGCGCGCCATGCCGAATTGCGCGAGGTCGTGACCATTCTGGAAACCAGCCTGCCGATCGGCACGCGGCGTCTGATGATCAGCGATGGCTCGCTTCTGGGTTTTTACAGCTCCATCAATACTGGCGTGCTGCGGCCCGAGTTTCGCGGCAGCCTGACCCTGATTGCCGAAGACGTTTGCAACGTGGGGCTTCGCTTCAAGGGTAAGATGATCGAACTCACGGATGGGCTGGACCAGCCCCGCCATGCGGCCGTTCTGGCAGTCAGGAACTATCCGACCATGAGCGAACCGGGGATGCTTGATGCGCTCGACACTGGCATGGATACGCTCATCACCCATTCCTACACCCCGATTGCTCGCCAGAAGATTGCCGACCTCGCCAAGCTGCGCATCCAGCAGATGCGGGCGGCGGGCGATGCCGCGGGCTCGATCGAGGATCAGTTGCAGGCCACCTATGACGATGTGGAAAGCGGACGGCTGGGCTTTGGCGAGCATCAGTTCACCATCACGGTCTTTGCCGACAGTCCGGATGCATTGGAGACGCGAGTATCGCAGGTGCGCGGCGTGGCAGAGCAGGCCAAGATCCGGCTGATACGGCTTGCCTCAACCATGGAGGCGACGTTCTTTGCCAATCATCCGGGCAATCGCGATTATCAGGCTTGGGAAACCATCGTCAGCAGCATCACCTTCGCCGATCTGTGCAGCCTGCACATGACCGACAGCGGCATAGCTGCCGACCGTCTGCCCTGGAAAGCCCCGATCACTGTTTTCCAGACGGTGACTGGCGCGGCGCATCGCTTTTCCTTCCACGATGCGGGTGATCCGAAAGCCGAGCCGACCATCGGCCACACCCTCATTCTGGGGCCATCGAACAGCGGCAAGACCGCAACCCTTGCCTTCCTTGCCGCCCAAGCCCGCCGCACCGGCGCGCGCATGGTGTTTTTCGACAAGGATCAGGGGCTGCGCATGGCGATTGCCGCCCTTGGGGGCCGCTATGCCGAGATCAAGGCCGGGCAAGCGACCGGCCTCAACCCGCTCCTGACCGAGAACGGCGCCCGCGGCGAGGCATGGTTGATGGATTGGCTGGCCAATCTGGTCGAGCGCCATGGCGAGCGCCTGACCCCGCAGCAGGCCGATGGACTGAAGACGGCGGTGCGCCAGAACGGCCAGGCATCGCCAGAGCTTCGGACCTTCGGACATTTCATGACGCTGATCGGGGACGCGCGCGATGATCGGGCGCTGGCGGACCGGATCGCGGAATGGGGGCCGGAGGGACGTTATGACTGGGTCTTCGGACAGGCCGAGAGGCCGGTGGTGAATTTTGCGGGGATCGATGTTCTTGGCATCGACCTAACGGAAATCCTTGGACTTCCGACGCAACGCTCGGCGTTGCTTTCCTATATTTTCCGCCGCCTTGAGCTGATGTTCGAGGCCCGCCAGCCCACGCTTCTGGTCATCGACGAGGCATCGACCGTCTTTGACGACGAGTTCTTTGCCAAGTGGTTGCCGAAATGGCTGGTCACGGTGCGCAAGCTGAATGTGGTCGTGGTGCTGCTGACGCAGTTCCCGTCCCAGATCAGGAACAGCAAATCCGGCTCGATCCTGGAAGGGCTGCCGACGCAGATCCTGTTCCCGAACCGCCGCGCCACACCGGCTGATTACGATGGCTTCGGACTTTCCGACAACGAAATCGACTTCCTGCTGGCTGGCCGGACAGCCACACGGCAGGCGCTGCTGCGCAGCCATACCGGCCAGACCATCCTTGATGTCGATCTTTCAGCCCTTGGGCCGCTTCTGACCGCGCTTGGCGGTGGGGAAGCGGGCCGCGCCGCCTTCGGTGCGGATTTTGAAACTATCCCATTCTTCTGGAGGAAATGACCATGCGTAAGGTATTTCTGCTACTTGCCCTTCTTCCACTGCTCTTTGCCTGCGGCGAGGCCCCGATCAAGAAGGCCAACTGCTGGAATGGCATGCAGTTCGTGCACTCACGCGACTGCGCCTTGGCGCGCTGAGGGCAGAGCATGAGCCTCAAGCCCCTCCTTCTTGGCACGTCTCTGGCGCTTGCGACATATCCGGCCGTGCTGTGGTCGGCGGGCGTGCCGGCCTTCGATGCAAGGAAGATCGCGATCGAAATCCTGACCATCGACGCCGAAAGGACCAAGACCGATGCTGAGCAAGCCGAAAATGACAAGCGGGCCGAGATTTCCCGGAAGCAGACTGACCAGATCGCGGCGCTTGACGAGACGCTGCGGCTTTTGACCGAAACCAGCACCTTTGTTCCTGACCTTGAGGGTGGCGGGACGGTCGGCGGCGGGCAGTTTGCGGTAGGTGCCATCTATCCGATTGACGATAGCAACCCCTATGCCGGGCGCCTGTTTGGCGATGCCCGCGAAACCATCGAGCGAATGATCGCGGAAACGGCGGTCAGATACGGTGGTCATCCGGCACTGGCAAAGGCCGGCATCAATGCCGTTGAGTTCCGTTGCTGGTTTCAAGCCTTGGTAAAGCAGGAATCGAATTTCTCGATCGGGGCGCGCAGCCCAAAGGCCGCGTTCGGGCTGACGCAGATCATCCCCGGCACTGCGCAGGATCTTGGTATCTACCCGGCCTATTACGACGATCCGCGCCTTCAGCTTGAAGGCGGCGCGCGCTATCTGCTGGCCCAACTTGACAGTTTCGGCTCGATGCCGCTGGCGCTTGCGGCCTATAATGCCGGCCCCGGTGCGGTCCAGAAATACGATGGCATTCCGCCCTATGCGGAAACGCGGGACTACGTCGTCAAGATCACCGGCTATTACAACCGCTATGCCGCGCGGGTGGACGGCGCCGACGCCACCGGCACGCTGGACTCCAAGGATATGGTGATTGCGGAAGCCTCGAACATCGCGGATGCGGGCGGGCATTACGCCAGCGTCAGCATGTCGTCTATGCACGGCGCGGCCGTTCGCCTGAAGGAAGTCCTGATCCAGATCGAGCAAACCGGCTCGGCCAAGACGGCGATGGATCTCAACACCTATGCGCGGGCCGAAATCACGCGCATGGCGATCATTCAAGGCCGCCTCAAGGCGGCACGGCAGCGCATGGACGCGGCGCGCTATGCGTTGCTGCTGCAAGCCTATGCCGAAGATGAAGATTTTCTGCGCGTTTCCCTGGAGGATTGAAGATGAAGAAGTTTCTGGCCGCCACCGCCATGGCTCTGACCCTCGGCTTTCAGGCCGGCGCGCAGGGTGTCCCGACCATCGACGTGACCAGCCTCGCCAAGCTGACCGACCAGCTGGCAGAGGCAAAGCTGCAGCTCAGGGAACAGATCGCATCCAACGTGAAGCTGGATGATCAGACGCTGAAGATGATCGAACAGATCAAGCTGCTGCAAAGCCAGATCGCCGCCTTGAAGGATGGGCTGACGCTGGTCGATCTCGGCTTTGACCCGGAAAGCTTCTTGCGCGATATTCTCCCCCAGTTCTCCGATCTAGGCAAATCGCTCACTGCGGCCAGGTCGGGCAACTGGACGCAGGCGCTTTCGGGCGGTACGCTTGGCGGCGGTTCGGTCGCGGCGCATGTTGACAAGACCTTTGCCTCGGCTGGGATGAACCGCGATCAGGTCAAGGACCTGATCGACAGTGAAAGCCCGGCGACGGCGCGGATCGGCACGGCGGCGAACGTCAATGCCTTCATGTCGGCGGCGGCGGAAAGCTCGTCTCATCAGGCCACGGAAAGCCTGACGCGGATCGACGGCTTCGTGACCAAAATCGAAAGCACCGAAAACCTCAAGCAGGCCATCGATCTCAATACCCGCGTCACGGCTGAGCTCGGCATCGCGCTCGCCAACCTCTGGGCGATGGAGGCCGTCCAGACCGTGGGCATGGGTGAGGCCGGCGTGATGGATGCCGCCACGGCGGCAGAAGAGGAAAAATTCCTGCGGGTCAAGCTGGAGGACTGACGATGAAACCGATGATCTATGCCGGTGCCGGCGTGCTTGCCCTTGCGGCCCTTACTTTTGCCGTAACACGGCAGGAGCAACCTGCTCACGCCGAAGGCAGGTCGGAAACCATTGTGCAATCCGGCAGTCCCAAGACGGATGCCGAAGCGCTGGCCGAGGCCGGCGCGGTCGTTGAGGATGCGGATGATGATGCCCTTGACCTTGGCCTGAAACCCGATCTCTCGGGTATCGAGCCTCTGAAAGGCGCCAACAATGTCCCCTATCGAAACTGTATGAAGCCGCCGGATCTGGTCGAGGTGCTGGGGCGGCGCGGCACTGAAACCTATGCGCGCCGCCAGCATCTGGACAGGTATCTGCGCATGACGAATGTCCTTGCCACCAAGGATTGCAGTTGTTCGGGCAAGCTTGTACCGGCCTCGGCCATCCTTGCCTTTGAGGAAAAGCTGATGGTGCAGGCGGGCGTCACCGATCCCGCGCAGCTGATCACCCGCCCGCTTTACGATGAAAGCCGCCAGCTTGCCGTACAGGTCGAGCAGCTTTGCGGCGGGGAATACTGATGGGCATCGTCACAGATATTCTTGCCAGCCTGGACGCCCACGGCCTGTTTCCGGATGAACCCGTCCGGTTCCAGTCACGGCGGCACGACGCCTACCAGGCAGCTATCAACCAGCTACTTGAAC
>ERZ1673962.708-NODE-708-length-20429-cov-127.154952_pt1 | contig 20429 bp, 14 predicted proteins | sample MGYA00580188_ERZ1673962 | MGnify/ENA primary metagenome ERZ1673962 (study PRJEB41334, sample SAMN05608104) | rock metagenome | biome: terrestrial subsurface; feature: shale formation; material: shale | place: USA: Pennsylvania ... | reverse complement strand
GCAGCTGCAGCACCTTGTACGCCTCGTTGAGGCTGGCGAGCTGCGAGAAGCTGGTACCGCCGCCGACGTCCGTACCCAGGCCGACGCGTACGCCAAAGCCTTCCACCTTGGCCAGATCGAACAGCCCGCTGCCGAGGAACAGGTTGGAGGTGGGGCAGAAGGCCACGGCCGAGCCGGTCTCGCCGAGGCGTTTGCACTCGTCATCGCACAGGTGAACGCCGTGGGCGAAGACCGAGCGCGGGCCGATCAGGCCGTGGTGGTCGTAAACGTCCAGGTACCCCGTGCGTTCGGGGAACAGCTCCTTGACCCATTCGACCTCCTGCTTGTTCTCGGAGATGTGGGTGTGCATGTACAGATCGGGGAATTCGGCGAACAGCTTGCCGGCGAGGGTGAGCTGCTCTGGCGTGCTGGTCGGGGCGAAGCGTGGAGTGACGGCGTAGTGCAGACGGCCCTTGCCGTGCCAGCGCTCGATCAGCTCGCGGCTGTCGGCATAGCCGGATTCGGCGGTGTCGGTGAGAAAGTCCGGCGCGTTGCGATCCATCAGCACCTTGCCGGCGATCATCCGCAGGTTGAGCTTTTCCGCCGCTTCGAAGAAGGCATCCACCGACTGCTTGTGCACCGTGCCGAACACCAGCGCGGTGGTGGTGCCATTGCGCAGCAGCTCGCCGAGGAACAGCTCGGCCTGCTCGCGGGCATGCGCCATGTCGCTGAAGCGGCCTTCGTTGGGGAAGGTGTAGGTTTCCAACCAGTCCAGCAATTGCGCGCCGTAGGAGCCGATCACGCCGACCTGTGGGTAGTGGATATGGGTGTCGATGAATCCAGGGGTAATCAGCGCGTCCGGGTATTCGACAATCTCTGTGCCGGCTGCCAGGGTCGGCAGCAGCTCGGCGGCGTGGCCGATCCGCGCGACCTTGCCGTCCTCGACGACCAGAAGGCCGTCCTCGAAATATTCATGGGATTGCTCGATGCCCACTTCGCGCGGGTCGGCGAGGCTGTGGAGCAGGGCGGCACGGTAGGCTTTGGTGCTTGGCATGGTGACTCTCGAAAATCGTTGTGTGAGGTGATGCGTTGACATGGGCAGGCCGCCGCCGAAGGCGTGCCTGCCACAAGGTCGGGCGGTCAGTTTGTCCGGGCGCGGCGCGACGCGGGGACCAGCATCGGCAGCGGTTTTTCACCGTCGGCTGCTTTGTCACCGAAGCTCGCGTTGTAGGTGGCGATCACCTCGCCGGCGATGGACACGGCGATCTCCACCGGCAGCTTGCCCTTCACCTCGGCGATGCCCATCGGGCAGCGCATGCGTTGCACCGTTTCCGGCTGGAAGCCACGGTCGCGCAGGCGGTGTTCGAACCTGGCGCGTTTGCTCTTCGAGCCGATCAGCCCGTAGTAGGTGAAATCGTTGCGCGAGAGGATCGCGGCGGTCAGCTCCAGGTCGAGCTGGTGATTGTGGGTCATGACGATGAAGTAGCTGCCGGCGGGCATGTTATCCACTTCCTCGACCACATCGTCGTTGACCACCTTTTCCACGCCGCGCGGAATCTCGGCGGGGAATTCGTTATCGCGCGAATCGATCCAGCGCACCTTGCACGGCAGGCTGGCCAGCAGCGGCACCAGCGCGCGCCCGACATGCCCGGCACCGAACACGGCGATATGCGCCTGCGGCTGGCCCATGGGCTCGAACAGCAGCACCGTGGCGCCACCGCAGCACTGGCCGAGGCTGGCGCCGAGGGAGAAGCGCTCGAGGCGGGTGTCACGGCTGCGCTTTTCCAGCATTTCACGGGCGATCTGCTGGGCCTTGTACTCCAGGTGGCCGCCGCCGATGGTGTCGTACAGGCGCTCACGGCTGACCACCATCTTCGAGCCGGCATTGCGCGGCGTGGAGCCGCGCTCCTCGATGATGGTCACCAGCACGCTGGGTTCGCCTTTTTGTTGCAGTTCGGCGAGGGCGTCGATCCAGGCGGTATTGCTCATGGCTCTGTCCTTCGTAGGGTGGAAGACCGCGAAGCGTCTTCCACCGAAAACATCATGTTGCGCTGAAGGTGGACAAGCAAAGCGTTGTCCACCCTACGGGTCAGTGCGCGGTTTCCACGGCGTGCTCCGTTGGGGACACCGCCGCCTGCTTCAACCTGCGCATCTGCTCCACGCCCCAGAGCACGCGTTCGGGGGTCGCCGGCGCATCGATCTGCGGCTGCGCCCGGTAGTCGGCCAGGCTCGCCACCGCATCCTTGATCGCGCACCAGACCGAAATGCCGAGCATGAACGGCGGCTCGCCCACGGCCTTGGAGTGGAACACGGTGTCTTCGGGGTTCTTGCGGTTCTCCACCAGCTTGACCCGCAGATCCAGCGGCATGTCCGCCACCGCCGGGATCTTGTAGCTGGCCGGGCCGTTGGTCATCAGCTTGCCCTTGTCGTTCCAGACCAGCTCTTCCATGGTCAGCCAGCCCAGGCCCTGGACGAAGCCGCCTTCGACCTGGCCGATGTCGATGGCCGGGTTCAGCGAGGCGCCGACGTCATGCAGGATGTCGCTGCGCAGCATCTTGTATTCGCCGGTCAGGGTATCGACGATCACTTCCGAACAGGCCGCGCCGTAGGCGTAGTAGTAGAACGGCCTGCCGCGCGCCTGGCTGCGGTCGTAGTAGATCTTCGGTGTGCGGTAAAAACCGGTGGACGACAGCGAAACCTGGCCGAAATAGGCCTGCTGGATCAGCTCATCGAAGCTGATGTACTGGTCGCGCAGGCGCACCTGGCCATTCTTGAACTCGACGTCTTCCTCGAAGATCTGCCACTTGCGCGCGGCGAACTCCACCAGCCGCTGCTTGATGGTCTGCGCGGCATTTTGCGCCGCCTTGCCGTTGAGGTCGGTGCCGCTGCTTGCTGCCGTCGGCGAAGTGTTCGGCACTTTGTCGGTATTGGTCGCGGTGATCTGGATACGCTCGATGTCGACCTGGAACACCTCGGCCACCACCTGGGCGACCTTGGTGTTCAGGCCCTGACCCATCTCGGTGCCGCCGTGGTTCAGGTGGATGCTGCCGTCGGTGTAGACGTGCACCAGCGCGCCGGCCTGGTTGAGGAAGCTGGCGGTGAAGCTGATGCCGAACTTCACCGGCGTCAGCGCCAGGCCCTTCTTCAGGATCGGGCTCCTGGCATTGAACGCGCGGATCTCTTCGCGTCGCTTCGCATAATCGCTGCTGGCTTCCAGCTCGGCGGTCATCTCCTCGAGCATGTTGTGCTCGACGGTCTGGTAGTAGTGGGTGACGTTGCGCTCGGTCTTGCCGTAGTAGTTGCGCTTGCGCACCTCGAGCGGGTCCTTGCCCAGCTCGCGGGCCACGGCATCCATGATCTCCTCGATGGCGACCATGCCCTGTGGGCCACCGAATCCGCGGTAGGCGGTGTTCGAGGCCAGGTTGGTCTTGCAGCGATGGCCGTTGATGGTGGCGTCGCCCAGGTAGTAGGCGTTGTCGGAGTGGAACATGGCGCGGTCGACGATCGAGCCGGAGAGGTCCGGCGAATAGCCGCAGTTGCCGGCCAGGTCGATCTCGATACCGTGCAGCAGGCCGTCGTCATCGAAGCCGACGTCGTATTCGACGTAGAACGGGTGACGCTTGCCGGTCATGGTCATGTCTTCCATGCGCGGCAGGCGCATCTTGGTCGGCCGGCCGGTGAGGTGCGCGATCACCGCGCACAGGCACGCCGGGCCCGCTGCCTGGGTTTCCTTGCCGCCGAAACCGCCGCCCATGCGGCGCATGTCGATGACGATCTTGTTCATCGAAACGCCGAGCACCTCAGCGACGAGCTTCTGCACCTCGGTGGGGTTCTGCGTCGAGGTGTAGACGATCATGCCGCCGTCCTCGGTGGGCATGACCGAGGAAACCTGGGTTTCCAGATAGAAGTGCTCCTGCCCGCCGATGTGCAGCGAACCCTGCAGCCGACGCGGCGCGCTGGCCAGGGCGGTGGCCGAGTCACCACGCTTGTGGGTGTGGCTGTCGAGCACGAAGTGCTTCTTGTGCAGCGCCTCGACCACGTCGAGCACCGGCTCCAGATCCTCGTATTCGATGATCGCGGCCATGGCCGCCTTGCGCGCGGTTTCCAGGCTGTCGGCCGCGACGGCGATCACCGGCTGGCCGATGTACTCGACCTTGCCGTCGGCCAGCAGTGGATCGCCGGGCAATACGGCGCCGATATCCAGCTGCCCGGGTACATCCTGAGCGGTAATGGCGATGGCCACGCCCGGCACTTCATAACACGGCGCCGTGTCGATGCGGACGATGCGGGCGTGGGCCCGGTCGCTCATGCGCGCATAGATATGCAGCTGGTTGGGAAACTCCAGGCGGTCGTCGACGTACACCGCCTCGCCAGAGACATGCTTGGGCGCGCTGTCGTGCTTGACGCTCTTGCCGACGCCGGTGACCAGATCCTCGGTAAACAGCGCCGCGATTTCTTCCTGAGTGCGGGTGGTTACGTGGTTAGACATAAGCGGTCACCCTCGTTTCGGTCTTCGGTGCGTGTTGTTCGAGGAAGCATTTGCGCAGCAGGTTCTGTGCGACCAGCAAGCGATATTCGCGGCTGGCGCGGAAATCGGTCAGCGGCGTGAAGTCCTCGGCCAGCGCCTCGCAAGCGGCTTCCACGGTTTGCTGGTTCCACGGCGCGCCGTTCAGGGTCGCCTCGCAGGCCGCGGCGCGTTTTGGGATCGCCGCCATGCCGCCAAAGGCGACGCGGGCATCGGCGATCATGCCATCTGTGATTTTGAGATCGAACGCGGCGCAGACCGCCGAGATGTCGTCGTCCAGTCGTTTGGAAACCTTGTAGGCACGGAACAGGCGATCCGGCGTGGCGCGCGGCACGATGATCTGCTCGATGAACTCGCCGGGCTGGCGCGCGGTGACCTTGTAGTCGAGGAAGTAATCTTCCAGCGGCAGGGTGCGGCTGACATCGCCCTTGCGCAGCACGACCTCGGCGCCCAGGGCGATCAGCAGCGGTGGGGCGTCGCCGATGGGCGAGGCGTTGCCGATGTTGCCGCCCAGCGTGCCCTGATTGCGGATCTGCAGCGAGGCGAAGCGCTGCAGCAGATCGCCGAAGTCCGGGTACTCGGCAGCCAGCGCGGCGTAGCAGTCGGTCAGCGGTGCGGCTGCACCGATCTCGATATGGCGGTCGGTGATCTGGACCTGCTTCATCTCGGTGATCTGCCCAACATGGATCATCACCGGCAGCTCGCGATGGAACTGGGTGACCTCCAGGGCCAGGTCGGTGCCGCCGGCGAGCAGCCGCGCTTGCGGATTGGCGGCATACAGCTCGGCCAGATCAGCGATGGTCAGCGGCGACAGGCTGCGCTTTTCGCCGTCGCTGAGTTCGGCCGTTTCACGTGGCGCGATGCGCTGCAGCTGGGCGATGGTCTCGGCTTCGCGGGCATCGAACTGGTCCGGCTGCTTAGCACAGCAGGCCTGCTCGGCGGCTTCGAGAATCGGGCGATAGCCGGTGCAGCGGCAGAGGTTGCCGGCCAGGGCTTCGTGGGTCTGGTGTGGATCGTAGGTTTGCACGCCGTCGCCGCGATTCTTCTGCAAGGCGAACAGGCTCATAACGAAGCCGGGAGTACAGAAGCCGCACTGCGAGCCGTGGCAATCGACCATCGCCTGCTGGACGCTGTGCAGCTGACCCTGATGCTTGAGGTCTTCGACGGTGATCAGTTGCTTGCCGTGCAGGGCGCAGACGAAGGTCAGGCAGGAGTTCAGGGTGCGGTAGCGCAGCCGATCGCCGACCAGTTCGCCGACCACAACGGTACAGGCGCCACAGTCGCCGGAGGCACAGCCTTCCTTGGTGCCCGTCTTGCCGCGGTGTTCGCGCAGGTACTGCAGCACCGTGGTGTTGGGGTCGAGAGTCTGCTCGCTGCGCAGCTCACGATTGAGGAGAAACTGGATCAAGGCGGTGCCTCCGACTGTTGTTGTTCTGACGCGCAAATTATCGCTATCTGACTTATCGGTCAACTTATTCCTGACTCAAAAGTCAATGCGGCATGCGCGCGCAGGTCGGGCGAAGGCTAGGTCGCCATCGCCCGGTTTTTCCTACTGCAAGTAAAGCCCGCTCAGGCCGATTCGGCCTCGCTCTGCCGTCGGTAGGCGTAGGTCTCGGCGAAGCGCGAGAGCATGTACCGACTGCAGGTGGTGCTGGGGTATTTCGGTGGGTTGTCGTCGCTGTAGCAGCCGGGCAGACAGCTGATTTCGGTGTCTGGATGCGGCTCGGCGAAGAATGGCATCGAATAGCGATCCACGCCCAGCGGGCTAATCACGCGATGTGGCGTCGACTTGTAACGATCATTGCTCCAGCGCGCCATCATGTCGCCGATGTTGACCACGTAGGTGCCTTCGATGGGCGGCGCGTCGATCCATTCGCCCTTGACGTTCTGCACCTGCAGGCCGCCGGCCTGGTCCTGATAGAGCAGGGTGACGCAGCCGTAGTCGGTGTGCGCGCCGGCGCCTTGCTGATCGGCGCTAGTGGCCGTCTGCCGGGGCGGGTAGTGGATCATGCGGAATACGCTGATCGGCTCGACGAAGCGCTTGTCGAAGAAGTCCCGCTCGATGCCCAGGGCCAGCGCGATGGCACGCAGCAGGGTGCAGGCGAGATCCTGCATGTCGCGGTAATGACCCTCCATCAGCTCGGTCCAGCCTTCGATCTGGAGCGGATGACGGTTGGGCCCGCGCAGCGGCTTTTCGGCCAGCACTTCCGGGTGATCTGCAGGCATATGGAAACCCATGTCGAAGGTTTCCTTGAGGTCGCACGGCTGGCTCGGGTCGAGCTGCTCGGTAGCGACGGCACCGTAGCCGCGGTGGTGGCGGCTCTTGGTGATGTCGATCTTCAGCTTTTCTTCGGCGGGCAGGGCAAAGAACCGCTGGGCATGGTCGGTGAGGGCGGCGATGCGCTCGGCGCTGATCGGATGACCCTTGATGTAGAAGAAGCCCCACTCGCGGCAGGCGCGGTCGATGGCCTCGGCAACGGCCAGATGGCCGGCCTCGTCGGCGTTATAGAGCGGGGAAATATCGATGACGGGCAGTGAATTCATGGCTGACTCCGGTACGGCGCCGCCGGTCTTCTCGTACCGGCGGCTTTCGAGGGCAATGCCCCCTGCGTGCGGTTCGCCAAGTGGCGGGACGGCACGCAGATTCCGCAGTGCGCCGGGCGGGGCCGGCGCGGGTAACGCTTACTTCGGCATTTCAGCCTTGACGCCTTCGACGTAGTAATTCATCGAGGCGAGGTCCTTGATGCTGGCGGTCTCGCCCTCGGCGATGCGCACTTCGCCAGCCTGGTCCTTGATCGGGCCGGTGAACGGGTGGAACTCGCCGCTCTTGATGCGGGCGATGATCTGTTCGGCTTCGGTCTTCACATCGGCCGGCACCAGATCGCTGATCGGCAGGCTGATGCTGTCCTGGGCCAGACCACCCCAGAAGTCTTCGGATTTCCAGGTGCCGGCCATCACCGCTTCGGCGGACTTGGTGTAGTGCGGGCCCCAGTCGTTGACGATGGAGGTCAGCACGGCCTTGGGCCCGAAGTGCTGCATGTCCGAGGCGTAACCGACGGAATAGACGCCACGACGCTCGGCGGCCTGGATCGGCGCCGGGCTGTCGGTGTGCTGGAAGATCACGTCGACGCCCTGGTCGATCAGCGCGTTGGCGGCATCGGCTTCCTTGCCCGGATCGAACCAGGTGTTGACCCACACCACCTTGATCTCGGTGCCGGGGTTGTACTTGTCCAGCGCCAGCTGGATCGAGTTGATGTCGCGGATCACTTCCGGAATCGGGAAGGAGGCGATGTAGCCGACCTTCTTGGTCTTGGTCATCTTCGCCGCGAGGAAGCCGCCCACATAGCGGCCCTCATAGGAACGGGTCAGGTAGGTGCCGACGTTCTTCGCCTGCTTGTAGCCGGTGGCGTGCTCGAAGGTGACCTTGGGGAACTGCTTGGCGACTTTCAGCGTGGGGTTCATGTAGCCGAAGGAGGTGGTGAAGATCAGGTCGTAGTCGCTCTTGGCCATATTGCGGATGACCCGCTCGGCATCGGCGCCTTCCGGCACGTTCTCGACGAAGCTGGTCTTCACCTTGTCGCCCAGTTTTTCTTCCATGTACTTGCGGCCCTGCTCGTGCTGGTAGGTCCAGCCGTGGTCGCCGATCGGGCCGATGTAGACGAAGCCGACCTTCAACGGATCGGCGGCCGACGCTGCGGCGGTCGTCAGTGCGGCGCTGAAGCCGATCGCTGCGGCGAGTGCACGCAGCAGGGTTTTCCGAGTGTTGTTCTGCATGGCGGGTGACGCTCCTGTTTGTCTAGCTACAGAGCCTATGTTGGCTGATAGCTGGTTAGCAAAAAGCTGACCAACTGGACAGATACCTTCGTTGTGCCGGGTTGCGGGCGCTTCGACTCGACGCTGATGCCTGGTCGAGGCTTGTGCTGGTGCGCCAGTAATCCACGGCGCCCAGCTTTGGTGCAAGCCTCGATCATTGCCGATTAGCCGTTTACCAGCTGCCGGGCCGCCTGCTGGTGGTCGGCGATCAGACCCTGCACGTCGAGGCCTTCGACTTGGCCATCGATCACGCGCCACTTGCCGCCAACCATCACCCGGTCGGCGCGGTCGGCGGCGCACAGCAGCAGCGCGGCGACGGGATCGTGGCTGCCGGAGAAGCGCAGTTCGTCGAGCCTGAACAGGGCGAGGTCGGCCTGCTTGCCGACCGCCAGTTCGCCGATGTCGCAGCGCCCGAGCAGGCGCGCGGAGCCGTGGGTTGCCCAACCGAGGACCTTCTCCGGCGTGATCTTCTCGGCGCCGTAGCGCAAGCGCTGGATGAACAGCGCCTGGCGCGCCTCGAGCATCATGTTGGAGGCATCGTTCGAGGCCGAGCCGTCGACGCCCAGGCCAATGATGGCGCCCTTGTCTTCAAGCTCCAGCGTGTGGCAGATACCGGAGGCCAGGCGCATGTTGGAACTCGGGCAATGGCAGATGCCGACCCCGGCCGCGCCCAGGCGGTGAATCTCCACTTGGTTGAAGTGGATGCCATGGGCCAGCCAGGTTCGCGGCCCGAGCCAGCCGACGCTCTGCAGGTAGTCCACGGTGCGCATGCCGAAGCGCTTCGCGCAGAACTCCTGTTCGTCCAGCGTTTCGGCCAGGTGGGTGTGCAGACGTACATCGCGTGCTTCGGCCATCTCGGCGCAGGCACGCATGATGTCGGTGGTGACCGAGAACGGCGAGCAGGGCGCCAGGGCGATCTGGATCTGCGCGCCGTCGCCGCGCTCGTGGTAGCGATCGATCAGCCGCTCGCTGTCGGCAAGAATCGTCTCGGCGTCCTGCACCACGCTCTTGCAGGGCAGGCCGCCGTTCTCCTTGGACAGGTTCATCGAACCGCGGGTGAGCATGGCGCGCATGCCCAGCTCGCGGACGGCCTCGACCTGAATATCGATGGCATCCTCGAGCCCGCCCGGAAACAGGTAGTGGTGATCCGCCGCCGTGGTGCAACCAGACAAGAGCAACTCGGCCAGCGCCACCTTGCTCGCCAGCTGCAGCGCCTGCGGCGTGAGCCGCGCCCAGACCGGGTAGAGGGTCAGCAGCCAGTTGAACAGCGGCTCGTTGACCACCGGCCCCCAGGCGCGGGTGAGGGTCTGGTAGAAGTGGTGGTGGGTGTTGATCAGCCCCGGCAATACCACGTGCTCACGAGCGTCGAAGGTTTCATTCACCGGCAGCGTGGGCGTGGCGCCGGCGGCAAGCAGTTCGGTGATGATACCGTCTTCGATCACCAGTCCGCCTGGGGCTTTCTGGTCGTTGGCAGTGAAGAGGGCGAGGGGATTCTTGATCCAGATTCGATGAGCAGCCATGGCCGGCTTTCTCCTGAATGGTTGAGTTCAGAGTAGCCAGCTCAGTTATGCCCTGTCTGCTGATCCAGGAGGCGGAGCGGTGGATGCCTCGCCGGGGGAGGAAGATAAAGGGTTTGGGGTGGGTTTGTCACAGGGCTGCCAAGGGTTGGGTAGTGGGAGCGGCCAATCCGACTCCCGAGATAACCCTTGTGGCCGTCATCACCAGGGCAGCGGATTGCCCTGGTAATCCAGGTACCGATGCCCACCCTGTCCAATGGCCTGGGTAACCTGCTCGAGCATACCGAGCGTGCTGGTCTCGACATCCAGTGGCGCCTGGTCGCCGCCCATGTCGGTCTTGACCCAGCCGGGATGCATCGACAACACGGTCAGCCGGGTCTCGCCCAGTCCGGCGACGAAGGTACGGGTCATGTGATTCAGCGCGGCCTTGCTCGCGCCGTACAGGTCCATGCCCATGCCCGGACCGGTTTCGACGCTGCCGAGGATGGAACTCATAAAGACGATCACGCCCTGCGCAGGATCGACCAGCGGCAGCAACCGCTCGGCCAGGCGCACCGGTGCGACGGCATTGGTGAAGAACAGCTGGCCGACTTCCGTTTGAGTGGCTTGCGTGGCCGGTTTGTCCTGCGGGCCGGCGACGCCGGCGTTGACGAATAGCACATCGAGTCTGGTATCGCCCAGGCGGGCTGCCAGCTGGTCTACGCTGCCTGCATCGTCCATATCCAGCGTTTCGACGCGCACCTGCGGCATCTGGCTGAGGGCTTCGGCGTGCTGCGGGTTGCGCACCGTGGCGATCACCTGCCAGCCTGCGGCGCAGAACTGTTTCGCCAGGCCGAGGCCCAGACCGCGGGAAGCGCCGATGATGAGTGCTGTTTTTTGCATGCTGCGTCCTCGGTAGGTCATGACTGACCGGCAAGAATAGCGCGGCTGCGACGCGCGCGTGCAGCAATGCTGGGGTGCGACATCTGGTCGTCGTGCGAGTGTTGCAAGCGGTTTCGCGACGGTGGTCATAGGGGCGCTGTTTCGGCTCTGATGGGCCAGCGTTGCCGGTGTTTCCGGCATCATCGAATCAAGATCAGGGGGAGCCAATGCCCGACCCGCAAACACAGTCGAACCGCTGGCATGCTCGGCAGAGCGATGAGGCGTTGCTCGAACTGGAGTCCTCGAGCGCCGGCCTCAGCCACGAACAGGCCCGGCAGCGCCTGCTGCAATACGGTCCCAATCGGCTCGATGAGGCCAAGCCGGCGAGTGTCTGGCAGCGCTTGCTGCGTCATCTCAACAATCTTCTGCTTTATGTGCTGATCGCCGCGGCGCTGGTAACCGGGCTGATGGGGCATCTGGTCGACACCTTCGTGATCCTGGCGGTGGTGGTGGTCAACGTGGTGATCGGCTTCGTTCAGGAGGGCAAGGCAGAAAAAGCGCTGCAGGCGATTCGGCATCTGCTGGCGCCGCACGCGGTGGTGTTGCGCGATGGCCGCCAGCAGGACCTCGATGCCGCCGAGCTGGTGCCCGGGGATGTGGTACTGCTGGCTTCCGGCGACAGCCTGCCGGCGGACGTTCGCCTGCTGCAGGCGCGCAACCTGCGTATCGACGAGGCGGCGTTGACCGGCGAGTCGGTGCCAGTCGACAAGCAGGTCGAGGCCGTGGCCGCCGATGCTTCCATCGGTGATCGGCTTTGCATGGGCTATGCCGGCACGCTGGTGACCCAGGGCCAGGCGCGTGCGGTGGTGGTCGCCACGGGCGCGGCGACCGAGATCGGGCGTATCGGGACGATGCTGGAATCGGTCGAACAGGGCACCACGCCGCTGCTGCGCAAGATGTCCGATGTCGGCCGGGCGCTGACAGCCGTGATCCTGGCCGCGGGCGTTCTGTTGTTCCTGTTCGGCACGCTGGTGCGCGGCATGGGCGCCGGCGAGATGTTCATGGCGGCGGTGGGACTTTCGGTTGCCGCGATCCCCGAGGGGCTGCCGGCGATCATGACCATCACCCTGGCCATCGGCGTACAGCGTATGGCCAGTCGCAATGCGGTGATCCGGCGCCTGCCGGCGGTGGAGACGCTGGGCTCGGTGACGGTGATCTGCTCGGACAAGACCGGCACCCTGACGCGCAACGAGATGACGGTGCAGGGAGTGATCTGCGCCGGGCAGGCACTGGAGGTCGAAGGCGCGGGCTATGCACCGCAAGGTGCGTTGCTGTTCGAGGGCGTGCCAGTCGAACCGGCGGCGCTGGCAGCGCGCACGCCGGCAGCCAGCGCGCTTGCCGAAGCCGCGGCGCTGTGCAACGACGCCAGCCTGCACGAGAAGGACGGACTGTGGGCCCTTGCCGGCGACCCCACCGAGGGCGCGTTGCTGACCCTGGCGATGAAAGCAGGACTGTCGCCGGCCAACCTCCACGTCGACCGTCCGCGGCTGGACGTGATTCCCTTCGAGTCGGAACACCGCTTCATGGCGACCCTGCACACCTGCGAAGGCGGCAGCGAAGTGCTGGTCAAGGGCGCGCCGGAACGGATCCTGGCCATGTGCGCGCGGCAGCTCGAGGCCGACGGCCAGGAGCGGCTGCTGGATCAGTCGCACTGGCATGAACAGGTCGAGGCGCAGGCGCGGGCCGGTCGTCGCGTGCTGGCGCTGGCGCGGCGCAGGCTGCCGGCCGGCAAGGAGGCGATCGAGCATGCCGACGTTGTCAGCGAGCTGACCCTGCTCGGGCTGGTCGGCATTATCGATCCGCCGCGTGACGAGGCGATCCGTGCGGTGGCGCAGTGCCGTGCAGCTGGCATTCGCGTGGTGATGATCACCGGCGACCACGGCGTCACCGCCAGTGCCATTGCCAGGCAGCTGGGCATGGGGGATGACATCAAGGCGATCACCGGGCCGGAGCTGGAGCTGATGGATGAAGCGGCCATGCGCCAGGCCGTCGCCGAGGCCCGGGTGTTCGCCCGCGCCAGCCCGGAACATAAGCTGCGCCTGGTGCGTGCGCTGCAGGCCAATGGCGAGGTGGTTGCCATGACCGGCGATGGCGTCAACGATGCGCCAGCGCTGAAGCAGGCAGATGTCGGCGTGGCCATGGGCATGAAGGGCACCGAGGCGGCCAAGCAGGCCGGCGCCATCGTGCTGGCGGACGACAACTTCGCCTCCATCGCCCATGCGGTGGAAGAAGGGCGCACCGTCTACGACAACCTGCGCAAGACTGTGACCTTCCTGCTGCCGATCAACGGCGGCGAGTCGCTGTCGCTGCTGCTGGCGGTGCTGCTCGGCATCGCGCTGCCGATCACGCCGGTGCAGGTGTTGTGGGTCAACATGGTCAGCTCGGTGGCGTTGGCCATGGTACTGGCGTTCGAACCGACCGAGGCGGATGTAATGCAGAGGCCGCCGCGGCGGCCGGACGAGCCGATGCTGTCGCGCTTCGTCATCTGGCGGTTCTTCTTCGTTTCCGCGCTGTTTCTCGCCGGCATCTTCGGCATGTACCAGTGGATGCTGACGCAGGGCGCGACGATTGAGGCGGCGCGCACCGTCGCAGTCAACACGCTGGTGTGCATGGAGGTGTTCTATCTGTTCAGCGTGCGTTATCTGAAGGCGCCTTCCTTCACCGTGCAGGGCGTCAAGGGTACGCCGCGGGTGCTGGTGGCGGTGTTCGGTGTGTTCGCCCTGCAGCTGATGTTCACCTACGCGCCGTTCATGCAGTCGCTGTTCGCGTCCGAAGCGTTGCCGCTGGCGACCGGTGTGCTGGTGGTGCTGGCCGGGGTGGCCGTGTTGGTTATTCTGGAGATCGAGAAGGCGCTGTTGCGTCGGATGGGCGTTGGCCCGGCGTGAGTCAGGCTTGCGCAAAGGTCAGAGCGGCGGCAGCTCTTCCATTAGGTCGGTCGTGTACACGCCGGGGATATGCAGCTCGCTCTTGGCCAGCTGCTGGCCTTCCATCTGCGGCTGGGTCACCCAGGTGAGGATGTCGTAGTAGCGGCGGATGTTGGCCACGAAGTGCACCGGCTCGCCGCCGCGGGCATAGCCGTAGCGGGTCTTGCTGTACCACTGCTTCTGCGCCAGGCGCGGCAGCATCTGCTTCACGTCCAGCCACTTGTTGGGGTCCAGCCCCTCGGCTTCGGCGAGTTTGCGGGCGTCTTCGAGATGCCCTCCGCCGACGTTGTAAGCGGCGAGGGCGAACCAGGTGCGATCGGGTTCCTGCACGCTTTCGGGCAGGCTGGCGTGCACCTTGACCAGGTATTTGCCGCCGCCCTGGATGCTCTGCACCGGGTCCAGGCGGTTGGTCACGCCCATGGCGTTGGCGGTGCGCAAGGTCAGCATCATCAGCCCGCGCACGCCGGTCTTGGAGGTGGCCTCGGGCTGCCAGTGGGATTCCTGATAACCGATCGCGGCCAACAGGCGCCAGTCGATGCCGTGTTTCCTGGCGGTCTCGCGGAAGGCTTTCTCGTAACGCGGCAGACGCTGCTGCAGATGCTTGGCGAAGGCGTAGGCGCCGACGTAGCCGAGCACGTCCACATGACCGTAGTAGCGTTCGCGCAGGCGCTGCAGCGTGCCGTTCTGCTGGGCCTGCTCGAGGAAGGAGTTGGCGGCCTCGAGCAGGCTGTCGTCCTCGCCCTTGGCCACGACCCAGACCAGGCTGTTCTGCTCGCCGACATCGAAGCCGGCGCGGATGTTGGTGAAGTACACCTGGTTCATGGACATCTCGTTGGATTCCACCAGGGTCAGGTCGATCTGCCCCTCGTCGACCATGCGCAGCAGGTCGACCACTTCCACGGCGTCGGATTCTTCGTAGCGCAGGTCGGGATATTCGGCCTGCAGCGTGGCGAGCTTCTCAGCCTGGCTACTGCCTTTGAGCACGAGGATGCGCTTGCCGATCAGGTCCTTGGGGCTGGTCGGACGGCGCTGGCCGCTGCGGTAGACGACCTGGGTGGTGACGTCCAGATAGGAGCGGGTGAAGCGTGCCAGTTCCTGCCGGCCTTCGCTGGCGACCAGGCCTGCGGCGGCGAGCGCCGGGCCGCCGGGCCGGTTGAGACGGTTGAAAATGTCTTCGATGTTGTCGGCGGTTTCGATCTGCAGCTCGACGCCGAGATTGCTGGCGAAGCGCTTGGCCAGCTCGTACTCGAAGCCGGCTTCGCCGTTGCGGTCCTGGAAATAGGTGGAAGGGCTGTTGCGGGTGATCACGCGCAGTACGCCTTCCTCCTGTATACGCTCAAGCTCGCTGGGCTTCTCGGCGCAGCTGCTGAGCATCAGGAAGAGTCCGGTCGCCAACAGCCAGATGGCGCAGCGCTTGCGGAACACGGTTTGGGCAAACATCGGCGCAGTATACGCAAAGGCGAACCGCCACCATATCTGGACAGCGGTCGGGCTCTCTGCTAAGCGAGCACCTTCCTACGGCAGGGTAATGCTGCCAAACGACCGTGGCGCGCAAGTTCGGCATAATGCCGGCCCGTGCCGCCACCGACTCCGAGAGTTTTGCGAAACATGACCGAGGTTCAGCCCAAGCCCTGGTTCGTCTATCTGGTGCGCGCCGCCAACGGTGCGCTGTACTGCGGTATCAGCGACGATGCGCAGCGTCGTTTCGCCGAGCACCAGCGCGGGCGCGGCGCGCGTTTCTTTCACTCCAGCCCGGCGCAGGCGCTGGTCTATGTCGAGACTTGCGCCAGCAAAGGCGATGCGTTGCGTCGCGAAATCGCCATCAAGCGCCTGGACAAGCGTGCCAAGGAACGCCTGGTGAGCCTGGCCAGCCCCGTTGCGTGAATGACGCACCAATCAGCCGGTAGGCTCGGTGGAGCGGAGCGTCTAAGCTGATGCTCTTCCAACGGGGCGACGCCCCATCTCGAGACCTCTGGCGGAGCCTGTCATGCACGAGCTGATCCTGCACCACTATCCCACCTCGCCCTTTGCCGAAAAGGCGCGCCTGATGCTGGGGTTCAAGCAGCTGTCCTGGCGCTCGGTGATGATCCCTCCGGTCATGCCCAAGCCCGATCTGACCGCGCTCACCGGCGGTTATCGACGCACGCCGGTGTTGCAGGTCGGCGCCGACATCTATTGCGACACCGCCCTGATCGCGCGTCGGCTCGAGGCCGAAAAGATCACCCCGGCGCTGTTCCCGGAAGGCCAGGAGTTCACCGCCGCGACGCTTGCCCAGTGGGCCGATTCGGTGCTGTTCCTGAACGCCGTGAGCCTGGTGTTCCAGCCCGAATCCATGGCCGTCCGCTTCGCCCAGGTGCCCAAGGAGTTCGTCCAGATCTTCAGCAAGGACCGTGCGCAGCTGTTCTCCAACGGTTCGGTCAGTCGCGTTCCGCTGGAGCAGGCGAAGAGTGATTGGCCGACCTTCATGACGCGCCTGCAGCAGCAGCTGGCGCGGGAGGAGGGCGAGTTCCTGTTTGGTGCGGCGCCTTCGATTGCCGACTTCGCCGTCGCCCATTGCCTGTGGTTCCTGCGTGCGACGCCGGTCACCGCGCCGCTGGTGGATGGCTACCCGGAGGTGGCGGCCTGGCTTGGCAAGGTACTCGGCGTGGGCCATGGCTCCAGCAGCGAGCTATCCGCCGAGGATGCACTGCGCATGGCGCTGGAGGCCGAGCCTGCGCCGCTGCCGGACGAAGCATTCAGCGAGCCGAATGGTTTTCAGGAAGGGCAGAATGTGGCCATCGCCGCAGTGGATTACGGCGCCGATCCGGTCGAGGGTGAGTTGGTCTTCGCCGGTAGCGAAGAGCTGATCCTGCGCCGCAGCGATGACCGCACCGGGGTCGTGCATGTGCACTTCCCGCGTGTCGGCTACCGCATCGAGGCGCGCTGAAGGCGCCTCAGCGCGGCGTCGGTAATTCGCCGCCGCGCAGCTTCGGCAGCTCGCGGGCGAGCGTGCGGAAGTAGGCGATGCGCTCGTAGCACAGCGTAAGCTCACCGCTGATGCGGTTGAACCAGGCGTCCGGCGCGCCGCAGGTGGACATGCGCAGGGTCAGGTCGCGGGGCAGCTCGAAGGCATCGCTGGCCTTCGCCGCGACCGCTTCCAGCTCGCCGCTGGCGCGAATCTTTTCCAGCAGTTCGGCACCACCCGGCAGATGTCCGGGGGGTGTGTCGTAGATCACCTGAATGCGGTGCCGCGCCGGTCGCTCGTCGCTGCGGCCGAAGTGCTCGCGAAACCACTGCACTGCGTGGGCCGCCTGTTCGTATTCCTCGGGACAGTACAGCGCGCGCTCCACCGGCAGGCCGCTGACTTCCAGCACCCAGTCGAGCCGATCCGGGTCGCTGCCGTAGGCCAGGCAGGCGATGTTGTAGAAGCGCTGGGCGTCCAGTGCATGGCTGTCCCAGACCGGCACCGGGGAGCCGTCGCGTTCCGCGTGCTGCCATTCCAGGCGCCAGTAATCGGCGACATCCATCAGCTTGGCGTAGAAGTCGTCGCGGTGCTGTTCCCGCTGCAACAGGAACAGACCCATGAAGCCGAGCTGGTCGGCGGCGTCTTCCTCGCGGCCCAGTACCGGCAGCTGCAGTTCGCTGATGAGCAGGTGCCCCATCTCGTGCATCAGGGTGAATTCGGAGTTGGCGACCGTGAAGCGGACTTCGTCCACCGACAGTTCCGGTGCTGTTTCGCCTTTCTGCGCCTGCGCCAGCAGCGGCAGAAGCAGCAGCGGCAACAGAGCGAAGCGCTTCATGGCGTGCTGTCCAGATCGGCATGGGTGAATGGCGCCGGCCGCACCGGCCAGTCCAGTGCCAGGCGCTCGAACGCGCGGGCGAGCAGGCTGGCGATGAGCAGGTCGCGCAACCAGCGGTGGTCGGCCGGTATCACGTACCAGGGTGCTTCGCGGCTGTGGCTTTTGCTCAGCACGGCAGCCCATTGCGCCTGCTGCTGGGCGAAGTTGCGGTGGTCCTGCAGATCGCCGAGGGTCAGCTTCCAGCGCTTTTCCGGCTGCTCCAGGCGCCGATGCAAGCGCTGCTTCTGCTCGCCGGCAGACAGCTGCAGGTAACACTTGAGTGGCTGGATACTGGCGGCCGGCAGCTCGCGCTCGAAAGCCAGGATTGCGGACTGGCGCTGCGGAATATCGGCAGGCGAGCACAGGCCGTCGCGCAGATCGCTGACCAACGCTTCGTAGTAGCTGCGATTGAATACGCCGAGCATGCCGGGCGCCGGCAGCCTCTCCCGGTAGCGCCTGAGGAAGTCCTGGCGACGTTCTTCTTCGCTCGGCGCCTGGAAGCTGTGCGGCGACAGCCCCAGCGGGTCCAGGCCACCCAGCACGCGGCGGATCACGCCGTTCTTGCCGGAGCAGTCCGGCCCCTGCAGCACGAGCAGCAGGGCGTCGCGGCGGTTGGCCCAGAGCATGGTCTGCTGTACCCGCAGCCATTCCTTCAGGCTTGCCAGCTGCGCTTGAGCCTGTGCTTTGTCCAGGCCGTAGCAGCGTGCCGGATCGCGAGCCAGCGGCGCCGCGGGGTCGCACAGGCAGTCATCGAGAATGGCGTCCGCCAGGCGCATGGCGCGGTCAGTCCTTGCGCCGCTTGAGCTGGTCCTTCAGTTGGGTCGGCAGCTGGCGGATGATCAGCATGTCGCGCGCCTCGTCGTACTCGACCTTCGAGCCCAGCAGATGCGACTCGAAGCTGATCGACAGTCCTTCGGCGCGCCCGGTGAAGCGCTGAAACTGGTTGAGTGTGCGCTTGTCGGCCGGAATCTCCGGCGACAGGCCGTAGTCCTTGTTGCGGATGTGCTCGTAAAAGGCGCGCGGACGTTCCTCGTCGATCACCCCGGACAGCTCCTCGAGCGACATCGGTTCGCCGATCTTTGCCTGGCTGCTGGCGTAGCCGACCAGGGCGCTGGTCTTCTCCCGCGCTTTTTCCTCGGGCAGGTCTTCGCTTTCGACGTAGTCGCTGAAGGCCTTGAGCAGCGTGCGCGTCTCGCCTGGGCCATCGACGCCTTCCTGGCAGCCGATGAAGTCGCGGAAGTACTCGGAGACCTTCTTGCCGTTCTTGCCCTTGATGAAGGAGATGTACTGCTTGGACTGCTTGTTGTTCTGCCACTCGGAGATGTTGATCCGCGTCGCCAGGTGCAGCTGGCCGAGGTCGAGGTGCCGGGCTTCGGTCACGTCCAGCGAGTCGGTAACGGTGACGCCGTTGCTGTGGTGCAACAGGGCGATGGCCAGGTAATCGGTCATGCCCTGCTGGTAATGAGCGAACAGCACGTGGCCGCCGGTGGACAGGTTGGATTCTTCCATCAGCTTCTGCAGATGCTCGACCGCCTGGCGGCTGAATGCGGTGAAGTCCTGATTGCCTTCCATGTACTGCGCGAGCCAGCCGCTGAACGGATAGGCACCGGACTCCTCGTGGAAGAAGCCCCAGGCCTTGCCCTGCTTGGCGTTGTAGCTCTCGTTGAGATCAGCCAGCAGGTTCTCGATAGCCTGGGAGTTGCCCAGCTCCGAGTCACGGGCGTGGAGCACGGCGGGGGTGCCGTCCGGCTTTTTCTCGATCAGATGGACGATGCAGTGGCGGATGGGCATGGTGGTCTCACGGCTGGAATGCAACAGGTTGGGCAGTTTACCCGAGAGCGGGTGGTGCGTGCCTGCAGCCGAAGCTGCGGTCTGGCGGAGTCGATCTGTGTCAAGGACGCCGGGCGGCGTTGGGGTTAGCCTGCCGTACACAAGCCGATAGCGGGAGGCGTAGATGAGCGGAACCTTGGACTGGCTGGGTGTGGCGCGCGGTCGTTTCCTGCTGCTGACGCTGAGCTGCGTGGCGCTCGGGGTGGCCTTGGCAGTGCGCGGGGGCGCGGAAGCGATGTCCTACAGTAATGCACTGCTGGTGATGCTCGGCGCCCTGGCCGCCCATGTGGCAGTCAATGCGCTCAACGAATGGGGTGATTACCGCAGTGGGCTGGACCTGCAGACCCGCCGCACGGCGTTCAGCGGTGGCAGCGGTACCTTGGTGACCCATCCGCATCTGCTGGGTCGCACATTGCTGCTCGGTCTCGGCAGCCTGCTGACCTGCGCGCTGATCGGCCTGTTCTTCCTGCTGCGCCAGCCGCCGCTGTTGCTCAGTCTGGCGCCGGTTGGTCTGGCGGGGCTGCTGCTGGTGCTGCTTTACACGCCTTGGCTGACCCGCCACCCCTGGCTGTGCCTGTTCGCGCCGGGCTTGGGCTTCGCGCTGATGGTGCTGGGTACGCGCATAGTTCTTGGCGGCGCCCCGGATCTCGGCGACCTGTGGTTGATCCTGACTCCCTTGCTGCTCTGCAACAACCTGCTATTGCTCGGCCAGTTTCCGGACATTGACGCCGACCGCGCTGTCGGCCGGCGTACCCTGCCGATGCATATCGGCTGCGCCAACGCCGTGCGCGTGGCGCTTGTGCAGTGGCTGCTGGCCTACGGCGTGCTTTTGGCTGGGCTGGCGCAGCCCGGTCTGGCTGGTTGCGCACTCGGCCTGTTGACCTTGCCGTTTGCTCTGCGGGCGGCCTGGTTGCTGCGTCGCGAACCGCTGCAGGCGCAACGTCTGCTGCCGGCATTGGGGCTGAACGCCGCGATCAGCGTAGCGACCCCGCTGTTGATGGCCGTAGGGTTGATGGCGCTTTAGCGTTCCGCGAGAGCGGAGGGCAGCCGATCGGACACATGGGGTGACGAAAGAAAGGCTTAACTGAGTAAACTGGTCGCC
>ERZ1673962.707-NODE-707-length-20433-cov-12.556581_pt1 | contig 20433 bp, 20 predicted proteins | sample MGYA00580188_ERZ1673962 | MGnify/ENA primary metagenome ERZ1673962 (study PRJEB41334, sample SAMN05608104) | rock metagenome | biome: terrestrial subsurface; feature: shale formation; material: shale | place: USA: Pennsylvania ... | reverse complement strand
CGCCGGAGAAGGTGCGCATTATAGGCACTCAGAAACTCACGTCAACCGTTGTTTTGGCGTTTATTCGCCGCCTGCTCACCACGCCACACCGCGCTAGTTCTGACCAACCGTCTTTCAACAGACGGTACACGTGCAGCAAGCAGAACCGCTGCGACTGTTGCGTAGAGGCTCCACTGGCCGGCATCGGATCTCACGACCCAAAGCATATGAAGCAATACGACTAGCAGCGTCGGATAGACGATGCGGTGCAGCTTCTTCCAGCGCTTACCGAGTTTGCGCATGCTCCAGCGCGTCGAGGTCATTGCGAGCATTAACAGGCCGACCAGCGCGATAGCACCCAAAGCGATGTAAGGACGCTCAACCAGCTCAGCAGCAAACTCGCTGAATTCCAAACCCAACAGGAAATATAGATAAGCAGCTAAATGAAGCGCGGCGTAACCGAATGCCCACAGCCCGATCTGCCGTCGAAACGCGATCCAGCCAGACCATCCTGTCAGGGTTCGTAGAGGCGTCATCGCCAGTGAGGCTAGAAGAAGAACCAACGCGCCCTGCCCGAGATTATCAACCAACACTTTGCCGGGATCCGGACCCAACGCGGCGGTCGCGGCGAGATAGAGCCAATAGCACGGCACGCTGGCAACGGAGCAAAAAAGCAGCAACCTCAACCAGGGATAGCGCATTAATAGTTCTTTCTCAGATTCATCCCTGCATATAAGTGCGCGACTTCTTCCTCGTACCCATTGAACATCTGAGTCTCACGCACATTCGGGCTAAACAGGCTCCCTGGCAATCGTCGCTCACGAGCTTGAGACCAGCGAGGGTGGGAAACGTTGGGATTGACGTTAGCGTAGAAACCATACTCTTGAGGAGCCATCGATTCCCACGTGGTCGCAGGCTGCTCACGAACGAAACTGATCCGAACGATAGACTTGATACTTTTGAATCCATACTTCCAGGGCACTACAAGACGCAATGGCGCACCATTCTGGCTTGGCAACACGCGTCCATACATCCCAATAGCGATCAAGCTCAGCGGATGCATGGCCTCGTCCATTCTCAAACCTTCGACATAGGGCCAATCGATGAGGGAAAACCCAGTACGCATGCCAGGCATCTGTTCGGGGCGCGCCAAGGTTTCAAAACGAACATACTTAGCGTCGGAAGTGGGCTCCAACCGACTGATCAAGTCAGCCAGAGAAACGCCGAGCCAAGGTATAACCATCGACCAGGCTTCGACGCAACGCAGGCGGTAGATTCGCTCTTCAAGCGCGGCTTCTGAAACAAGGTCTTCGATCGAATACTTCCCCGGCTTCGCCACTTCTCCATCGACAGTTACTACCCAAGGCTCAGTAACAAGCTGTGACCCATGCCGCGCCGGATCGCCTTTATCCGGCCCGAACTCGTAGAAATTGTTGTAATGCGTAGCGTCTGGATAAGGGGTGATGGCTTCGTTTTTAACCGTGACCGCGCCCCAATTTGCTTGACGTAGCTTTTCGTCAAACCACGCGGGAGCATTAGCCGGCTCCACGTCTGCGTAGCGAGGGTCGGCTTGAGCGAACGCAGGCAGCCCAGCGGCCGCAGCGGAGAAAGCTGCTCCTTGCATGAACCGTCGACGGTTTAGATAGAGCGCTTCCGGGGTTACCTCTGATTCGAGACAATCACTGCGACGCGGCGTTCTGATAAGCATGATGTGCTCCGCTGTCTGAGGCTGTATGAAGAAGCACTAGACAGCGGATCATTTCAAAAATCAACTTTCGGAGCGTTTGCGGCGACGCATCAGAAACTGTACCGGTCCGGAAATGGCGTAGGCGAGGAAGATCAGAAGCAGAATACGCGGCGGATCACTGAACACCACGGCAAACACCAGGACTACGATCAGTATCGCCACAAAGGGCACCCGCCCTTTCAGATCGAGATCCTTGAAGCTGTAGTACTTGATGTTGCTGACCATCAGCAGGCCCGCAGCAGCAACCAGCAGCGCAAACAACATGATCACTGCCAATGGCAGATCGAGACCGCGGACCCCCGGCTCATCAAGCGCCCAAACCGCCCAGACCGATCCAGCCACAACCCCTGCAGCGGCAGGACTCGCCAGCCCAATGAACCACTTTTTATCGACCTTGCCTATTTGGGTGTTGAAGCGCGCGAGCCTTAAGGCTGCGCAGGCCACATAAATGAAGGCGACGGTTAACCCGACGTTTCCGAGACTGGAGAGTGCCCACTGATAGGCGAGTACGGCGGGAGCTAGCCCGAAAGCGACCATATCCGATAGCGAATCATACTCCGCACCGAATGCGCTCTGGGTGTTGGTCAGACGCGCGACTCGTCCGTCCAGGCTATCAAGCACCATCGCGACAAAGACGGTGGCAGCAGCGACATAGAAGTTACCGTTGATTGCCGTGATGATGCAGAAAAAACCGGCAAACAGATTGGCCGTCGTGAACAAGTTGGGGAGCAGATAGATACCACGATGGCGAACCTTACGACCTTCGGCGTCCTGGCTCTCTTCGATGTGCTCGTCAATTGGCAGAAGACTTTCCGGTTCGATGGGTTTGTTCGGCTCTTCGGGATGCTCACTCATGCAAATTCACCTTACAGCAGGTTTGAATAATTTCGACAGGCCCTGGCACAGCGGGTTCACCCCTCAGCCAAGCATCGGTTTATACCAGAGACACGCGCCATAACGAAAAAACGCGGCCTAGGCCGCGTTCTTTCAAGCAAAACTAGGTATCAGTTCTTGCTCTTGTCGACAATCTTGTTCGCTGCGATCCACGGCATCATGGAACGCAGCTTCTCACCGACCACTTCGATGCCATGGGCAGCGTTGTTACGGCGATAGGCTGTCATCGACGGGTAGTTTGCAGCGCCTTCGGTGATGAACATCTTGGCGTACTCGCCGTCCTGAATACGCTTCAGCGCATTGCGCATCGCGGCGCGGGATTCGGCGTTGATGACTTCCGGGCCGGTCACATACTCGCCGTACTCCGCGTTGTTGGAGATGGAGTAGTTCATATTGGCGATACCGCCTTCGAACATGAGGTCGACGATCAGCTTCAGCTCATGCAAACACTCGAAATAAGCCATTTCCGGCGCGTAACCGGCTTCGACCAGAGTTTCGAAACCGGCCTTGACCAACTCGACGCAACCACCACACAGAACAGCCTGCTCACCGAACAGATCGGTTTCGGTCTCGTCCTTGAAGGTGGTTTCGATGATGCCGGTACGGCCGCCGCCGACGCCCGATGCGTACGAAAGAGCGACGTTCGTCGCGTTACCGGAAGCGTCCTGGTAGATCGCGATCAGATCAGGAATACCACCGCCCTTGACGAACTCGGATCGAACGGTATGGCCCGGCGCCTTTGGTGCAATCATGATCACGTCGAGGTCGGCACGCGGTACGACCTGATTGTAGTGAATGGAGAAGCCGTGCGCGAAAGCCAGCGTAGCGCCCTTCTTCAGGTTCGGCTCGATCTCGTCGCGGTACAGGCGGCCCTGGAATTCATCGGGCGTCAGAATCATAACGACGTCAGCAGCGGCAACAGCGGCGGCTACGTTATCTACTTTCAGGCCGTGGGCTTCGGCTTTGGCTACCGACGGGGAGCCGGCACGCAGGCCAACGGTTACATCTACACCGGAATCTTTAAGGTTGCATGCATGAGCATGGCCCTGGGAGCCGTAGCCGATAACGGCGACCTTCTTGCCCTGGATAATGGAAAGGTCGCAATCTTTATCGTAAAAAACTTTCATGGAATTACCCCTGTTGCTGGCCGGTCGGGCCATTCGATAAGTCGTATTAGATGCTCAGCACTTTGTCGCCGCGAGATATACCCGTGACACCGCTGCGCACCACTTCCAGAATCGATGTCGTACCGATGGCCTGGATGAAACTGTCCAGCTTGTCGGTCGTACCGGCCAGCTGGATGGTATAGACGTTGGAGGTCACGTCGACGATCTGCCCACGAAAGATGTCGGTCGTACGCTTGACTTCGGCGCGCTGCGCTCCGGTTGCCTTAACCTTGATCAACATGAGCTCGCGCTCGATGTGAGCGCTCTCGGATAGGTCGACCAGCTTGACGACCTCGACCAACTTGTTGAGGTTCTTGGTGATCTGCTCGATCACTTCCTCGTGGCCCGCCGTCGTCAGCGTCAGCCGGGACAGCGTTGGGTCTTCGGTTGGTGCAACGGTCAGGCTTTCGATGTTGTAGTTGCGCTGCGAGAACAGTCCGACCACACGAGACAATGCACCTGGTTCGTTTTCCATCAGCAGAGAAATGATGTGTCTCATGATCAGGTCCGCTCCGTCTTGCTGAGCCACATATCGCGCATGGCGCCGTCTTTGATCTGCATCGGGTAGACGTGCTCGCTGGTATCGACCGCAATGTCCAAGAAGACCAAACGGTCTTTCAGGGCAAAGGCCTCTTCCATTTTTGGCTTTAGATCCTTCAGCTCAGTGATGCGCATCCCAACATGCCCATACGCCTCGACCAGCTTAACGAAGTCAGGCAGCGACTCCATGTAGGAGTGCGAGTAGCGGCTGTTGTACTGCATGTCCTGCCATTGGCGAACCATGCCCAGCGCACCGTTGTTGAGATTGATGATCTTCACCGGGAGGTCGTATTGCAGGCAGGTCGACAGCTCCTGAATGTTCATCTGAATGCTGCCTTCACCCGTTACACAGGCGACATCGGCTTCTGGAAAGTTCAGCTTTGCGCCCATCGCAGCTGGAAATCCGAAGCCCATGGTCCCAAGGCCACCGGAGTTCAGCCAGCGGTTCGGCTTGTCGAACCTGTAGTACTGGCAGGCAAACATCTGGTGCTGACCAACGTCCGAAGCCACGTAAGCGTCGCCCTTGGTTACGTCACACAGAGTTTCGATAACCGCCTGAGGCTTGATGATAGTGCCGTCGCCCTTGTCGTAGGGAAACAGGCCACGGCTGCCGCGCCATTCCTCGATCTGCTTCCACCAACTGGCGACAGTCTCGGCGTTTGGTGTCTGGCCGATCTCCTTGACGATAGCGACCATCTCGGTGAGCACGCTATCGACCGGACCGACGATCGGGATATCGGCCTTGATGGTCTTGGAGATAGAAGCCGGATCGATGTCGATGTGAATAATTTTGGCGTTCGGGCAGAACTTGGTCGCGCCGTTGATCACGCGATCGTCGAAGCGTGCACCCACGGCCAGGATTACATCGGAATGGTGCATCGCCAGATTTGCCGTGTAGCTACCATGCATACCCAGCATGCCGACGAACTGACGGTCACTGCCTGGATAGCAGCCCAACCCCATGAGCGTGTTCGTGACCGGAAGATTGAGCATCTTGGCCAGCTCAGTGAGCTGCGAAGATGCGCCACCCATGATCACGCCGCCACCGGCATAGATGATCGGTCGCTTGGCCGCCAGCAGGAGTTCGGCCGCCTTGCGAATCTGCCCTGAATGCCCACGAACCGCCGGGCTGTATGAACGCAGCTTGGCTTTTTTCGGATAGACGTATTCGAACTTTTCGGCCGGGTTGGTCATGTCCTTAGGGATGTCGACAACGACAGGACCGGGACGGCCGGACTGAGCCAGGTAGAACGCTTTCTTCATCACATCGGGAATTTCCGAAGGATGCTTGATCATGAAACTGTGCTTAACGATGGGGCGGGAAATACCGATCATGTCGGTTTCCTGGAAGGCATCGGTGCCAACCATATTGCTGGCCACCTGCCCTGATATAACCACCATCGGGATCGAGTCCATATAGGCAGTTGCAATGCCGGTGATGGCATTGGTCGCGCCTGGACCAGAGGTAACCAGTACTACACCGGCCTTACCAGTGGCACGCGCATAGCCATCGGCCATGTGAGTGGCAGCCTGCTCATGACGAACAAGGATATGCGTGACTTCCTTTTCCTTGAACAGCGCATCATAGATGTGCAGCAAGGCGCCGCCGGGATAACCGTAGATGTACTTAACGCCTTCGTCGCGCAAGAAGCGGACGACCATTTCAGCGCCGGATAAAAGTTCCACGTTGTTCACCTCTAGAACGCCAGATAGCCGCTCCGCGTCGGACCGGCCAGAATTAGGTTTACTGCCAAGCAGTGCGTGAGCGACGGTGGTCGCCGACTACGTCAGCTACTGTCAAAGCGAGTATTAGGGAAGCCCCAAAGTGTTGCGGGGCGCCCCTCCCAGCGCGAGGTAACGCGTTGCGGGTGTTGCAGGTCGGCGCGGGTATGCACCTCATGATTGAGCGAAGGGCTCGCTTGCGGCGGCCCCTCAGAACAGCAAGCATGGAATTGTTCGGATTAGGCTTGGCCAAGTCAAGTCTGCTGTTGCCCTTCGGCTGTATTCAGCTGTGATCCAGCGCAGAATGAAGCCCCCTATCTTTTGCGTATAGTACCGGCTTGGTTTTGCATCCACTGAAGGGAAAAGCATGCGTTTGACCATTCTCGCAGGCGGCCTGCTGCTTGCATTGAGCAGCAGCATCATGGCCGGCCAGGTTTACAAGTGGGTCGACGCTAAAGGCGTTACACATTTTGGAGCACAGCCGCCCCAAGGCCAGCCGGCCGAAACGCTCAATACGGCCGTCGCCCCGCCAAAGCCAGCCGTGACCGAAAGCGCCACGCTGGAACAATCAGGCGAGTCTGAACAGCGCGACATTGATCGCAAGGTGAAGCAACAGGTTGCAGAGCAGGAAGCCGAGCGGCAGCGCTATTGCACTACCCTGCGCACCAACCTGGCGCAACTGCAAAACAATCCGCGCGTGCGTGTGGAAGAAGACGGCGGTACCCGGCGCCTGAATGAAGAAGAACGCCAGGCGCGCATTGGCGAAACCCAACAGAAGATCGCCGACAGCTGTAACTGAACGCAGCGACCAACGCCTTCCTACATGGCCGGCGTTGTTTAGCCTTCACCCCCACTGATCAGTCGATCGAAGGTCTCAAGCGCCTCAAACAGCCCAACCACGCGCTGCGACTGATCTTGATAAACCATTTCAGCCATCGCCAAAATTCCCGACACGGTCGGCAATGGCTGACCGTGCTCCAGAATGTGTTTCATGCGGGGCAGAAAAATCCACTGCAACCACTGATCAAAAGCCAGTGTATCGACGCAGAAGGGCTCCTGACTGGCGAGCGCCTCAGGCGCAGGCGGCGACGACGCCCAAACCCCAAGCACCCGAAGCTCGCGCTCGATCAGTAGCAACTGGTCAGCCAACGCCGGCACCCGATTGTCCATCACATCGAGACCTTGGCCCGCTCGCGCGCCTGAGCAGCACCAGCAGCATTTCCCTGACGCTCACGTGCCTGCGCGATCAGTTCCCAGAGGCTGGCCTGCAGGGCTGGCCGGTCGCTCGCATAACTCAGCCCGCGCCGAGACAGTTGTTCAGCCTGAACGGCATCCCCTTGCGCCAGGCGTACCTGAGCCAGACGATAGAGCACCTGAGGTTCGCGCGGGGCGATTCGCTGAGCACGCTCGAGACTGGACGCAGCTCCGTTGAGGTCACCTCCGCCCTGTTGTTGCTGCGCAGTGGTGAGCAGTGCCAGCACCGGCCCATCAAGCTGCTCGTCTGCTGACAAGGTCCCACTGCTTGACGGGATTCCGCTGGGCATCGGCTGTCGCTGGACCGGGGCGGGCATCGGCGCGGACTGAGCGGGCGGCGTCCACTGGCCAGTCCCGCCTGCAGGCGGTTGCGCAGAGCCTCCAGAGAAGGCGCCATCAGGTGCACCAAAAGTTTGCAACGGCTCGGACCCTTGCTGCGGCACCATGACCATCACGCCCGAGTCCGCAGGGACAGATTGCGCGGTGGCCGCAGGTGCATTAGCCCGGCGGTGGGGCTGACGTGCAGAAGCCTCCTCCGATACCGGCGCCCCCGAATCAACGACGGGTATTGCGCCGCGCTTGACCGAGGCGCAGCCCGGCAGTAGCACCGCCGCCGCCAAAACGATCATCCATTGCTTGTTCACAGTTCAAACCTCTTGATAAACCAACCGGCCAGCCGCCACCTATGGCAACCAGCCACGAACCCAATCCATGACCGATTCAGCCGGGGCCTGCATACCGCAACCCGGCCCCGGTGCAGGCTCGCTGCCGCGGATGTAGGGCATCTGTACGGCGCCCGGGCAGTTTTCCAACGTCCCCTCGCCGGTTTGTGCATCGACCCAGGCCATGGACACGTTATCCGGTACGGGCATTTGCAGGGGCAGTGGATCGGCACGACGCATGAAATCAGCCCACACCTGCAACGCACCTGTGGCGCCGGTCAACGAGGTCTTGCCGTTGTCGTCGCGCCCCAACCAGACTACCGCGAGCAAATCCTGACTGAAGCCCGCAAACCAGCTGTCACGCGAATCATTGGTAGTACCAGTCTTGCCTGCCAGTGCCAGCGATTTCGGGACCTGATTGTAGACAGAACGCCCTGTCCCTTCGAGCATCGTTCGCTGCATGGCGTATTGCGTCAGGTAGATAGCACCAGGATCGAATCGCTGTTCAATCTTGAACGGATAGCGACTAAGGGGTTCGCCATCGGCCGCGACGACACTGCGAATGGCACGCAACGGAGTGTTAAAGCCGCCGTTGGCTATCGTCTGGTAAACGCCGGCCACTTCGATCGGGCGCAATCCGCCCGCGCCCAGCAGCATCGAGGGATAAGCCGGCCAGTCGGGCGACGCGCCCAGGCGCGCCAGCGTCTTGAGCACATGCGGCACGCCTAAATCCAAGCCAAGCCGCGCGGTCGATAGGTTGTAGGAGTTGGCCAGGGCCTGATAGAGATAGACCGTGCCATGAGCGGTACGCCCGTAATTCTGTGGTTTCCACACCTTGCCATCGGTTCCTTTGACCGAGAACGGCTCGTCCTCCAGCAGGCTAGTCAGGGTGTATTGACTGGGCTTCTCCAGCGCAGCGAGATAGATCGCCGGCTTGATCAGCGAGCCAATCGGACGCGATGCATCCAGCGCCCGATTGAAGCCGGCAAAGCCGGGATGGCGGCTACCCAGCATGGCCTGCAGCTCGCCGGTTTCCGGGTTGGTGACCAGCATCGCGCCTTCAACGCCCTCGGCTGCCTTGCCCAAACGCTTAAGCGTGTCCGTCATGGCCTTTTCAGCCTTGGATTGAATAATCGGATCAAAGCTGGTGAAAACCCTCAGTCCTTCCTCGGTAAGGTCCTCGTCGCGATAGTCCTCTCGCAATTGCCGCTTCACCAGGTCGAGAAATGCCGGGTAGGAGCTGTCAGCCAGGCTGCCACGCTGCGTCACGCCAAGCGGCGCTTGCCGCGCTTGGGCAGCTTCATCCGGGCTGATTACCTGCTGCTCAGCCAACAGATCGATGATCAGATTACGCCGCTCCAAGGCACGCTCAGGATGGCGGCGAGGATTGTAGTAAGTCGGCCCCTTGACCATGCCGACCAACAGGGCCACATGTTGGAGCTTGAGCTCTGCCAGTGGCCTTCCAAAAAAATACTGGCTTGCCAAACCGAAACCGTGAATGGCGCGACGACCATCCTGACCAAGAAAAACCTCGTTCAGATAGGCTTCGAGGATCTCTGGCTTGTCATAGTGAAGCTCAAGCAGCACCGCCATCATGGCTTCGGTAGCCTTACGACTCAGGCTGCGCTCGTTGGTGAGATAGAAGTTCTTAACCAGCTGCTGTGTCAGAGTGCTGCCGCCCTGGCGAACCTCCCCAGCAGTAAGGTTTACCCAGACGGCACGCGCAATGGATTTAGGCGACACGCCTAAATGATCGAAGAACTCCCTGTCTTCGACAGCAACCAGCGTTTCAACCAGATATGGCGGCACTTGATCAAGCTTGATCAAAATGCGGTCTTCGTTGTGCGCAGGATATAGCCCGCCCACGACCAGTGGCTCGAGACGTACTACCGGCAGCTCGCCACCGTCCATGTACGCAAGCCCTGCGACGAAGTCTCCAGAAAAACGCACACGGATCCGCTGGGACTCTTCCGCACCCTCATAGAAGCGGAAACCTCGAGTATGCATTTCGACCGCATTGCTGGCGACCGACACGGTTCCCGGTCCACTTACCGATTTCTCTCGGCGATAGCCCAACGCATCGACCTCGTTGAGAAAGTCATCCTTGTCGAGCTTTTGCCCAACGAACAATTCCAGCGGCCTGGCATAAACCGTCGCCGGGATCGTCCAGCGCTTGCCGGAAAATTTCTCCTGCACCACCGCGTCGAGATATACCGCGACGCCAGCCAGCAGTACCAGCGCGACGATGGAGAGTTTGATAATCCAGCCTAGCCAGGGGCGCGAAGCACCGGAACGGCGTTTGGAACGGGAGCGAGACGAGCGTGATTTAGTCATGGCGGCGCATTATACGCACTTTGATTTGCGCCGAAGACGGCCTCTTGGCGGTTTGCACGCTTACCGAGGATGGACATAATGGAGCGTTTTTTGACTGTGTGAACTGGCTCCCGAAGCGCTCACACGCCCGTCCAACAAACCTACAAGGAGTGACCGTGAGCCAAGCACTGATTGCTGCACTGCAGAATCCGGCCCTGTACCCCCACCCGGTCGACGGCTTTAAAGTCATCGAGACCCATATTTCCTGGGTCATCCTTACTGGCGCGTACGCCTACAAGATGAAGAAGCCGGTTGACTTCGGCTTCCTCGACTTCACTAACCTCGCGGCACGCAAGCACTATTGCGAGGAAGAGCTGCGCCTGAACCAGCGTATGGCGCCGGATGTGTATCTCCAGGTTCTGCCTGTCACTGGCGGCGTCGAACAACCGGAAATCGGGAGGAATGGCGAACCCATCGAATACCTGTTGCAAATGCGTGAGTTCCCGCAAACGCAGCTGATGGCGGAGGTACAGGCACGGGGTGAGCTGACGGACAATCACATTGATGCCCTCGCCGAGCAAATCGCCGGGTTCCACCTGAGCATTCCGCAGGTGGCCGCGGACCATGCGCTGAACAGCGCCGAAGGGATCGTCGCGCCGATGCGGCAAAACTTCGAGCAGATTCGCCCTTTGCTCACCGAGCAAGCAGACCTGCAGCAACTCGATGCCCTGCTGGACTGGACCGAAACCAGCATCACCCGCTTGCAGCCATTGCTCGAACAACGCAGCGAACAAGGCTTCATTCGTGAATGCCACGGCGATCTGCATTTGGGCAATGCCGCCATCATTAAAAACGAGGTGGTGCTGTTCGACTGCATCGAATTCAACGAGCCATTTCGCCTGATCGACATCGCTTCCGACGCAGCCTTCCTGGCGATGGACCTAGAAGATCGAGGGTTGAAGTGTCAGGCACGGCGCTTTATCAACGGCTGGCTGGAACGCACTGGCGACTACGCCGCGCTGCAACTGCTCAACCTCTATAAGGCTTACCGAGCGCTTGTTCGGGCGAAGGTCAGCCTATTTCGGCTACACCAGGAAGAGGACGCCGTGCAGCGCCGGATCGTCCTGCGCCAGTATCGTAGTTACGCCAATCTGGCCGAAAGCTACAGCGCTATTCCCTCCCGCTTCCTTGCCATCACTCACGGCGTATCGGCTGTTGGCAAGAGCCAGGTTGCGCTGCGCCTGGTAGAGGCTCTGGGGGCTATCCGTATACGTTCGGATGTCGAACGCAAACGGCTCTACGGTCAGCAACCAGAGACCCTGGCGTCCGAGGTAAATGCCGGCATCTACAATACAGAGGCTGGCGATGCCACCTATCAGCGTTTGCACTCGCTAGCCGAGACCGCGCTTAGCGCCGGCTTCTCGGTGGTCATTGATGCGACCTACCTGAAGCATCAGTATCGTCAAGCGGCCTGGCAAGTTGCAGAGGCTACCGGCGTACCCTTTATGATCCTGAGCTGCGAGGCGCCCGACGCCGTCATCGAACAGTGGCTCACCCAGCGCCAGGCCGAGGGCGGCGATCCGTCCGATGCCACGATGGCTGTGATCAAGGCTCAACAGTCATCTCGCGAGCCGCTGAGCGAGAGTGAGCAGTTGCTTAACCGGCAGATCAATACACCCGAAGCGGGGAGCCTTGACGCGTTAGTTAGCGCAATTCGGCAGCGCCTGCCGGGCCTCTGACACCCGGGAGGACAACGCTCCCTGTACGGAAAAGCGCCATCCAGGCACCGCTGAAGGCAGAACCCAGCGGTGCTTCTATACTGAACATGTCTGTCAGCGGAAGTCGGCCATGTCTCACTGTGTTCTGCCATTGGTATCGCTGGACCGTTGCCATGGGTGATAGCGTCCAGCTCTTTTCAATTCGTTCTGACGACTACGCACAGTTCCGCCCCACGTATCCGAGCAGCCTATTCAATTGGCTCGCCGAACAGTGCTCGGTGCCCAGCTGCGCACTCGACGTTGCGTCTGGCACTGGCCAGGCTACACGGGGATTGGTCGACCACTTCGACCGAGTTGTGGCGTGCGATGCCAGCCCTGGCCAACTGACCGGCAGTACCGACTGGCGATCTGCGGAGCGATTCGCGGCGCAAGCTGAGCAGTTGCCGCTGCGCGATAGCGTGGCCGACTTGATTGTGGTCGCACAGGCATTGCACTGGTTCGCTACGCCAGCCTTCTTTGACGAAGCGAAGCGAGTGCTGTCAGCAGATGGGCTGTTCTGCGCGTGGTGCTACAGCTTGCTTCGTATCGAACCGCCGCTGGATGCCATGATCGAGCAGCTGCATGGCGAAACCCTGAGCGGCTACTGGCCACCAGGACGCGCCAGCGTTGATGCGGGCTATCGAGATATCCAAGCACCATTCACAACCTTCCAACCTCCAGAATTTGCCCTCGAAGCCCACTGGAACCTGCCGCAGCTGCTTGGCTACCTGCGCACTTGGTCGGCAGTGAAGCAGTGGCAGCAGACCCATGGCCAAGATCCGGTGACTTCACTCGAATCTGAGTTCAAGCGTCTATGGGGGAATCCGGAACACCAGCGCCGGGTTCGCTGGCCGCTTCATTTCCTCGCCGGCTACCCAGGCCGATAGGAGCAATCATGCACGACGAACTGTTGACCTTGAGAAATCTTGGCAAGACATCCGCGCAATGGCTGCACGCCTCGGGCATCCACACGGCCGATGACCTGCGTCGACTCGGCTCGGTCAGTGCCTACCAGGCGGTTAAGTCGCGGGGATTCAGCGCCTCGAGAGTGTTGCTCTATGCCATCGAAGGGGCCTTGCGAGACATTAATTGGAAGGAACTGCCGGACACCCTGAAAACCGAGCTGAACCAGCACCTAGCCCGCTGTGATTACCGAGACAAGAGCTAGCTCACAATGCCCGCTCGGCGCGATTTACTCTCTTCAAGCGCGGCCTTATGGTGAGCACGCGCATCGCTCCACCTCTGTGAGCCCGCTTGTCCAAGGATTGCCGACATGTATCTACTCGGGGAACAACCGGCCTATGCCGATCAACTGATCAACCGTCTGCAGGGGATCCCCGCGCAACTGCTTGAAGGGCTCACCCCTTCTGCACCACCTATCGAGATCAAGGGTTCCGACGACCTGGCGGAAGACCTACCCGAGCAGCACCTATTCGTCATCGAGAGCGGCCTGTTGCATGCACTGGTCGACGAAAGACCATTGTTCTACATGCAGGAAGGCGACCTGCTCGGACTACGCCAAGGAATCGAACTGCCGCTGTGCCGTTATCGCAGCGATGAATCGATTCGTCTGGTTCCCTATGCACGCAGTGCGGTGTTTCGCCATATTCATGCGGATCAGCGGCGGCAGGAGCTCTTCACCCAGTACCTGATTGGGCAGACAGCGCTGTTGTCAGATGCGTTGGCGCGACTGAAGCAACCCGAGATACACCCCACCACCGGCTTCCAGCATTTCGCCGCGGGCGAGGAATTGATTAGACAGGGCGACGATGCGGACAACGTGTTCATCATCATCGAAGGCCATGCCGACGCACTTGTCGATGGACAGAAAGTCGGCGACGTACAGCGCGATGAGATCTTTGGGGCAATGGCCGTATTCACCCAAGAGAAGCGCAGCGCGACCGTCGTCGCCACTGTCGCCTGCACCGTTATGCTTATCCCCAAGGACCAATTTCTCAGCCTGATGCAGAGCAACCCCAAGATTGCGCACAGCCTGATCGAAAGCATGGCCAGGCGCATCGATTTGCTGAACAAAGAGGTGACGCAGCTGCGCATGCCCCTCACCGCCAGCGCGTAGATCCCATGTCCTTGGGCGAAAACTTTATTTGAGTTCGGCTGTTGACTAACGAATGAGAATTGTTATTATTAGCACCACTGGTCGCGAGATCAGCCGGTAAGCTGAAAGGACGGGCAGTCGGCCTTTCAGGTTATCTCCTCATCAGGCTAATCACGGTTTTGACCCGGCTCTTGCCGGGTCTTTTTTTGCCCGCGAAACTACTAGCTCCGCTGAAGCTTTATTCCCAGCTACTCGGTTGCCTTACGAAGTTCGACGCAATGATCCTGCTGCGGCTGAGCCGGGGTAAACCAGACGAAATCGGCCTGATCGGCGGGAACCCTGTCTCCCACTTTGGCGAACATCAATACCCGCGTCGCGGGATTGCCATCTCGACTCGAAAGATGCAAAGGCACGCCGAGATCACGCCGGACATGAAAAGCACCGGCCACAAGCATTGCCGGCTTCGGCGCTGCATCCAGTTGCTCAGCCATTCGCAGGTCGCGTTGCTGCTGGACTGCCAGCATGGCTGGCAGCTGCTTCTCCGGAAGCAGGTCGCAGTGGGACGTTCGAATCTGTGCGAGCAAGACCCCCTGAACGTTCTTGTCAGCGGCCGCACCGGTGAGCGTTGGTATACGGCGGTAGACACGCATGATTTCCGCACGATCGAGATTGGCTGACAGCAAAGGATAGGGCTGCGCCAACGCATGCTTGACCAGCGGGGCGTACAACCGCCATTCCCAACCTTTTTGCCAGTCCAGCGCAGCAGGCAGGTCAGCTGGCCACTGCCCACGGTCAACAAGTGCTTGCACCTTAGCGACCTTGTCCTGCTGATCCGGGTTGACCATTTCCAGCAGCAGACTGCCCTGCGCTCGGCGCTGTGCTAATGCCTGGAGAAGCCAAAGCTGGAGCGCATGGTGGTCCGGGTTGTCATGGCGCTCCCCTACCAATACCTGATCGACCTTGGCGAGGTCGTCGAGCAATCGTCTCGGCGAAATCTGTTCGCCGCTTCGCAGATCGACGATCCGCCCCAGGTCGGGATGCTCGAGGCCCTCTGGGCTTTGCCAGGCTGGCAAGGCTGGCAAGGCTGGTACTGACTGACAAGCGGCGGTGAGCAGGATCATGAACAGGGGCAATAGCAATCGCATACATCAATCCTCAGCGAGCAATAACGAGCGGGTGGTCTCTTTCCGGGTGGCGCTGGATCAGCACATCGAGGCCGAACACCGACTTCAGTGGCTCAGACTGCAACACCTGTTCGGGCGTACCGCTCAGATGTACACGTCCGTCAGCCAGCAGCACCAGACGATCGCAGTAGCGTGCTGCAAGGTTGAGATCATGCAGGATGACCAGGACCGCGCCGCCCAGCCTGGCGAACTGGCGGATCGCGTGCAGGATGCTGTGCTGATGCAATGGATCGAGCATGGCCGTAGGCTCGTCGAGCAACAATACTTGCCCGGTACGCCCGGGCCATAGCTGCGCAAGCACCCGGGCTAGGTGCACGCGCTGCTGTTCGCCTCCCGACAGCGACAGGTAACTGCGTTGGGCCAGATGCTGCGCATCTGCAGCACCCAGTGCAGCCGAGACGATAGCCCGGTCGACCTCGAGACCGCTTTCATGTGGCAACCGACCTAAGCCGACCACTTCGTCGACGCGGAAACCGAAACTCAAGCTTGAACTTTGCGGCAGAACCGCCAGACAGCGTGCGCGCTCCGGACCACTCCAGTCGTGCAGCGGCTTCTGATGCAACAGCACCTTGCCAGAACTGACATACAGCTCGCCACTCAGCGTGGCAAGCAGGGTGCTCTTCCCTGCTCCGTTTGGCCCAAGCACCCCTAAGACTTCACCTGCATCCAAAGCCACGTTTACGTCAGCGAGGACGACGGAAGCGCCTCGTCGGACTGAGCCTCCGCGAATACTGAGCATCACTGTGGCTGCCGCAATAACAGGTAAAGAAAGAAAGGCGCGCCCAGCAATGCAGTGACGATACCGATCGGCAACTCGGCAGGTGCCAGCAGAAGCCGGGCAAGGAGATCAGCAAGCAGCAACAGACTCCCCCCAGCCAACGCTGAAGCCGGCAACAGTAACCGGTGGTCGGGACCGATCATCAGCCGCACCAAGTGTGGAACCACCAGTCCAACGAAGCCGATCATGCCTGCCGCCGCTACCGCAGCGCCGACACTGAGCGCTGTGCAGAACACCAGTTCGCGCTTGAGTCGTTCCACATCAAAGCCCAGGTGACGTGCCTCCGATTCGCCCAGCAGCAGCGCATTCAGTGCCCGCGCACGGCGAGGCAACCAGAGCGTCACCGCCACAGTCACCAGCAATAGCGGCCAGAGCCGTGCATAGCTCGCCCCGTTGAGGCTGCCGAGATTCCAGAAGGTCAACGTACGCAACGCTTTGTCATCCGCTACGTAGGTGAAGAGCCCGATCACCGCTCCAGCAAGAGCGGTCAGTGCAATGCCCGCGAGCAGCATCGTCGCGACATGGGTGCGCCCGTCCCGACGACCGAGCCGATAAACCAGCCAGGTGACACCCAGGCCACCGAGGAACGCACTGATTGACAGCAGATAAGGCTCCAGCAGCGGGGAGATTCCGCCAACGAGCTCACCACCAACGATGGTGGCGGCAGCGCCTAGTGCGGCACCACTGGAAACACCGACCAGCCCCGGGTCAGCTAATGGATTGCGAAATAACCCCTGCATGGCAACGCCGGACAATGCCAATACCGTCCCAACACTCAACCCGAGCAAGGCGCGTGGCAAGCGTATCTGTTCGAGGATCAGAGCGGCTTGGTCAGCGCCCTCGCCCGCAATCGATAAGCCAAACAGTAGCAGCAAGGCTTTTAAGGTATCGCCCAGCGGTAGAGTGACCGGCCCAAGCGACAGCGACAACCAGAAGGCGATCAGCCACACGAGTCCCAGCGAAATAAACAGCGGGCGTGCAGATAGCACTGGGCTCATCAAAAGTTTCGCCAGTTGAAATTTGAGCAGAAGAATAAAAGCCAGCCACCGGCTCCGCCAGCGCTATCAGCCGTTAGCCAACCCAGCGACTGCTGATTGAGTGATAATTCTCTCGAAATAAGGAGGTCCGGATGATTCGACTGTGTGATGCCTCTGAGGTGACGGAGGGCCAGAGCAAGGGTTTCGAACGAGAAGGGCAGCGCCTGCTGGCAATACGCAAGGAGGGCACACTCTACGTTTATCAGAATCGTTGCCCACATCGCGGAATCCCTCTGGAATGGCTGCCGGACCAGTTCCTCGATAGCAGCGGCAGCCTGATCCAGTGCGCCACCCACGGCGCCCTGTTTCTCATCGATAGTGGCGAATGCGTGGCCGGTCCCTGTGCAGGACAGGCATTGCGAGCGCTGCCATGCATCGAGCAGGACGGCACCATCTGGTTACAGAACGTGCGCTAGTGCGACGTTGCGTACGAGCGACGATTGGCCGCGTTGGGTATCATGCGGTCACTGCTTCCTGTGAGATGACCATGCGCCGTTTGCTGAGTCTGCTGCTCCTGTTCTTCGCCCTCCCTGCCGCCGCAGGCCTGTTTGACAGCCGTCCTAGCGTGACGCTTGGAGGCCTGAACAACAGCGCGGACTTCTTGCCGGTACGCGAGGCGTTTCGCCTGAACCTGATCGACGCCTCGCCGGAGCTGGTGAAACTGCGTTTCGTTGCGGCGGAAGGCTATTACCTCTACCGGCACCAGTTCAAATTCAGGACCGATACGCCTGGGGTTGTGATCGCCGAGGCGAATCTTCCAGCCGGCGAGCAGAAGACCGATGACTATTTCGGCGAAGTCGAAGTCTATTACGGCGTGCTCGACGTCGATCTACCGATTCGCAACCCGCAGAACCAACCCTTTACCTTGCAGGTGACTTACCAAGGTTGCGCAGACAAAGGCTTGTGCTATCCGCCGGAAACCGAATCTCTCGACATTGGTGGCGCGCCGACAGGGCCGCCCAAAGCATCGACTCCAAACAGTCCGACCGATGCCAGTGCCGGTCTCTCCTGGCGCTCGGTGGCGTTATTCTTTCTCGCGGGTTTGGGGCTGACCTTCACACCATGCGTCTTGCCAATGCTGCCGATTCTGTCCGGGGTCGTTTTGCGCGGACAGATAGGCGGGATGCGCAGCTTTGGCCTATCGCTCGCCTACGTCTTGCCAATGGCGGCCGGCTTCGCCGTGCTCGGTGCGCTCATGGGCATGTTCGGAGCCGAGCTGAATCTGCAGGCACGCCTGCAATCTCCCTGGATCCTAGTGCCGTTCGCGCTATTTTTCGTCGCCTTTGCCCTGGCCATGTTCGGACTGTTCGAGCTGCGCGTCCCGCAGGCCATGGGCTACCGCCTCGAGCGTATTGCGGGTAACGCCAAGGGCGGCTCCTTCGTCGGTGCCGCACTGCTCGGCACTGTCTCCAGCCTGCTGGTTTCGCCATGCGTCTCAGCACCGCTTGCTGGCGCTCTGCTGTATATCAGCGCCAGTGGCGATGCGCTGGGTGGCGGACTCAAACTGTTTGCCCTTGGTCTGGGAATGGGCACACCGCTGATTCTGTTCGCCATTGGCGGCGGCGCCCTGCTCCCCAAGAGCGGACCATGGATGGTCACGGTGCGCAACGTGTTCGGTGTGCTGCTGCTGGCAGTCGCGGTATGGATGCTCGAGCGGGTTTTGCCAGGTCCGCTGGCGCTGGCACTGTGGGGTTTGCTGGCCGCCGGCACGGCATTGTTCCTTGGCACCTTGGAGTTCGGTCTCAAGACCCCCCAACAGAAACTGGCACAATTACTGGGCTTGGTCCTGCTGGTCTATGCCCTGGCGGCTTGGGTCGGTGCGCTGCAAGGTGGCTCCGATCCGCTTCGCCCATTGCCCCGTTCGACGTCAGCCGTCGGCAACAGTTTGGCCAGCGAAACTGAAGCCTGGCGCACGATAACCACCCCAGATGAACTCGACGCCCAGCTCAAAGCGGCACAAGCAGCCGGCCAGCCGTTGATGCTCGACTGGTACGCCGATTGGTGCATCAGCTGTAAGGTGATAGAGCGCGAAGTGTTCGCCGCCCCTCAAATTGCACCCCGCTTGGAAGACTACCGCCTGGTTCGCTTCGACATTACGGACAGTAACCCGGAACAACGGGCCTTGCTGGATCGCTATAAGCTGTTCGGACCGCCTGCGGTTCTGTTCTTTGATCGCGCCGGCAATGAACTGACCGACGTCAGGGTCGTCGGTGAAATCGATGCCAGCCAGTTTGCTGAACGACTGGACCGCGCAGAAGCCTCTCTCTAGACGATTCCCTGCGGCAATCTCCAGTCATAATGTCGGCATTTACGCCGATCAAGACATGACTGGACAGTCAGCCCTTGCTTCGGGCATAGTTTTTCCCCTCACCGACCGACGCGCTCCAAGCGGCTGGTTGGATAGAACAACAAGGAATACTCATGGCGACGTTTCTGGTCCTCCACGGCCCGAATCTGAATATGCTTGGCACTCGCGAACCTGGCGTTTATGGCGCCATAACACTGGCTCAGATCAATCAGGATCTGGAGCAGCGAGCCCGCGACGCCGGCCATCACCTGTTGCACCTACAATCCAATGCCGAGTACGAACTGATCGAGCGCATCCATGCCGCACGCGGTGAAGGCGTGGACTTCATCCTGATCAATCCCGCCGCTTTCACACATACCAGCGTCGCCTTACGTGACGCGCTGCTGGCGGTGAGCATCCCATTCATCGAAGTGCACCTGTCCAACGTGCACAAGCGTGAACCTTTCCGCCATCACTCCTACTTCTCGGATGTCGCGGTAGGGGTGATCTGCGGCCTTGGCGCCAGCGGCTACCGCCTGGCATTGGAGGCCGCCCTGGAACAACTCGCTGCTTCCTGACAGGACCGCGCGCGACACGCGCCCGGCCTCGAAGAAGCGAGCAGCAATGCCCTTTGAACCTACTTGGGAGTTACCGCTTCATGGATATTCGCAAAGTCAAGAAACTGATTGAACTGCTGGAAGAGTCCGGTATCGACGAACTGGAAATTCACGAAGGCGAAGAATCCGTTCGCATCAGCCGTCACAGCAAGCAGGTTGCAATGCAGCAGCCCTACTACGCCCAGGCACCGATGCCAGCACCGGCAGCCGCTCCTGCTGCAGCGCCAGCCGCCGACGCCGCACCGGTGCAGCCGAAGCTAAACGGCACCGTGGTCCGTTCGCCGATGGTAGGCACCTTCTACCGCGCATCGTCGCCGGAATCGGCAAACTTCGTCGAAGTTGGCCAGAGCGTTAAGAAAGGCGACATCCTCTGCATCGTCGAAGCGATGAAGATGATGAACCACATCGAGGCCGAAACCAGCGGCACCATCGAATCCATC
>ERZ1673962.706-NODE-706-length-20466-cov-60.878154_pt1 | contig 20466 bp, 13 predicted proteins | sample MGYA00580188_ERZ1673962 | MGnify/ENA primary metagenome ERZ1673962 (study PRJEB41334, sample SAMN05608104) | rock metagenome | biome: terrestrial subsurface; feature: shale formation; material: shale | place: USA: Pennsylvania ... | reverse complement strand
AAAATCGGCGCGCCCTTGATCCTCCGGAGCTCTGCCCATGCTCAGTCTGTTTGCCGACCAGGAACGTGAAGCCAAGCTGGACAGCCTGGGCGATCCACTGGCCCTGCTGGACAAGCATGTGGACTTTACGGCCCTGGCAGCCGAGATCGACCGCTGGGCGCCCAGGCCCAGTCGGGCCAAGGGCGGTCGGCCTCCCTATCCAACGGAGTTGATGACCCGCCTTCTGGTGCTCCAGCAGCTGTTCAACCTGTCCGATGAGCAGATGGAGTTCCAGCTGATCGACCGCATGAGCTTCCAGCGTTTTGCCGGGCTGAAGCACTCCGGGCGATTTCCGGATCGCAACACGATCTGGGTCTTTCGCGAGCGCCTGGTACAGGCCAACGTCGAGCATCAGATCTTTGCCGAGGTGCAGCGCCAGTTGCAGCAGCATGGATTCCGGGCCCGCGAGAGGCAGATCATCGACGCCAGCATCGTTCGCGCACCCATTCAGCACAACACGGCCGATGAGGAAGCGGTGGTGAAGGAGCAGGCGGTACCGGTCGAATGGTCGCCCGCCAAACGGCGGCAAAAGGATGTCCAAGCGCGCTGGACGAAGAAGCACGGCAAGTCGTATTTCGGCTACAAGCTCTCGGTCAGCTTGGATCGCCGGCACAAGCTCATTCGCTGCGTGAGGGTGAGCGATGCCAGCGAGGCCGATACCCGGCATCTGGTGGATGTGCTCGACCGGAACAACAGCAGCCGGGTCTTCTGGGCGGATCGCGGCTATCACGATAAGCCCCGAGAGCAGTGGCTCCGGATGATCGGCTGGCGACCGCATATCCAGCGCAAGGGCCAGGCTGGCAAGCCTATAGGGGAGCGGGGCAAGGCACAAAACAAGCGCATAGCCAGCCCCCGAGCCCGCGTCGAACATGTCTTTGCCAGCCTCGCGCAGATGGGCGGCAAGATAATCCGGAGCATTGGTCTGGCGCGAGCCCAATTTGGCCTGATAGTCAAATCGGCGGTTTACAACCTCAAGCGGATGTCGAGCCTGCTAGAAATGACCTGAACCGGGCACCGGTTGCGTGATGCAACCGGCCATTCACGATGCTCTGCGAGCGCCCAAGTCGGCGTTCGGATGCCAAGGAGCTGCACTTTCGCATCCTGGCTCAGCCCGGATGTGTTTTTAGAGGTGCCCGATTGGGAGCGGGTGGCAGTGGCAGCTGGACGCGAAGATTTGTCTTTTTAAGCCAGTCGGAACCGAAAATAAACACGAATTGAAGTGCAGCGTCGTTTTGGCTAGATACATTCGTAACATCCTGATTTTAAAAGGAAAGTAACGCCTTTATGAGTATTGACTATTTGCCAATAGCGACCGTTCGTCGGAAGATCAAAGCAGAGGGGGTTGAAAAAAAATTTCCGCGACGGATCTTTATATTTGAGAACAAAAAAAAGCTGGTGATTTGCTGGCAGTGGTTTGCGTCAGGTAAACGAAGATCTATCGGCTTCGGTCATTGCCATCTATAGAAAAGCTAAGCAGAGCTTGTGTCGCCAGCAACGCCGCCTCCTAGGGATCGTCTTTTTTGCAGCCGAACGGCTGCGGCTTAAGATTTGAACTCAAAAGCTGTTAGTGATTTTTAAAAAAAACCTTGAAACTGATAAGGGTTTGTGTGCCACAAACCCTTATCAGTTTCAACTTGGTGCGGTGCGAGCTTCTCGTTAGACGCGGGTTTTGTATCTACGAGAGTGTCCAGAGCTGATGGTTCGAGGCGGAGCTTCAGCCAGGCGACCTTACGTAGGCCTGCGCCCAAATCTGGACTACTGAGCACAGAGCTGGCACTTGCTAGCCTGGCTGAATCACACAGCTTACACAGGCCGCGCGATAGGCGCCTGAGATAGCCGCCGTCCCGGAGGGATTTGAGGCCTTCATCTGTACGATGATTTACCTATTCATGTAAACACCCTAGATATGTAGTTACTGGCTACGTATCGTTCATCACGCCTCGCCGATGGTAGCTACGCTCAAAACCCAAATTGAAATCTGCTAGCTACGCGGCAGCAAGGTAGGGCAGCTGCTGAGTTTCAGCTTGGCTATTGGATGGTGGTACCTGGGGCTAGTTGGTGGCTGGCGCTCAGTCCTGTCGGGGCTCAAAATAGCCGCTTTGATGTGATTGACGAGTCGGAAGCTTTATGAGCAGTGTTTACCTGGCAAATTTCACTAAATGCTCATTGATTGTGCCTGAGGCACGTATCGTCGCCGGCTTGCTTATGAACGGGGCGGACTCGGGGGAATGGGAGCGCCAGGTTCTTGATGTCAACGTGCTGCAAAAGCGCACGGCCAAGACCGCAGTGACCTATGCCAATTTGGCGCGAGCCCGCTTACAAACGATGGATGCAGATCTGTGGTTACTGGTGCGGGACGGCAGCATGCATGTTGCGACCCATGCGGTATTGGCTGCAACGGTAAAGTTCTCGCCCTTGTTCGGTGACTTTCTGCGTACCGTCGTGCGTGACCAGTTCCGCCGCTTCGCTACCCACTTGGAAACACGGCATTGGGATGCCTACATCGAAGACAGCCTGCGTTCGCAGCCGAACATGCCTGCCCTCAGCGACTCCACACGAGTTAAATTAAGGCAAAATGCCATGCGTATGCTGGCGGAGGCCGGTTTCATCGAGAACACCCGCAGCCTGCGCCTGCGCAGTCAGCAGATTGAACCAGCTGTTCTTCATTATTTACGTCAACACAATGAGCAATACGTGCTCGATTGCCTTCAGGTATGCCCGTGAACGACCTCGACGAACGCCTCAATAAAATCCTGGAGAAGATTACCTCTGATGACTTCCTTGGTGGTCAGGGGCTGGGCAACGAGGTGCCGTTTTACGCCTTTGACTACCCGCCTCAAGATGAGCTGAAGGTGCGCGAGCATGTCCTGTTTCTCGACGGGGCTATCAGCAAACGCCGCCCCGGGCTGAAGGTTGCGTTCATCAACCTGTTTGAGCTGCTCCTGGAAATGCTCAACAACCGCAAGCTGCTGGATAAGTCCATCGACCTGCAAGCGCACAAGGGCGACGAGGCTCTGCAAAAAGCCCTCAAAGCACCATTGGATGCAGGCAAGGTGGCCAAAGAGCTGGTTGATCGCTATCCGCCCAATGAGTACGGCTTGCTGGTCATCAATGGTGTCGGCAGTGCCTATCCACTGATCCGCACCCACAACCTCCTGAACAACCTCCAGCCTTTCATGGGGCAGACCCCGCTGGTGGTGTTTTATCCAGGCCTCTATGACGGCCAATCGCTAAAGCTGTTCGGTCAGCTGGGCGAGAAACCTTATTACCGTGCTTTCCGTCTGGTGAGCTGAAAAGGACGTCCACCGTGCAAATCAAGAGTCTGTTTACCCGCTCCATTCACCGCTCCATCAATGGCGTGATCAAGGCTGATCAGGATGATGCTGAGTCCGTCTGGCAAGAGCTGGATGAGTACGTCATCACCCGTGAGCTGGATCAGCACCTGCGTAGCTTTTTTGAAAGCTACCTGGCGGCCCTGGACAACCCCCAGGATGCGTCTGGGCGAGTGGGGGTGTGGATCTCTGGTTTCTTCGGTTCGGGTAAATCGCACTTCCTGAAAATCCTCTCTTACCTGTTGGAGAACAAGCAGGTCAGCAAGGACGGCGAAACGCGGCAGGCCATCGATTTCTTCGAGCGCAAAATTGCCGACCCGATGCTCGCTGCCGACATCAAGCGTGCCATCGCCGCCGAGACCGATGTGCTGCTGTTCAACATCGACAGCAAGGCTGATAGCGGTGATGGCCGCGATGCCATCCTTCGTGTCTTTCTTAAGATCTTCAATGAGCGCTTGGGCTTCTGCGGTGATCACCCGCATATCGCCCACATGGAGCGCCACCTGGATGACCTAGGCAAGTTTGCTGCGTTCAAGCAGGCGTTTGCCGACGCGTCAGGTTCCACCTGGGAAGATGAGCGCGACGCCTATCATTTCCAGGTTGATGCACTGGCTACTGCTCTGTCGCAAACCCTCGGGCAGGAAATCAAAGATGCCGACGCTTGGGTGGAGCGCTTCGAAAACGACTTCAGCCTTAATGTCGAAAGCTTTGCCAAATGGGTGAAGGAATACCTGGATAAGCGCGGCAAGGATCAGCGCATCGTGTTCCTGGTGGACGAAGTCGGCCAGTTCATTGGGCAGGACACCCATCTGATGCTCAGCCTGCAAACCATCACCGAGAACCTCGGTACGGTCTGCGGTGGTCGTGCCTGGGTTCTGGTCACTTCGCAGGAAGATATCGATGCCGTATTGGGTGAAGTCCGCGCTTCCAAGGCCAACGACTTCTCCAAAATTCAGGGTCGCTTCAAAACGCGTCTGTCGCTGTCCAGCGGCAACGTCGATGAGGTCATTCAGCGTCGTTTGCTCGACAAAGAACCTGAGCCCAAGGATGCCCTGCGCAAGATCTACCGCGAGAAGGCCGACATTCTGCGCAACCAGCTCAGCTTCACCAACACCGGGCGCACCTATAAAGCGTTCAGCGACGAAGATAACTTCGCCGCCGTTTACCCCTTTGTGCCTTACCAGTTTCAGCTCGTGCAGCGCATTTTTGAAAGCATTCGCAAGGCCGGTGCCACGGGTACCCACCTGGCACGGGGTGAGCGCTCACTGCTGGATGCCTTCCAGTCAGCCGCCAAGGCCGTCAGTGAAAGCAATGTTGGCGTTCTGGTACCGCTTTACCGCTTCTATCCGTCCATCGAAGGCTTCCTTGAGGGCGTGGTCAAATCGACCATCGACAACGCCGCCAGCAACCCAAGCTTGCAAGAGTTCGACCCCTTGGTGTTGAAGACCCTGTTCCTCATCCGCTACGTCGATGAGATCAAGGGCAACGTCGATAACCTGATCACCCTGTTCATCGACGAGATCGACGCTGACCGTCAGGGGCTGCGCAAGCAGATCGAAGACAGCCTCCAGCGCCTGGAGAAGGAAACCCTGGTCAGCCGGAACGGTGATGACTTCTTCTTCCTGACCAACGAAGAGCGCGACATCAGCCGCGAGATCAAGGATGTCGACCTCACCAGCGCCGATGAAGCCCGCGAGCTGGGTCAGCTGCTGTTTGATGAAGCACTGCGTGGTCAGCGCAAGTTCCGTTTCTCCGACAATGGCAAAGACTTTGGCCTCAACCGCCAGTGTGATCTTCACCCCCTGGGCAACCGTGTTGATGGTGATCTGCTGATCTCGGTTATCAGCCCCCTGGTGGATGATCGAGACACCTGGAGCGAGCAACGCTGCATTCTTGAATCCAGTCAGGGGGAGGGCAGTGTGCTCCTGCGCCTGGAGGACGAACGCGACCTGGCTCGCGAGCTGCGTCTCTACCTGCAAACCGACAAATACATCACCCGCAAAAACGACGGCACGCTGCCGCATAACACCAAGCGCATCCTTCAAGATCGTGCCGAGGAAAACCGCCAGCGCCGCCAGCGCCTGAGTACCACCGTGGATCGTCTGCTGCGCGAAGCTGAGGTATACGTTGCAGGCAACAAGCTGGAAACCAAAGCGTCCAGTGCTCCGATGTTGGCCGAAGAAGCGCTCGACTACCTGGTGCGTAATACCTTCAGCAAACTGGGTTACATCCAGCACCTGAGTAGCGACCCTCAGAAAGAAATCCAGGCCATGCTAGCCGCACCGCAAACGCCAGGTCTTGGTCTGGAAAGTACTGGCGAAGCCAATCCGCGTGCGCTGAAAGAGGTGAGTCAGCACATTGAATTGCTGGCGGGTCAGTCACGCCGCATCGTTCTGCATGACCTTGCAGAGACCCACTACGGTCGTCGCCCCTACGGTTGGCCAGAATGGGAAACCGTATTGCTGATCGTACGGCTGATGCTCAAAGGCGAAGTCAGCCTGATCGGCAACGGTGGCCCGCTGGCTCCGCAGCAAATCTGGAATGAAATCTCCACCCCGGCTCGCTGGCGCACCACTGAAATTCAGAAGCGCCAACAGGTCGGTTCTGGCGAGCTGCAAAAAGCGCGTCAGCAATTTAAAGAGGTGTTTCAGAAGATAGCCCCGGATGGCGAGGACAGCCTCTATAGCCTTCTGCAAAGCAGCCTGGCCAGCTGGGAGAGTGAGTTCAAACAGTGGCGTGCATTGGCACAGACCGGCCAGTACCCAGGGTTGGATGACATTGACCAGGGCATCAGGCTGATTGGCAAACTCAAAGCCGCGCCGGATAGCTTTGATGCCATTCAGTTGTTCCTCAAGGAGCGCAGCGCGCTGCTTGATCTCTCTGACAGTTACGGTGACCTGGATAACTTCTACAGCAGCCAGAAAACCGCCTGGGACAAACTGGGTGCGGCGCAGCGGGACTTCCAGCCCAACCGGCCCAAGCTGGAGAAAGATGAAAAAGCTGCTCGTGCCCTGGCTCGCATTGACGAAATCCTCAATGCCAAAGCCCCGTTCAATCTCATTCGCGAAGGTGACGGGCTGATCCAAACGATTACCCAGGTCAACGATGGCTTCCTCAAGGAAGCCCATGAGCGTGCAGATGCCTGGTTGGACAAGCAATTAGCCAAGGTCAATGCGGAATTGGATGACCTTCAAGCCAGCACAGATCAGCGCAACAAGAGCCTGCTCGCCCTGCAAAACCTCCGGCAGCGCATTAGCAAACAGCGCAGCCTGGCTCATATCAGCCAGATGCAGGATGAAGCTCGCGACCTGGCTGATGCGGCCATCGACCATCTACACCTGTTGGCTGAACAGGCTGCCGCTAAAGCCAAGGCCGCAGCCAGTGAAGCGGCGGCCAAACCGGTGACATCGGGTAGCGGTAACCCTGGCGTGGCAGTGGCAGAACCCACCGCTCAGTTGGTTAATACACCAGCGGCTGTAGTCGCGCCGGTCGTACCGGTCAAAAAACGCCGAGTTATCGATGCTCAGCTGCTCGCTGGCTCTGGCTACATCGAAACACAAGCCGATATCGACAACTTCCTCGCCAAGCTGCGTAAAGAGCTTGAGCAGGCAGTCGCTGATAACCAGCGTGTAGAAATACGTTAATACTGATCTCATCTGCCCATCTAGTTGGGTGGGCAGGTGAAACAACTACCCCTGAAAAGGATTTCCCTATGCGTTCTTTGATTGCTGTTTGTGCAAGCCTTTTGCTCGCTTCCCAAGCGGTTGCTGCCGAGCAGCCCAAACTATTCAAGTCCTGGGCTTACGATGCTCCCATGTCAGCGTTTACCGAGGCCGATGGCTATTACGATTGCTCAGCAGACTTTGGCGCAAAAGCGCTGTGCACAGATGAAGTTGAGTTCTTAGGCCACACCTTTGGTGCAGTACTAATTCCGTCCAGCGAGCGCTTGCAAGCTGTGATGTTGGCGTCGGAGTTTGATCAAGACGTCTATGTCAAAGCCATTGGCGCATTAGTCAAAGGTTTCACCATGGTTGGCATGCGCGGTGCGAGTGATCAGTTCGACTTAGTTGAAGCCATTCGCTCAAGCGGGAATGTTCAAACGTTCCAAGCCAAGGTGAATGACTACGAGACGCTCAATCTCAATCAAGGCCAATTGACCTACGTCTTTCTTGAGCAGCCCGCCGAGAAAGTGAGAGCGCACAAGACAGCTCACGCCGCTACCGTTGCCGCCCCTACGAGCGCTCGCACTGCTGAGTTGTTTGTCGTGCAAGATGCAGAAGAGTCGGCCTTGCTCATCAAGTTCACGCTGCCCGGCCTTTATCAGCAGCAAATGCTGGATAGCGTCAAACAGGCTCCAGCAGAAGACTTCTGAAGCGCTCACCATCCCTGAATACTGCTGAGTTCGTCGGATACGGCGAGCTTTGGCATAGGGCTGACTAGTCCGCCAGAACCACCAGGCCACGGCCCGCAAGGAATACCGAATGAACCGCTCAGCCCTGAAAAAATACGCCCCCCAGGCTCGTCTCGACTTTATCGAGGCCGTCACCCTGCGTGCCCGTCGCCTCGGGCTTGATCCGACATTGCCGGTCAGTGTCGAACAAACGGGCGACGTATTGCTGATTGCTGGCCAGCCGTTCCCGGCCAGTGTTGCCAAGCAGCGCTCCGCGCTGGCTCAGCGTATTCAGCAGCAGGGCTTTAATGCCGTGGTCGAGGCGTTGGCCTACACCTGGTTTAACCGCCTGGTAGCCATTCGCTTTATGGAACTCAAGGGCTACCTCAGCCACGGCTACCGTGTGCTCAGCCACCCACAAGGTCAGCAGCCAGAGATTCTCGATCACGTTCAGCACCTTGATCTGCCTGGTTTGGACAAGTCTGAAGTCATTCGCCTGAAAACCGCAGGTAATCAGGACGAAGCGCTTTACCGCGAGATTCTCCTCGCCCAGTGCCACGAGCTGCACCGCAATATGCCGTTCCTCTTCGAGGCGTTAGACGATGCCACCGAGCTGCTGCTCCCGGACAACCTCCTGCGTACCGACTCGCCCATTGCTCACCTGGTCAGCGATATCGACGAGGCCGACTGGCAAGAGGTCGAGGTCATCGGCTGGCTTTACCAGTTCTATATCAGCGACAAAAAGGGCGAAGTGATCGGCAAGGTGGTCAAGAGCGAGGACATTCCCGCCGCCACCCAGCTGTTCACCCCAAACTGGATCGTTCAGTACCTGGTGCAGAACAGTCTCGGTCGCCTCTGGTTGATGGCCAACCCAGGCTCCAGCCTCAAAGAAAAAATGCCGTACTACATCGAGCCCGCCGAGCAAACGCCGGAGGTGCAAGCTCAGCTCGATGCGCTAATCAAGGTACGCATGGATGAGGATGGCGGCACGCTTAATCCGGAATCGCTGACCGTGCTCGATCCGGCCTGTGGCTCAGGTCATATCCTGGTGGAAGCCTACAACCTGCTGCGCGCCATCTACGAAGAGCGGGGTTACCGCCTGCGCGAGATCCCTCGGCTGATCCTGCAAAAGAACCTCTATGGCCTGGATATCGACGACCGCGCTGCCCAGTTGGCTGGTTTTGCCTTGCTGATGAAGGCTCGCGAGGATGATCGCCGGTTATTCGATGAAGAGGCAAATCCACCACACCTCAACGTGATGGCCATTCAGGAAAGTGCAGGTCTGCCGGATGAGGAGATGGCCCGAGTTATTCTCAATGCCGCTATCCAGATCGAAGGTGGCGATGCATTCCACTCAGGGCAGCTATTCGGTGGTGGCAAGCTGGAAACCCAGCATAGTTCTGGTCTGACTGTGTTTGACCTGCGACAACTAATTAAGTTGTTTGAGTGTGGAAAAACCTTTGGTTCATTGATTAGTGTGCCGGATGTCCTCAAGAGCAAGTTGGGTGAGATAATAGATTTGCTTGTTGCTGTTAAAAGTAAGGGCGATGACTTATCACGTAGCTATGCTGTTCAAGTTCTGGATCAGTATGCTTGGCCTGCAAGTTTGCTAGCTCTGGAATATGATGCGGCTGTTGCAAATCCGCCGTACATGGGCGGTAAAGGTATGAATTTGCAACTAAAGGAGTTTGCAAAAAATAAATTCCCAGACTGCAAATATGACTTATTTGCAATGTTTATTGAGCGTGGGCTTGAGTGGTGTAAGCCTGTAGGTTTCAATGGGCTGGTAACCATGCATACTTGGATGTTTTTGTCCTCTTACGAGTCGATGCGGCAGAAGATTTTAAAAGATCGAACCTTCCATACCATGGCGCACTTAGGGTCAAGAGCATTTGGGGAGATTTCAGGGGAGGTTGTACAGACAACTGCATTTATTCTTCAAAAAGTGCATTTGGCTGGATTTAAGCCGGTTTTTTTCCGACTTGTTGATGGTGTGGAAGAAGAAAAGCGTGAAATGTTAATTTCAGGGGAGGGGCGATATGATGCTATTGTGCAGGATGACTTCAATAAAATTCCAGGTAGTCCTGTTGCATATTGGGCGTCTGAATCAATAGTTAATAGCTTTCAGGGCCGCAAGATTCAGGATTATTCGATTTCCGATGGTCAGAATAAGACTGCGGATAATGATAGGTATCTTCGTTGCTGGTGGGAAGTTGAAGTTGGTAAAATTGGCGTTGGTAAAAAGTGGCTAACTTATTGTAAGGGAGGGGAGTTTAGTAAGTGGTATGGGAATCTTGAGTATGTAGTTGATTGGTCGGAGAGTGCGAGGGCGCATTATCGCAGTAGTGATCGGTGTCGAATAGTTCCAGAGTATCTTTGGTATAAGGAAGGTATTACATGGAGTAGGGTGTCGTCAAAGGAGACGCCATGCTCCTTTAGATTGTTGCCGGCTGATTCTACATTTGACATGACTGGTTCTTCGATATTCATTGAGGATGATTTAAGCAGAAATGCGATATTGTCTCTTCTGAATTCGAAACTTGCAGGTGTTTTTATACCTATTTTGAATCCGTCTATTGATTTGCAAGTCAGAGATGTCAGAAATATTCCGTACGACATAGGCTTGCTTCCTGTATCGGACTTGGCGGCAAATGGCGAAAAATTAATAAAAGTGTCCAAGGCGATCTGGGATGAGGGGGAGTGTTCTCTTGAGTTTTCAAGTCCGCAAAGTTTACTTGGGGGTGGTTTTGCGTGCCTGGAGGAGCAGTGGGAGGCGCGAAAGGAAGAGTTGAAACTTGGATTTAACGTGGTCAAGAGTGTTGAGTACGAAAATAATAGTTTGATAATTAAATCATATGGCATGCAGGGTGAGCTTTCGCCAGAGGTTCCTGATGAGCACATATCCTTCCCAAGTGCAGATCGTAAGGCGGATGCACAACGAATTAGTTCTTATGCTGTCGGATGTATGATGGGGCGATATAGCCTTGATGAACCTGGCCTCATTTATGCGTGTAGTCATGGGGCGGAGTTTGATTCGTTGCGATACCGGAAATTTGCAGCGGACGCGGATGGCATTATTCCTGTCACTGATGAACCTTGGTTTGAGGACGATGCGGCCGAGCGTGTGCGTGAGTTCGTCAAGGTGGTTTGGGGGGCTGAAACGCTTGTGGAAAATATGGAGTGGCTGGCCGACAGCCTAGGCCGTAAGGCTGGTGAGTCCGCCGACGAAGCCATCCGCCGCTACCTGTCCACCAGCTTCTACAAAGATCACCTGCAAACCTATAAGAAGCGCCCGATTTACTGGTTGTTCTCCAGTGGCAAGCAAAAGGCCTTCGAGTGCCTGGTGTACCTGCACCGCTACAACGAGGGCACGCTCTCCCGTATGCGCATGGAATACGTGGTGCCGCTGCAAAGCCGTATGCAGGCCCGTATCGACAAGCTCACCGACGACATCGACAGCGCCACCAGCAGCGCCCAACAAAAAGCCCTGCAAAAGCGCAAAGATAAACTCACCAAGCAGCTCGAAGAACTCCGCCGCTTCGACGAAAACCTACGCCCCTACGCCGACCAGCGCATCACTCTCGACCTGGATGATGGCGTTAAGGTCAACTATGGAAAATTCGGTAATCTGCTGGCTGAGGTCAAGGCGGTTACTGGCGGTAAAGAAGACTAATCGTTTGTTAAAACTGAGGTGTTACGGTGTTTCCAAACAAACAAATAATCGTAGTTTATCCTGATGACTACGAAGATCTGGCGGTTGCCATGCAGCATGAAATTTCAAAGGTGGATAGTTTTGATTGTTCGGCATGGTCTATCGAGCACTATAAACAAAACGCCCCTACGCTCTCGGGGCGTAGCTATGCGGTCTTTCTGGGAACGCCAGACGAAAATCGATTCACCAAGATGTATCAGCCGCAAATCTCAAAAATAGTTAACGTAAATGGGGCGTGCTTGGGCTGGGATGGCAGTAAGGCTATTATTTTCGGCGAAGGTAACCTAGAAAAGAAACCAGCATTTGACGCATTCAAAAGTAAGTTAGGATATGGCTCTGCGGCTGCCGGTATCGCTTCTTCGGCCACGTTAGGTACAGTGATGAGCGCCGGGTTTTTAGTTGCGGTACCTGCTCTTCCGGCCGCGATAATCGGTGGTGGCGTTTATAGTGTTGCTAAATTCTTTATGAATAAAAAGGCGCGCCGAGTACTTCGTTATGAACAAACTAAAATGGCGATCTATAATTTTTTACTGACAGAGCTCGAAATTTGGACTAAAGGACGTGAATAATGGGCGATTTTGCTGACGCCTATTTTAGGGCCAGTAGAGACTTCTCTGGGGTAAGCGGTGCTCTTGAGTCGGCAGCCTTTGTTTCAGATGTGCAGTCAGCAATCGATACGGCTCTTGCCGCAATGGCCAAGGAGGCTGAGCGTCGTGCAAATGTGGGCGTCGACTACGTAAAAGGCAATATTGCAGAAGTCTGGCATGCAGAAACACTTAAGGTTTCTGCGGTCGCAAAAGGCAATGATGATGTATGGGCGACAGCTCTCAGTAATAACAAGACCGGCGAGGATGTGGCTTACGGGAATGCCTCGGCGGCCTCGCATGCTGAGTTGAAGTATTACAAGACGGCTGAAGATACAGCAAGGCAGTTAGGTAATCCTGCGTATTCTGACAGCCAGAAAATTGTGCCTTCGGATCAGCTAGAAGGCGTTGTTGCGGAATCGCAGAAACAAGCTGCACGTAACCAGGATAGCCGTCCCGAGGTATCTGCGGCATACCAAGACACAGCTGATACTGTCAGTGATCGAATTGAGGTCGACGGCGTAACCTCAAAGCCTTTAACCGAAGGCGATGCAAAAAGCATTGCGTCAGAGTTAAAGCAAGATGGTGAGATTGATGCTGATAAGTATGGTCTTAATACTGAAGGTTTTATCGAATGGTCGGATATTTTTAGAGAGTCCGGTAGCGCAGCACTTAACGCGGCCGCCTTTTCCGCTGCCCTGACTGCTGCGCCCCATGTCTACCGCATCATTGACAAGTGCCTCAAAACGGGTGAGTTAGATGCAAAGCTTATCCGTGAGGGCGCAGGCCACGTCCTGTCGAGTTCATCTGCCGCAGGATTACGTGGCGGGCTTGCAGCTGTTATCACTGGATCCTGTAAATCTGGTCTGATGGGACAGTCTCTCAAGGGGGTGTCGCCTAATGCTATTGGTATGGCCACTGCAATGGCACTGAATTCCATCGAAAACTCCTGGCGTTATGCCCAGGGGCAGATCTCTGGAAAAGAGCTTGCTTTCAATTCCTCAAGAGATGCGGTGGCACTGATGATGGGCGGAGGCGGTGCTGCTCTCGGTCAGATGCTTATCCCCGTGCCGATACTGGGCGCTTTGCTTGGCAATCTGGTTGGCTCGACAATTGGTGCAGTAGGCGTCAGCTACGCGAACAACAAGGTACTGGGTATCTGTGTTGAGTCTGGCTGGACGTTCTGGGGGGTTGTGGATCAATCCTATGTGGTACCAGAGCATGTGCTAAGGGAGGCAGGTTTTGATCTTTTTGCACCTCAGTACTTCAAACCTGAGCTGTTTGCTGTGAATAAATTTAACGTGCAGCGCTTTCAAACTGACCGGAGCAGCTTCACCTTCCTGAGAAGAGGCGTGATTGCCTTCAATACAGTTGGCTTCCAGTAGGAAGCAGCCACACGACAAATCATGAATTCCTTGTTCTCGACGGCTTTCCACGTTGACCAGCGTGGGCAGTTGGCTGTCAGGGCCTGTCATCCGGTCGTTCATTTCAATAGTGAGGAGCTAGCCTTTATAGCGGCCTCGGTAGCTGCCGAAGCGGATCGCTTGGAGCAGATTCTGTTGGGTTTGATTCGTAGTGATTGAGGCACTCAGATCTTGATAACTCCATATTGCATGGACGCTCCCCGGGGTATTTCTAGCTTGCGGTAATGATGGGTTGGTTTATAATTTTTCAATTAGATGATCATTTTGCTAGGTTTTTTGCGTGAAAATAAACCATCTGATTGCAGACTGGCCCTCTGGAGTTATTGCCACTCAGAGCTGGTTACACCAGCACGGTGTTGGCAGCAGCCTGGCGCGTAAGTACCAGCAATCCGGTTGGATTGAGCGGATTGGCCATGGTGCCTGGCAGCGACGTGGCGATAGCGTCGACTGGCTGGGAGGCGTATTTGGCTTGCAGCAGGACGGCCTCTTGAAAGTCTGGCCGGGCGGCCAAACTGCCCTTGCTTTGCAAGGCTATAGCCACTACCTGCCGCTAGGCGAGGATGTGGTGACCTTGTTTGCCCCCCCTGGTTTAAGACTGCCTGGCTGGTTCGCTGAACATAAGTGGGGGGTGTCGATTCGCTGCATTGCGGCCAATCTTTTCAGCGAGCTGGATTCCGCTGCCTGGCAAACCTTTAAGCCTGCTCATCGCGAGTTCGAGTTGCAGATTTCCTGTCCTGAGCGGGCGGTACTAGAGCTGATCCACGCCAGTGAAGATGAGGCATTGTTCAGTTCGGTAGCGGAGCTGCTAAACGGGCTGGCTACCCTCAGCCCCAGGCGTTTACAACGCTTGCTGGAGGCCTGTCGCTCAGTACGTGTGAAACGGGTGTTTCTGTTGCTGGCACGCCATTCTGGGCATGCGTGGTATTCCCGTCTCGACCTGACGCGAGTCGACCTGGGTACTGGCAAACGGCAGCTAATTGCGGGTGGGTGTCTGGACAAGCAATTTCTGATTACGGTGCCGGAGCAATTTGCTGATGCCTCTTGATGATCGTTATGCAGCCCAGGTTCGTCTTTTAGTGCAGACGCTACCCTCGGTTGCGGTGGAAAACTGTTTTGCATTGAAAGGCGGAACCGCCATCAATCTATTCGTGCGCAATTTGCCCCGTCTTTCGGTTGATATCGACTTGGCTTACTTGCCGAATGCTTCACGGCAAGAAGCCTTAGACGATACGCGTGCAGCACTGGGGCGTATTGCAGCATCCGTCGAGCGGGGTATGCCAGGCGTCAAAGCCACTCTGCAAACCAATCGACCGGATGAGCTGCGCATTCTTGTGCGCTCAGCAACGGCGCAGATCAAAGTCGAGGTTTCTCCGGTGCTGCGCGGTACTGTGCATGTGCCTGTGCAGCGGGATGTGGTCGCAGAAGTCGAGGATGAGTTTGGTTTTGCCAGTATGCCGGTCGTGTCTTTGCCGGATCTCTATGGAGGTAAAATCTGCGCTGCACTCGACCGTCAGCATCCTCGTGATCTGTTTGATGTGATGCTGATGCTCAGGGAGGAGGGACTGACGCGGGAAATCTTTGAAGGTTTTCTTGTGTATCTAATCAGCCATGGCCGACCGATGGCCGACTTGCTGGAGCCACGCTGGAAACCTCTGAAGCAGATCTATCAGGCTGAGTTTTCTGGCATGACGCGCGAGACTGTCGGTCTTGAGCATCTCGAAGCCACCCAGGCCGCGTTAATGGATGCCATCCGAGCGCAGATAGAGCAACGGGATGTCGCGTTTTTGATATCACTTAAACGTGGCCAGCCAGACTGGTCACTGCTCGATCTGGCTGGTATTTCAGAGCTGCCAGCCGTTAACTGGAAACTAACAAATATTCGTGCAATGGCTGAGGGTAAGCGCGCAGAGTCCTTGGCTCGACTGGAGCAGGTTTTACTGCGTTTGATGGTGAAGTCTGGCCAGTAAATCTCCGTGGTTCAAAGCTCCTCATAAAGCATTGGTTGGAAACCCATCCCTGTACGGATGGTTTATTTTTTTGCTCTAAAAAGCACTGAAAGTTTATTTTAGGTGGGTTTTATAAACCCGCTGGAGGCGGTAATTGATGTCTGAGCAGTCTGCACAAATCGTACGGATCATCGACGGCCTACAGCAGCAGTTTGCCGTCAGCCGAGTGGTTTGGTGGGAAGATCCGCTGGGCGAGTTCAGCGAGACGTTGGAAGCGCTGACATTGCAGAATGTTCAGATTCTGCGCCGCTCGCAGACGCCAGCGTTGGCGATCAAGCAACAAGTCGAGTTGCTGAATCCGAGTGGCCTTTTCCTTATTTACGAAGACAGTCATCGCCCCGAGCCAGAGCAGGATTGGTTGCTGGATATTCGACTGTATGCCGCGCCATTTGCGGCGGATCGTACGTCCATGCTCTTGCAGGAACTGGGACTGCGTCAGCACAGTTTGCGTGAGCACCTGAAGTTGCGTGGTGCTTTCTTCGCCAGCAAAGATCGAGTTACCAAGATCCAGCGGCTGCTCAATTCCGATGACGATGAGGCTGCGTTAGATCTGAAGATCCTCGCGGTGCTGGCGAAGGTTGAGCAGGCTGAATTGTTTGCAGTGCTCACGGCTATCTTTGCGACGTTGGCTGAAGCTGAGGAGCTGGAGAATAACCCCCTGTGGGAGTCGATCTGCAAGTTCGACATGCAACCGGTGTTCTGGCAGCTGATGTTGCAGGCCTTCGGTTATCAGCATGGCGAACCATCCCTGCGGCATTTCCTGGTGCGGTTGTTTGCAACTGATATCGGGCATGCCTTGCATACCCATGCCCCGACCAACCTCAAGACCCTTCAGCTCAACCCCGCACGCGCTGCAAATGTCGCGGTCTTCTTGTCGCAGTGGCGCGACAGCACCTTGCGGCAGCGTGCATATGATCGTTTATCGAAGCGGGTGGCGGTAGATTTGCGCCCGACAGAATTGTTGGCTCAGGTGCCCTTGGAGGCACTGATGGCCGTCAGTACGTTTGTTGATGTTGAGCGTCAGATTGCCGAGCGTTTGCGAGATGCCGTGCTCTCTAATACCAGCGAAGCGGTTGGCCTGAAATTGCGGGATATGGCTAGCCGGCGCATGGATGGTTACTGGGCCAATCCTCGCTGGCCAGATAACGAGGACGCCAACCGTTCGGTGTGGTACGCCTACTACCGCTCGCTGATTGCAGCATCTGAACTGTTCGAGCTGAAGCTACGTTACGCCGGTGGTTTTTCTTTTGCTTCCGCTGAGGCCTGCTACAGCGCTTACACCGGTGAGCTTTATCGTTTCGATCAGCTCTACCGGATGTATCACGAAGCCGCTGATGCTGTGTACGCACGTAGTCCGGACGCCTTGTCCCCGTTGACCTCCCGAGTTGAGCAGGACTACTTGAATGGCTTCCTGCAACCGCTGGCACAGAAGTGGGGCAGCTTCGTCGATGGCGGCCTGCTGCAACAGTGGCAATTGCCTGACCTACCCAATCAACAAAACTTCTATGCCGAGCAGGTGGATCGCTATCTGAAAGGTGGCGAGGATCGTCGGGTGTTCGTGGTGATCAGCGATGCGCTGCGCTACGAGGTGGCTCAGGAGCTGAGTGAGTCGCTAAATGGTAAGTATCGGTTTGCCGCAGAGCTGAGCAGCCAACTGGGCGTGCTGCCGTCATACACCAAGCTCGGTATGGCCAGCCTGCTGCCGCACAAGTCACTGAGCTACACCGATACGGGCCTGGTGCAAGTGGATGGGCTGAGCAGTGATGGCCTGGAGGCGCGCAACAAGATTCTGTCCAGCGTGAATGGCTTGGCCCTGCGTGCCGAAGACTTCCTGACGATGAACAAGACCGATGGGCGAGAGCTGATTAAACCGTACCGGGTGATTTACATCTATCACAACAAGATTGATGCCGTCGGTGACACAGCAAGTACCGAAAGCAGCACCTTCAGTGCTTGCCGCGATGCCATTGAGGAGCTTGAGTCCATCGTTAGTCGCATCATCAATAATCTGAACGGTCATCGGGTGGTGGTTACAGCGGATCACGGCTTCCTGTTCCAGGATTCAGCGCTTGAGGCTTTAGACAAGAGCAAGCTGGTCACCAAGCCCTCTGGAGCTGTGGTCTCGAAAAAACGCTATCTGATTGGTCGAAACCTGGGCATTAGCGACCAGGTGCATGCTGGGTACATTAGGCACACCGCAGGCATCAGCGACGACATGATGTTCTGGTCACCACGCGGGGTAAACCGTTTCCACTTTGTCGGTGGCGCACGGTTTATTCATGGCGGAGCTGCGTTGCAGGAAGTGGCTGTGCCAGTGCTCAAGGTGCAACAGGTGCGCGGCCAGAAGGCCAAAGACACGGCAGTGCGCAAGGCTCAGGTCACGGTGCTGGGTAACAACTTCACTATCACCACCAACCGCTATGTGTTCAACCTGTTGCAGACGGAAGCGGTCTCCGAGCGGGTGCTGCCGGCAGTGCTGCGCGTAGGGTTATATGATGATGCCGGAGAGGCGGTATCAGCGGTGGAGCTGGTTTCCCTGGACAGCGACTCGCAGAATCTTGACCAGCGCCAACGCAAAGTGATTCTGACGCTATTGAACCGTCCGTTCTCTTCCAGTGAGCGCTATTTCTTTAAGCTGCTAGACGCCGAAACTGACGTTGAGCAGTTCCGAATTGATGTCCGTATCAACCTGGCGATTAGCAATGACTTTGACTTCTGATAGCGGCAATCCTGATCTGGATCTCGACGCTCTGCTGAACCGCTTTTTTACCGGCAAGGTGGTGCGCAAGGATCTGACCAAGCGTTTGAAAGAAGGCATCAACGTACCTGTGTACGTGCTTGAGTATCTGCTCGGCATGTACTGCGCCTCGGATAACGAGGAGGTCATTGCCGATGGCTTGGAAACCGTAAAGCGCATCCTTGCTGAAAACTACGTTCGTCCCGACGAGGCGGAAAAGGTTAAGTCGAAGATCCGCGAGCGCGGCAGTTTCAAAATTATCGACAAGGTTTCAGTCAGCCTGAACGAGCGTCGCGACATCTACCAGGCGCTATTCATGAACCTGGGTGTCAAAGATGCCGAGATCCCCAGTCGCTTCATCAAGGACTTCGAGAAGCTCCTGGCTGGCGGTATCTGGTGCATCGTGACCATGAATTATCACTTCGAGGAGGGTGGTAAAGGCTCGCCCTTCACTGTGCATGACCTCAAGCCCATCCAGATGCCAAACATGGACATGGACGCGTTGCTGGAAGCGCGCAAGGCGTTCAGTGAAAGCGAATGGATTGATGTGTTGCTGCGCTCAGCCGGCATGGAACCAGCTCATTTCAATGAGCGCACGAAGTGGCATCTGCTCACTCGGATGATTGCCTTCGTCGAGAACAACTATAACTGCTGCGAGCTTGGCCCCAGGGGCACAGGTAAGAGCCATATTTATAAGGAAGTTAGCCCGAACAGCATCCTGGTTTCTGGTGGCCAGACCACCGTAGCAAACCTGTTCTACAACATGTCGCGCAGGCAAGTAGGGTTGGTCGGGATGTGGGATGTGGTTGCCTTCGATGAGGTGGCAGGTATCTCGTTCAAGGACAAGGACGGCGTCCAGATCATGAAGGATTACATGGCCTCGGGCTCCTTCGCCCGTGGGCGTGATTCCATCTCAGCATCTGCGAGCATGATGTTTGTCGGCAACATCAACCAACCGGTGGACACCTTGGTTAAGACCAGCCACCTACTGGCACCGTTTCCAAGCGCGATGATCGACTCTGCGTTTTTCGACCGTTTCCATGCCTACATTCCAGGTTGGGAAGTGCCGAAGATGCGCCCTGAATTTTTCACCAATCGCTACGGGCTGATTACCGATTACTTGGCCGAGTTCATGCGCGAGATGCGCAAACGAAACTTTGCCGATGCCATCGACCGCTTCTTCAAGCTGGGCAACAACCTAAATCAGCGTGACACCATCGCTGTGCGCCGGACGGTATCTGGCTTGCTCAAGCTGCTACATCCGAGCGCTGACTACGACCGCGAAGCTGTACGCCGCTGCCTTGAGTACGCTTTGGAGACCCGGCGGCGGGTGAAGGAGCAGCTGAAGAAAATTGGCGGAATGGAGTTCTTCGATGTGCATTTCTCGTACATCGACGCCGATACTCTGGAAGAGACGTTCATCAGTGTGCCGGAGCAGGGTGGCGGTGGACTGATCCCTGAAGGGCAGGGCAAGCCAGGGGCAATGCACCTGGTGTCAACTGGTGCCAGTGGGCACCTAGGACTTTACCGGCTGGAAACCCAGATCACGGCTGGTAGCGGCAAACTGAATATGTCCGGCCTCGGAACCAGCTCTTCAGCTAAAGAGGCTCTGAAGGTTGCTTTCGACTACTTCAAAGCCAACATCAATCGCGTGAGCGCAGCATCAAAAGTGGGCGATCACGACTATCACCTGCATGCCGTTGAGCTTCACAACACGGGTGCCCCCAAGGCATTGACCCTCGCCGGCTTTGTTGCCTACTGCTCAGCGCTGATGCAGCGACCACTGCAAGCGCAGATGGTGGTGCTGGGGGATATGAGCCTGGGTGGAAACGTGGTGCCAGTGGAGAACCTGGCTGAATGCATGCAGGTGGCTTTCGATGCGGGAGCGAAACGCATCCTCCTGCCCATGGCCAGTGTGACGGACATCCCAACCGTACCTGGTGAGCTGTTTGCCAAGTTCCAAACCAGCTTCTACAGCGATCCGGTGGATGCGGTGTTCAAAGCGCTTGGGGTGACCTAAGGCATTGATGAACAGGGTTGTTCAGCAAATGATTAGGGATTGGAGGAGCAATGGGCAAGGGGCAGTTCAACAGGCCAGCAATCATCCCAGTTACTGAAATGCGCCTCAGCTATGGCTTTTCAGGGGACTGCTTTCCCCTTACTTTTGAGCTTTCCGAGCAGCTTAAGCGTAACCGTCCGCCGAACCCATCTCCCCGCTTCTTCCAGATAGCGGCATGGTGTG
>ERZ1673962.703-NODE-703-length-20622-cov-99.383916_pt1 | contig 20622 bp, 13 predicted proteins | sample MGYA00580188_ERZ1673962 | MGnify/ENA primary metagenome ERZ1673962 (study PRJEB41334, sample SAMN05608104) | rock metagenome | biome: terrestrial subsurface; feature: shale formation; material: shale | place: USA: Pennsylvania ... | reverse complement strand
GCACCTGGACTTTCGTTCCCGCCGCCAACTTCAATGGCAACGTGACCTTCAACTACACCGTCAGCGACGATGAAGCTGAGCCGGTACAAACCAGCGCCACGCTGGTGGTTGCCAATGATTATGCCGACGTCACCATCGATGAAACTCAGCCTGCTCAAGAGGGCGTTCCTGCTCAAACTCAAATCAGCAGCATTACCCTGAGCGGCGCGGTGGGTGACATCGCCGATACCTACACCGTGGTGATCAACGGTGAAACGATTTTTTATGAAACCACTGGTGCGGAAGAAAGCCTGAGTGAAATCGCTGAAGCTTTGTCCTTGCGGATTGTTGCCGATTTTGACGAGCTTTTGACCGCGACCGTACAAGGCAACGTCATCACCCTCACCGCCAAAGAGCCTGGCACTGGCTTCACCCTGTCGGCTGAAGGCGCCAACGCAACGGTGGGTAGCGATAGCACCATCGTCCCAGCGACTCCTCAAGAAAATGTCGAGTTCGTTGCCGGCCAGGCGCAGGTTTCCAGCGTTACCATCGCCGCTGAAGCCATTGAAATTGGTGATCGCTACAGTGTCACCATCAATGGCACCACACTGACGTACGAAGCCAACGGCACTGAAGAGTCGGTGGCAGATATCGCCCGCGCCCTGCGCGACCTTATCGAAGCACATCCGGATCTAATAGGTAAGGTCAGCTCCAAAGCCAACGGCGCAGTCATTACCGTTGAGGCAGTGAATGCCGGTGTGTCTTTTGAGATCGATGCAGCAGCGGTTAATGCCACTGAGGGTGAGTTCGTAAGCACTGCAATCGCCGCGACAACCATTCCAAACGTGGTTCCTGTCGGGGCAAAGGCGCAGAGCAGCACCGTCGCATTCGGCGAGACCCAATACGACCAGGGTGATGTGGTTACCGTCACCATCGACGGTGTTGACTTCAGCTACGCCGTGCAGTACGGCGACACTGCAAACAGCATCCGTGATGCCCTGGTGGCCAAAATCAACCTCGACAACACCCTGGCGGTTACCGCCAATGGCGATGTCGAGGGTGTGCTGACCATCGTTGCTGATGCGGCCGGTGAAGGCTTCACAGTTGCCTCCACGGTTGTCGATGTGGCCTATGTCGACAACGCTGCCCCGGCGGTAGTCGAGACGCAGGAGGCGCGTGCAGCGGGTGCACAACAAGCCACCATCACCCTCGATCAAACTGCTTACGACCGCGGCGATGTCATCAGCGGCTCGATCAATGGTGTGGACTTCAGCTACACCGTGACCGGCAGCGAGATGGCTGGCTCGGTCAACTATGCGATCGCCCTTGCAGTGGCCGCTGCTATCAACGACGCAGATGACAGCGTCTCGGCTGTTACGGACGCAGGCGGCACTATCACCATCACGGCAAACGTTGAAGGCGAAGGATTCACCCTGGCCGACGTTGCACTCACTGAATTTAACGGCACTGAAAACGCCCTAAACGTGACTGTAACCCAGGCCAATGATGTGGCCGATAAGCAGGTCACCGAGTTCAGCCTGAACGGCACGCCGGATGCGGGCGATGTGTTCCGGGTCACTATCGATGGCAAGGATTACACCACCATCGCTGTGCTGAATAGCACGGCTGAAAACGTGCTTAATGCATTGGCGAACGCGATTAATATCGACGATTCGGCAGTGGTTTTGGCACAAGTAGTAGACGGCAAGCTGGTCGTTACCGCCGAAACAGCTGGTACGGCATTCAGCTTCGCTCAAGGCGTTACCAACGCCACGGCGGCTGCCAACAGCACCACTGACGTCACCGACACAGTCGCAGTTGCCGCCACCGCTTCCACGGCGCAAGTCAGCACCGTGAAGTTCGATAGCTCGGTTGCCGTGGGTGACACGTTTACCGTCACAATCAACGGCACCGACCATGCCTTCACTGCCGCAGCGGGCGCTACCCTGATCTCGGTGCTCAATGCCTTGGTCAACCGCATCAATGCCGGTGCTGAAAAGGGCGAGGTGACTGCGGTTCGTTCGGGCAGCACCTTGATCGTCTCGTCCGACGAAGCAGGTAATGAGTTCACCATCGCCGCAACCGACAACGGTATTGCTGCGCCGGTTGCCACCCCGACACCCAACACCCTCGGCGAGCCGGGTGTACCGCAGGTTAGCCGGGTAGACCTGGGCCAAGTAGCGTACGACAAGGGCGATATCGTCAGTGTCACCGTTGCCGGCACAACCTACGACTACACCGTGCAGGGCGATGAGAGCCGCGATGAAATCGTTGAGGCGCTGGTTGCGCGTATGGTTGCTGACGCCACCGTGACCGCCACCAATGTCGAGGGCCAACTGCAACTGACCGCCAAGGCTCCGGGTGCTGCCTTCGTGTTTGGCTCCGAGGTGACTAACGTCACGTTCACTGCCAACACCCTAACTCCCGAAACGACCACCGCCAACGATGCAGCCGACAAGCAGGAAGTGACCATCGATCTCGGTGCAACGGGTTGGGATGCGGGCGACGTGATCAGCGGCACGCTGAATGGCTTTGCATTCTTCAGCTACACCGTGACCGGTAAAGAAGCGGGCATTCAAGCCATTGCAGAACGACTGGCTGAAGAAATTGATGATTGCGAACAGCCTGTGACTGTAACCGTCGTGGGTAATACCGTCGTCATCACCGCCAACGTGCCAGGCACCTCGTTCGAGCTGACAACCGACGTCAGCAACACCTCGGAAACCGACAACAGCATTGCCTTTGATGGCGAAACAGTCGGCAACGTTACCGCGCAGGCGCAAGTCCGCGAGGTTGATCTGGGTGAGGCTGGCTACGATGCGGGCGATGTGATTACCCTCACCGTAGGCGGCATCGAGTTCAGCTACACCGTCACCGGTGAAGAAGCCAACAACGGCGTGATCGTCGCGGCGCTGCTGCAGGCCATCAATGCAAATGACCAACTGGCTGTCACTGCAACCCCGGACGCTGAAAACGTCAATGGCCTGGTACTAAAGGCCGATGCCGTCGATGGCGAATTCACTCTTGAAACAGCCGTGAGCAATGCCGGTATTGCCGATCAGGTCGCTGGCCTGGTTACAGTAGACCCGACTGCTGAAGTGACTGCCGTCAAGCAAGTCAGCACCGCCACCCTGGCGGCGCTGGGCGATATTGGTGACGAGCACAGCTTCACCTTCACCGATGCTGACGACAACGTTTACACCGTTACCTACACCGTAGACGGAACAGAAGGCAGCCTGGCGGGCCTGCTAGATCGCATCATCAACGCGGTTAACAGCGATCCAGAGGTTGCAGCCTTTGTGACCGCGCTGCCGGGTGATGCTGGGCAGATTCTGTTCGAGGCCGACGTAGCGGGCACCCCGTTCACCGTGACCTCCGCCATCGTCAACCAGGCAGCAGGCGCCGACGATAATGGCTTGGCCGTTGGTGCAGAGGGCGATGTAGCAAACGCAACCGCCACGCCACAAGTCAGCACCGTCACCCTGAACACGGGTGCGCTGGATGCCGGTGATGTGGTTAGCGTTCGGGTTTTTAATGGTGTGAGTGATCAGACCGTTAGCTATACCGTGCAAGTCGGCGGCAGCTTGGAGGCTGTACTGAACGGGCTGGTGTCCGCTATTAATGATATTGATTTCTTGCCAGGCGTTACCGCCAGCACTGACGGCTTGGTGCTGACCCTGACTGAAGACAGTGCAGCTACTGGCGGCTTCACCGTCGAAGGCAGCGTGGATGATGTTGTGGTTGGTGACACTGCCGCTGCTTTGCGTGCAGAAAGCGCGGTAAACGTCGAAGCCAAAGACGCCGTTGCCCAGAGCGTAACCCTGACACCGGACGCCGGCGCACTGAACCCGGGCGATGTGCTGAGCGTGACGCTCACAGACGGTGAGCTTGGGTATCCCGCAACCTACACCGTGAAAGTGGGTGACACCCCACAATCGGCGATGCAGGGGCTGGCGCTAGCCGCTAATGCCTTAAATGCTTTCGTAACGGCTACTGCTGTTAACGGTGTATTGACCCTGACTGCACACACGTTAGGCACCAGCTACACCTTCGCAAGCGATGTACTCGACGTTGGGACCCAGGCAGACGCCACGGCGATTCTTACCCCGGATACCGTAAACCAAGCCGCTACAGAAGCCGTTGCCCAAGTCAGCACCGTCACCTTGAGTGAAACCGGCGCGCTGGATGCGGGCGACTACATCCTCGTAACGGTCGGCGGCAGCACGGTCGGTTATACCGTAGGCGTTGACGAGACCCTTGCGGATGTCATGGCTCAACTGGTGCTCGCTATCAACGGGTCTGTCTTGGACGTTACGGCCAGCACCGACGGCGCGATACTGACCCTCACTGCCAACACTGCGGGTACGGGCTTCAGCGTCATCAGCAATGTGATAGATGCTACGGTTGATGCCTCGGCCACCACCTCTGTTCCAGTCACCACCGCAGCGGCCACGGCCACCCCGCAGGAAAGCAGCGTGACCTTCAGCGGCTCGTTCGATCAGGGCGATGTCGCGAACGTCGCCATCAATGGCCACACCTACAGCTACAGCGTGCAAGCCGGCGACGACGCAAACGCAGTGGTGAATGGTTTGATCGCGGCTGTTGCTGCGAATGAGCCGGTCACCCTGGTCAACAGCGGTAACGGCGTACTGACCCTGACGGCCAACAATGCGGCTAACGGCGGCTTCACGGTTAACGCAGCGGTGGGCGACATCACTAAAGCACTGAACGAGGCAGAAGCTACTGTTCAGCAGGCCGCCAGCGGCACTGTGACTCCCGTGTCCCAGGTCAGCACCGTCACCTTTGGTGATGGCACGACAGGCAACAGCACCGTTAATGTGGGTGATACTTACACCGTCACCATCAACGGTACTGTGCACAGCTACACGGCAGTCGCCGGCGCAACCATGATCACCGTGCTCAACGCCCTGAGAAGCCGTATTAATGCCGGTGAAGAAGGCGACGCTGTGACTGCGGTACGTTCCGGCACCAAGCTGATTATCAGCGCGGACCAAGCTGGTGAAGGTTTCAGCCTCGGCGCCAGCAACACCCACGGCACCGCTGCAGTGGCAACACCGACCGCCAACGTGGTGGGCAGCGAGGAAAGCGTTGAGAAAACGCAGATCAGCTTTGGTTCTGCGGGTTACGACGTGGGTGATGTCATCACCCTCAATATCAACGGCAACACCTACACCGTTACGTTGACTGAAGCGCTTAGCTCGGCAGCATTGGTGAGCAAGCTGGTGGCTGATATCAGCTCCGGCGAGTTCAGCTTGGCTGCAGACGGTAATGGCGTGCTGCTGATTACCGGCACCGCGAACAACGACCCGCTAAATGTCAGCGTGGCTGTCAACAATGCACTGACGACTGCCGCCATACAGCCCACAGTTGAGCTGGAGCAGGCCAACGTCGCAGCAGACGTGGCGCAGGTCAGCAACATCACGCTGAGCGGCACCTACAACCCGGGCGATATCGTAACGGTCACCATTAACGAGGTGGACTACAGCTACACCGCCAAGGGCGGTGATACGCTCGCAAGCGTGGCGACCAAACTGGCTGCCGCCATCACTGCCGCTGGTGTGACGGCCTCGGCTACTGGCGACGTGCTGACCCTGACGGCAACCGAGACAGGTGTTTCGTTCAACGTAAGCAGCTCGGTGACCCAGGTCCAGGTAACGGCTGGTACCGCTACAGAGGCGACCACTACCGCAAACGCCGCAGCCACTGACGCACAAGCGCAGGTCGATACCGTAACCCTGACTGGTCCGTTCGATGCAGGCGATATCGTCACCGTGACCATTGGCGGCACCCCGTTCAGCTACACCACCAGCCTGAACCAGTCGGTCACTGATGTTGCTGCTGCGTTGGTCGCGCTGATCAACGCTGGCGATCAGCCAGTAACCGCCGCTAATCTTGGTGGCGTGCTGACCCTGACTGCTGATGTAGCGGGTGCCGAGTTCACCGCCACCAGCGGCGTGACTCAGGTCCAGGTTGCTGACGGTGAGCTTACTAAGGTCGATACTGCTGCTGCGCCTGAAGTTGTTGCTCAGGCGCAGGTCGACACCATAACCCTGGGCGGCAACTTCAATGCCGGTGACATTGTCACTGTGACCGTCGGCACTACCCCGTTCAGCTACACCGTCAAGGTGGGCGAGGGTGCGGACGCGGTTGGGGCGGCGTTGGCTACTGCTATTACCGGGGTTGGTGTGAGTGCCGCGTATGATGCAGACACTAACGTCCTGACCCTGACTGCAGCTGAAGCGGGTACTCCGTTCACTGCCAGCAGCAGCGTGACTCAGGTCGCCGTGACTGAGGGTAGCGCTGACAAGGCTGTCACCACTCCTAACATCGATAAAGATGTGGCCCAGGTCACTACCGTCAACTTTATGGGTGCTAACACCGCCGAACAGGGCGATACCTTTACCCTGGTTATCGACGACAAGACCATCAGCTACACCACCGGCGCCGGCGAAGGTTGGTTCGATATCCTTTCCGCCTTGGGCGAAGAGATCGACGCCGCTTTGCTTCCTGTGACGTGGGAAGTTGTGGTTACCGGCGACGGTTCATTGGTTAGCGATTACAGCCTGCAACTCACCGCAACCACCAAAGGTACGCCGTTCACGGTGATCGCCTCGGCGACTAACCGCCCTGCGGGCGAAATCAACACCGCGGCAGAGGTTGTTGACAGTGTTGATAACGTCGATGCGGTGACGCCAATCGCACAGATCAGCACCATCGATCTGGGCAACGACACCCTGGATGCGGGCGATGTGGTCAGCCTGACTATTAACGGTGCGAACTACGCCTACACGGTCACGGGCCAGGAGGCAGACAACTCGGCCATCGTCAATGCCTTGGTTACGCAGTTGGGCCAGGCTATCGCGCCAGTCAATGCAAGCAACGTAGGCGGCAAGTTGCAGCTGACCGGTAACGCTAACGGCAGCACCTTCACGGTGGCGGCGGTGATCAACAACATCGCCCTGCAAACCAATGCTGGCCAGGTTGTAGTGGATGACACCACCACGCCAAACGTGGATGCGGTCACCGCTGAAGCTCAGCAAAGCACCGTTACCTTCGACTTTGCCGGTGGTAATGAGCCGGGCGACACCTACCGCATCACCCTGGACGTGGATGGTGCTGGCAATGCTGAGCCAATCACGGTTGAGTACGTCACCACCGGTGACGAAACCCTGGCTGAAATCGCCAGTACGCTGCAGGATCTGCTGGCTCAGCAAACCAATGCCGTGATCGTGACTCTGGTCGAGAGTGTGGCCAATTCCGGTTTCGATCAGTTGCTGTTCAGCGCCGATTTTGCCGGTACGCCGTTCATCGTAACGTCTGAGGTCATTAACCGTCCTGAGGGTGAGCTGGCCAACAGCGCGCCAACAGTTGCGGGGGTTACCGACAACGTGGTCGGTGTTGAGGCGGTTGCTCAGCAGAGCACCGTGACGCTGACAGGTGCAGACTTTGAAGCGGGCGATACCTACAGCATTACCATCGATGCTGATGGTGCGGGCGTGCTGGAGTCCTTCACCGTAAGTGTGGTCAGTTCGGCTGATGAGACACTAGCGAATATCGCGCAGGCGCTTAAAGACGCTATCGAGTTGCAGAACGCGCCGCTGACCGTTACGGTTCAGGAAAGCGTGGCTAATTCCAACATCTTCGATCAGTTGCTGATTGTGGCGAACAACCCGGGTACGGCGTTCACCGTTTCGTCGTCTGTCACCAACCGCGATGTCGGTGCTACCGATGACAACGCTGCACTTGCCGCGACGACGCAAGTTAACGTTGAAGCAGTAGCCGAGCAGGCACAGGTGAGCCTGGTCAACTTCCAGGAAAACCTGATCACTGGCGATACGCTGTATATCGCTATCGACAACAACGGCGTACAGGGCTTCGACCACTGGTTCTCCGCTGCACTGGGAGAAGGTCAGAGCGTGAACGACGTGCTGCTGGCGCTGGAGACTCAGATCGAGGAGGCCAATATCGGCTTTACTGCAGATGTCGACGGTACGCAGATCACCCTGACCGGTGTCTCTGCCGAGTCGTTTACTCTGGGGGCTGGTTACAACCTGCAACTGCTGGGTTAAACCTCAGGAAGCCGGCTGTTTGTAACAGCCGGCGACCAACCCAATTCAACCCCGCTGAACAAAAAAAACCACGCTGGCCACCGCGTGGTTTTTTTGTGTCAGTCAGAAGCAGGCCGAATGTGTTGTGACAACCACCACTCACCCTTGGCGTGCGTTAGGTGCCAGTGCTATTCGGGATCTTGGGGCGTTTCCGCTTGCGGCGCCAGGGCTCGCTCAAGGATGGAAATTATTTCGGAATTCATGCTGCGATGATGGGCAAGCGCCACCTCAGCGAGACGCTCCCTCAACGGTGTCGGAATTCGGATAACCATTCGGACTACCGAGTCAGTGGACGCGGTTACATGTTTCATTTCTGCCTCTTCACGATTCGAAGTGCTGCCCCTGTTCCCGGCGATCCATTGGGCGCTGGCACTGTCCCCTTGTCCGTATTGTTGGTATTGGCGTCGGAAAACCGGCACATACTACCGGTAGTAAGTCTTCGTAGTCTAGCTCAAGCAGGATTACATGTACGTTTACATACAGTTATTCAGTTCCCAAAGGAGCTGTATGCGTCGCGCGCTGCGGTTTGGCATTAACTGGAGGCCCGAAACTCTAACAAGTGATCCGAAAATACACAGCATCCCACTATGAGCCTAATTTCTTTTAAAATCAGACAACTTCCACAAATCTCTTCAAGTTCCGGAAGCGGCAATCGGCCTCTAGCTTACGGTACCGCTGAAGATGCGCCATGGCGAAAAGAATTAAAACCGCACCGTTTTGCCTACAGCCTGGCCTGTAACTGGAGGCATTAAAGCCCATAGGATTAGTAATCACTGCATGCGCAAATGTATACAAAACGCCTATCACATGCGCGGCGGCATTATTTTGACATCATAATGATACTTATATGATGCTATAATGCCTTCATTGGCTATTCAGTCCGCGAGAAACCGCATGCCCCCCTCGTCACTCCCCGACTTTAAAGCTGCCCTTTTTGTGTGCAAGGGTGGCTTTATTTCCGTTGGCTTTTTCAGCCTTTTTATTAACTTTCTAATGCTGGTGCCTGCGTTCTATATGTTGCAGGTTTATGACAGGGTAATTGCCACCGGCAGTCACTCCACCCTCCTGATGCTGACCCTGATTCTCACGCTGCTCCTCGCCACCATGGGGGGATTGGAATGGGTGCGCTCGCGCATAATGGTGCGCCTTAGCACGCGACTGGATTTGATACTGGGGCCACGTCTCTACGAGGCGAGTTTCAAACAGGCGCTGGCCTCTGGCGGTATGCAGGCCTCAGCTCAGCCACTGAGCGACTTGACCGGACTGCGTCAGTTCATCACGGGTAATGGCTTGTTCGCCTTTTTCGACGCACCCTGGCTCCCAATCTATCTGGCCGTGATGTTTCTGTTTCACCCCTGGTTCGGCTGGTTCGCCGTGGGGTGCGCACTGGTGCTGGTGGCCCTCGCATACCTGAATGAGCACCTCACTAATGCAGCCTTGCTGGAGGCTAATAAGCAGAACCTAACCGCCACGGCCTTCACTCAGAAAAACCTGCGCAATGCCGAGGTGGTCGATTCCATGGGCATGCTAGGGATGCTGCGTGAGCGCTGGCAGGCGATGAACCGCCAGGTGCTATCTCTGCAGGGGGTGGCAAGTGATCGCGGCGGCAGCATCGCGGCGTGCTCCAAAACTTTCCGTTTGTTGGTGCAGTCGCTGATTCTGGGCTTGGGGGCCTACCTGGCCATCGAGCAGGAAATCACGCCTGGATTGATGATCGCCGGATCGATTTTGCTCGGCCGGGCGCTCGCGCCGATCGACCAGATGATTGGCGCGTGGAAGGGTTTTTCCGCAGCACGGGGGCAATACGCGCGGCTTGATGCGTTGCTCAAGCAGGTTGCCGCCGAGCCAGAGCGCATGTCACTGCCAGTCCCGTGCGGCGAAGTCAGCGCTGAAAACCTCGTGGTGGTGCCGCCAGGAGCCCAAAAGCCGGTCTTGGCTGGATTGAACTTCCAAGTGGCTGCCGGTGATGCGGTGGGCATCATTGGACCCAGTGCATCGGGTAAATCCACGCTGGCACGCGCATTGTTGGGCATTTGGCCTGCAGCGCAGGGCAAGGTACGCCTCGATGGTGCAGATGTGTTCGCTTGGAATCGCGAGGAGCTCGGCCAGCACGTCGGCTATCTACCACAGGATGTGGAGCTGTTCGAAGGTTCGATCAACGAAAACATCGCACGTTTTGGGCCGGTGGACCCGGTAGCGGTTGTCGAGGCAGCACGCCTAGCAGGTGTGCATGAGCTGATTCTCAAACTCCCGCAAGGCTACGACACAGTCATCGGCGCAACTGGCGGTGGCCTGTCCGGCGGCCAGCGCCAGCGCATCGGCCTGGCGCGAGCGGTGTATCGCCGGCCTCGGTTGATAGTGCTGGATGAGCCCAACTCCAATCTTGACGATATGGGTGAGCGGGCGTTGTCCGAAGCCATCGCCAAACTCAGACAGGCCGGCTGCACGCTGTTCGTGATTACTCACCGCACCAGTGTGCTCAATGTTCTGGACAAGCTGATGGTGCTTCGTGAAGGCGCACTTGCGATGTTCGGCCCACGTGACAAGGTGCTGGCGGAGCTGAACAAGGCTCAGCAGTCTGCAGTTGCCGCAATACGGGCATAGCCCCTGGAAGGATGGAACTGGAAGTGAGTAATTTCCCCCCTGCGGCGACTGCGCCATCGTTGCCGCTGAAAATCAACGACCTACCGGTCCGTCGCGTCGGCTATGCGATGCTGTTTGTGACCTTTGGTCTGTTCGGCTCATGGGCGACCTTTGCGCCGCTGAACAGCGCGGCGCTTGCCTCGGGTGTGGTAACGGTCAAGAGCTATCGTAAAACTGTACAGCACCTCGAAGGCGGTATCGTAAAGGCCATTTACGTACGTGATGGCGACCAGGTATCTGCCGGCGATGTACTGCTTGAGCTGGATGGGACGCAGACGCTGGCGGAGCTGGAGATGGTACGTAGCCAGCTGATTGCATCGGAGGCACTCGAAGCACGCCTGAGAGCAGAGCGTGACGGCCTGGATGAGATTGATTTCAGGCAAGACGCCGCCAGCGCCGACCTGCGCGTACTTGAAGCTCAGCAAAACGAGGTGCAGGTTTTTCATGCACGTCGCTCAGCCCGGCTGGGTGAGATTGGTGTGTTGAAAAAGCGCGCCGTTCAGCTTGATGAACAGATTCGCGGCCTCAACGCTGTGATTGCGGGCAAGCAGAAGGAGTCGGCTTTTTACGATGAGGAAGTTGGCGACCTTAGCGCACTGCTAAAGGAGGGCTTCGTAGACAAGCAACGGCTACGTGAACAACAACGCAATGCCGTTCGCCTGCAGTCCGAAATTGCCGAGTTAAAGTCATCCATCGCCAGCGCGCGACTGCAAATTGGCGAAACCGAATTGCAGATCATGCAGCTCAACAAGGACTTCATTGCGGAGGTGGCTACTCAGCAGTCAGAAGTGCAAACTAAGATTTTTGACCTGAGGGAGCGTCTTGCTGCTGCCGCTGAGCGAGCCCAACGCATACGTGTTCGGGCACCCGAAACCGGCATGGTGTTAGGTATGCAGGTGCATACCGTGGGTGGTGTTATCGCGCCGGGTACACCATTGCTGGATTTGGTACCAGCCACGGAGGACCTAGTCGTCGAGGCGCAAATTTCACCGATGGATATCGATCGTATTGCGGTCGGCAAGTTGGCGGATGTCCGTTTCAGCGCGTTCAATAGTGCAACGACCCCCGTTATCGAGGGGCGCCTCGCGCAAGTCTCTGCAGATCGCCTGGTCAACGAGCAGACGGGCGTGCCCTACTATCTGGGGCGCATAGAGCTGACCGATAACGGGCGTAAGGCACTGGGTGAGTTAACCCTGGTGCCGGGAATGCCGGCGGAAGTGCTGATCAATACCGGTGAGCGTACGTTGTTGAGTTATTTGGTGCAGCCAGCGACCAACGCCTTTGCACGCTCGTTGATCGAGGATTGATGTCATGCGACATATCGTATGTTGCGTGTTCCTACTAGCGTGCGTGCCTTTTGCACCTGCCGTACTCGCCACTGCCCATAGTGAGGAGCAATCCGTAGATTTGTGGCAGCTATTCCAAGAGGCGGAGCTGGAAGATCCGCGTGTGCTTGCAGGACGCGCGCTCAGCGAAGGCGGTGAATGGCGTAAGCGTGAGGCATTCGGTCAATTGCTCCCCCAGCTGAGTGCCAGCAGCACCCTCAATCGAACCGCGCAGGAAAATGATTTTACAAGGCAGGTTTATAACGGCGAACGTTACGCGCTGACGCTGAGCCAGGTGATCTATGATGCGCAAACTTGGCACAACTATCGCCGTTATAGTGAGCTCGCCAAGCAGCAGGAGGCGGAATACGCGGTCACCCAAGAAGAGGCCACGCTTGATCTGATCGAGCGATATTTTGCAGCGCTCGCAGCTGAAGACGAGCTGGCCTTGATATCTGCTGAGCTGCGCGCAACTCAGCGGAACTTGGACCGGGTCAATTCGCTGTACGAGCGCCAACTGGCAATGATTACGGACGTACTGGAAATTTCAGCGCGTGTGGATTCGCTGAGCGCTCGTGAAATCGAGGCGCGCAATGCGGTCGAGGTAGGCAGGGAGGCGTTATCCGAGATCATAGGTCGTGATATCACCGAACGCTTGAAGCGTGTCGGCGAGCGGACCGTTTTTTTGCTGCCCGAGCAAGACCGAGAGCACTGGGTGCGCAAAGCAATGACCGAAAGCCCTGTCCTGCAGGCGCGCCGCCGTGCCGTAAATGCCGCACAGGCCGCTTTGCAGCAGGCTGAAGGAGGGTATAAGCCGAAGGTCAGCCTTAGCCTGAGCGGCCAGCGCAGCGACATTGGCTATGAGAATAGCCAGGCACAAGTCACGGATACCTATGTGGTCAGCCTAGGGGTACAGGTTCCGATCTACAGCGGCGGGTCTGCTCGGGCACGTGTTTCTGCGGGCGCTTCAGATCTAAGTGTTGCCGAGCAGGAATTCGAGCAAGCGAGGCGACGTGTTGTGCGGGAAACGCGCTCCGCTTTCTATGATGTGCAGGCAGGGGTGAGCAAGATAGCTGCCGCACGCAAAGCCATGGCGTCTTCTGCTAAGGCTCGTGAAGCAGCGGAGCGAGCCTTTGGTTATGGTGTGATGAATGCGGTAGATGTCCTAAACAGCATCAAGGAAGAGTACGCAGCGCGACGCGCTTTGTTGCAAGCGCAGTACGATTTCATCCTGAGCTCATTAGTACTGCGGCGCTGGAGCGGTACCCTGGTCCGCGATGATGTACGCAAGGTCAACGAATGGCTGGTCAGCGCCGTACAAGCTGACACTGATTGATTCGCAAAGCGGCTTTGCCGATCAGTCCTCCTAGCGCGGATCTGACCAGACTCTTTAGACCCGCGCTTCGAAGCCAGACTCAGATGGACTCATCGCTTGCTGGCGCGAAGAGCTGCCCTGGGCCGGGACGATTAGTTCCAACAGATCGTAACGACCCCAATGGCGTGGCAATCTTAATGCCAGCTGCGGATCATATGGGGTAGCCAATAAGGGGAAGCACAACGGTACATTGGGCAATGAGTATACGTTTTGGTATACGCCACGCTAAAAAACCAGCGCAACGCCAGTATCCATGATGCGTGGAGGCCTCTTGTTCGACTCCTGGTGCCGCACCACGATTGAAGGCTCGCAGAAATGCGGGCCTTTTTCGTTTTAGGCTGAGCTCGCAATACTCCGGCGACCAATTCAGCCGAGCAGCTTGTGAGGAGATGCCGCAGATGCACGTAGCGGCGCGCATCTCGTGGCATCGGCCGAGCTCGGTGGCGGTCAAGGTGCAACCCGTCGTACAAGACGCGCCGCCAGTGCGCCTATGGATGCCAGGGCCGCCAGCACGACCACGCCATTCCAGCCCCATTGTCCAAGCGCCAGGCTGCCCAGTCCCGCGCCGGTCGCCATCCCTACGAAAACACCGGTGAACAGCACGGCATTCAAGCGACTGCGCGCCGGCGGGTCGATGCCGTAGACGATGGTCTGATGAGCGACCAAGGTCGCCTGGATGCCGAAATCGAAGCCGATGGCGGCCACCACGATCACGCCCAACTGGATCTCCGGCGGCACCACTCCGACCAAGCCGAGGGCAGCGAAGGATGCGGCAGTCAGCGCCGCGCCCAGGCGTGTCACGCGCTCCGGTCCGCGGCGATCGGCCAGGCGACCGGCCAAGGGTGCGGCGAGTGCGCCAGCGGCACCTGCCAGGCCAAACGCGCCGGCCGCGGCGCTACCGAGTTCGAAATCGGCATGCAGCATGACGGCAAGCGTCGACCAGAATGCACTGAAGGCAACGGACAACAGGCCCTGGGAAACGGCCGCGCGGCGCAGGGACGGATGTAGCGACCAGAGTTTGAGCATGGAGCCGAGCAAGGCGCCGTAGCCCAGCGACGAGGTCGGGGAGAACCGTGGCAACCCGCGCCAGGCGGCGAGCCCGATCAAGCCAATCGAGCCAGCCGCGAGCGCATAAACGGCACGCCAGCCGAGTTGCTCGGCGATCAGGCCGCTCATGACCCGCGAGAGCAGAATGCCCAGCAGCAGGCCGGTCATGACCGTGCCCACGACCCTGCCGCGTTGCGATTCGGGCGCCAGGGTCGCGGCCGCTGGAACGATGTCCTGTGCCAGGGTCGCGGCAAGGCCGATCACCAGGCTCGCAGCGAGCAATGTACCGACGCCCGGCGCGATGCTGCCGAGCAGCAGAGCCAGCATGAGCAGCACCGCCTTCGCCAGAATGATCCCGCGCCGGTCATAACGGTCACCCAGCGGCGCCAGGAGCAGAATGCCGAGCGCATAGCCAAGCTGCGTCAGCATCGGAACCATGCCGACAGCGCCTTCGCTGGCCTGGATCTCCGCACCGAGCACACCGAGGATCGGCTGGCTGTAATAGAGCGTCGCGACGCTGAAGCCGGCGCCTGATGCCAGGAGCAGAACAAGCCCAGGCGAGAGCAGAACCGAGCTGTTGGCGAGCGCCGGGGATGAATATGAGGAAGTCATGAGAAGGGTCCGGTCCGAACAGTGTCTGGTCATTCTCCATGTGCATGATCGACTGCTGTAGTAGCCTCATCTGCAGATCCGTTATGCGAGACACGTATGAACGACTACTCGACGGCTGGCATTGATCGCATCGATCTCTTGCGCACGTTCATCAGAATCGTCGATGCCGGCAGTCTCTCGGCGGCGGCGGCGCAACTGGGCACCACCCAACCCACGGTCAGCCGCCGGCTGCAGGCGCTGGAGCGGTCGCTCGGCCTGCAACTGCTCAATCGCTCGACCCACCGCATGCAGCTCACCGGTGATGGTGAGCGTTGCTACGGTTTCGCCCGACAGGTCCTTGAAAGCTGGAGCGAGATGGAAGCCGAGCTGCTCGGCGCGCGTGACGACCCGCGCGGCACGCTTCGGGTGCAGGTCCCGCACGCCTTCGGCCAGGACCAGTTGATCGCTCCGCTCGGCAAGTACCTGTCGCGCTACCCGAACGTCAGCGTCGAATGGGTATTGCATGATCGCTCGCCCAACTTCACGGCCGAGGGAATCGATTGCGCCATCCAGGTGGGCGTCATCGAGGACCCGTCCGTCGTTGCCATCCGCCTCGGCGAAGTCCCGCGCATTGTGGTGACCCATCCGTCGCTGGCTGGCGACGGCCCGCTGCCGAGCACCACCGAGCAACTCCAGCGTCTGCCCTGGTTGGCCCTGCGGACCTACTACACCGACGAGGTCGTACTGACCTGCCAGGCGGACGGGCGCTCGCATCGCTTCGCGATCCAGCCACGCATGAGCACGGACAGCCTCTACGCCCTGCGCAGTGCGGCGCTGGCAGGGCTTGGCGCGTGCGTCAGCTCCGCCTGGGTGGTTGCGCAGGACATCGAAGAAGGCCGGCTGATCCAGCTCGTGCCGCAGTGGCGAGCCGCTCCCCTGCCCGTCTACCTCATCTACCCGCACGCGCGCAGCTATCCCGCCAAGCTGCGCCTGTTCGCCGAAATCATCCGTACGGACATGCCCAACCTCGTCGGCATGACCTCACCGGGCATCGACGCGCTGCAACCGGCTGGCGTCGGCGCACGGACGGCTGCCCCCTGAGTTTCTACCACCGGCATTGCCTGGTTGGACCGAGCGTGTAGAATCCCGCGCCCCGAAATTCAGGAGACAGTACGGTGGTGATTCACTATTCCGCGCCCAATGGGAATGTCGCATGCGGGCGCACCGGCTCAAGCCTCAACAGTTCCGGCGATGCCGCTCAGGTTTCCTGCAAGCTGTGCCTGCGCAGCGTGGAAAAGGCTGTGAGCGAGCCTGTACGCAAGACACCGAGCCTCGCCGAACTGAGGGCTGCCGCGAAGGCGGCGAAGACCACGGCGGGTGCACCTGCAGCCGTGGCGAAGACGGCAACGACGGCCCCCGCAGCGGCAGCGAAAACTGCAGCGAGTGCGCCCGCAGCGCCGGTAAAGACCGCCCCGACTGCGCCCGCAACGACAGCGAAGCCGGCTTCCGTCCTGTCCGCACGCGCCGAATGGCAGAAGCGCCTGGAGCAGCTGCCGGGGCGCAATCGCCTGCCTCGTGGCGTAGCGCGGCAGGCGTTCATCTAGCCCGCAGAACGGCGCTGCCGGTCAGTCCTGCCGAATCCGCAGGCCTGGCCAGGTTTCAGACCAGCCCTTCGCGGCCAGGCGCTCCAGATAGACCTGTCGCTTGCCGGCACGATAGGCCGCCGTGGGTCGGACGATCAGATCGAACAGATCGTCCAGCCCCAGCGGGGCCGCCACCTCGATCTCTTCCAGCGCTCCCAGCCTCACCCCGACTGCAGTGGCCGTTTCCGGCCAGTGGGTCATCGCGTCCACTGCCGACCGGTAGGGCTGATCCGCGTTGTGCAGGTGCATGCGGGCCTGGTTCTTCACCGACCAGTTGAGCGAGCCGTCCGAGCGTCGCAGTGCCGACTCGAGCCCGGTATCCAGCGCCTTGTCGGGCCGGTCGGGGTCGAACCAGATGACATCGATATCCGCAGGCAGCGGGCTGCTGTCACGCCCATGCAGGTGATCCCACACCGCACTGCGCACGAAACCTGCAGCCACCCAGCAATCCGGCAGGGCGAGCGCCTTCACAAGATCGAGCACCCGCATGCGCAGCGGGTCGGCCGAGATGATGGCGCGCAATCGGGCGTGCGTGTGCATGAGATGCTCCGCGAGGGCTGGCCGCACAGGCTATCAGCCTGCACGCCACCAGTGCGCGACTCGGTGAACCGCCCCGGCCGACGCCCCTCTAAACCCGCATCACGTCAGAGGAGGCACGCATGGACAACTACCACATCAACGCCACCGATAACGGTTGGGAACTGCGCAAGCAGGGGGCGACCCGCGCATCGAAGACCGCTGCGACCAAGGATGAGATGCTGCAGGTGACCGCAACCTTCCTCGAAGGCAAAACGGCCTCGGTGAAGATTCACAAGAAGGACGGCACCATCCAGGAGGAGCGCACCTACCCGCGCAGTGCCGACCCGCGGCGCAGCGAGGGCTGAGCGTCGAACCAGTCCAGGCAGAGCCCGTCGGCAGAAGCGACTTGGCCTCGGCCGACAACTGCCGCACCCTGTGGGCAGTCGCCCTATTCAACGAGGCTCCCGATGCGTATCACCCTGTTCAGCAGCAAGCCCTACGACCGTGACAGCTTCCGGGCCGCCAATCAGGCACATGGCTTCGAGCTGCAATTCCTCGAATCGCGCCTCGATCCCGATACCGTGGCGCTGGCCGCCGGCGCCGAGGTGGTCTGCCCGTTCGTCAATGACGTGCTGTCTGCGCCCGTGCTGGAAAAGCTCGCCGCTGGCGGCACACGACTGATCGCACTGCGTTCGGCCGGTTACAACCATGTCGATCTGCCCTGTGCCCAGCGTCTCGGCCTGCCGGTAGTGCGGGTGCCGGCCTATTCGCCGCACGCGGTGGCCGAACACACCGTGGCACTGATTCTGGCACTCAACCGGCGCCTGCCACGGGCCTACAACCGTACCCGCGAGGGCAATTTCTCGCTGCAGGGGCTGACCGGCTTCGACCTGGTCGGCAAGCGGGTCGGCGTGGTCGGCAGCGGGCAGATCGGCGCTGTGTTCGCGCGGATCATGCTCGGTTTCGGCTGCGAGGTGCATCTCTACGACCCCTTCCCCAACCCGGAGCTGGAGCGCCTCGGCATGCGTTATGTGGCGCTCGACGAGCTGCTCGCCAGCAGCGATATCGTCAGCCTGCACTGCCCGCTGACCGAGCAGACCCGTCACCTGATCAACCAGCAGAGCCTGGCGACCATGAAGCCGCGCGCCATGCTGATCAACACCGGCCGTGGCGCGCTGATCGACACGCCGGCACTGATCGGCGCGCTGAAGAGCGGTCAGCTCGGCTACCTGGGCCTGGACGTCTACGAGGAAGAGGCCGGGCTGTTCTTCGAGGACCATTCCGGCCTGCCGCTGCAGGACGATGTGCTGGCGCGGCTGCTGTCGTTTCCCAACGTCATCGTCACCGCGCACCAGGCATTTCTCACCGACGAGGCGCTGGCTGCGATCGCCGGCACCACGCTGGGCAATGTCGCTGCATGGCAGGCCGGGCAGATCAGCAATCAGGTCAGCGGCTAGCGCGCTGGTTGTTCGTCGAGCTGGCGCAGGCGCGCCTCGAGCAGGTCCGGGAAGCGCTTGAACCAGGTCTGGTTCAACGGCGAGGGATGCGGCAGCGGGTGCAGGGTGAAGGTTCGGGCCTGCCCCTGCTCGTCCTGTAGCTCGACATCGAGGCTGGCGGTGAAGCGGTCCTCACGTTGCCAGAAGTCTTCCAGACGCTGGCGCGCTTTACGCGGCTGGTCGATGCCGAACCAGAGGAACGCCTCGCGCCCGAGGGTGATGATGTGCCGCCCGCGCCAGTTGTCCACCAGCAACTGGCGCATCAGCGGATGGAAGCGGCGCTTGACTGCCATCGACCAGGCCTTGTTGCCGACCGGCTTGTACGGCACGGTATTGATCCAGAAGTAGTGCCGCCCCAGCGCCCGCCCCGCCTCGAAATCCGGCATCTCCTCGCCATGTAGGTGGCGATAGAGCACGCGGCGGACGATCTGCCCGCCGGAGCCGATGAAGGGCTCGCCATGGCGTACCTCTTCGCGGCCCGGGTCGCGTCCGAAGAAGCAGATAGCCGCATCGGCTTCGCCAAGCCCGATGATCGGCTCCTGTGGATCACGTTCGAATGACTGGTAGACCGGCAGATCGATGCCATCGGTGTGCGCGGCGAGGTCGCGTAGTGCCTGACGGAATTCAGTGGGCAGCGCCATGACCGGTGCCTCAGAGGTCGCTTTCGTCGACCAGTTCGACTGCCGCCGCTTCCAGTGCATAGGCGGCATCGGCCAGGTCGTTGCTGACCGGCTCGATCTGCAGGCGACCGTCGACCCACAGCGGGGCGTAGATGTCCTCAAGGGCGATGCCCTTGGGGTAGCGCACCAGCACGATCTGGTTCGGCGGCGGTGGCGGTACGTGGATGCAGGCGCCCGGATAGGGCACCAGGAAGAATTCGGTGCTGCGCCCGCGCGCGTCGCTCTCCAGCGGCACCGGATAGCCGCCCAGACGGATCTCGCGGCCATTCAGTTCGGCGACGGTCTTGGCCGAGTACATCACCGCGGGCAGACCAGCCTCCTGCTTCAACCCGCCCTGATCACTGAAGCCGGCATCTTCCGGCGTCGAGTGGTCGATTTCGGGCATTTCCTCCAGCGCTTGGCGGTCCTCGGGCGGCATCAGCTCGAGCCAGTCGAGTTCGGGCGGCGCGGCCTGGGCGTGGGACACAAGTGCGAGACAGCAGAGCAGCGAAAGGAAGAATGTGCGCATAAGGCAACTACGTGAAAAGGGAACGGGGCCGCAGGGCGCGGCCCCCGCGGTGGATCAATGTTTGCGGCTGGTGACCATGCCGTAGATGACCAGCAGGATGATCGCACCGACCACCGCGCCGATAAAGCCTGCGCCTTCGCCCGCCTGGTACAGACCGAGCGCCTGGCCGCCATAGGTCGCCAGCAGCGAGCCGCCGATACCGAGCAGGATGGTCATGATCCAGCCCATGCTGTCGTCGCCGGGCTTGAGGAAACGCGCGATGAGGCCAACGATGAGGCCGATGATGATGGTGCCGATGATGCCCATGGATAAGCTCCTGAGGTCCGAAAGGTGGGTAACCAATCGGACCCGCGGGCTCTGTCACCGTTCGCCGAAGCCTGACGGCCGGGCGTCAGGAATGCGGGATCAGCGTCTCTACGGCGGTGATCTGCCGGTCGAGGGTGGCGCGATCGGGGCAGCGCAGGGTGGCGTGGCCAACCTTGCGTCCGACCTTGAAGGCCTTGCCGTAGTGATGCAGATGGCAATCCTCGATGGCGATGACCTTTTCCACCGGCGGCACTTCACCAATGAAGTTGAGCATGGCGCTCTCGCCCAGCTTGGCGGTCGAGCCCAGCGGCAGACCGGCGACGGCACGCAGGTGGTTCTCGAACTGGCTGCACTCGGCGCCTTCGATGGTCCAGTGCCCGG
>ERZ1673962.701-NODE-701-length-20640-cov-145.735973_pt1 | contig 20640 bp, 18 predicted proteins | sample MGYA00580188_ERZ1673962 | MGnify/ENA primary metagenome ERZ1673962 (study PRJEB41334, sample SAMN05608104) | rock metagenome | biome: terrestrial subsurface; feature: shale formation; material: shale | place: USA: Pennsylvania ... | reverse complement strand
AACAGGTGTCCGGATCAGCGTGGGCTGAGTGTCCGAATGGCGTGGAATCCGCAGTCGGCCAAAAGTACGGCTTCCAGCTCTTCTTCACTCTTGTCGCCACCGTAGCGGTAGTGAGGGTTGCGGGTGAGCGTGATTTCGTTCAGCGGCACCTCGGGCGTCAGCTCACCCTGCAGGCCATAGGCGTCGATGAAAATACGGTTGTTTTCTTCTTCCAGGCGCTTCAGTTCGAGCGTCATCTCGCGCCAGTGGCCGCGGAGCTTCTTATAGCTTGCGTTGAGAGTTGGCTGGCGGTTTTCGGGGTGCAACAGCTTAAATCCAGTGAAGTTCCAAGAGGTTTCGAAGGAGTCCCAGTCATTTTTTGAGTTCCTAACTAACTCCTCAACTAAGCCGGTAACTTGCGCTTCAATATTTTCTTCATGAATAATAGGAATTTTGCACAAATGCTCTGCTTCAAAGTTTAGTGTTGGAGAAAGGGCTCCGAGCACATACCTTACAAAAACCGTATTTAGCAAGCCATTGAAGTATAGGTTAGCTTTGTTCGAATCAAAAAACACTGCCGAACCTGCAACATCAAAAATAAAACCTTGAGGAAAGTAACGAACCGCGAATGTTCCGCTCGAGATTTTTGACCAGCTCACGCAGGGCTTGAAATAACAGTCTTGATTTTTTAGGCGCCCTCCGGGACTGGTTTTATTGAGTTCCTCATGAAACTCCTTAATCTCCCTCCCGTCATCTGCATAGTTAATTACAAAATCCTGGTTTCCATACCACCTACGGAAATCACCACCCTTGTTATATGGGAACCACTTCTTTCTACTGTCAGAAGCCGATTGCAAAGAGCCCGCTTCCGTACAAAAATCAGCTTTGGAGATTTCGTGCCAAAGTCGCAGAAACCTTCCATTATTTGATGTGGTTGCTCCTTGCTTTGGCTTGGAAATATCCTCAAGCTTCCTGCTGTTAGAGAAATGCTCAAGCACCGCGTTAGTTACCCAATAAGCAATTGGTCCGCTGGGAATTTTCTTAAAGTCCACCGCCGAAGCTCGGAAAAAAAACTTTTCCATGCCCAGATCTCGGCTGCTGTTCTGGTTCTCACTCATTCTTTATCTCCCGCCGGCAATACCTTGCGGCCAAAATCAATTTCAAATCCATCCGGCACCGGTTTGAACGGTTTGGCCGGAGAGCGATAGCTGCTCTGGAAATGGCGCAGTGCCTGCACGTCAATCTCGCCAATCACGCAATAGTCGGTCACACCGCCCTTAACTCGAAGCACATCACGCTCCCAACTGTCTTTTGCTGGTGCGCGGATGCGGCTATCTCCGTATTGGCGGTCATTGCACTGAATGATGTAGGCGTGCATATCAAGCGCGGCGGACTCCACCAGGGCATTGAAGGTTTCGGTATCCTGATTCCACTCAGGTACGAACAACGCGTCCACCTTGCCGCGCAGGACAGCGCGGTAACTGATGTTGGTCAACTCGCTGCAGATCAGCAGAGCAAAACGCAAATCACCGTGCTGCAGAATGGGCGGAGTTTTCCAAGCCTTGTCGGGTTTCAACTCCAGCCCAGCCAGACGCTGCAACTCCAGCTCCTCATGCAGGGCTGGGCGCTGCTTGTCCTGCCGATAGATCATCAACGAAGGGAAGCCCAGGCCATCGTGCAACAGCGCAGCCCAAACCTGGTTGCGCACGCGCCCTTTACTGACGTGCAGGTATTCAATGCCAGTGATCAACGAAATGCCGCGCCCTTGAAGCTTTCGGGCGATACGGATGAACCAGTGTGCGGGCAAGGCCAGCTCGGGCAGAACCAAATAACGGCTTTCCCTTGGCTGAGCAATTACACCATCCAGCAAGCGACACAAGCGCGCGTAACGCTCAGCATCAGGATCGGGCATGCGCATGACCGAAGCCGTCCAGCTCACCATCTGCGTTTTCCAACTGGAGACGGCGATGGCGTACTTGCTCTGCGGCTGGCCATCCGGGATCTGTAGCACACCGTGCTTATCGAAAGCGGGCGCGGCATGACCAAGCTCGAAGCCGCGTACAGCGAGGACGACAGCTTGCATGGCCCCGTGCGCCGCAGCATCGTAGGCCGCCTTGTTCAGGATAAACAGCTCCGGCAAGTTGTAAGGCCGGGTGGCAAACAGCAGTCCATGCGGCAAACCTTTGAAGCGGATCCACTTGGCAAGCACTTGGCTGCCTTCCAGCACAGCGCCTGGGAGCAAATCGGTCGCATGGGTGCAGGATGTAGCGGTCCTCCTGGCCGGGATTCCGCGCTGGGCCACCATTTCCTTGGGCAGGCCAAGGAAACGGAACGGCATATGCGCCAGATCAAATGAGAACAGCCGTGCTTGCTGAGTTTGGAAGCCCTTGATGGGGAAAAAATACCAATTCTGGAAGGCATCGATATTCGCCGGTGCATAGCCCTCCATGTGTGCCAGCCAGGCCGCCTTACCGTCTTTCGATAGCCGAGGCGGAAAGGCTGCGCTGATGCTCTCGCGTACCGTGGTGAAAAGCTGCTTTTGCCAGCGATCCAGCATTTCGCTGTGGCTTGGATTGTCTTCTGCGGGGCAGGCCTTAATGCTGAGCTCGCAACCTTGTGACACTTGCGTACACAATTGATCCAGCCCTCGCAAAATCTGGCGCAAGGCTGAAAAGTCTTCGCATGCCGTAGCAAGGCGAATAACCCGTGGTAGGTAGACCGACAGATCAAAAAACTGCGGCAGCATCAGCACATGCTGGACAAACGCACGGAAGAAGGCCTGGCGATGCTCGCGCCAAGCGTCTGGCTGCAGGTCTCGTTCGTAGGCTTCAAAGTCACGCAGCTTGATGGCAAAGCCCGCGCGGCGCATGGTCAGGGCATCCGCCTTGCGCAGGTTGTCGGCGGCCTCACCGTCGCTTTGCGTTGCGGCCAGCAGATCAGTGCCGACATGACTAGCAGCGCGTGGCAAGCGTGGCATAGCGCGCCATTCGCTTGCCCGCTCGTGGATCTGGTGAGCGATGGCATCCACGAGGGTTTTACCCGGCTCGCCTACCAACATGAACACCTTGTTCTTTGCGTTAGCAAAGTGGATCTGACTGTTGCTCAAGTAGCTGGGCTGAAAACCGATCTGCTTGTGCTCCTCGTCTGGCACCCACGCCAGCATGCCGCTGGAGCGGGCGAACAACCACTCCCACAGCTCAGCCGTGGAGCGGAAGCTGGCACCGTTCTCCATGACCAGGAGGATGTCGTCTACATAGCGTCCGTAGTACAGCGGCGCAATCTGCTGCTCGACGACGCGGTCCAGCTCAATCAGCGCAACGTTCGCCACCACGGCTGAAGCAGGCAGACCTACGGGCAGGCCCTTCTTCAACGGCGTGGCTGCTGCCCAAGCCTGCAGCGCCTGAATGAAAAGGCGATGCAGCTTAGATTGAGCAGGTGACAATTCCAGCCCCAGCACATCCACAACGAAGGCTGGATTGAGCATGAAGCCAGGATTCAGCTCGTGATAGAAAGAGCTGACATCCGCCGTGAGCGCCACGATCTTCTTGTCTGCGTTCAACGCAGTACGCATTGCCTCGATACCCTGGTCACGCCAGTCGCGGAAAGGCTTCAGGTACGGCTGAAAAGAGCCCAGCGAGAGCGCATTGATGCCTTTCCCATCTTGCGTGCGACGCAATCGGTTGCCATAGGCACAGTCGGTCAACTGGACATCGAACAGATGGCCAACCTCCAGCATCCAGAGGGTGGACAGCACATGAAAGTCCAGGCTGCACTGGGCCATCACTCGAAATTCAGCCTTGGGCTTTTGGGGATGTTCGCCTTCAGCCAGAAGGCCACAGGCATGGGCCCACTCCTCGGCCGGAGATGAAAAGATCAGACCATTGCCATTCTGCTTTCGATACTCATCCCAGCAAGACATGTCCACCGACTTGGTGGCCAGAGTCCAGCCGCCGATAAACTCGGGTTGCGTGACCCAGGACTCATCATCGCTAAGCAGCTTCGCGAGCAAAGCAGTCAGGTTGGCATGGAGTGCGTCCTCGTAGTCCGCAATCGCGTCCAGCGATGCATGAGATGAGTAGTACAAGTCCACCTTGGCTTTGCGGTAGGCCAAGCCGAGATCTTGGAGAGTGGTCATACTCGCCATCTCTTAGATGCTACGGTTAGCGTCTGCACGCCAGTCACGATATCGTGGCTCATGCGCACTGCAACGCCTTGAATTGATCAACGTAGAAATCAATGCTTTCTGTGACCAAATGGTCATAAAAACCGCCCAACCTTTGGTTCAAGGCATCAAGCTCAAACCTAACCGTGCTTTGCGCTATGTGCCGAAAATCCATGAAGCGCGGCTTTGGCTGGGCCTTCATCACCACGCAGAAATGATATCGGCAGTCCTTTGCGGAGAAATCTTTCAGAAGATCCTTCAGTATTCCCGTTCCGGCTTCGAATTTGCGCTGCATCTGTGCCTTGTCGACATCGGCTGGTCGCTGGTTCTTGAACTCAACGAAGTAAAGATCTTTACTGCCAATGTGGATAGCGTCAGGTGACGCTGGAATGGGATCAGCACCGAGAGCGCGTATGTAGGCGTCAAAGTTGTACACCTCCTCCGTAGCCTCATCACTGCAGAGGTATGCATTGTTCGCGTCATCAAAACTGGTGGCTTTGAAGGTGGATAAATGCGGCCTTAGTTTTTGCGCCAGATACTGCCGTAAGCTGTATTTATTCATCAGCCAAGTCCTCAGCATCCATTTGTCTGAACGCTTCAAAGGGCTCGGCTAGCACGCTGAAAATATCGCTCAGGCGGTCTTCATCATTGATCTTCCGTTCCTGAGCAAGGGCGAAACGTGCCTCATTAGTCAGGCCAACACGGTCCACGCCACGCTTGAGGGCTTCAATCAGGTAAGGGCTGTGCGACGACACCAGCACATAAACACCGCTTTCCACCAACTTGAGCAGCACCTGCGCCAGCTTAAGCTGCCACTTTGGATGCAGGTGGTTTTCAGGCTCGTCAAAAATGAGGATGGTATCTTTGGTCACGAATTCATTGGCCACCAACATCTTCAGCAAACCAAACACCTTGATGCCACTGGCTGTGTTTTTAATAGAGATGGCGGCGCCACTTGAGCGGCGAAATACAAAGTCACGCTCGGTCTTGTCGTAAGTCACCTCACCGTCGATCAGCGCATCCAGATCACCCAGCACACGGTCTGTTCTCATCGTGTTGTCTGGGCTGAACAAATCCAATGGCAGCGCCGGTGTGCGAAGCTTGTCGAACAGGTCTTTGGTGTGCAGAGTCGTGTATGGCAGGCTCAAACGGCCCGACCGCCTTTGGTCCACGTCCAGCAAGGTTTGGCTGCGTGCCAGCACGTCGTGGTTGTTCATGATGAGCGGCGAATCGATGAAAGTGGCATCCTTCAGTGCCACGGGCTCCACCTCCCCCATCAGGCGCACGCCGTCATCGGTCACTACTAGATCCATCAGGGTTAAATCATTCTCAAGGAGTTGGATACGCCCCTGTGTTGCACCGTGCAGCAGCAATGAGGCATCAAACTCCGATGCGAAGACCTTGTTGAGCGCATTTTCAATCGACTGATTGATGTTCTCGGGCTGATCCAGCACGGCCTGGATTTCGTCGCGCAGGGCGAGGACTTCCTGCCTGGCACTTGGCTCGAACTCTGTCAGGGCGAAAACACGCTGAATGGATTCGTCGACAGCGGCCAACTGCTCTTCGGCATTCAGACGATGCCTTGAGGACATGCGCAAGCGCCTCAGTACATCCATCACCTCGGGGCCGGTGAAACGGATGGCCTCGCGCAGACGGAAGTAGATTTCGTCCGTCTTTTCATTTGCCCAGAATTCCTTGGACTCCTGCAGGTCTTCTCGGTAGCGATTGATGGCCTTGACGATGCAAAAAAAGATCTTACCGATCGTGCTCTTGCCGTTGTCGTTCTCACCTGCAATCACGCACAGCTTGCGCAGTGAAATTTCTGCATGCTGAAGCATGCCGATGTTTTCAATAATAAGCTTCATGAGGAATGTCCTTGAAGACTGTGGTGCCGCTACCGTTCTCGCCGGTGACGATGTTGATGCCCGGCGAGAAGTCAATGCTCAGATCTGTGAATGCGCCGAAGCTCTTGAGCTGGAGGCTACTGGTCATACAGCCCTGCCTTGAGCGATGGCCTTAGCCATCATCTCCATCTTTTCCGCTTCCGAAGTGCCATCCACCAAGCGCATGTAAGCGCCCCGATAATCGGGCTTATGGGCGTTTTCCAGCACAAAGGCCGTGGTCGAAACAACTTCACCGCCGATACTGTCGAAAGCTCGTGCTCCCAAGTGTGCCATGGAGAGGATGGTGTGCTGATTCAGGATGCGGCTACGCAGAGACTCGAAGGAGGAAAGAAACATCCAGCTCTGCATGGTGATCATGGCAACAGCTCCTCCCTTCACCGTCAGATCCAAGTTGCGTTCGATGAACATCGCAAACAGGTCGGATTTGCTGCTCGGGAAGTTCTCCTTGGCCCAAGTGCTCAAGCGAGGGTTCATGCCCTTACCGCCCATGTAAGGAGGGTTAGCCACAACTACTGCGTAGCGCGGGCTCAACGCGTCAGCCATGTGCAGAACAGTCAGCACTTTTTTTTGCGTCTCGGCCAGGAACAGGTTGCTGCTCATGTCCTTACTTTCCAGCGTGGCCAGCACATCGGTCACGTTGGTAACCTTCGGCACGATCAGCGAACCGAAGTTGTCGGCTTCACTGAACTGCTCCAGCGTTTCGCGAAGGCCGTAGGTGAACAAGTCACGGCCGACAAAGCTCATATACTCGTCCAGCTCTTCGCGGCTGAAGCTCACCTTTTCTAGCACGCAGATGTTCGGCTTGACACCTTTATTGAAGAAGCGCCGTTGGCGGGCACGGGCTTTCATGGTGAGCGCGAACGCGGCCAACTCACCAGCACGCTCATCCAGCTCGATGCCGAAGAGGTTGTGGGTGAGGATCTTTTCCGGGATCTCAGCCGAGTCATAGCCCTCCTCTTCGTACATCGCATACAGCAGGTCGAAAGCGTAGGTGAGCATGTGACCGGATCCGCACGCCGGATCGCAGACTTTTATGTCCTCTGGGCCCGTGATATTGAGGAAATAACTCTCTGGCTTCTCTGGCGGGATGTAGTACTCCATTTGCTCTGCCAGCCGTGAGTTGGGCCGGTTGAGCAGCCAGAGTCGGCCCAGCGAGTTGTCCACCAGATAGCGCACAATCCAGTGCGGGGTGAACAGCTGAGTGGCAGCCGGGATGTTCTCTGGAGTGATCTTCTGATTCTTCTTCAACCCCTCGAACACCGCGTCCTTCTTCTCGGAGATGTAGAACTGGTACAGCCAGCCGATCACCTCAACATCTTTGCAGGCGTCAGGCGTCATGGCTTCCCGCGCGTAGGCCAGGATGGAGTTGCCCGAAAGCAAATCGTCGGGCATCAGAAGTTCGGTGTAGTCGTCGATGCGCTCAAACAGAAAGGGCATCGATTGGTGCCAAGCGTTGCACGCAGCAACTACCAGCAGGCGGTAGGCTTCGCCTTGCGAGTCGTTGCTTGGTGCGCGGCCCGCTAGCAGATCCAGGATCTTCTGACGAATCTGGTTCGGCACCATCTCCTCATCGATGTGCCCCATCTTGGCCTCAGCAAGAATCTCGGGCTGGAACTGGCCCTCAGCCGGTGACACCACACCGATACGCGTGTAGCGATTTACGTCCATGAAGCGCAAGGCACAGAAGCGGTTAAACCAGGTGTAGGCAACACGCTCTTCCACATACTCGCGACCGGAGTTGCTGATCAGCTTTTCCAACTCAGCCACTACCTGGGCTCGCTCACGACGAGCAGCACTCTGCGGAGCTAGCACCACATCCAACTTGCCACTCACCTGATCAAGCAAGGTGCGACGTGCGTATTGGGCAAATTTCTTGAGTTTGCTGGTATCCATCAATCCCCCACTCGACCATTCAACCGAACGGCCCTCGACTTAGCCTCGCATTGGGCGGGCTAGCTGTATTTATTCAGTGTCAAATCTGCACTCGGTTGCCGGCTTGGATTTCTTTCAGCCAAGCTTCCCGCTGCTTCTGAAGATAATCGTCCAACTCTGTTTCGCTGGTCAGCCAGGGCTTTGGATAGCCAACCTTGATGTGACGGGACTGCACAATTCGCGGCTCCGCCACTTTCAGCATCGGCTGTTCAGGCGTATCCGCGCCAAGCGTTTTAGTATTCTCGGGCTGCGTAGATGGCGAGGGTTGCTCAGCAGGAACCGGTTTTGGACGCGCAAACTGATCCAGCTTGAGCAACAACTGAGGGTATTGTTCGTCCTCGAATCGATTACGCTGGTCACGAATGACCGCAATGAGCTTCTGCCCTTTCAGCTGCTGCTTAGCCTGCGCAAAGGGTGCTGAGAGCTGCTGTTTATGCGCCGCGTCGAGAGCCCCGTAACCCTCAGCGCCCTGCAGGCGCTGCTCCAGATCGTCGAGCAACTGTTCACTGGCTTTTTGCTCGCTTGCCAGTTGGTTGGCAATGGCAAGCTGAAGCGCCTCCAGCTGCTGCCGAGCTTGTTGAAGGCGATTGCCTTGCCAGGGCTTTGCATCTGCGAGCACGGCTCGAATGGCGTCAACTTCCGCCGAGCCGACGTAGGCAAAATTCTCTTGCTGCTCTTGCACCAGCAGACGAGCCTGATCGTATATCTCTTTCTGCGGGCTTTTCATAAAGCGCTGCACAGGGTCGATGACCTGCTCTTTGGCTTCGAGCAACGCATCTTCTGCGCGAGCGAGATCCGTCAGGAACCAGGCTGGATTCTTGGCAGCTATTTCCTTGAGAGTCGCCAACACACCGTCCAAAGCACTGAGGAAGGGATACTGCACCTTCTGACCGTGCAACTCAGCCAGATCGATCTCCAGCTCCTTGATGGCATCTATGGTTTCACGCGCCAGTGCGCGGGCTTCATTGCTGCTGGCCGGCTCGCCGATGAAATCCGCAAAGAAATCCTTTAGTGCACGTACCTGGGACGCGCTGAACTCAATCTGCGGCTCCAAAACTAAGGTGGCATGGGCATTGGTATTGCGCAGGCTACGCTCCAGCAGATCCCCTTCCAGGGGATTGCTGTCCTGACGCACCTCTACCTTTCCTCGCGCGCAAAGCAGGGCGAGGTTGCAGAGAATTGCGGCGTAGTACCAGCCGTAACTCTTGCGCTCAAAGCGCTCCAGCAGGCTTTTGACCGTTGTGCGAACGCCACTGCGAGCATTGGTCTGGATAAAAGCCAACAGCTCCTGTTCGGGCTCACTCAGGCTGGTGGCATCATTGCCAAGCAGTCCGTCCTGCCCCTGGCGTAAGTACTTGCCGATATCAGCCTCGCTGAAGGGCACATCCCGCAACATACGCAGGTTCGGATATGTGGTTTCGATGAGCTGGTAGAAACCTTTCAGTATGCGTGTCTGCCCATCGGTGCTAGGGGCTTCGATGTCGGCAGCATTGATGATCAGCTGGGCACCTGCCAACAGTTGCTTGGCACGCTCCTGGATATCCGCAAGGCGCTCGGTGTTTTGGAAGCTCTTGGAGTCCAGGATTCGTTTCACCGCCTCCTGTTGAGTGCTGCTGTTCTGACGAATGTACGTCTCAGTGCGCTTGTACATAGTCAGGTCTTGCATGAAGCGAGCATCGGCAGGCAACACGACACGCAGCTCGTCACGCCCCATGCTTTGCATGCGCTGCACGGTGAGATTGTCGAAGTTGTCGCTGAGCGGTGTTATGACGTGGATAGTGAGCTCATGCTCCCGACTGAGCACCCGATCATCCATCTTGCGGGTATAGGAGTAGTCCTGACCGTTCTCGTAGCGGATCTTGCGCTGCCTGATTGCTCCATCAAACAGTAGAACCTCCAACTCCTTGAGGATATCCGCAGACTCCACCTCGGTGTTTTTGATCTCCTCCTCAATGTCCTTCTCTTCGTCCGTGAGGTACTCGTAGAGATCGCCGTTGCGCTGAATGTAGGTCTGCTGCTCAAGCAGATTGAGTGCAGCCTCCAGCTTCTTGCGTTGGGCGGGTACGTCCTCGCCGAAACGCTCCAGCATCAGCACACTGAGGTTGCGCAGGGTGGCCTTGAACTCCTTGACGTACTTGACCAGAAACAGAGCCTTCAGGACGCGAACGGCGTACTCGTCGCCCAGGTGGTGCTCGGCAGTGTTGATTGCACTCTGGATCGCGCTTTTCAGTGCGCCACGAATGCCTTCAAACATTCGATCAAAGGTGGCCAGCTGCCCAACCGGCTCGTTATCAATGGCGATGGCCACCTCGCGGAACACGCCGAGCATGGAACGCTCACCCACCGAGTTAGCCTTACCTTCAAAGCCGTTGTGCAAAGAAATGCCACGGATGGCCGACTGGAACAGCGGAAACTGATACGGCACAAAGGGATAGCAGTAGGTGAAATGCTCCAGATCTCGGAAGTTCTGGTAATGCTGGCCGCCATCGGCGAACTCAAACAGGGTCTTGAAGTTGTTGAACTGCTGGTCGTAAACAGTTTTCAGCAGATCTACACCGCTATCGTTCTTGGTCAGCAGACGCTTCTGGATCACCTCAGCCACGTCAGCACTGGTGAGCTTGAGACGGTTGGCAAAGCGAGCCTGGATCTTTGTGAAGTCGTTACTCTGCTGCTTGCTCATGTCACCGAGCACGGAGTTCATATCCTCCTGGGCGGTGACGATGATCCAAGCCCTCCCCTGGCACTTAGTCGCCAGGCTTTCGGCGACAGTCTGCAGGTTGGTCATCAGCTTGGTGTTTTCGGCGATGTATTGGCCTACCTCATCGACGAAGAAATTCAGGCGGAAATTGGCTGGCTGCTTGTCTAGCCAGGCTTTGACCTGGTTGCCGAAGTCCTCGATGGAGACGCTGTACTGGGTGCGGTACTTGTCGAGGATTCCCTTGGCCAGAGTCGGATCTTCACCGGTGATCTGCGCATAGGCCTTGGCAATGTTGCCAGACTCCAGCAGGGCCTGCTCGCGCCCACGCTCCCAGGGCTTTTTGGCGATGATCTGATAGGCGTCCTTAAAGGCGTCGAACTGCTCACGGCTGTCGAGATCACGTTCGAACTGGGCAATGTAGCCCTGCTTGCCGAAGTAACCGCACATCTCGTTGAAGACCTTGACGAAGACCGACAGCAAGGCGTCGATCTGCGTCTTGCTGATGATGTCGGCCTTCTGGTCGATGTTGAACAGGATGCTCTTCGAGGGGATGGCGACAGCCTGCTTGAGCTTGCTGCGCAGCAGTGCATCGTCCTCGTGGATCTTTGGCAGGAAGATATCCAGGGCAGAGGAGCCATCGATGCTGCGGTTTTCCAACAGAAGCGCCAGCATCTTCAACAAGTGAGATTTACCCGACCCAAAGAAGCCAGACACCCACACGCCATTGGCGCCGTGATAGTCGGTGTAAGCGTCAAGAAAGTGTTCCAGGCGTTTGGCGACCTCGTCGGTCAGCACATACTCGCTCAGCTCGTTGTAAAGGCTGGCTTCATCATCAGCTTTGATCACCCCTTCAATAGGACGGCTGACGGGGTTCAGGAAAATGCCGTTGAGTTCCATCTACTGCTTCCTCAGGCCTGAGTCTCAAAAATGTTGAATGCGCGGTAGTACTTGTCGTCATGCAGCAAGCCAAACAGCTCCAGAGAAGCCCCCTGCTCCAGCGAGTACCGGTACTCGCCAGGGAAGAACATAACCGTAGGCTTGAACTTGGCAGTGCTTTGCAGGTTGTTCAGCACGTTGTGTGAACGGATGTAGGGGAACACCTCACCGATGCCGGAGAGGAATAAAACGTCGTACTCAGCAGCCGCTAGTCGCTCACCGATAGCGGGGATCAGATACTCCTCGATGCCCAAGACGTTCTGCAGAGTCTCCAACAGCTGCTCTTTCTCTACCTCAGGCTCAATGGCGAGTAGGTCATCCCAGAGGCAGCCCTGCTCACTACTGCCCTCTCGGGCCTTGAGCAGCTCAATGGACAAGTCATACAGGTTGATTTCCAGAACCTGGATGCCTCTTCCCTGAAGACAGGGAATGCTCATGTTCGCCAGCCGCGTTACCAGCTGCCTGCGTACACGCTCCATCTCCACCGCTTCAGCAGCCTTGAACTCGCAGATGTAAAAGGGCAGATCGTTGTTCAATCCCCTCATTTCAAGGAAACGCTGACCACTGATTACGCCTAGCAAATGATCGAAGCGAACGGCCATTGGCTGCTCGCTGATTTTCCGGTTCATTGAAGCCAACGCGTAATCTCCTGATCAGTTACGGGGTAGATAAGCAACTCTTCCTTACCCCTTTTGGCCAACAACTGTGCCAACGCCGGCGACAATAGGGCCGGCTGAATTTGTAGCGAATCACCAATCAGATCCGCCTCTCGCATCATTCGAAATAGATTTTGTTTGAGCTTTTTTTGCGTCGACTCAGCGATCTGATCTAGCTCAACGTGCCAGAGAGCTTTCCTGCTCCAGAATGCGTCGAAGTCCATCGAGGATAGGACGCGCCGCCTCATCAGTAGATGCTCACGAAGCACCTCCATCGCGAACTCGCGGATAAAGGTGTAGCGCCGGCTACTGGCAGCCCAGAGAAGGTATCCCTGATCTTTCCTATTCCCCTCAACCAATGCCTCAAGCTCAGCTACATCCAGGTGCTCCAATCGGGCGACTATCTCTTTACTAATACGCGTGGCAGCTGCTGCAGTACGTACTTGCAGCAGGTTCATCTCACGAACCTGATCACGAGCCTCTTGCCAGTCACGCTTCATGAGGAAAAGCTCAGCCACGGGCGGTGACTCCTGGATGAAGAGCCCACCTGTGGTGAATGACAAGCGGTATGGATCAGCCATGCGCCGACTCCGAGGCGGCATCATCACTGGCACCGCCAGCTTTAACCCACGCGTCGACCTCAGCCTTCTGGAACTTCCAGAGCCGCCCCACCTTGTGCGCGGGCATGTGCCGCTTTGCGATCCATGCATAGACAGTGTCCTTACTCACGCCCAAGTGTTCGCCGATTTCCTCTACGCTCAACCACCGATCGGTCATTTCCAGATCCATATCGAATAGGAAGTACAGATCTTAGCTGATTGAGCAGGATTAAGACGGATTTATCTGCCAAGTGAAATCACGCTGAAGACTCAGTTGGCGGGAATACAGTCCTCGGACATGGGCGTTTTCGCCACATCGCCACGGCCCGTACAGACCAGGCTGATGCGCATGCCCGACTGCAAACCAGCCGCATAGTTGGCGTGCGCCTCATCCAGCTCGAATTGCGGCTCCATGAACTGATTTACCCCGCCCCGCAGAGTGACGTAGGGATTGCCGAACAGATCGGTATTAATGGAATCCACCACGCCAGTGACCTTGAAGGTCTTGCCTTTGAACTGCTGGTCCGCCGCGACCGTATTGCGGTCATAGGCCTGGGCCAGTTGCTGAGCGCTCACTTCTAGCAGTGGCTCAACAGGAGCAACCACTTTCGCCGGTTGGCTCTGACTGCTTGAGGCTGGAGCAGGCTTGCTGGACGGACGATCCCCCGAGGCCATCGCAACCACCATAAGCGCGAGCCAGACAAAGCCGATCACCCGGCTGGTAGTGCTATGCCCTTGGCGCAGCAGGAACCAAACAAAGATGACCGGAAACAGAAAAATACCGACGCCCAGCCAGAAGCCGACGTTGCGGCTCATAGCTTGGGCGGGATGCATTTGAACGGTGGCAGTCTGCTTAGCGATAGGCGCACCACAATGCGGACAGGCAACCGCCTGGTCGCTGGCCATGCGATCGCACTCGCCGCAGTTGATCAATGCCATTTCACTACTCCTTGATTGCACTTCCTGAGCCAGCCTGGATTGGCCGGCTTGTTTGTCAGGATCAAGATATGTAGCGTGGCTTGACGTATCTAGAGTGTGCGTCCGTACAGGTAAAGTTTTCGAGCAAGTGAGGCCGGCATGAAACGCAAACAGGAAATCGAGTCCGTGCGCTGGGATCTGGCGCTGCGCTATCGCCTGATCGAAACGGCAGCGTGCCGTCAGCGCCATCACCGATCACCTGACCGATTACCCCAACGGTCAGGATCGACTGCTGCTGCAGTTCTACCTCAACGCCATGCTGTTCTGCCGGCTGAGCGAGTCCTATGGGCCGCACTCGCTGTTCGATGTAACCCGCCAGAACACTCAAGCGATTGGTGATCACACCACGCTGTGTCTACGAAACATCGTGCCAGCACCCTTTCTCGCCAGCCGCTTCAGCGACGCCCACACCACTACCCTGTTCTCCGCGACGCTGCGCCCGGCCCGGTACTACCAGGATCTGCTGGGGTTGCCCGAGGAAACCCAGTGGATCGATGTGGAGTCGCCCTTCTCGGCCGATCAGTTGGCCGTGCGCGTGGTGCGCAACCTGTCGACCCGCTACCAGCACCGCGAGTCCAGCCTCGCGCCGATCTGCAGGCTAATGGCCGAGCAGTACCGCAGCACCCCCGGTAACTACCTGGCCTTCTTCAGCAGCTATGCCTACCTGGAGCAAGTACGCGAGCTGTTCATGACGCTGAATCCGGACATTCCAAACAGCGTACAGACCCGCAGCATGAATGAAAGTGAGCGCCAAGCCTTTCTCGATGGCTTTACGATCCACTCCGAGGGCATCGGCTTTGCCGTGCTCGGCGGAGCATTTGGCGAGGGTATCGACCTACCCGGCAAGCGGCTGATCGGCGCCTTTATTGCCACCTTGGGCCTGCCCCAGGTCAACGAGGTCAATGAAGAAGTCAAAGCGCGGATGCAGCAGATGTTCGGTGAGGTGAATGGCTATGACTACGCCTATCTCTATCCGGGCCTGCAGAAGGTGGTGCAGGCGGCTGGCCGGGTGATCCGCACGGTCAATGACCAGGGCGTGGTGTATCTGCTGGATGATCGCTTCGCCCAGGCCAAAATCAGGGACCTGCTACCCACGTGGTGGAAGGTCGAACCCTACCGTCTGTGAGCCCTGGCGACACAAGCCAGAGCAAATCGATCAGACTGCACGGCCACCATAAGCCAGCCTTGCCAACCCGACCATCACCAGCCCTGTGGCCAGCACGGTCAAATACTCACTCATCGAGCTCAGCATGATCATCATGGTGAACGCTCCTCGGTTGTGATGTGTCGACCATAGGCCGGATCGCCAGGTGAGGCGACACGTAAACTTTTCACCCGTAAACATTTAGCGCACATGCCTAGCGGCACAGACGGACGCGCCTTGAAGGATTCCAATATTACCTGATACTGTACATAAATACAGTTAACGGCAATTTCCCATGAGCAACGCCCAGATCCTTGGTGCACTCCAAGCCAGCAGCACACGCTTACCCTGCTTTGACGCACACATTCCAGCCGGCTTTCCCAGCCCGGCGCTGGACCACATGGAACACAAGCTCTCGCTCGATGCGCTGCTGGATTTGCAAACACCGCACACCTACGTGGTGTCCGTTAGCGGTGACAGCATGGCAGGGGCCGGCATCTTCGACGGTGACCATCTGATCGTCAGCCGCGCTATCACAGCAAGGCCGGGGCATGTGGTGGTTGCCTGCCTTAACGGCGATGTCTTGGTAAAGCGCCTGGCCCAGGAACAGGGCCAGTTCATCCTGCGCTCGGAGAACCCGGCCTACTCTCCGCGCTATATCCTGGAAAACGATGAGCTGACGATCTGGGGCGTCGTCACTCACAGCCTGCGGAACCACCTCACTCATGGCTGATCCTGTGTACGCACTGGTCGACTGCAACAGCTTCTACGCCAGCTGCGAGCGTGTCTTTCGTCCTGACCTGTTGCGCACGCCCATCGTGGTGCTGAGCAACAACGACGGCTGCGTGATTGCCCGCTCTGCCGATGCCAAGCCGTTCGTGAAAATGGGCGCCCTCTTCCACGAGATCAGAGGCGACCTCAAGCGCCATGGGATCGTCGCCTTCAGCAGCAACTACGCCCTCTATGGCGACATGAGCGAGCGCGTGATGACGATCCTGGAGGGCTGCTTTCCAAGCATCGAGGTCTACAGCATCGACGAGGCCTTTGCCGATATGACCGGTCTACCCGAACCGCTGGAGTCGATAGGTCGCCAGGTACAGGCAGAAGTCAGACAGAAGACCGGCATCCCTGTTGGCATTGGTATCGCCACGACCAAGACACTGGCCAAGCTCGCCAATAACGCCGCCAAGCGCTGGCAGAAGCAGACCGGAGGCGTCGTAGATATTCGTGACCCCGTGCGTCGTGACAAGCTGCTCAAGGCCATGCCCGTAGAAGAAGTCTGGGGCGTCGGCCCCCGCATGCGTGCGCATCTGGAAGGCATGCAAATCAAAACCGCTTGGGACTTGGCACAGATGGATGCCTGGACACTGCGCAAGCGATTCAATGTCGTGGTCGAGAAAACTGTGCGCGAACTGCGCGGTGTGGCGTGCCTGGAGATCGAGAACGAAATCGAACCCAAGCAAGAGATCTGCAGTAGCCGCTCATTCGGCAAGCGCCTGCGAGAGTTAGCGCCTATCCAAGAGGCCGTCACCAGCTATGCGACGCGCGCTGCTGAAAAGCTCCGCAAGCAGGAGTCGCTCTGCAGACAGGTGCGGGTCAGTCTGCGCACCGGGATGTTCAATCCAGCTGAAACGAAATATGCCAATGACGTCCTATGCCAACTGCCCTATCCAACCGATGACAGCAGGCTGATCATCAAGGCCGTCCAGGCTGGATTGCAGCAGGTCTACAGAGAGGGATTCAGCTACGCCAAGGCTCAGGTGATGCTGTTGGATCTGTGTCGCAAGAATGAGTACACCCCGGATCTGTTCGCCCCCGAGCAGCCCGTGAAAACCGAGCGACTGATGAGCACTCTGGACGCGATCAACAACCGCTGGGGTCGCGGTACACTCCAGCCAGGACGAATTGCCAAGCCAGTCGAGTGGGCAATGCGCAGAGAATTACTCTCTCCGGCATACACCACTCGCTGGTCTGAGTTAATGGTCGCAAAAGCTAAGTAGCCTTCGCATTCACTTATCCGCGACGAGCACGGTTCAGAGTCCCCTTACGCAGACAGCGCGCCCCTGCAGGCTTCAAGCGCAGGTGCTGATCATCCTTGACTAGGTATTTCATGGCGTAGTGCGTACGAGACCGTTTGGACTGATCATCCCTCTGGATCAGACCGATACCGCATTCGTCACCATACCCCTCCTTGTTGTGGTTGCAGCTGTGGGCATAACCATGACCACGAGTGACCGCCTCCCACAGCTCGCTGATCTCAATCGCCTTCCAGACATCCCGGCACACCTGGCTGCCATTGAAGAAGTAGGCTGCATGGATGTGGTATCCCCTACCATCATTCCGATCCCCTTGCTCCACTGAGTACGTGTAGCCGATCAGGTGCTCGAAAGTCAGGTGACGGCTGTGCTCGTAGATCAGATCATCCAGGTGATCAAAGACTCGCTCGACTCGAAGTCTGGCCTGAGCTCCAGGGCGGTAATACAGGTCCAGTCTGATGACCGTTGTGCGGGAGTAGAGACTCATCACAGCATCCGAATACGCCTCCATCTCCCTCGCTTGCTGCTTGGCCAGTTCTCGTCGATCCCCAGGCCTACGCCGATACCACCGCTGACGAGTCAATTCGCGGATCCGGTCGGTGAGGACGTTCATGCTCTGCTGATGACTGAACCAGTACGTACCCGTCTCACTCATGCAAACAGGACCATTGGGTGAGCGCTGAAGGCCAATGTCATCACAGGCTTCCCGGAACGCTTGCAGGTGCTCGCTGTAGTCATAGGGCACTCGGTCATCGTACAGGTTGCACATCTGCTGGATGTTGGTGAAGTAACGGGAGAGCCTCGTCTCCTCGACACGTTCATAGCCTGAGCGTTTATGCGTGATCCGGAATGCGGGTGTGTCGCTGCGTTCGATAGCCTGGACGAGTGATTCGATCTGCAGGGCTATGTCGGACTGGGAGAGGTGGGTGTTGAGCTTGCGGTTGTTCATGGTGAGTACCTGATGGATTGTTGTCATACCAGGTACGTGGTCTGTTTCTTTTTACTGGTCTTCTTTCCCTCTGGTGGCTGTCAGTGGTGGTAGGTAGTGATGGTTACTATCGGATAGGCTGAACAGATAGTTAATAGCTATATAAATAGATGCACCCCGGCTCGCTGCCAGCTCACCCGGCTAGACCGGGCAATGGGAGCAACATTGCCAAGCCTGCCGAGAGATTTTCACATCGCGCTCTGAGAGAGTTAGTTGAGAGGACGGCTCTCTGAGCTGCGGCATAAACGCCATGACTAGCGTCGCTAGTCATGGCGTTGTAAAATGTTATCCGGCCACGCTCAAATGGCCGATTGGGCGCCTGGCAGCACCCTCAGCCAAATCGCGCTCCTCAATTCTTGCCAAGATCCAATCTTCGACTTCTGATTGGATCCAACCCACGCCTCGGGTATTCGGCACATCTATGCCGCCGGGAGCCAAGCTGACCGGCCTAGGGAAAATTCCGTCCCCGATGTATTTGTAGATGGTAGACCGGGCAAGACCGGTGGTATCGATTACCTCTTTCAATCGCATGATTCGCATGAGCAGGCTCCTCTGTGGCTCAGAGGATGTGCAGAGGGTGTAAAAAAAGAACCGACCCAGTGCCCGCTCCGCAGGCAAGCCCCCTGCCTGCCCCCCCCCCCCGAGACCATCCCTCCCTCAGCCTTAAGGCACCACGTCATTGCTGGCAGCCAACTGAAATTTACCCCACCGCAGCCCAATATCAGCGAAATGAAGCTCAGCCGCCGAATGAACGGCGATTTTCAAGGTAGTTGTCGCGTGAGCGTGTCACGCTGCCTTTGATGTTTGCTGCAGTACCGCTTCCCGCTCCGGGTTCAGGCACACGATTGGTGCCAGCACCCAGTTCCTGATGTTGCCGCTCCAGCGCTCCGGGTGCCGTGCACGCGCCGCCTCGTACAGCTCGATACGCTTGCGCAGCAACTCTTCCGCCTGGCCAGTATGTCGCTGCGCCGGGGTCACGAACTTCAGGGCGCTGTGGCGATGTTCATGGTTGTACCAGGCCACGAAGCTGTTCACCCAGTTCCTGGCCTGCTCCAGCGTGTCGAAGGGCCGCTCCGGCCACAGCGGGCAGTACTTCGCCGTGCGGAACAAGGCCTCGGCATAGGCGTTGTCGTTGCTCACACGCGGGCGGCTGAACGAGGGCATCACACCCAGGTTCTGCATGGCCGCCAGCATGGTCGAGCCCTTCATCGCGCTGCCGTTGTCCGAGTGCAGTACCAGCGGCTGGCCTGCCCGCTGTTCACGTAGGCAGGCCTGGCGTAGCAGCTGGGCGGCCTGCTCGGCGCTTTCACTTTCATGCACCTCGTTGGCCACCAGCTTCCGGCTGTAGACGTCCTTGATCATGTACCAGTAGAAGTAACGGCCCTTGACCGTGGTCGGCAGCCAAGTGATGTCCCAGCACCACAGTTGGTTCGGGCCGTCGGCCACATGGGTCGTCAGCGCTCGTTTCACCGGTGGGCGGCTACGGCCGCGCGGATGCTGCTGTTCGGCGTCCTTCAGCAACCGGTAAAAGGTCGACTCCGAGGCCAGCCAGGTGCCCTGATCGGCCAGCCGCGCCACGATCTGCTGCGGCGGCAGGCTGGCAAACTCGGGCTGGTTGGCGACCTCCAGCACGCGGCGGCGCTCTTGCGGGGTCAGCTTGTTGGCCGGCTCAGCTCGTTGTGCCGAAGGACGCCGATCCTCCGGGCAGTGCTGCCAGCGCTGTAGGCTGCGCAGCGACAGGCCCAGTTCGGCGCAGGCCTGCGCCCGCCGCGCTCCCGCCGCCACGGCGTCCTCGATCAACTGCAGCGTTTCACGGCGATCCGGGGCGCTGATCATTCGTCCTCGTCCTTCCCCCAGAGCGCCTCGGCTTTTTTTCGCAACACCAGCAGAGCCGCGGTTTCTGCCAGCGCCGCATCCTTGCGCCGCAGTTCACGCTCCAGCTGCTTGATGCGCTTCTTCGCGGCCTTTTCCTCTTCGCGTTCGCGCCGGGTCTTGCTCGGCTGAGCCAGGCTGTTGGCCTGCTCGCAGGCTTCGCGCCAGGCGTTGATCTGCTCGACATACAGGCCTTTGCGCCGGCAGTACTCCGCCAGCTCAGCCGCATTGAGGCTGGCGCTTTCCAGCACCACCTGAAACTTGTCCTGGCTCGACCGCTGGTCGGCCTGCTGTCCATCTCCCGGCACCACTGCTCCCGCTGCTCTATCGAGTAACGCGCTACACGGCTCTCACTTCCGCCCGCCGACCAAGACTCATCGAATCAACTCACACGACAACTCTCCTGATGCGGCGGGTGAAGCATGAATTTCAGTCACGCTTCCTTGGCGCTACTAGCCTTAGCATGATTAGAACCGCGCGAAGCCACATGAAATGCAGGCTATGGCATTTTCTTGACATCTATAAATTATCTAGAAGATGACATTTGTGAGTCTTTTTATTGACTTTCTTCGTTCTAGTGTATTACTTAAAATATCCTTTTTATGTACTAGGAATAACTCAAAAATGGCAGTAAATGAGATGGATTTTCTTTCCGAGGAGCTTCCCGGATGGACCCTGAATGACAGGGAGATAGCATGGCTATGTGCGGATTCCACGCTGACTCGGACACCCATTCCACGCACATCCGGACAGTGA
>ERZ1673962.699-NODE-699-length-20797-cov-14.816025_pt1 | contig 20797 bp, 17 predicted proteins | sample MGYA00580188_ERZ1673962 | MGnify/ENA primary metagenome ERZ1673962 (study PRJEB41334, sample SAMN05608104) | rock metagenome | biome: terrestrial subsurface; feature: shale formation; material: shale | place: USA: Pennsylvania ... | reverse complement strand
AATCGGCAGGGGCTGAAGTCAGCCAGAAATACACAACTACTTCAGACCATCCCTAGAGGCGACCCCCTTGCTATGTGCCGGAGTTGCCACCTTCAACGCACTCAAAAGATGTGGTGCCGAGGCCGGCGATACCGTGGCCATACTGGGCATCGGCGGCCTGGGCCATATGGCCATACAGTACGCCCGGCACATGGGCTTCCGGGTCGTCGCCGTCGGGCGTGGCGGCGACATTGCCGAAGACGCACTGGCCCTGGGAGCACATGTCTACCTTGACAACCACCAAGAAGACGTCGCCGCCAAACTTCAGGCTATGGGTGGGGCCCAGGCCATCCTGACCACCATTGCCCATCCCGAGGCTATCAATGCCCTGCTGGGCGGACTGGCACCGCGAGGACAGCTGGTTCAGCTAGGCGTCGGCAAGGAGCCTCTCACGGTTACGCCTGGCTTGCTGGTGGGCGGAGAACGCAGTGTAGTGGGGTCACTCACCGGTTCCCCCTTCGATAGCGAAAAAACATTGAATTTCAGCGTGCTTAGCGGTGCCCGCCCAATGATCGAGACGCTACCACTGGAGCAAGCCAACACGGCTTACAGGAGGATGACCTCCGGCGAAGCGAAGTTCCGCATGGTACTGACGATGGATGGCTAGTTTGTCTCGTTGCAAGAAGTCACGCGTCATGCCGCCCTGAACTAGGCGGCGACCTGTCCATCGATCGCCGCCCCAAGACGGTGTTTCGCTCTACCCATAGAAGCATTCAGGTTCATAAAAGCCCCCTCTTCACATCGCGCACCATTGGCCTTCTCAGTAATGATTCTCCACTGTATGTCTTTTATTCTACATATATTGTCATTTAGTCGAAAGATTGACCAGACGAAATGGGCTTGAATGGCTGTGTAGTACGTAGTACGACCGCCTGGCCAGTTTCAGGTGGCTGATTAGCTCTAAGCTATCACCGCTCATTGAAAGAGACGCCTGTCCTATGACCTATGTTTTACACCGCAGGCTATCTCTCTTAAAAAATTCCGGATTAGCGGTCGTGTGTTTCCTAGACCGGTATTGTCCCTTTATCCGCTAGAGACCTAGAAGGTACAGATATGAACATCAACACTCTCGGACTGAAGACCCAGGAACGCCGGCCCTCCACCCCTAATCAGGTTGATGCTACTTCCATCTTCGATGAGGGCGTCAATCGCAAGAACACCAACTCGATGAAGTGGGACTATGGTCACAACTTCCTGACCTCCGAGGAGCTGTTGGCCGACCCATTACCCATGTGGGTCGCAGACATGGACTTCAAGGCACCGCAGCCGGTAATTGACGCTCTTCATGACGCGGTAGAACATGGGGTATTTGGCTACGCTGGCGGCGCGAGAGCGAGCTATGTGGCTGCCGTTATCGACTGGCAAAAAAGGCGGTTCGGTTGGGATGCATCGAGTGACTGGCTCATGCAGACTTCCGGCGTCATCACCACCATGAAAACGGCTATCCAGGCATTTTCGTCGCCAGGAGATTCGATCCTCATCCAGCCGCCAGTCTATGTGGAATATGGAGTCTATACGTGACAGTAAGACTGAGCTTCCTTCGCTGGATAGATGATGGTATCGGGACTGTTGAAGAGATTGGGATGATACTTTGTTTTCACCCACAGGGCTGATTGAGCTAGCGTCCCCCGAGTTAGGATGATACTTTAAAAATCGTTTTGATCAAAAAGTGATCAATTTGGTGTGTTACTGCATGATTTTAGGATGGAGCTTTATTTTAATTCCACATCGGCGGCGCGCGAGTTGTCGATGGTGACCTCACCGGCATCATCCACCAGGGTGCCGCCGCCCTGGCTTGCGACCCACTCCAGTGCGTTGCAGGTCAGCCCCTCGTAGGCGCGCCCCTGGAAGCTGTATCCCCAGAAATCGGCATTGCCGGCGTCACGTTCCGCCGCCTGGATCGTGCGCGCCGTCTCGGTGAGTTGCTGCCAGGTCTCCGGCACCTGCTGGTCGTATTTTTCCAGCAGGTCCTTGCGGTAATAGAGCACGCCTGCGTCGGTGTACCAGGGCATGGCCACCAGACGTCCCTCTACGGTGCCGTTGTCGACCAGCGCGGGGAAGAAGCCCTCGGTGGCGTCGTCGGGCAGATAGCGGGAAAGGTCGACCAGGTGATCGTCGAGCAGCCCTGGCCACGCCATGTCGACGATCAGCACGTCGATGTCACTGGAGCCGCTGCTCAGCAGCTGCTGATACAGCGAGAGCTTCTCGGTGGTGTCGTTGGGAGTGGAGATCACATTGACACGATTGCCGGATTGCTCAGCCCATTGCTGGGCGAGCTCCGGGCACATGTCGGAATCTCCGCCAGGGCCACAGGCAATCGTGACCTCGGTGGCCAGTGCGAGGGGTGCCGTCAATGAGGCCCCGCTCAACAACAGGGCACCGGCGCTACCCTTGAGGGTCGTGAGCATCCGTTGGCGTGGGGTGCTGATAACAGAAGGCATGGCGTGCGACTCCATCATTGTGATTGTTGTTGCGGCGTCCGGGATGACCGTCATCCACCGAGCATCCCGTGAAGCATCGAATCTGCCAGGCGTCAGTTGAGGGCGAGCCACATGGCGCTGCCTGGCATCAGCGACAGGGGGTGGTGAGAGGCGTGTGTCGCCGTGACACCGGCGATCTCGAGGGTGGTCCAGGTGGTGATATCTGGCGCCAGTTGACTCGGGTCGATCACGCTCGGCGTATCGCCTGTCCCGAGGTGTGCCAGACACAGCAAGCGTTGCGCTCCATGCTGGCGCACGCTGGCGAAGACGTTGTCCGGGAGCCGCTCGGGGGCAATCAGGGTCTGATCACCCTCGCGCAGCACCTGGCTGGTCCCGCGATAGCGCAGCAGGCGACGTGCTCGCGACAGGAAGCTGTCATCACGGTTTTCCTGCTGCGCCACCGACAATGGCAACTGGCGTGGGGAGACCGGTAACCAGGGCGTGGCCTCAACGCCGGACTTCGTCGCGCAGCGGCTGAACCCACCGTTCAGGCTGTCATCCCAGACCATCGGCGTGCGACAGCCATCGCGGCCCTTGATCTCGGGCCACAGGTTGATGCCGAAGGGGTCCTGCAGGTCCTCGAAGGCCAGCTCCGCTTCGGGAAGCCCCAGTTCTTCTCCCTGATAGAGGCACAGGCTGCCACGCAGCGAACACAACACCGTCAGGGCGAGCAGGGCGCGCGATTCTCCCCAGCTGGTCGCACTGCGTTCCACGTCATGATTGGACAGGGCCCAGCAAGGCCAGGTGTCTTCGCCTTGCTCGGCAAAGCGCGTCAGCACGTCGTAAAGCGCGCGGGCATCGCCATCACTGTTGAGCAGGTCAAAGGTGTAGGCCATGTGCAGGCGGCGTTGGCCGGCGGTATAGGCAGCCATGGTCGGGAGAGGGTCATTGCCGGCGATCTCGCCGACACTGGTGGTGCCCGGGTACTCATCGAGCAGGTCGCGGATGCGCTCCAGATACGCCAGATTCTCCGGTTGCTCGATATTGTGCTGCATCCGCTGATAGCTCTGCGGGTTGCCCGGGTTGACGCCTTCGCGCGCCATCGCCGGGTTGTCGGTCAAGGCGCGGTCATGGAAGTAGTAATTGACGACGTCGAAGCGGAAGCCGTCCACCCCCAGATCCAGCCAGAAGCGCAGGTTGTCCAGCTGCGCCTGGCGCACCTCGGGATGATGGAAATTCAGATCCGGCTGACTGGCCAGGAAGTTGTGCAGATAGTACTGGCGACGCTTGGCATCGAAGCTCCAGGCGCGACCACTGAAGGCTGCCATCCAGTTGTTGGGCGGGTTGCCATCCGGGAGCGGGTCGGCCCAGACATACCAGTCGGCCTTGGCGTTGTGGCGGTCCTGACGGCTTTGCTGGAACCAGACGTGTTGATCGGAGCTGTGAGACAGCACCTGGTCGATGATCACGCGCAACCCCAGCTGGTGGGCTTGCGAGACCAGGTGCTTGAAATCCTCCAGGTGGCCGAACATCGGGTCGACATCCCGATAGTCCGCGACGTCATAGCCGAAATCATTCATCGGCGAGGTGAAGAAGGGGGACAGCCAGATGGCATCCACGCCGAGGCTGGCCACATGGGGCAGGCGCTCGATGATGCCGGCCAGGTCGCCGATGCCGTCGCCGTTGGCATCCATGAAACTGCGGGGGTAGATCTGATAGATCGTGGCACCACGCCACCAGTCGAGGCGTGCGTGAGGATCGAGTTGAGACAGGGTCATCATGACCTCCTTGTGAGTCGCGTGATCGGCAAGCGGGAGATTCAGTGCACCTCGCCAACACAGCGCGCGATGGCAACGCCGTGGGGCGGCAGCGTCAGGCGACCTGCCTGCCAGTGACCATTGATCATGCCGGGGGCATCCTCGAGGGCTTCCGCTCGCCAGGCGGTCTCCAGAGTCAGGGCCTGAGCAGAGAAGTTGAGCGCGATCAGCAACGACTCGCCGCCTGAGAGACGCGTGAAGCAGATGACTTCCTCATGCAGCGAGTGGAAGTGGATCTCTCCTCGGCTGAGGGCGGGGTGACGGCGGCGGAAGGCGAGCAGCTCCCGGCTGGCATTCAACAGCGATGCCGGGTCGTGTTCCTGATGGTCGACGGCCAAGGCATGATGGAAGTCGGGAACCGGCAACCAGGGAGACACGCGAGAGAAGCCCGCATGTGACTCACCGGCCTGCCACGGCATGGGCGTCCGGCAGCCGTCGCGTCCCTTGTAGCGTGGCCAGAAGGTGATGCCGGCGGGGTCCACCAACTGGTCATGGCGTAGCTGGGCTTCACTCAGCCCCAGTTCTTCGCCCTGATACAGACAGACGCTGCCGCGCTGGGTCAGCAGGAAGGCGAGATAGAGGCGCAGGCGCGCCGGCGAGGCTTCGGCGTCCCAGCGCGTTGCCAGACGTGTGACATCGTGATTTCCCAGCGCCCAGCACGGCCAGCCGTCCCCGATCTGCGCTTCCATCGTCTGTAGGGTCGCCAGGAGGTGGCCGGGTGAGGCGTTCTCGGTCAGCAGATCGAAGGAATAGGCCATGTGCAGCCGCTGGTCGCCCCGGGTGTACTCGGCCATGACGCGCAAGGAGTCATCGTCGCCGACCTCGCCAACGCTGGTGGTGCCGGGGTATTCATCGAGCAGACTCCGCAGCCGTTCGAGAACGGCGAGGTTCTCGGGTTGGGTCTTGTCGTGAAGATGTTGTTGATAGCCGTAGGGGTTGTCCGGGCGCACGCCAATGAAGCCCTCGGCGATCTCACGCCGCGGCGGGTTATCCTTTAGCTCACCATGTGTGCAGAAGTTGATGGCGTCCAGGCGGAAACCATCCACCCCCCGCTCCAGCCAGAATCGCACTTCTTCAAGAATGGCCGTCACGACTTCGGGGTGATGGAAGTTGAGGTCCGGCTGCTCGATCAGGAAGTTGTGCAGGTAGTACTGGCAGCGGCGAGTGTCCCATTGCCACGCGGAGCCCCCGAAGATCGATTGCCAGTTGGTGGGCGGTGCGCCATCGGGTCTGGGGTCTGCCCAGACATACCAGTCGGCGCGCGGGTTATCGCGGCTCTGGCGGCTTTCCTCGAACCACGGGTGGGCGTCGGAGGTGTGTGAGAGCACCTGATCGATGATGACTTTCAGGCCGCGCGCATGCGCTGCCTCGACCAGACGGTCGAAGTCCTCCAGGGTGCCGAACATCGGGTCGACATCGCGATAGTCGCTGATGTCATAGCCGAAGTCCTTCATGGGCGAGGTAAAGAAGGGGGATAGCCAGATCGCATCGACATTCAGCGAGGCGATGTAATCCAGGCGCTCGAGGATGCCCGGCAGATCACCGATGCCATCGCCATTGCTGTCCTGAAAGCTGCGCGGGTAGATCTGATAGATGACGGCGCCGCGCCACCAATCGTGGGCCGACACCTGGGTGTCTCGAATCGTGGACATGCGAGTCTCCTGGGCGGGAACCATGGCTCCCGCCCGTGGGGTCCTTGCGGAGAATGAAGCGGTTGGCCTGAGGCGCCGTGAGCAGGCGCTGGACACTCAGTCCTGGCTGCCAGGCCCTCGAGAAAAAGCCCTGCAGAACAGGCCCTGAACGTCAGGCTGCCTGGCGTTGCTGGGTCAGGCTCAGCGCGCGATCCTGGCTGTCGAAGAGATGCACGTGCTCCAGGTCCGGCACCAGCGCGACGCGTTGGCCGATCTTCCACTGACTGGGGGCTTCACTGCGGTGGATCAGCAGGCTGTCGCCGACTTTCGGATCCAGATAGACATAGACTTCGTTGCCCAGGTACTCGACGTTGACGATCTCGAAGGCGTTGTCGCCACGGGCCTCTTCCAGGCAGAGGTGTTCGGGACGAACCCCCAGCATCAGACGGCTACCAACGCGCTCGCTACCGGCATCGCGAGGCAGGCCCAGCTCGCCGATCCCGGCCGTCGTGATGCGACAGTTATTGGCATCGCTGCTCAATAGCTCCGCCGGCAGGAAGTTCATGGTCGGGGAGCCGATGAAGCCGGCCACGAAGCGGGTCGCCGGTGCCTGATAAAGTGTCTGGGGACTGCCGACCTGTTCGATACGGCCATCACGCAGTACCACGATCTTGTCGGCCAGGGTCATGGCTTCGACCTGGTCGTGGGTGACGTAGACCATGGTGGAGCCCAGGCGGTGGTGCAGGCGGGCGATCTCATTGCGCATCTGCACCCGCAGTGAGGCATCCAGGTTGGAGAGCGGCTCATCGAACAACAGGATCTTCGGCTCACGCGCCATGGCGCGCCCCATGGCGACGCGCTGTCGCTGGCCGCCGGAAAGCGCCTTGGGCTTGCGGTGCAGCAACTCCTCGAGCTGAAGGATGCGCGCCGTCTCCATCACGCGTTGTTCGACGCTTTCCTTGTCGGTCTTGGCAAGCTTGAGGCCGAAGGCCATGTTCTCGTACACCGTCATGTGCGGGTAGAGGGCATAGGACTGGAAGACCATGCCCACGCCGCGCTCACGCGGGGGGAGGTCATTGACCAGATCGTTGGCGATATGCATCTCACCCTCGGTGATCGATTCCAGCCCGGCGATCAGGCGCAGTAAGGTCGACTTGCCACAGCCTGACGGCCCGACGAAGACCACGAATTCTCCGCTGCCGATCTTCAGGTCCAGGTCCTTGATGATGTGCGTGCTGCCGAAGGTCTTGTTGATCTTGGAGAGGGTTACGCTTGTCATCTTGCGACTCCCAGCCGGTGCTCGGCACCGGCTTTCGAAAGAAGGTTAGTCGAGTGCCAGGAAGGCAGCCTGATAGGGCGGCAGTACCAGGCGCGCTGTCTGGGGCTGAGCCTCATCCAGTTCGGCAGTGAAACCCGTGCCCTTGAGAAGACGCGCGCCGCCTGCGTAGGCTTGCGGCAGCGCGGTACTTAGTTCAGTGCCTGTGAGATTGAACAGGCACAGCATGCGCTGACCGTCATGCTCACGCAGGAAGCCCAGAAGCTCGTCCCCCACGTCGACCAGTTGAATGTCCCCCTCACGCAAGACCGGATGCTGACGGCGGAAGTTCAGCAGAATCCGCGTGGCATGAAGCACAGAGTTAGCGTCGTCTTCCTGGTTGGCCACGGCCAGTGGCAGGTGGCGCTCATCGATCGGTAGCCAAGGCTCGACACTTGAGAAGTCCCCTTGCGCCGCTTGACGCCAGGGCATGGGGGTCCGGCAGCCATCACGGCCCTTGAACTCCGGCCACAGCACCTTGCCGTAAGGGTCCTGAATACGCTCGAAGGGCACCTCGGCTTCTGGCAGGCCCAGCTCCTCACCCTGGTAGAGGCAGACGCTGCCGCGCAGTGACAACACCATGGCCAGGGCGACCTTGGGGTAGGACACCGGGTCTTCGTGGGCCCCCCAACGGGTGGCGCTGCGCACCACGTCGTGGTTTGACAGGGCCCAGCATGGCCAGGCATCACCGGCCAGGCGCTGGAAGCGCTCGATGACTTCTCGGATATAGCCTGCGGAATGCGGCGCATTGAGCAGATCGAATCCGTAGGCCATGTGCAGCTTGTCGCCCCCAGCGGTGTATTCCGCCATGCGCTCCAGCGGCTTGTCGTCACCGATTTCACCGACCGTGGTGGTGCCGGGGTATTCATCCATCAGGGCACGTAGGTCTCTCAGGAAGTCGAGATTTTCCGGGCGGCTCAAGTCATAGACGTGGCGCTGCCAGGTATAGGGGTTGGAATCCGGCGCGCCCAGTGTCTTGGCTTCGCCTGCTGGCACTGGCGGATTGTCGCGCAGAGCCTGATCGTGGAAGTAGAAGTTGACGGTATCCAGTCGGAAGCCATCGACGCCGAGTTCCAGCCAGAAGCGCATGTTGTCGAGCTGAGCCTGACGGGCCTCCGGGTGATGGAAGTTCACGTCGGGCTGGCTGGTCAGGAAGTTATGCAGGTAATACTGCTGGCGGCGCGAATCGAAGGTCCAGGCCGAGCCGCCGAAGATCGACAGCCAGTTGTTGGGCGGCGTGCCATCGGGCTTGGGGTCTGCCCACACAAACCAGTCGGCCTTGTCATTCGTGCGGTCCTGACGGCTTTGCTGGAACCAGGGGTGCTGGTCGGAGGTGTGGCTGATCACCTGGTCGATCATGACCTTGAGATTGAGCGAGTGAGCGCGCTCCAGCAGGGCCTTGAAGTCCTCCAGGGTGCCGAACATCGGGTCGACATCACGGTAATCGCTGATGTCATACCCGAAGTCGAGCATCGGAGAGGTGAAGAAGGGCGACAGCCAGATGCCATCCACGCCCAGGGAGGCCACGTAATCGAGTCTGGCGGTGATGCCCGGCAGATCGCCGATCCCGTCGCCGTTGCTGTCCAGGAAGCTGCGCGGGTAGATCTGGTAGATGACGCCACCGCGCCACCAGTTGGAGGAGGTCTGCATTTGGGCTTCGAGCAATGACATGAAAATTATCCTTTGACGGCGCCGGCGGTCAGGCCGGATACGATGCGGCGCTGGAAGATCATCACCAGGATGACCAGCGGTATGGTGACGGTGACGGAGGCGGCCATGATGGGGCCCCAGGGGAGCTCATGCTGGCTGCCGCCGGAGATCAGGGCGATGGCGACCGGCACGGTGCGTTCGCTGTCGGTCAGCGTGAAGGTCAAGGCGAACAGGAACTCGTTCCAGGCCGCGATGAAGGCGAGCAACCCGGTGGTGGCCATGGCCGGCCACATCAGGGGCAGGAAGACCTTGGTGATGGTCTCCCACGGTGTGGCGCCGTCCATGATCGCGGCCTCTTCCAGTTCCATGGGCAGCTGACGCATGAAGGTCGTCAGTACCCAGACGGTGAAGGGCAGCGTGAAGATGGTGTAACTGAGAATCAGGCCACCGGGGTTGTTGTAGAGATTCAGGCTGCGAATCACCTCGAACAGCCCGGAGAGCACCGCGACCTGAGGGAACATCGAGACCCCGAGGATGATCAGCATCACGGTGGAGCGGCCGCGAAAGCGCACGCGCCCCAGCGCATAGGAGGCGGTGATGCCCAGCAGCAGCGCGATCAACACGACGCTCAAGGCGATCAGGATCGAGTTGCCGATCGCCTGTAGGAAGCTCTTCTGCGCAAAGATCTGGGCATAGTTGCTGAAGTCCAGAGAGGTCAGCCAGTAGTTGACCTCGAACAGCTCACTGGACGGTTTCAGTGAGGTGATCACCGCGTAATAGAAGGGGAACACGGCGTAGACGATGATGATGGCGATCAAGGCCCATTTGCCGACATGCTTGGCGAGTCGGGTCAGCTGGTAGCGGTTCATCGGAGTCTGATTCATTTCTCCACTCCCAGTTGGCGGCGGCCAAGGTAGAGGTAGACCACGACGGCCAGCGCGATGATCAGGAACAGCATCGTGGAGGCGGCACTGCCGTAGCCCACGTCCTGGAACTCCACCAGTTGCTGGCGGGCGTAGATGGACATGGTCATGGTGCTCGACGAGTTGGAGGTCAGCACATAGATGACATCGAAGACGCGCAGTGCATCGAGAAGGCGGAAGATCACAGCGACCAGCAGGGCCGGGGTGATCAATGGCAGGGTGACACGGAAGAACACCTTCACCGGGTGGATGCCATCGACCTCGGCGGCCTCATAGCAGTCCTTGGGCAGCATCTGCAGCGCGGCGAGTACCAGTAGTGCCACGAAGGGGATGGTCTTCCAGACATCGACCATGATCACGGCCCACATCGACAGATCGGCATCCGCCGTCCAGGCCAGGGGCGCATCAATCAGCCCCAGCCCCATCAGCAGGTGGTTGATGATCCCGAACTGGTCATTGAGCATCCAGGCCCACATCTTGGCGGAGACGATGGTCGGGATGGCCCAGGGGATGAGCACCGCGGCGCGGACCAGCATGCGCCCCTTGAATTCGGCGTTGAGCAGCAGGGCCACGATGATGCCGAAGACGACTTCCAACGACACCGAGATGACGCTGAAATAGACGGTGTTCCAGACGGAATTCCACCACACCGGGTCAGCCAGCAGGCCGTACCAGACGCCGTCGTCCTTCACGAGATAGTTTTCAAAGCCGATGAAGGCGGCGCCGGTCGTGTCCGAGAGCGAGGCATCGGTCAGGCTGAGGTAGAAGGTTCTCAGCAGTGGCCAGCCGGCCACCAGGGCCAGCGCGACCAGCATCGGCGCGAGATAGGTCCAGGCCGCACGTACCCGCTGGCGTCTGACCTTGGTGCCGCGTTTGCGGGTCCGGGCCGAGGGCGTGTCCGTCGGCACTGACTCATTGAGCGTGGTTGTCATGCGAAACCTCCCGGGTTACCAGCGACGACGTTTGATGCGAGCCAGCTCGCCCTTCAGCTGAGCCACGGCCTGGGCGCCGCTCTGCTCGCCGCTCAGCACACTGTGGGTCGCATTGAAGAAGGCGTTACTGACCTGGCCGTAGTTGTCACCGGTGACGGCAGACGGACGTGCCACGGCATTGGTGAAGGTGTCGTAGAGCGTGCCGAAGAAGGGCACGGCGGTGAGCACCTCTTCGTCCTGATACAGCGCCGTGAGGGTCGGGTTGTAGGCGGCCTGGATGGCCCGGCGTTTCTGCTCGGACTCACCGGTGAGGAAGGCCACCAGCTGCGAGGCGAGCTCGGGGTTCTCGCTGTACTTCGAGACCGCCAGGTTCCAGCCGCCCAGCGCCGCCGCGCTTTCTCCCTCGGCGCCGTGGGGCAGCTTGACCACTCCGACCTTGCCAGCCACCTTGCTGTCATCGCTCTGGGTCAGCGACCAGGCGTAGGGCCAGTTGCGCATGAAGACGGCGTTGCCGGACTGGAAGATGCCGCGGGCTTCTTCCTCGGAATAATTGAGCGCCCCCTGCGGGGTGATCTCGCCGATCCAGCTGGCGGCCAGGTCGAGAGCGGAGGCCGTATTGGGGTTGTCGACGGTGATCTCGCCATCGGCATCGACAATGGCGCCACCGTCGTTGCTGGCGACCCATTCCAGCGCATTGCAGGTCAGGCCCTCATAGGCACGCCCCTGGAAGACGTAACCCCACATCTTCTCGCTGCCGGCCTCGCGTTCCTTTGCCTGGATCTGCGTGGCAGTCTCTGTCAGCTCCTGCCATGTCTCGGGAGGTGCGAACCCGTATTTCTCCAGCAGGTCCTTGCGGTAGTAGAGCACCCCGGCATCCGTGAACCAGGGCATGGCCACCAGGCGGCCATCGACCGTGTTGTTGTCGATGATGGTCTTGAAGTGGCCCTGCGATGCCTTTTCGCCGAGCGTCTGGTGCAGATCAAGCAGGTGATTGCCGAGCAGGCCCGGCCAGACCACATCGATCTGCAAGACGTCGATGTCACCGGACTGCGCTGACAGAATCTGCTGGTAGAGCGAGAGGCGTTCCGTCGAGGAATTGGGCGTGGAGACGATATCGACCTCATGGCCGGTCTTGTCTTCCCAGGCAGCGACGCCCTGTTCACAGAATTCCAGTTCGGCCCCGACCGCACCGCAGGAGATGGTCAGGTCCGCGCCCATCGCAGGGGCGGTGGTGGCCGCTCCCAGCAGGGCGAAGCTTGAGGCGATTAGCGTCTTGCGTTGCATGGTGGATCCTCGTCACTTGTTGTTGTTTGACCCGCATCGGACGACTGGGTGGGGGAGAGTCACAACGTCGTCCGATGGTGGCTTCTTAATCGATTAAGGCGTAGTCACAGTCAAACGATTGGCGTCGATATCCGCAACCTGAACTTTGGTCTTACTGTCACCGATATGTCGCCAAAAATGGGAGTTTTACGCGGTGATCGCTCCCCTTTGGTCGAATTTCGACATAAGTCGTGTGTCTGAGAGGCCAGATTGCCACTAGGGTCTTAAACGATTAAGTGAATATGGCGCCTACGACAACGCCAATGACGAAGGCGCCACTTCGCTGATCATCGCCAAGCGAGTGATTCGTCAACAACAACAAGGCTCTCTTCAACATGACAACTCCCCCTCAGCACCCGCTCAAGACCCCACTTGTCATGGCCGTTGCCATAGCGGTCATGAGCACCAGTGGACTCGCCAATGCCGACGGGACAGGCGATATCGAGGCGCGGCTCGCAGAGCTGGAACAGCGTATCGATGACGCCGAACAACGGGCCAGAGCGGCTGAGCGTCGCGCCGCCGAGGCAGAGCGCGCGATGGCCGTTCAGCGCCAGTCGAATGAGGCTGATCAACCCGCGCGCGTGACCGCGCAGACCGAGGACCTCGAAGAGCGTCTGGCGGCCGTCGAGCGCCAGGCCAGTGGCGAAGAAGGTTTCTCCTTCAATGCCTATGCTCGCTCTGGGCTATTGATCGGCGAAGGAGGCAAGAGCATCGAAGGCGGCCCCTATCTCACGCCGGCGGGCTCGGTGGGCGGGGCGGTCGGGCGGCTGGGGAACGAGCCCGACACCTACGTCGAGTCGGTATTCAACTACAAGACCCGCTACGACAACGGGACGAAGGCGCTTTACCGCACCATGATTGCCGACGGAGTAGAGACCAGTAACGACTGGACCTCGGACGAGTCCAGTCTGAACGTACGACAGGTCTTCGTGGAGTTGAGCGATCTGCCGAGCTTTACCGGCGCCTTCGAGAACTCCTCCATCTGGGCGGGCAAGCGCTTCGATCGGGACAACTTCGATATCCACTGGCTAGACAGCGATTTCATCTTCCTCGCCGGGACCGGCGCAGGTATCTACGACGTTCAGCTTGCCGATGACTGGAAAGCCAACTTCTCGGTCTACGGGCGCAGTTACAGTGAATACCCGACAGAGGACTCCGATACTGGCGGCAATACCGACAACCTGACGTTCACCATGAACAACTATGTCGGCCACTGGCAGTGGATGGTCAGTGCCCTATCGGCGGCAGACAATGAAGAGCGCGCCATGGACACGGGGGCCGAAGCGGCCGATTCCGGCTTCCACACCATGCTGGCCTACCATGGCGACAGCTTCTTTGGCCTCGCCGATGGCAGCTTCAAGGCCGCCGTGCTGCATGGCCGCGGGCTCGGCGCGGAGACCAAGGTCATCGGGGCTGACGGGAACCTGACGGATGACGCCACCTCTACTCGCCTGGGGCTTTACGGCACGACCTATCTCGCACCCAAGTGGCGCTTCGCACCAGCCGTTCTGGCAGAGGTGAGCAAAGATCGCTACGACGACGGAGATGAGTATTCCTGGGCGACCTTCAATGCGCGTCTGGCCAATGAGCTGACGACGAATTTCGAGATGCAGTACGAGCTGAGCTATCAATGGATGGACCTGGACCCCGGCTCGACAGGCAATGCCGTGGAAGGCGGGTATCGCAAGTTCACCATTGCACCGACCTTCAAGCCTGAAGTCGGTGGCTTCTGGAAGCGTCCGGAAATTCGCTTGTTCGCGTCCTGGAGTGACTGGGATGAAGAGCTCAATGATTACTCCGAAGACGATGCCCTCGGGAGTGCAGGCTTTACGGGAGGCGAATGGGCCTTCGGTGTCCAGAGCGAGGTATGGTTCTAGGAGCAGGATGCCAAGCTGATCATCGCCTGCCAGTGCTTCGATCTTGCCCGCGGTCAGCCGCGGGTTTTTTGTAACGCCATCGCTGGATGGTTGAGACGCTGACCGCAAACTGACGAGCGAGATCTTGTTCGTAATGCTGGAAGGAGCTGCTTAGGAAGTCGGCATGAATTTTCGGTGTCGTTGTCTCTTGATTGTGCAGCTTGATACCCATGATGCCTTTTCTGTATGAATTGCTTAATGGGCATACGAGAGGCTAATAAAGGATAGATTCGTTGCAAGAATCGATCATCCGGCACCTTATAGTGAGTTGTTGATGGGGTATGCTGAATATTTTGCCCTATACATTTAATGGCAGTTGTCACATTGGTTGTTGAAAGCTGAGAAATGGCGGTATGCCACGGAAAGATGAAGGGAACTTTCTGTCGATGATGTTGTATTAAGTCGGCTGGCTCGCGCTATATTTCATGTAAAGTCAGTGGTCGCGCCACCAATGAGATGAAGCGGTAGGGCTGTTGTTGAGCCCTAATATCTGTGCTAGCTTATATTCGTAGCCTGCCATGAGGCTCAATCACAGCATGTGACTGGTCATTGGTTGATTTTTATTTGTCGCATTATCTATTTAATCAGGAGACTGCCATGAATAGTGATATCGCCGAAGGTAAGTGGAAGCAACTCAAAGGTAAGGTCCGCGAAGGTTGGGGAGAGCTTACAGATGAAGATGTCGACGAAATTGCGGGTCGTAAGGAGCACTTTGTCGGGAAAGTTCAAGAGCGTTATGGCATGAACAAAGAAGACGCTGAAAAGGAATGGAATAAACTGTCCGATTCGTGAAGCTTTTTTAATATATATTCCATGTTACCGATGCTTGCGCTTTGCAGGCATCGGTTTTTTGTGTCTGAGCTCCAGCAACAAGAGCAGCGCGTATGGTATACAGGGTTTTAGAATATTCCCTCGAGAATACTTGGGATGGCTATTCGATAGCCGAGGCGCAGTCGGGAATGGTCATTCCGTTTCTCGACGCACCTTGCGTAGCTCAGTATTACTGACATTCTTGGAGACTGCCCCCTTGGAGAAGTGCTGGCGTGTCAAGCCATTGATATTCTCCTTGGTCCCTCGCCAGGTGGGGCTATAGAGGGCATAGCAATACATCTACTGCCAAAGCTCTTTGCGACATCTTCGTGATTGGCGACCTCCGAGTCGTATCCAAGGTCATCGTCTGGGTTACCGCGACGCGGCTCCAGCAACCGATGCAACGTCTGTTGCGTCAGTTCTACTGTGGTCCTGAGCCGTCGTGCTGCCAGAGATCGTCGCCAGGGTCGTGTTATCGAAATAAGGCTATTGACTCTCTGGTGGCACACGTCAAAGCCAACGTGATATGGCTGTATCCTTCATCATGTGCCTGCTGCATGCTTGCGTGATCCGCGGTATGGTCGGCCAAAGATTATCCAATGTGGGGTGGAATGCCTTGATGATATATTGAGCATTGAGCCTGTTATGGAGACAGCATGAAGAAATCCGAGACCACACCCTCATCCAAGCGTGTCACCATCACTGAAGTTGCCAAGGAGGCCAACGTCTCGATTGCGGCGGTCTCTCGGGCAATGAATCCTGAAGGTAGCAGCTCGCCCGAGATGCGCAGTCGGATTCTGGAGGTGGCTGAGCGTCTTGGCTATAAGCCGAACCGTCTGGCACGAGGTATCAAGTCGCAATCCAGCCTGATCGGGATTCTCGTGACCAATTTCGAGAATCCTGTCTATCTTGCGATTCTCAGCGAATTTTCTGCTGCGATTCAGCGACATAACTGCCACACCTTGTTGATCAACGTGAATACCGAGAAAAGTATCTCGGAGGCTGTCTCCTTGGTGATGGAATATCATGTCGATGCTTTGATCGTCACTTCTGCTTCAGTGCCGCCGGAGTTGGTCGAGGCCTGTGCGAAGCAGAATACGCCTGTGGCCATATTCGGGCGTGATGGAGAAGACTCCGGCGCCTGCGTGGTGACCTGTGACGATGTCGAGATGGGGCGCATGGCAGCAGATCATCTCATTGATCTCGGTTATCGTCGGCTGGCCTATGTGGGGGCGTCGACCAAGGAGCAGGCTACGCTGGATAGAAAGCGTGGCTTCATCGAGCGGCTGGAGCAGCGAGGGCTGACCTTGCATGGCGTGGGGGAAGGGCAACGCCACAGCTACGATGCGGGCTATGAAGCCACCTGTGAGTTGCTCACAGAGGCGGAGGTCATTCCTGATAGCATCTTCTATTTTGACGATATCATGGCGTGTGGCGGCATGGACGCCATACGTCATGAGTTCTCGCACCGCATACCACAGGATATCGGTATCGTCGGGGTGGATGACATTCGCTTTGCCTCAAGCAAATCCTATGATCTGACGACGATCTGCCAGCCATTCACGGAAATGGTCGACAAGACGGTGTCGTTGTTATTCGCGCGCATCAAGCAAGGTGGCATGGCGCCCAGTCGGGTCATCATGCCGTGTCAGATCACGCAACGCGGGTCTACTCGTCACGTCAACTGACACGCGCACTGCAGAACGCTTGATAGTTTTCTCGTGAAATCTTCTCTGGTGGCGGAGCAGTACTCTCCTGGTAGTCCCCCTGGAATACTGGCGATTCGTTGGCACATCGGTGGATTTTCGTTCTTTCTCGTCCCTTGGTCTAAATGGCTTTGAAAACATTTTCAAAGCCGGTGTGGCTGCGCTAGGCTGCTTGATATGCAGCGTACCAAAGCCAAGGAAAAGCCCCTGTGGTACGCGATAGAACAATAACGCCATCCACGCCTGAAGCCGAGACGCCCAATGACTCAGCAGACACCGCCCTCATTCGATCACAGTTCAAGCTCACAGCAGACAGCGGAACACCAGTCGAGCGCCTTGGCCCCCAAGGTGCTTCGCATGGGGATGATCGGGGGAGGCGTTCAGTCTTTCATCGGTCAGGTCCATCGTGCGGCGGCGCAGATGGATGGGAGGTATCGTGTCGTCGCCGGTGCGCTGTCGTCGAATCCCGAGCGTGCTCGCCAGCAGGCGGAACAACTCAACATCGCACGTGGTTATGGCGATGGTGAATCACTGCTACGCGAGGAAGCTGCCCGCGAAGATGGCGCTGAGGTAATCGCCATTCTCACGCCCAACGATAGTCACTTCGCCCTGGCCAAGCTGGCTCTGGAGCTGGGCTTTCATGTCGTCTGTGAAAAGCCGCTGGTCAATGATCCGGCTCAGGCTCGCGAGCTTGAAGCGATTGCCGAGCGGGCAGAGCTGCGCTTCTGCATGGCCTATGGCTATACCGGTTATCCCATGGTGCGTCAGGCACGCGCCATGATCGAGAATGGCGAGCTCGGTGAAATCCGTCAGCTGCAGTGTGACTACGTTCAGGGGCACCTGGCCTGCCTGACGGATGCGGAAAAGGCAGGCCACGACTGGCATATGGACCCCGCCATCGCGGGGGAGTCGATGATACTCAATGATATCGCGACCCACGCCTTTCATATGCTCGAGTATGTTTCCGGGCTTGAGACCAGTGAATTGAGTGCCGATGTCACGGCCAGCGTGGCCGGACGCGAAGCGCACGATAATGCCAACGTAATGTTGCGCTATGGCAATGGTGCCCGCGGCCTGATGTGGATTACCCAAGCGGCTGCCGGCGCCGAGCATGGCCTGAGCTTCCGGATCTTCGGCAGTCTCGGGGGACTCGAATGGCATCAGGAAACCCCCAATCAGCTCCTGTTCCGCCGTATTGATGGCGCTCCTGTGTTGCTCTCCAAAGGGGCAGCGGGACTTCATGAAGCCTCCACGCGTATCTCTCGTGTGGCCTTTGGACACCCCGAAGGTTATCGCGAAGCCTTTTCTTCCCTGTATAGCGACCTCCATGAGGACATCACTGCCTGCCAGCAGGGGACTGAGCCGCACCCATTGGCCTGCTGGTATCCCGACCTGCGCAGTGGGGTGCGTGGTGTCGAGTTCGCCGCCACCGCGCTCGACTCCAGTCGACGCAACGGCGATTGGGTGTCTCTGCCCTCTCGGCGGGACAGTCAATTGACGCGCTGATTCGGCTGTTGAATTGAGATAGCCAACGCCACTTCATTCAGGAATGACGCAATGACGGGCCGCCCTCGAGGCAGCCGGTGCGGATTCTGCTACGCCATTGTTCGGTCAATTACGTTGTAAGGAGTACGGGATGAACAGGAAAGGGGTCGACGATCTGCGCAGCAATCGCTGGTTCAAGCAGGATGATCTGCGCTCTTTCGGGCATCGCTCTCGCGTCAAGCAGATGGGTTACTGGGGAGAGGAGTTCGTCGGCAAGCCGGTGATCGCCATCATCAATACCTGGAACGACCTCAATACCTGCCATTCTCACTTTCCTGAGCGGGTCAAGGATATCAAGCGTGGTATCACGGCAGCGGGGGGCTTTGCTGTCGAACTGCCTGCCATGTCACTGGGTGAGCAATTGATGAAACCCAGCGCCATGATGTATCGCAACATGCTGGCCATGGAGGTCGAAGAACTGCTGCGCAGCTACCCCGTGGATGGCGCCGTGGTCATGGGCGGGTGTGACAAGACCACGCCGGGCGTGCTCATGGGCGCGATCTCCATGAATCTGCCGACCATCTATGTCCCCGCTGGTGCCATGCTGCGCGGCAATTACCGTGGGCAGGTGTTGGGGAGCGGTACGGATGTCTGGAAGTACTGGGATGAGCGGCGTATCGGCAACGTCAGTCAGAGTGACTGGAACGAGATCGAGAATGGGATTGCCCGCTCTCCGGGCACCTGCATGACCATGGGCACGGCGGCAACGCTGATGTCGATCGGTGAATCTCTGGGCATGAGCCTGCCGGGAGCTTCGAGCATTCCTGCGGTGGACGCCAATCACAACCGTATGAGCTACGCCAGCGGCAAGCGAGCGGTGGAAATGGTCTGGGAAGATCTCAAGCCGACCGATGTCATGAGCGAGGCTTCCTTTGATAACGCAATTGCCGTCGACATGGCGATCGGTGGCTCGACCAACGCCATCATCCACATCGTGGCCATGGCACGTCGTCTCGGAATCACGCTGCCGATGGAGCGCTTCAACGAGATATCGCGTCGTGTGCCGCTGGTGCTGAACCTCAAGCCTTCCGGCGAATATCTGATGGAAGACTTCTTCTATGCCGGAGGGCTTCCGGCACTGATGACGAACATCGGCAGTGAGCTGAAGCTCTCCGCGATGACCGTGACCGGCCGCACCCTGGGCGACAACATCGAGGGCGCCAAGGTCTGGCGCCCGGAAGTCATTTTCCCGCTGGACACGCCGGTCAATGCCTCGGGCGGGACTGCCGTACTTACCGGCAGCCTGGCGCCGAAGGGGGCCATCATCAAGCCGACCGCGGCTGACCCTCGCCTGCATGTCCATCAAGGGCCTGCCTATGTGTTCGAGAATATTGCCGACCTCAAGGCGCGTATCGATGATGAGGACCTCCCGGTCACGGCTGACAGCATCATCGTGCTCAAGAATGGCGGACCGGTGGGAGGCCCCGGCATGCCGGAGTGGGGCATGATGCCGATTCCGGCCAAGCTGCTGAAGCAGGGCGTGCGCGACATGCTGCGTATCTCCGACTCGCGCATGAGTGGCACCAGCTACGGGAGCTGCATTCTGCATGTGGCGCCGGAAGCCGCCGTCGGCGGGCCGTTGGCCATCGTCAAGACCGGCGACATCATCGCCGTGGATGTCCCCAATCGGCGGCTGGACCTGATGGTCGATGAGGAGGAGATCCAACGTCGACTGGCAGATTGGCAGCCGCCCAAGGACCGGCACCCTCATGGCTATGCCTCTCTCTACAAATCGCATGTCACCCAGGCAGATGAAGGCTGTGACTTCGACTTTGCCAATGGTGCCCCTGGCAGTACTCCTGAGCCCGATATCTATTGAGCGCCGCTGCCTGAAGCAGGGAGATAAGGTCGAGGGTATCGGGGGCAGAGAGATAGAAGGTGTAAGCCCGCAGGGGTATCCACGCAAGTGCCATAGCCATCGTCGACGGGAGTCCAGGAAATGGCGGAAATCGAACTGTTGATAGAGAGCCGGGCGGAGTTGGGTGAATCCCCGGTCTGGGATGCCAGTCGCAACAGCCTGTTATGGGCGGACCTTTATGCCCCGGCGATCGAGCGCTACTGCCTGAGTGATGGCAAGCGAGAGCGTCGCGTGCTGCCAGAGACCTTGGGTGCCTTCGGGCGCTGTGCCGATGGGCGTTTGATCGTTGCCATGCGCTCGGGCATCCATCTGCTCGATTTCGAGTCGGGTGCACTGGAGTTCCTGGCCTGCCCGCCCGGAGAGCCGTTGGCTGGCACGCGCTTCAATGACGGCAAGGTCGCGCCGAATGGGCAGTTCGTGATCGGCACCATGGATGAAGCGAGCCGCTCCCGGCCGTTGGGGCATTTCTACTCGGTCACGCCTGCGGGCGAGACGCATTGTCTGCAGTCAGGCCTCATAGTCGCCAATGGACTGGCCTGGAGTGCTGATGGACGGCGCATGCATTTTGCGGATACGCGCCGCGACACGATCCATGTCGCAGACTACTGTCCGGAAAATGGTGTCATGGGAACGCCGCGAGTGTTTGCCGAGACCCAGCCTGCACTGCACGGTCGCCCCGACGGTGGGGCGATGGATATGGCGGGGGGCTACTGGAGTGCAGGCGTCTTTGGCGGAGTCCTCAATTATTGGGATGCCCAGGGACGTCTGGCGCGCCAGGTTCGTCTGCCGTGTCCCGGCCCGACCATGCCGTGCTTTGGCGGGGCCGATATGACAACGCTGTTCGTGACCACCTTGCGCAAGGGCATGAGCCCTGAGGCACTGGCCGCGGCCCCCTGGTCCGGTAGTGTCTTC
>ERZ1673962.698-NODE-698-length-20827-cov-3.399865_pt1 | contig 20827 bp, 22 predicted proteins | sample MGYA00580188_ERZ1673962 | MGnify/ENA primary metagenome ERZ1673962 (study PRJEB41334, sample SAMN05608104) | rock metagenome | biome: terrestrial subsurface; feature: shale formation; material: shale | place: USA: Pennsylvania ... | reverse complement strand
TCGTCGTGGCAATCGCCCAATAAGCCGCGTTGTCCTTGGCTTTTGCGACGCGCATGCCCGTCGAAATACGGTCCTGGGTCATTTCCAGCTGCTGGTTCGTGCTGGTAAGGGTCTGCAGCGCGGTCATTGCGCCGACATTAGTGAGAATAGAAGCCGTCATAGCTCTGTTTCCTTCTTTCTAGGTTCAAAGAGGTGTCCCGCCTTCTGACGACCTGCAAAGATCCGCCGTGCTTCTGACTGGCCGGACCTGAGATGACATCTTGAGCTTTCCCGCCTCCGGTTAAACGCGGGTTTAAGTTTGCGCGGGCGAGCGTCCGGCGCGCGGAGCGCTTTTCTTAAAACCTGATTTAACCGCCCCTTCCTAGCGTGTCCCGATGCTGCACGAGGTGCGTTGCACTCGTTGCATTGCGTGTGAAATGCGCGGGCGCTCAATGCCGCCCGCCAAAGACAGGGAACAGCGCCATGGGTCCTCTTATCGGTATCCCGCTTCTGATCATCGCCGTGATCGGCGGCTATATGGGTATGGGAGGAGAAATTTCCGTTCTCTGGCAACCCTTCGAAATGCTGATCGTGGTGGGCGCTGCTATCTCCACGCTGATCATCGGCAATCCGCTGGCGGTCGTGAAAGACACGGTGCGCTCGGTCGGCGATCTTTTCAACGGCAAGAAGGTGAAGGAAGAAGATTACCTCGAACTTCTCAGCCTGCTTTATGCAATTTTGCGCTCCGTGAAGGGCCAGGGCATGCTGCAGCTTGAAAACATGATCGAGCGCCCGCATGAGAGCGAGCTTTTCCAGCAATATCCGCGCGTGCTTGCCAATCCGCGCGCCGTCAATTTCCTCTGCGATTATCTGCGCCTTCTTTCGCTCGGCACCGCCAAGCCGCATGAGATCGAATCCCTTATGGATGAGGAAATCCGCATCCTTTCCAAAGATCTGCACCGGCCGACCCATGCGCTGCAAGTCATAGCCGATGCCCTGCCCGCGCTCGGTATCGTGGCGGCGGTGCTCGGTGTGATTAGAGCGATGGGCGCGATCAATCAGCCGCCGGAAGTACTCGGCCATCTGATCGGCGGGGCGCTCTTCGGCACGTTTATCGGTGTCTTCCTTTCTTACGGGGTCGTCAGCCCGCTGGCCGGGCTCGTGCGCACCAACAAGGACGCGCAGATCAGCTATTTCCTGGCGATCAAATCCACGCTGCTTGCGCATCTGAACGGGGCGGCCGCGCAGGTTGCCATCGAATATGGCCGCAAGGTGCTGCATATCGATGCGCAGCCGAGCTTCGATGCGGTGGAAAAATCCACCGTGCTTGAAAACGACGTCATCCGGCACGCTAAAGCCCGCGACGCAGCCTAAGGAGCGGATATGCCGGATTTGAAAGTCTTTCGCTTCGTTTTCGTATGCCTTTTGATCGGCGGCGCCATCGGCACGGCCATGGCCTTCGATGCGGCGGCAAGGCTGCGCGCCGCCGAGGCCCCGCCCGCAGCCGAAACGGACCCGGACAAACCCTCCTCCTTGCATGTGGAAACGGGTCAGTTCGTCGTACCGCTCCTGGAAGAAGGACGCACCGAGGCATTTTTGCTGGCCGAGGTCGCCCTTGAAATGACCGATGCGGGCACCGCCGCCCGCCACCGCGCCGATACCTCCATCTTGCGGGATATCATGCTGCGGCATTTTTTCGAGGCAGCGGAAGAAGGCCGCGTTCTGCCGAGCAAAGCAGACCCTGCAACGCTCAGAGACAGTCTTAAGCATGCGCTCAACCGGGAGCTTGGCACCGCAGCGGTTGCTCAGGTTCTCTTCGACCGGCTGCTCCTTCAGGAAAATGTGCGGAGGTAGGGCCCATGGCAGAAGCGATTGCGCCTGCAACGGCAGAGGCTGACGGGCCGTCGCTTACCCCGGGCATTTACCGCGAGGCCACGCAAATCCGGGCGAATGCCGTGGTGCTGAGCCGCCCGCCGCTTTTCGTGCCGGGGTCCGAGGCGCTCTCGCTTGAAGGCACGGTGACGCGCCAGCTGCAGAATAATCTCATTCAGGTGCAGACCGATCTCGGCGCCTTCACCATCCGCTATTCCGGCGGCACGCAGGCGATCCCCGCAAATGGCGTGCGCGTGCCGGGCGCAGGCGAGGCGCTGCTGTTGACGATTTCTCCCTCCGGCACCAGCGTGCGCGCGGAGCTTGCCGCGCCCAAAACCGGCACGGCGCCTATCGGCACGGAAGTGCAAACGCTCAAAGGCCAGGCGGTGCTAACGAGCGAAGCCGTGCGCCCGGCCATCGCCCTTGCCCAGACGGCGGCGGCGCGCATCGTGCAGAACAGCATGGCGCCGGCGCTTTCCCTGCAGAACCCCGCGCCTGCCCGCGCGCCAAGCGACCCGCCGCCGGTGGGCGCGCGGCCCATCTCCCAGTTCGAAGGCTCCGTGGTCGGCTCGATCAAAAGCAGCGAGCTTTGGTATCAAAGCAGCCTTGCGGCAGGGCGCGATGAGACGGGGTTTCGCGATCCTTCCATGCTGAAAGCCTTTCAGGATGCAAGCCAGCTGCGCCATATCGACCCCGCTCAGCAGATCGTGAGCGGTTTCCGCAACCTCTCCCAGCCTTATCACACGATGATGGAAGCGCTGCTATTGCTCAATCCGGCCATCGTCTCGGCGCTGACCGCGAAAATCCCGAAAGCCAATTCCAGTTTCGGGATCGGGCTCATGTTTTTCTTTCTGTGCCTGCGCCATGGCGGCATTCGGCGCTGGCTCGGGCAGAACGCGGAACGCGAGTTCGAGCTGCATGAAATGGAAGAAATGCTGGATTATCTCGACCAGCAGGTTTTTCCGCGCATCCGCGACATTCCAGGCTACGGCAAATGGGCGGTCGCCGTTGCGCCCTTCATGCTGAAGGAGCTGTCGCAATTCGTCTGGGCGGTGCAGGAATCCATTACCGGACACAGAAGCCGCCTGCCCGTTCACCGCTTTGCGCTGCAATTGCCTTTCGAACGTTTGGGGCCCGTCCAGTTTTCAGGGCATGTGATCGGCCAGACGATCGACATTCTCTGCCTGACGCCGCGCCCGCTGCCCTCCGGCCTTGAAGAAACATTGCGGCGCAATGTGCCCGCCATCATCGCCCATCATCACATGAACGGCGGGATCGGCTTTTCCTATGACAGCGGGCTTTGGATTCCATTTGTCAAAAATTTGAGTCTCGATCGAGCCGTTTAAGGCACTGGCAGGTGACACGCGGGCACATGACAGGCGGCACATGACAGGCGGCACATGACAGGCGGCACATGACAGGCAGGCAGGGCGGCAAAACCGAAACCCCAGTTTAGAGATTGGCTTCTAGCCTTAGCCCATCAAGGAAAGGCTTTGACCATGTCCGCAGACAGCCGGCTTACATTTCCCGCTTCCCCCTCTTACGCGCCTGAGACGCGTGCGCCGCGCAGTGCGCCTGCGGCCAAGGAGAAAAGCGAGGAAGATACGGGTGAAAGTTTTTCGGCCTATCTCGACCGGCGTGCGGCGGAAACGCAGGAGCGTGCCGCGCCGAAACCCGAACAGGTAAACGAAGCCCCGGCGCGCGCTAAAGAAACACCACCTGCAGGGCAAGCGGAAAAGCGCACCGCCGATGAGCGCAAACCACGATCGCAAGCAGCCCAAGGGAAGGCAGCAGGCGAAACCGTCGGCGAGACAGCAAAACCTGAAAAAGCCGTCACGCAAACCGCAAACGCGGCCAATAACGCACAAGCGGTGCTGGGCGAGAGCGCCAAAAAGAACACGTCCCCCACGCCTTCAGGGAAAGGGAAAGCCGCCTCCGAGACGGCGCCCCTTCCCGCCGCCCCCGGCGCGGGAGCTGCGCAGGCAAAAAATCCGGGCCCTGCCCCGGCAGGCAGCCTGCAAAGCTCCGCCAACACCGCCCGGGCGGCGGATGCCTGGACATCCTCCTTCGCCAGTGCTGAAGGCAAAGCGGAGAACGCGCAGGCGCCTGCCCGTGAGGCGAAGCTCCCCGCCGCGCCGCTTCACGGCGCCAAGGAAGCCGGCGCCCGCGCAAATGACAAGAAAGAAGGCACCGGCAATGCGCAAACCGCAAAAGGCGGAAATGCTCTTGCGGCAGGCGAGGCCAGCGCCAAGGAAGATGCGCAGAATGCGGCAAAAGAATTATCGAGCCCAGGCAAGACGCCGGCAGGGCCTGCGCCCGCCAGCGCGCCGCAGAACCAGCCTGCCGCCGCTTCCCTTTTCGCCGAGCCCCGTGCAGGCAGCGCGGGCGAGAGCGTGCAAAGCCCCTCCCCCAGCGCAAGCACGGCAGGTGAGGCGGCGCAGCGCCTGGCCCAGCTTTCTCCCGCTCAGGCGGGCACGGCCCATACGCCCCGCCCCGCCCAGCAGCTTGCCGACGGGCTTATTCAGGCGGTGCGCCATGGGCAGGACAAGCTGACATTGCAGCTCTTCCCTGAAGAGCTTGGCTCCATCGATGTGACGCTTGAAATGCAGAACGGGCGCCTCAAAATCGTCGTCGCCGCCGAGCGGCCGGAAACCTTGCAGCAATTGCAGCAGAACCAGCGCGATCTGGAACGGGCGCTTGCCGATGCGGGCTTCGAGCGCGGCAGCGCCGATCTTTCCTTTTCCGAGCGCGGCGCGCAGGGCGATGAAAGAGAGCCCGGCGCGTCCCGTCAGGCCTTTTCCCTTCATAGCGCATTCGGCGATGCCGCAAGCGAGGAGAGCCCTCAATTGCTTTCCTTAAACGGCGGGATCGATTTGCGCCTTTAATCCACCCAAGGATCAACCGGCAGGACAGGACATGACCCAGGTACCCCAGACGACGACCGATTATCAGTCTTTCTTGAAGCTGATGACGGCGCAGATGAAAAACCAGGACCCGCTCGCCCCCTTGGATGCGACGCAGTTCGTCACCCAGCTTGCGCAATTCTCGCAAGTGGAACAGTCCGTGCAGATGAACGAGCGGCTGGACAATCTTTCCACCATGCTTTCCTCTCTCTCCTCCCAGGCTGGCGCCAGCATGATCGGCCGGTCGGTGGAAACCGAAAACTACCGCATGAAGCTGGCAGATGGCAGCGCGGAGTTCCGCCTGCGCCTCGATGAAACGCCGAGCGAGGCGGTTTACCGGGTGAAGAATGCGGGCGGCGATGTCATCCGCGAGCAAAGCTTCGTTTATGAAGGCGAAGGCCAGAGCATTACCTGGGACGGTAAGGACGATAACGGTATCGATCAGGAAGACGGGCTTTATACGGTCGAGATCGAGGCGCGCAATGGGGACGGCGATCTTATCCCCGGCCAAACCTTCATGAACCACGCGATCACCGAAGTGGTGCAGGAAGGCGGCGCAACGCGGCTGGTGCTGGAAACGGGCCAGGAACTCGATGTGACGGCGGATATGCGTATCTTCTGAACCTTCTATATCCCCCATTAAAAAGGCGCCCTGGAAACCGGGCGCCTTTTTCGTTGTCTGAGATTGAATAAAGGGGGCGTTTAAAGCTCGAGCTTCATACCGGCGGGAGAAAGCTCGGCGGCGCGCAAGTTGCGGCCGGCGGCGCTATAGAGCCCTTCGCTATTCACGTTTTCTACGGCCCGGGCATGGAGCGCGGCAACCTTCTGCACCGCCGAGCCCAGATCCTTGAGCAGGCGGAGATTTTCTTCGGCGCTTTTTTGCACATCCGCGGTCAGCGCTCTGATTTCTTCTTCAAGAGCGCCCCCGCCGCCCATCAACACCACGTTCTGCGCGCCTGCCGCCTCTTCCAGCGCGGAAAGCCGGATGAAGAGGCTTTCCTTGATATCTGCAAAACGTTCGAGGGCAGGCGTATCGAGTTTCAGCACCGCCTCGTTCTCGGCTTTCAAGACATCGCCAAGCTCGCGCAGATGCGCATGAGCGCGCGCCATAAGCTCCTGACGGTAGGCGGCGTTCGGGTCTTCTTCTTCCGGCTTTTCTCCTTCCGGCCGCATGGCCGCCTCAACCGGCGGCGCCTCGAAGTCCTGGATATGATGTTTCAAACCGCTCTCGCCCGTCATGATGTTTGATCCTCTCCTGTGCCAGCCATGCCATAGGTGCGGGCAATATCCCTGTAAACGGCTTCGGCAAGCCCGATGCCGCCGTTTTCCGCCACGCTTTCCCCGTAAGACTGCATGAGGAAGGTGCGGTAGGTTTCTTCCGCATGTCCGCCGCCGAAAAGCCCGTCGCTTTTGATGCCGGAAAACATGTGGGTGAACATTTCAGAGAGCATGAGCGCTTCGAATTCCTTCGCCGCTTTCCAGGCCGGGTCGGCCGGATCGTGCCCTGCGCCGGTCAGCACCCGCGCGCGGGGCGCCTCACTCGTGAAAGAGGCCGTCAGCGAAGGCGAAGGCGCGCTTTTTCTGTAGCGCTGCGATCCGGCGAACGTCTCCAGCGGCGGGGGCACAGCTTTTTCCGCGCGCCGCTCCAGAAAGGGGCGCTCCAGAAGCTCGGCAAAACCGCCGGGCGGGACCGGCCCTGTGGGAGGCAGGACACTCATCAGATCACCTCGATTTCCGCCTGCAGCGCGCCGCTCGCCTTGATCGCCTGAAGGATCGAGATGACATCGCCCGGCGACATGCCGAGCCGGTTGAGGCCGGAGACAAGCGATTCCAGCGTCGTCGTGCCGCCGACAACTTCAAAACCTTTCTTGCCTTCCTCGATCTCGATATCGGTGCGAGGCACGACCGCCGTCTCTCCCACTTCGGCGAAAGGCGAGGGTTGGGAGACCTGGGGCGTCTCGGTGACACGTACGGTCAAATTTCCATGGGTGATCGCGACTTTGCTGATATGCACATCGGCGCCGATCACGATCGTGCCGGATTTTTCGTCGATCACGACCTTGGCGACCGCATCAGGGCGCACATCCAGTCCTTCAATGTCATGGATGAACCGGGCGACCTGGCCGCGATATTTCGCCGGCACGCGGATTTCCACATTATTGAGGTCGAGCGGATCGGCAAGCGGCGCGCCGAAGCGGCGGTTCACCGTGTCGGCAATGCGGATCGCCGTCGTGAAATCGGGATTGCGCAGGTTCAGCCGGACGATCTCCAGCTGATCGAGCTGCTCGGGCAATTCCCGCTCCACAATCGCGCCATTCGTAATGCGCGCGCGTGTGGGAATGCCTTTCGTCACGGACTGCGCATCACCGTCCGCGCTATAGCCGGAAATGGCGACGGGACCCTGAGCCACCGCATAGACATTGCCATCCGCGCCCATGAGCGGGGTGACAAGCAGCGCGCCGCCCGCAAGGCTCGTCGCATCGCCCAATGTGGACACCGACACATCGATCAAGGCGCCTTGACGGGAAAATGGCGGCAGCTCGGCCGTTACCATGACGGCGGCGACGTTCTTCGTCTTCAGTTCCTCATCGCGCACATTGACGCCCATGCGCTTGAGCATGCTTGTCAGGCTCTGTTCGGTGAAAGGAATGTTGCGCAACCTGTCCCCCGAGCCGTTGAGCCCGACGACGAGCCCGTAGCCGACCAGCATGTTCTTGCGCACGCCTTCCACGCGCACGATGTCCTTGATCCGGCTGGCCGCCGCTTCGCCCATGGCCGCCCCGGTCAGCGCCGCACCCAAAAAGGCCAGAAGCGCAAGGCGCACGGGAAGGGATTTCTTTTTCATTGCTCACAACCGCCAAAGTGTCGTTGAGCCTCACGCTAGGCGGCGCTGTTTAAACTGGCTTAAAAGGATGGCGCTCTTTTGCCGTTCCCGAAGATTTCAAATCGGAATTTTCATAAGAGTTGAAAAAAGTTTTCAGACAAAGCCCGTCGAAATCATGCGGAAGATGAAAAACACATGAAGTTTTGAAATCTAAGACGAAATGCAACGAATGAATTAAGCAGCCCTTTACAGGCGGTGCCTCTTATTGGTCACGAAACAGTGAGTCAACACTGCGGAGTTTTCTAAGGCCGGTCTCTCAAGGACGGAGAGAGAGCCAGTGAACTTTGCATCACTTATCGAGGGCACAATGGGCAACAAGCGCAAGAAAACGAACCTGGCACTTCTAGAAAAGAATGCCGGCGTGGCAGCCGCCTTGGAGCGCGTCTTTGCAAAAGAGCGGGCGGACATTTCCACGATCGAAGAGTACGGGCTTGACGATATTACCGATGCATTCGCCGCGGATCTGAACAATTATCAGGGTGCGCTGATCGGCGAGACCCAGGACATGGAAGAAACGATCCGGCTGCTGCGCAAGCTGGGCTGCGAGGTGCCCGTCGTGGCGCTGATCGATCACAAGAACAGCGCGCTTTCCATTGCGCTTTTGAACGCCGGGGCGGACGATGTGATGGTCAAACCGGTTAATGCCGGTGAAGTGATCGAGCGTATCCACGCGGTTATCCGCCGGGCCCATGGCCATCCCACCACCTCCATCGAGATCGGCGAAATCACCGCCTATCTGGATGGCCGCGATCCGGAAATCCGGGGAGAGCGGGTCAAACTCAGCCACCGCGAACATACGATTTTCACCCAGCTGGCGCTGCGCGTCGGACGTGTGGTGGCCAAGGAAACGATTTACGACGCTGTATACGGCATGCGCGATACGCAGCCTTTCGACAAAGTTGTCGATGTCTATATCTGCAAGCTGCGCAAGAAGCTCGCCAGTTATACGGATGGGGCCTCTTATATCGAGACGGTTTACGGGCGCGGCTACAAACTCGAAGCGCCGGAGGAAATCACCCTGGTGCGCCCCGCGCCTCTTCAGAGCGAGGCGGTCGCCGCGAATTTCTGATTTCCGCCGGACACGGCTTTCCCTCAAACGAAAAGCGCTGCCTTTAGGGCAGCGCTTTTTTGTGCCGGTTTACCGGCCTCGCCGCTTAGATAATATTTTTCTGGAGGCCCGTCTGGAGCTCTTCGATGAAATGCTTCGTTGCCTTGACCGCCGACTGGCCGCCTTGCGGGCGCACCTCGCCGAAATAGCACTGCATCTCGTTGCCGCGCCGCTCCACCTCGAAGATAACCTCGTAGAAGGGACCGGCCCAGACGAATTCAAGGCGCACGGCGGGCACCGTGTTCCAATCCAGTTCGAAGGTGCCTTTGCCCGAGAAATTGACATAGGCGCCATAAGGCGAGGAACTGAGGCAATCCTTGACGATGTCCATGAGGATATCTTTATACCCGTTGCGCAGCTCGCCGACGAAATGCGCCAGATCCACGGAAAAGATATCCTTCATCGCCTCTTCCATAACGGCGCTGAGCAGGCGTGACATCAAAACATCATTAGCCGAATGCTGCGCCTCGTCAGGATAGACGCGCCGCTCCCCATCCGTAATCAGCGTCAAGGTGGGTCTGTTCCGGCCAAATCGCATGAAATCCCTCATTATTCTGCGGCCCCTCAAAGCTGGCTGACATCGAGCCGCTCAAGGCTTCGGCGCCGCGCAATTTCTCGCGTCACATCCTGAGCCGCCGCTTTGGGCATCTGCGCCAGGATGGGAGCGGCCTCACGCTCCTTCATGGCCAGCACAACGGAAACCACGATAGGCAATTCCATATCGCCCAGGATACCGGCAGCCTCTATAGGTTTCATATTCCGGTACAGATTAACAAGCTGTTGAAGGTCCTGCTTCTCCGCCTCCGTTTGCTGCACAAGCAGCGCTTCAATTGCCCCTTGCAACGCGGTGAGACCGGCAAGCTGTTTCTGCAACCTGCGCTCCGCCGCCTTGAGCCGCGCCAGGCGCGCCGTGAGCGCGGCATCGCTCAATTGGCAGTTTTCCTGCTCCATAGAAGGCAAGATGGCATTTTCATGAGCGCCCGGCCCTGCCGCCGCTTCTTCTAACTGTTCAGGTTTTACGGTTTCTTCAGCATGCCGGGCGGCTGGGGGCGATTTTTCGCGCGCGCCGTTCAACAGATCGTCAGCCCAGGGGCGCGGATGATCCCCGAAGCCGGCCGCGCCAACTCCTTTGGCCATCGCCGCGCTTTCCTGCACCACGATTTCCATTTGCATGGGCAAGGCAAGAAAGGCCGCGGCCAGTGCGATGGGCAGGATACGCATCAGGTTTCTCCCGGCGCTTTGTAAAAGAGGTCGATCGCCTCATTCATCAAATTCTTTTTGCTGGCGAAAGCCGGTTTCCAGCGTTTGATGTCTTTCCCGGTTTCTTTTTTCCCGCTTTCCGGCGCGTGCGCCTCCGGACCGTCCATATCCATATGGAGGGCACGCACGCTACGCGGGCGCATAGGCGCTTCCTTCACATTTTCGGCCCTTATGGGCGGGCCCTGCGGCGCGCCTGCCGGACGGCGCGACACTTCATCCTCGAAGGCCTTGAGAAGCTCGGTCAATCCTTCGATGCTTTTCTCATCGTCCGGTTTTCTGCCGGCTGCCGGATGCAGCGCGTTGGCGGCGGCAAGACGCAGCTCGATCGTCTTGGCCTCTTTCAACGTCTCTTCGATCTTGCCGTTGAGGGCATGGGCGTGGGAGACGATTTCCTCCAACTGCCGGGCGGTCGCTACGGCATCGGATTTAAGCGTGCTCAGACTTTCCGTCATGTCTCCCGTGATCTTGGCGAATTTCTCGATCATCGGGCCGATATTGTCCTGGCCGCTGCGCAAAAGGCGCAGACGCTGGTTGACGAAATACATATAGGTCGTACACGCCAGGAGCGCGCAAAGCAGCGCGATATTAATCAGATAAGAGAGCATCGAGAAACTCCTGCTCCAGATTGGTTGCTTCGTCCACTTTGATGGCGAGCGAGCCGCCGGATTGGCCCATCTCCCCTTCGTAAAGAGGCACACCGTTGCACACGAGACGGGCGGCGGGCTTGCGCACGGAAATCGGCAAGGAAATCGTCATGCCGGGTTTCCAGCCGGCCACTTCGCCCAGCGTGACGGTGCGCTCGTGCAGCACGCCGGTGATCACAAGCTCCGTGCGCTGCACCTCGCTATGGAAGTGGCGCTCCCAGGCGGGGTCCCGGCCGAATTTCTCACTGGTAAACATCTGCACCAGTTTTTTGCGCACCGGCTCGAGGGTCACGTAAGGCAGCGCGATGCGCACCTTGCCGCCGCCGCATTCAAAATCCACCTGCAGATCGATCAAGACCGTGGGATTGCTTTCCCGGCAAATCACCACGAATTCCTGATTGACCTCCAGCCGCTCGCTTTTGAAGCTGACTTTGGAAATGGGTTCGAATGCGCTGGCCAGATTGTCCGCCACAAGATCGAGAACCCGGCCCGCCAGGCGGCGCTCGATGGAGGTATAAGAACGGCTGGGGTCGAACATCCGCGCGGATTTGGGGCTGCCGAGCAACACATCGACAAAAGCGTAAACCATGTCGGAATCGGCTGTGATAAGCAGCTTATTGTCCCATGGCTCGGCAATGGCCACATTGATCAGCGACCTGTCGGGCAGAGACTGCAAGACATCGCCGAACCGGTGAATGGAATAATCGGCGACATTGATGCGCGCGCTATGAGAGGTGAACTGGCGCAGGCCCGTCGTCAGCAGCCGCACCAGCCGGTCCACGATGACGTCCATCATCGGCAAGCGCTCGTGCAGCCCGGCGGAATCGGTGAGCTTGCTCAGCGCTTCGGAGGCTTGCAGCCGCTTCGCTCCCATCACGGCACCGGCCAGACTGCTTTCCTCCGCCTGCCTTTCCGCCCAGGCAGCGCCTGCCGGGTCCGGCCTTTGCGTGGTCTCATCCATCTCAAAGCCCTCGCTCATCAGTGCTTGGCCGCGCCGCCGGTGAAAGGGTCCGCCACGATATCGGTGAGCGTCACCCCGAAACGGTCCTCATCGACCACCACCACTTCGCCGCGCGCAATCACCCGGTCGTTGATCATGATGGCGACGGGCTCGCCGACTTTGTGATCGAGCTCGACAATGGCGCCGCGCCCCAGTTTCAAAAGGCTGGCCACCGGCATGGTTGCGGCCCCCAGGACAACCTGCATTTTCACCGGCACGCCCATGACGACGGCAAGGTTCTGTTCGACCGTGCGCCGGGAATCGGCTTCCGGCTCGTCAAGCTCGCCGCGCGGAAAAACGGCGGCGCTGACATCGAACTCCGCCTCGCCTGCCTGGCGCGCAGACTGTTTTTGAGCGGGCGCCCGGCTGCGGGCTGCTTCAACCCTTTCTTCCATTTCCGCCTCGGTGCCGGGGATGAGAGGGGTTTCCTTATCGCTCATCGCGCTTCTCCTTCTTCACGCGTTTCCATGTCGTTTTGCGCGGCGCCATCCGCCGGTGCCAGCAGCGCCAGAATGGCGGCCGGATCGAAACTCACTCCGCCATGAGCCCAGCGAATATCAATACCGCCGGCAGGCAGCGCTTCTTGCGCGCGCACCAGAACCTCGACGCCCGCCGGCACCTCAACCGACGCCAGCGGCGCCTCGACCGAGGCCGCCGCACCAGGATGGACACCGATGAGCAATTGCCGGCTGTCGGCAAGTTGCAAAAAAGCATCTTGAAGCAGCGTTTCGCAGCGCGCGGCGAGCGTTTCTTCCATCAAGCGGGGGGCGAGCTGGCTGAAAAAGGTTTTGACCGCGCCCAAGGCTTCTTTTTCCAGACGGCAGGTTTCCTCATCCAGCAGGCCGACGCCGCGGGTGATTTCACTAAGAAGATCGAGCGTTACCTGGCGGGCCTGCATCGAACTGTCCCGTTCGGCCAAAAGCCGCCCTTCCCGTACGCCCTCGCTTTTGCCCTGCGCAAAGGCTTCGGCCCGGGCCTCGTCCAGTTGCGCGGCAAATTCTTCTTTCAGCCGGGTTTCCAGCTTCTCCGGCGTTTCCGCCTCTTCCACCACGGCAAGCCGGGCGGGCTTGTCCAGGGGCTCGAAAGCGTAAGGGCGCGTTGCAGCCATTCCCATCACGCGCTCCTTTCTTCATAGACCCAGGCGCGCAGAATATTGACCGCCTCTTCGGGATATTCGTCGACGATCTCGCCGAGCTTGGCGATGGAACTCTCGCGCACCTTGCCTTCGACCGAGCGCAGCTGGATCATGTTTTCCATGAACTTGTCGGTGCCGGTGCCGCCGGAAAGGTGGGCTTCGGCCTGGGCCCTGCGGTCTTCAAGCGCGCCGGCAACGGCTTCGCCGCCAGGTTCGAAACCGAGCGCAGCTGCCGCTGCGCCCTCCTCGCCCGCGGCCTCGCCTTCCAGCGTCTCAAGTGCCGTCTTGCGGCGCTCGCGGTTCGTTTCCATGAGACGGGAGACAACGGGTTTGAGACCGAACACGGTAAGCAGCCCGACAATCAGCAAGAGAACGAGCGACTGAATGACGGTACCCAGATTATGCATGACGACTTCCGTCAAAGTGGGCGTGCCCACCGGCTCAAGATCCTGTACCCGCTCTATGAATTTCACATTCTCTACCGTCACGACATCGCCGCGCGCGGCATCGAAACCGGCGGCCGTGCGCACGATGGTGGCGATTTTCTGCAGCTCGTCGGCGCTGCGTGGCTCATAAGTCTCCGCGCCCGAGTCATCCACGCCGCGCACGCCGTCGACGAGAATGGCAACGTTGAGACGTTCCACTTTACCCGCTTCGCTTACCCGCTCACGGCGCACGGAAGAGATTTCATAATTGATCGTCTCTTCCAAACGCTCGGTGGTGGAGGACGAGGAGGAGCCTGCCCCATTGCTGATTTCCTCTTCGGGCAGGTTCTGCGCGACGGAGACGGGCGGCTCGGTGCTGGTATCGGTGGCGTTCTCGCTTTCGGAGAAATTGCGGCGCGAGCGCTCCACCCTGCTATCCGGATCGAAAGTTTCCTCAGCAATGACTTCCCGGTCGAGATCGATATCCGCCGTCACCGCGACGCGGAAATTACCCTGACCGAGATAAGGCGTGAGCAGACGGCGGATGGACTCGCTCATTCCCGTTTCCAGCTCCGAGCGGTATTCGGTGCCGCGCGCGGCATTGGCGCTGCCCTCCCCTTCGGCAACCAGCACTTCACCGGAACTGTCCAGAACGGTCACGTTTTTCAGAACGAGGCCCGGTACCGCGGCACTGACGAGGCGCTGAATGGCGAGGGCTTTTTCCCGCGCCATATGGGCGGCATCGCCCATACGCACGAAGACCGAGGCGCTGGGAACCGATGCCGCGCGGCTGAACGCATCGCGCTCCGGCAAAACCAGATGGACCCGCGCCGCAAGCACACCGTCCATCGTCTGAATGGTGCGGGCAAGCTCCCCTTCCAGCGCCCGCGTTTTCGTAACCTGCTGCATGAAAGAGGTGAGGCCGAGCGCGCCGGCATCGTCGAAAAGCTCCCATCCCGCCGAACTGTTGGTGGGCAGGCCCCGCTCCGCCAGCGCCATGCGGGCCTTGCGCGCATCCTTGGGCGATACAAGCACCGCCCCGCCATCGTCCTGCACGTCGAAATCGATGCCGATCTCTTTCAAGGCCTGACCGACACGCGACGTCTCGGCGGGCGAGAGCTTGGAATAAAGAACGGTCATGGAGGACTGCGACATCATGATGGATGCCGCCACAATGCCAATGACGATCAAAGCGCCGACGCTGCCCAGCACGATCAAGCGGCGCGTCCCCAGAGCCTGAAGGTTTTCCAGAAGCGACTTCACTGCATCCCCATTCTTTAAAGATTCCGAATACGGCGAGAGGTACCGTCATTGCGTTGATGACCAAGCTATCGGGCAATGTTTTCAGCGTGATTTAAGTTTGCAGGCAGCGGGAAGCGGAAGTGATGAACGTAGAAGCCGAAAGCGGAACGCAAAAGGCGGGAAAGAAAATCCTCGACCTTGTCCTCAAATATTCAGTGCCGCCGCTTTTCATTCTCTTCGGAGCGGTTCTGGCTTTCGCGGTCATGGCATCATCGGCCGTGGAAACCGATAAAAGTGTCGGCGAATTTGCCGTTTCCTATTGGGAAATTCTTGCGCATGGAAAGCCCGCGACACTTGAAGAAACCGATCCGACACAGATTTTCGAGATCGGCCCCATCACCACCAATTTGCGCGATACCGCAAAAGCCCGCTTCATTCAGATCGGCATTAGCCTCGAAACCCGCAAAAGCACCCTTGCCGACGTCCAGCAAATGAAAGGCGATATCGAAGAAGCGCTCATCCTCTTTCTCAGGGGGCTCGACGGGCGCGATTTGCAGGGCAGCCATGCGGCGGCCCGGTTCAAAAGCCAAGTGGAGCGGCGCGTCGCGCTGGTCGATGAACAGGGAAAAATTTCACGTCTCGCTATTCATCATCTGGTGCTGCAATGACCCGGCGGGCGCTTTTTCTTTCCGTCTGCGCTCTTGGCGTTTTTTTTCTGACCCTTTCAGGGCCTGCCAGCGCGGCCGACTTCGACATCGCCTCGCTGGCGGATGGGGAGCGCAGCGGGCCGCTCACGGCGCGGATCATTCAATTTTTAGGCATTCTCACGGTTCTGTCGATCGCGCCCGGCCTCCTTATCATGGTGACCTGCTTCACGCGCATCGTGATCGTGCTTTCTTTCCTGCGCAGCGGGCTCGGGCTGCAGCAATCCCCGCCCAATATGGTGATCGTAAGCCTTGCGCTCTTTATCACCGCCTATGTGATGGCGCCGACATTCGACCAGGCTTGGCGCGACGGGCTCAATCCGCTTCTCAACGACCAGGTGACCGAAGAGCAAGCCTTCGGGCGCATCGTCGAACCCTTCCGCCAATTCATGCTGCGAAATGTGCGCGAGAAGGATCTGGCGCTTTTCGATGGGCTCTCGGCGGTAATTTATGAAAAATCCCGCCCCGCAGACTCGCGAGAAGATCAGGCGAGCGTGCTTCCCGCTCCCGCCGCCGATGAAGAGGCAGAGGCAGAGGAAACAGAAGCCCAGGTCGATCTGCGTGTTCTCGTTCCGGCCTTTCTCGTCTCGGAACTACGCCGGGCCTTTGAGATCGGCTTTCTGATCTTCCTTCCCTTCCTTGTCATCGACCTTGTGGTCGCCACGGTTCTGATGGCCATGGGGATGATGATGCTGCCGCCCGTGGTGATTTCCCTGCCCTTCAAGGTGCTCTTCTTCGTTCTGATCGATGGCTGGTATTTGCTCACCTCCAGCCTCGTCCGATCCTTTTTGTAGAGGGCGCGATGGAAGGATTGCAGCTCTTTGCCCAGCAACAAGTGTTTCTTTTCATGCTGGTTTTTGCCCGCACGGGCACGGCCGTCCTTCTCATGCCAGGTTTCGGAGAGCGCATTATTCCTCCGCAAATAAGGCTCGTTCTGGCGCTTGCCATCAGTTTCGTCGTCTTGCCGCTCGCCCCCGTCACCCATCTCGCCTTGCCCGCCAATCTCGGTCTTTTGTTTTCCGCGATCGGCGGGGAGTTTTTGATCGGGGCCTTTATCGGGGCCGCGACACGGGTGATCTTCTCCGCTCTTCACATGGGCGGGCAATTGATCGGCCAATCGATGGGCCTCTCCGCGCTGGTGCCGGAAGCGGCGGCCGGGTTCGGCGGCTCCACGGCCACGACCAACCTGCTTGTCATGTGCGGGATGACGATGATCTTCGTGGCCGATCTGCATATTCTCATGATCGAGGCGATGGTCAGTTCTTACAGGCTCTTCCGGCCTGCCGAAATTCCGGACATGGCCGGGCTCTCGGAAGACTTCATTCATGTTATGAGCCGCGCTTTCCTGCTTGCCGTCAAATTTGCCAGTCCTTTTTTGATTGTCGCTTTCCTCTTCAATCTGGGCCTTGGGCTTACCAACCGGCTCATGCAATCCCTGCCCGTCTTTTTCGTCGGCATGCCGTTTTTGCTGGCGACGGGTTTTCTCGTTCTCTTCGCAACCACCGCCGCGATCATGCTTTCCTTCGCAGACAGCATGAGCGCCTGGCTCAACAGCTTTGCCACCTGACATGTCCGATCAAACACAAGACAAGTCCTCGCAAACCGAGGAACCGACAGAGAAAAAGCAGTCCGACGCCAAACAAAAGGGCAATACGCCCAATTCGCGCGAGGTAGGCACGCTGCTCACCTTTCTGGCGGCCTTCACGCTGGTGGCAGGCGCCGGGTCCTGGGCCATGGCCGAACTCGGCCACGCCATGGTGCCGCTGATCGACCGGCCACATGAACTGATCGCGGGCCCGAGCGTGGGAGATCTCGCACAAATGATCGGCAATTTTATCGGCGAAACGGCGCTGACGCTGCTGCCCGTCTTTCTGCTTTTCATGATGGCCGGCATTCTGGCCATGCTCGTTCAAGGCAATGCCCGCCTTGCCCCCGACCGCATTCAGCCGAAGCTGGAGCGCATTTCTCCCAAGAAGGGCGCCGAGCGTATTTTCGGCCGGGCCGCTTTCGTTGAATTTTCCTTCGGGCTCATCAAATTGACGCTGATCGGCGCCATCACCAGTTTCGTGCTCTGGCCGGCCATTGCACAAGCGGAGTCTTTCGTCTTCAAGGATGTGGCCTCCATTCCTTCCATCTTGCGGGAATTCACGATGCGCCTGCTTGTCGCCGTCGCCTCTTCCATGACCTTGATCGCGGCGGTCGACATTTTGTGGCGCCGCTTCGACTGGAAGCGCAACCTGCGCATGTCGCACAAAGAAATCAAAGACGAGATGAAGCAGGTCGAAGGCGACCCGATGGTCAAACGCCGCTTGCGCGAAATCCGCCAAAGCCGGGCGCGCCGGCGCATGCTGGAATCGGTGCCGAACGCGTCTGTGGTGGTGATGAACCCCACCCACTATGCCGTGGCGTTGCGCTATGAACGCGGGGGTCGATGCGGTGCCGGTCTGCGTTGCCAAGGGGCTCGATCTCGTAGCGCTGAAAATCCGCGAAACGGCGGAAAAGCACGGCGTGCCCGTGGTGGAAGAACCGCCGCTTGCCCGCGCGCTCCATGCTTCCATGGAAGTCGGTCATCCGATCTCAAGCGAGTTTTACAAGGCGGTTGCCGAAATCATCTCCTACGTCCTCGGTCAGAAAACGCCTGCCCGCCAGAAGAACTGAGCCCATCCCGCCTATCCCAAAAAAAAAGGCGGCGCCCGCAAGCGCCGCCTTTGTTTTGAGAAATGTTTGAGCCCCTTAGGCGATCATGCGGCGGGGAGAGGATTTGCCCTGCTGATTGAGAATGATCTCGCCGCGCGCCTCCAGCTCCTTGGCAAGACGCAGCACCCGGCTCTGAGCCTCATCCACATCGCTCGCGCGGATCGCGCCCATCAGCTCCAGCTCGCCCTTGACGATGGCCCGCGCGCGTTCCGACATGTTCTGGAAGACAATCTCGCGCGCTTCGTCCTTCAGGCCCTTCAGTGCCAGAATGAGCGTATCGATTTCCACCGCCTGGACGATTACCTGGATCGAACGGCCATCGAGTTTCAGAAGATCGTCGAAAGTGAACATCAGCGCCTTGATGGCATCGGCGGAGTCCGGCACTTCCTGCTCGATCTCGCCCATGATTTCCGGCAAACGCGCCCGGTCCACCTGGTTGAGAATGTCGGCAATGCGCATATGGCTATCATTGCCGAGCATGCGGGCGTAATTGACCATGAATTCCGAATGCAGCGTCTCTTCGATGTCTTTCAGCACATCTTTTTGCACATAATCCATCTCGATCATCCGGCGCATGACATCTGCGCGGAATTCGCTGGGCAGCGCCGCCACCACGCGGGCGGCATGCGCGGACCGGATTTTGGAGAGGATGACGGCCGCGGTTTGCGGATGCTCGCTCTGCAGATAACTTGCAAGAATCTGCTCGTTCACCGTGGAAAGCTTTTCCCACATGCTGCGGCCCGCCGCGCCGCGAATGTCGCCCATGATTTCCATCACCCGCTCTTCGGGCAGGAATTGGGAAAGCATACGCTCCGTACTGTCATAAGTGCCGACGACACTGGCACTATTGACGAAATAATCCGTGAAATCCCGCAGCAAATGCTCGCAAACCGAAGAGGTAATGCTGCCGAGCTGCGCCATGGAGCGCGAGACCATGCGGATCTCGTCCTCATCGAGCTGTTCCATCAGCTTCGCGCCGCGGTCTTTGCCCAGCGCGAAGAGAATGACGGCGGCCCGTTCCGGCCCCGTCAGGCTGGTAACGTCTTCTCTCAAGCGAATCTGTTTTTCCATGACTTCTCTCGGCTGCTTGTGTTGATCTTGAATGCCGGTCCCGCTTCACTCCGGCTCCGGCGTGCTACGCTCCTGCGCCATCTCATATTTGAAAAGCGGCGTCGCGATCTGGGAAAGAGCGAGGAGAACCGGCACATTAATCTGCATGCCCTCGGCCATCTCGCTCAAAAGCTGCGCAAGATCGGTTTCCGCCGTCACATCCTTGCCGCATTCACGCGCCAGCTGAACGATTTCATCGGCCAGGCTCGGGGCGCCGCCGGGCAGACTTCCGAGGTTCGGCTCATGCGGGGAAGATTGTCTCATGATCCCTCCTTATACCTGCGCCACGACTTTGACCGGCGTCTTGCGGTGCAGTTCGGCATGACTGATGACCGGCGTCGCCGCGCTCACCCGTTCAAGAAGCGAGCGCACGAAGGTGCGGATTTCCTGGCCGACAAGAATGGCGAAAGGCTCCCCCGCGCCGATCTGCTGCTGGATTGCGGGCCGCGCGGCAAGCACGAAATCATGCACCATGGAAGGCGGCATGGTGAAGACGCGGTCCTCGCCTTGCTGTTCGATATGGTCCATGAAAGCCTGCTCCCATTTGGGCTGCAGTGTCACGGCCCGCACAAAACCGTCGCTCCCGGCAAGCGCCTGGCAAATCTGCTGAGCAAGGCGCGCGCGCACATGCTCGACGATAAGTCCGACATTGCGCGAATGAGGCGCAGCTTCCGCCACAGCTTCGAGAATAAGCGGCAGGTTGCGGATCGAGACCTGTTCGGCAAGCAGGCTTTGCAGCACGTTTTGCAGCGCGGCCATGGTGATCTGCGCGGGCACGAGATCGGCAATGAGTTTTTGATAATCGCCGTCGAGCCCGTCGAGAAGTTTCTGCAAGGCGGCATAAGTCAGAAGCGAGCTTAGATTGTCTTTTATGACTTCGGTCAGATGCGTGATGACGACGCTTTCCTCATCCACCACCGTATAACCCTTGCTTTCCGCCCGCTCGGCCATGGAACGGGAAATCCAGCGTGCAGGCAGCCCGAATGTAGGTTCACGCGTTTCTTGGCCTTCAATAGGCTCGGCGGTCCCGCTCGGGTCGATGGCCAGCATATATTTCGGCCAAACCTCGCCTTTGCCGACAACCACCCCTTGAACGGAAATCTCATAAGCTTTCGGCTCCAGAAAGCCGCTATCCTTCACGCGGATTTTGGGCAGATAAAACCCATATTGCTTGGCGAAACGGCGGCGCAGAAGCGAGACCTTGGCGGTGAGCCCCGTATTCTCGCCGACGATCAGCGGCACGAGCTGGCTGCCCACTTCAAGCTGAATGTCCTCGATGCGCAAAAGCTCTTCGATGGGCGTTTCCTCGGAGACTTTGGGCTGGGCCGCGGCAAGCTCTTCGCGCTGGCGCTCGCGCTCCTGTTCCTCGAAAAGGCGGGGCAGCCACCAGGCAATGCCGCCGAAGAACCCGCCGAGCAGCAGGAAGGGGAAGAACGGCATGCCCGGCGTGATGGCGAGAAGCCCCATCAAGACCGCAGCGAGCAGCAGCGCTTTCGGGTAAGCGCCGAGCTGGCGCAGCAAAGCCTGATCGGCCGAACCCTGATTGCCGCCTTTGGTAACAAGAAGACCGGCGGCAAGCGAAACGATGAGCGCCGGGATCTGCGAGACAAGCCCGTCGCCGACCGAGAGGATCGAATAGACATGAGCGGCTTCTGAAAAGCTGAGGTCCTTTTGCGCGACGCCTATCAGGATGCCGCCGACGAGATTGATGAAGGTGATGATGAGACCGGCAATCGCATCGCCGCGCACGAATTTCGAGGCCCCGTCCATGGAACCGAAGAACGAGCTTTCCTGTTCCAGTTCCGAGCGGCGCTGCTGGGCCTGTTTGTCGTCAATGAGGCCGGCGGAAAGATCGGCGTCGATA
>ERZ1673962.697-NODE-697-length-20831-cov-41.821236_pt1 | contig 20831 bp, 17 predicted proteins | sample MGYA00580188_ERZ1673962 | MGnify/ENA primary metagenome ERZ1673962 (study PRJEB41334, sample SAMN05608104) | rock metagenome | biome: terrestrial subsurface; feature: shale formation; material: shale | place: USA: Pennsylvania ... | reverse complement strand
ACATGATTGAAGACCTGGCACTGACCATGGCGAAAGAGAAGGGGTTGATCTAATGAGTCATGCCGTTACTGTTGATCCGGTTGGAAAAACCTTCGATGTACATGCAGGCGACAGTATTCTGGATGCCGGTCTGAAGGCTGGGGTTGTGCTCAAGCACAGCTGCCGTGATGGCCAGTGTGGTGAGTGCCGCACTGAGCTGAAGTCAGGACAGGTGGAATACCCGGAAGGGCTGGAACTGAGCGAAACCGACAGGGCTGGTACAACCGTGTTGGCCTGTCAGGCTCGGCCGCTCAGTGATCTGGTGTTGCACTCGCCTGAAGTGACCAGCTTCGAAGGCGTGACGGTGCAGAAAGTGGCTGCTCGTGTGATGGGTAAAGAGCCGCTTGCAGACGACGTGGTGAAGCTGACCTGCAAGCTGGCACCGGGGACCGTATTCAATTATGTACCTGGACAGTATGTCGATCTGACGATCAAGAATATCGTCACACGCAGTTATTCAATGGCAACTGCTGAGGCCGTGGATGGTTGTATCGAACTGCATGTGCGGCTGGTGCCGGGAGGTCAGGCGACGCCGATGATCTTTGAAGAGGTTCAGCTCAAGAACGTGGTGACGATCGAAGGGCCGTTCGGCACCTTCTATCTGCGTGACAGCGATGCCCCTGCCATCTTTTTGGCCAGTGGAACCGGTTTTGCACCGATCAAGGCTTTGATGGAACAGTTGATCGCCAGCGGCAGCAGGCGTCGGGTGCATCTGTATTGGGGTGGACGTGCTGCGCAGGATCTGTACATGGACCACCTCTGCCGTCAATGGCAAGCTGAACTGGACTGGTTTGAGTACATACCTGTACTGTCAGATGATATATCCGGGTGGAGTGGCCGTACGGGATTTGTGCATGCAGCTGTCATTGAAGACTATTCGGATCTGTCTTCACATCAGGTATACGCCTGCGGCGCACCTGTTGTGATCGACTCAGCTCGACGTGATTTCACAGCAAAATGTGGTCTGCAGGAAAGCAATTTCTTTGCAGATGCCTTCGTATAACGGTTTTGCCTGATCCCATCATCTCGCACCTGAACCAAAGTTGATTATCAAATAGTGAACTTAGTGTTGCATTAATGGTGCGTATGTAGAAAATACAGTACTGTACTGTATGTAAAAAACATAAAAACAAACGGAGCCATAGCGATGTCATTATTGAAAAAATCCACGCTGTTCAAAGCCACCATTGCTGTTACTGGTGCGTTGTTGACCTCCACAGCTTTTGCGGCAGAGGTGACCCTGCGTTACAACCAGTGGTTCCCTTCGCAGCACTGGTCACAGAAAGACGGCCTCTATAAGTACTTTGAAGAGATCGAAAAAGTGACAGAAGGGCGTGTCAAGGTACAGCCATCCGCCAAGCCGTTGGCCCCTCCGACTCGTAACTACCAGGCCGTTGTATCTGGCATTGCTGACCTGGCCTGGGGGCCACATGGCTATGCACCGGGTGCTTTCCCGTTGACTGAAATGGTTGAGTTTCCGTTCACCAATATTGATGCAGGCGTCAGCTCGGCAGCATATTGGCGTGCATATGAAAAGTATTTCAAGGCAGCAGGGATGCATGACAATGTGCATACGCTGGCTGTACATGTGACATCCGGCGGCAATCTACATATGAAGTCGAGCCCGGTTGTTAATCCTGCAGACCTTAGCGGTAAAAAGATTCGTGTCCAGACCAGTGTTGTAGGCGATGCCTTGACCACGCTTGGTGCGGTGCCAATTTCGGGCTCTTTGTCAGAGCTTCGGGAGTTTCTGTCCAGAGGAATTATTGACGGAACCACGCTGTCGGATGAGCTGCTGACTGGGTTCAAAGTAGATAACTACGTTGAGCACATTACACAAATACCGGGTGGCATATTTACAAACAGTACCTTTGTAATTGTAAACAAAGACAAGTGGGACCAGATAAGCCCTGCAGACCAGAAAGCAATTATGGATATTTCCGGAGAGAAACTGGCCGTGCGCATGGGATCTCTTTGGCATGAAAACGATGTTCTGGCACGTGCACAGCTTAAGGAGCGGCTGGGTGAAAATTATAAAGAAGCAGGCGAAGAGCTGAATGCAGCAATCGACAAGGCTTTTGAACCGGTGCGCGCTGATTGGTTCGATAAGGCGGAAGCCAATGGTGTTGATGGTAAGGCAGCTTTTGATTTCTACATGAATGAGATTAAACGTCTGAACTCTAAATGAGGATAAGGGCCATGCTGGTGCATGGCCCTTATACAGGGTTTCTTATGAGTATGTCCTTGTTGAAAGTGTTGGATTACATCTGTTCGAAGATATCAATGTTATCTCTTGTTGTTATGGCTGGGATAACCTTTGCAGATGTATTCGGACGTGTTTTTTTCAATAGCCCAATTGGTTTTGCTTATGAAGTGGTAGGTATATGCCTTGCGGTTTGTTTTTACTCGGGCTTGTATCATGTCCACAAAAAGAGAAAGCACGTCAAGATTGATTTGCTTGAGAAAATATTCAAGGGCAGGACTGGAATATTTCTCGCTTGGTTCAGTTATATCATAGAGGTCGTTTTCTTTTCAGCTCTTGTTTATATGGTTTATATACAGGCTAAAGAATCCAGGTTGTTTGGGGATGTGTTCATGTTCCTTGGATTGGAAAAGTGGATAATATTGGCGGTTATGGCTGGTTTTGCAATGGTTGCATTGATCAGTCTTTTGGTTGTTTACCCCGATAATAATCAGGAATAACAGGCGAAATTATGGTAATGCTTATAGCTTTTCTTTCACTTCTTTTCCTGTTGTTTATTCGTGTACCCATAGCAATATCGACGGGTGTAGTCGGTGTGCTTGGTCTGGCATATTATCAGGGTTGGTCGCCAGCAATGAGCCAGCTGGGCATGATTGCAACGGAAACGGTACTTTCCTATGAGTTTTCGGTTATTCCGTTATTTATTCTTATGGGTAACATCATCAGTCGCTCAGGCTTGGCTGATGAGTTATACAATGCCACTCATGCGTTGGTAGGTCATCTTAAAGGGGGCCTTGCAATCACGACGATAGGTGCATCAGGTGGTTTCAGTACTTTCTGTGGTTCCAGTTTTGCCACAGCTGCAACCATGACGCGTATTGCATACCCTCAGATGAAAAGATTCGGTTACAGCGATGGCCTTGCAACCGGATCCATTGCTGCGGGCGGGACTCTGGGTATTCTTATACCACCCTCCATTGCGCTGGTGTTCTACGGTATTATTACCGAAACTGATATTGGCAAGCTTTTCGTGGCAGGTGTTATACCTGGTATTCTAGGTGTCATCTTTTACGTTGCAGCCGTACTTTTTGTCGTTCATGTTCTGAAGGATAAATGTTCGGATGCGAGTGAAGCGACACTTAAAGAGAAGCTGTTGGCCATTCGGCAGTTGTGGGCCTTCACTCTATTGATTTTTATCGTATTGGGTGGGATCTACTTTGGGCTTTTCTCTCCGACAGAAGCGGCTGGTGTGGGATCTGTCGGCGCCATACTGATTACATTGATCAGAGGACGAATGAGTTGGCAGAAAATGCGAGATGCGCTTGAGGATACGGCCGCAACTACAGTTGCGCTTGTGGCTATTCTGATCGGGTCGCTGATATTTGCAAACCTGGTTAATGTGTCCAATCTTCCATTTACCATCGTTCAATGGATGGAAAGTCTGAACCTGGGTCTGATGGGCGTCCTGCTTTTAATCCTGATGATCTATTTTGTTCTTGGAGCTGTTCTTGAATCCATTTCAATGCTGCTGTTAACAGTACCGGTTTTTTATCCCATCGTTGAAGGAATGGGGATGGACCTTATCTGGTTCGGTATCATTGTGGTAATTGCAACAGAAATCAGCTTGATTACTCCCCCGGTAGGGCTGAACGTATTTGTACTCAAGTCTGTAGTGCCTGACGTTGATCTTAAAGTGATATTTAAAGGGGTGTTCCCGTTCCTTATCGCTGATATTTTAAGATTGGCACTTATTATTCTGTTCCCTGCGCTTTCTTTGGTTCTGGTTGAAATGATGTAGCTCCTGCGACGCCAATGGTTTTGGAACCGAGCCACCTCTCAATGAGGTGGCTTTTTTGTAGCAGGTTAGAGGTTTCTGAATTTGCAGTCAGACAGCGGGCAGTTGTCTGCCAGAAAGTGGGCTATGCGCTGAGCCCGTTCCTTGCGGACTTCCTCAGAAGAGAAGGGATCGACCAGAGATGTGGCAATCAGGAAAGAATATACCAGGTGTGCGAGATCATTCGCCTGACTGCTGGTGTGGCCAAGGTCGATAAATAATCCTTCGATGAAGCCGATTCTGTAGCTGTCCACTTCATTCACGGCAGCGCGTGCAATTTCATCGCGCCGGCCCCAGGCCCGAAGAGAGATTTCAATTGATGCGGCTTCCTGGGCTTTATCGCCTTTCAAGGGAAGTGACATCAGCTCCATCAACTGCTCTTTACTGTCCTGGGATTTCTGTTTCAGGCTATCGATGACGGCTTCAGTCGCTTTCAGCCTCCAGGTGTCCAGTATCGCTTGAAGCAGTTCTTTTCTGCTGTCAAAGTGGTAATAGAAGCTGCCGCGCGTAATTTTCAGCTTCTTGGCAAGATTGTCCACGCGCACCATGTCTATGCCACTAGTGGCAAGCACTTTAGTGGCTGCATTTATCCAGTCGTTGCGTGATAAGCGCTTGGTAGCCATAGTACTGATTGATCCCTAGTCACTGTCCCAAATGATATGAGTATACAGCTTATAGGCAATATAGTGACTAGGCTGAATCTATTTCAGATAGAATGCATATTAAACAACGGGATATATCAGTCCACGTAAAGTCCATATGTGTATGTTTTGGATCAATTGTTGTCGCAGGGCTGGCTCGTTGCCCGCAACTTCTCCCACGCTGCATACTGGCTCAGGAAAATCTCACCACTCAAGTCGTGCAGAAAGTGAGTGTCCTTGAGCTTGTCCATAACCGGCCCCTTGACTTCCGACAGGTGGAATTTCACACCGCTATCCATCAAGCGCTGATTAATCGCCTCAAGACTTTCAAGTGCCGAGGCGTCGATCAGGTTGACGGCCGGGCACATCAGTACAAGGTGTCGCAGCTCCGGGTTGCGCGCCACCTGATCATAGATGAGATCTTCCAGATAGCGGGCATTGGCAAAGTAGAGGCTTTCATCCACACGCAGGGTGAGGATGTGCTGCTCGGTTTCGACCTGGTGTCGGTCGATATTACGGAAATGCTCTGTACCGGGTACTCGACCCACAATGGCACTGTGTGGTTTGCTGGTGCGATACAGGTAAAGCAGCACAGACAGGCCGACACCGGCGATGATGCCCAGCTCAACGCCATGTACCAGGGTCAACACAATAGTGGCGAGCATGGCAGCGAAATCACTGCGTGAGTAGGCCCAGGTTCGTTTGAGTGCCCCCAAGTCAACCAATGACAGGACCGCTACGATGATGGTGGCCGCCAGCGTTGCCTTGGGCAGGAAAAAAATCAGGGGTGTCAGTACCAGTGTAGCCATTGCGATGCCGACTGCCGTGAAGGCACCCGCGGCGGGTGTTTCGGCACCGGCATCAAAGTTGACCACTGAACGTGAGAAACCGCCGGTTACAGGAAAGCCACCGGACGCTGCAGCGGCAATGTTGGATGCGCCAAGCCCCACCAGCTCCTGATCCGGGTCGATTCGCTGGCGTCGTTTGGCTGCCAGCGTTTGTGCGACTGAAACAGATTCAACAAAGCCGACAATGCTGATTAAAAGGGCGGATACAAACAGCTGCTTCCAAAGTTCCAGATCAAAAGAGGGCAGGGTCAGCCCTGGCAGCCCTGAAGGCACCTGTCCGACAACCTTCACGCCCTGTGCCTGCAGATCCAGTCCCCAGACAGCCAGTGTAGTGGCAACAACAGCCAGCACAGGCCCTGCCTTGGCGATAATGTCGGCAAGGCGAGGACCCAGCCCCACTTTCACCAGCAGAGGCTTGAGTTGCTTGCGTACCCAGAACAGAAAGGCGGTGGCACTCACCCCGATGACCAGCGTTGGCAAGTTGATATGCGCCAGCTGGCCCGCCAGCGCCATCAGGATATCAAGCAGATTGTGACCGCCGGCATCGACACCCAGTATGTGTTTGAGCTGGCTGGCTGCGATGATCAGGCCGGAGGCGGTGATAAAGCCCGAGATGACCGGGTGGCTGAGAAAATTGGCCAGAATACCAAGACGAAACAGCCCCATCAGGATCAGGATGACACCGGACAAAAATGCCAGTGCGATGGCCGCTGCCAGATATTCAGCTGTACCGGCCAGCGCCAAATTGCCCACCGCAGCGGCAGTCATCAGTGAAACCACCGCCACAGGCCCCACCGCCAGGGTGCGGCTGGTACCAAAAATGGCATACGCCACCAGCGGCAGGATGCTGGCATACAAGCCGACTTCAGGCGGCAGCCCGGCCAGCAGGGCGTAGGCCAGCGACTGGGGGATCAGCATGATCGTGACGATCACGGCAGCCACCAGGTCGCTGGTCAGGGTTTCACGGTTGTAGACCTTGAGCCACTGTAATATGGGCAAGTAGCGTTGCAACATCAATCAGGCTTCCTGAGTCAGGGGGCTGTATAGGTGTTATTTCCGATCACCGAAGTCACAAGCCTGAGTGGCCTCGTGATCGGCGGGTCGGTGATTGAGAATCTCGGGTCCTGCCATCCACTCATGCCCTTTTAGCATGGCATTCCAGTAGATCCAGGGCAGCATTTTTTCCTTCAGCAGCCAGGCAAAGCGGCTGGGTTCCTTGCCGTCGACCAGCCAGAGCGGAAAGCTCGGCTGCAGTTTGCCACCATAGCCGAATTCCGCCAGCACGATCTTGCCACGCTCCACTGTCAGTGGGCAGGAGCCGTAACCGTCGTAGATGGCTCGTGGCGCTTCTCCTTTTAGCGCCAGCAGAATGTTCTCGGCCACGACCGGTGCCTGCTTGCGCACGGCAGCGGCAGTTTTGGCATTGGGGGTGTTTCCGGCGTCGCCAAGCCCAAAGATATCGCCGAAGCGGCTGTGCTGAAGTGTTTCCGGATTCAGTTCAATCCAGCCGGCAGCATCCGCCAGCGGGCTCTCGCTGATCAGTTTCGGTGAGCGTTGAGGCGGGCAGACATGCAACATATCAAATGGTTTTTCGACTTCCTGGCTGTTGCCTTCTGCATCCGTAACCTTGAAAAGGGCAGTTTTGGCCTGTCCGTCCACTTGAATCAGATTGTTCTGATAGTTCAGGTTGATGCCGTACTTCTCCACGTATTTCATCAAAGCCGGCACATAATCGGCTACCCCAAACAGGGCAGCACCTGCCGTACAGAACTCGACTTCGATATCCTTCAGCACGCCCTGACGCATCCAATGGTCACAGGACAGATACATCGCCTTCTGCGGTGCGCCTGCACACTTGATAGGCATCGGTGGCTGAGTGAACAGGGCACGCCCCTTTCGAGTACTTTGTACCAGCTCCCAGGTATAGGGTGCGAGGTCGAACAGGTAGTTGGAGGTGACACCGTTACGACCCAGACTTTCACGCAACCCGGGTATTGCGTCCCAGTCCAGCGTCAGGCCGGGCGCGACCACCAAAATGCGATAGCCGATCTGTTCGCCGTCTTCCAGCAGAACCTGCTGCTGTTCGGGGCGGAACCCTGATGCGGCCGCATGGTACCACTTGACGCTGTCGGGCATGACTTTGCCCATCTGACGTACGGTCTCACGGCGTTCAAATACACCACCTCCGACCAGCGTCCAGCCCGGCTGATAGTAATGTTCAGAACGTGGTTCAATGATGGCAATATCCAGATCCGGCTGGCGCTGTAGCAGGCTGCCGGCGACTGACTGACCAGCAGCGCCGCCGCCTACAATCAGTACATCATGACGCTTGCGGCTGGCTGTATGCATGGCCTCAGCATGGCTGTGAGTACCCGCCAGAGCCTTGATGCGATCACGCTGTGCAGTCAGGTCATATCCGGCTGCTGCCGTGGTTTTGAGAATGGCGTCCACATCCAGACGTGGGGCTTCTGCCAGCGCCCACAGGGTGGTACAGCGAGTACCGGTACGGCAGAAAGCCAGTACGGGTCCATGCAGGCTGTTCATCAGCTCATGAAACGCAGCTACATCCGTATCGGTTATCTGGCCTGAAACCACAGGCTGATAGCGCCATTCCAGCCCATGCCGTTCGGCAGCGGCGCGGATGTCGTCGGTGTCCGGCTGGTCATGACTTTCCTGATCAGGCCGGTTACAGATGATCGCCTTGAACCCCATGGAGGCGGCGAGCCCCACATCGGCGGCCGTCAATTGGGGGCTGACACTGAGAAAAGGCGTAAGCTGATGAACTTCCATAAAACTCTCCCGCGGTACTGTTGTTATTATCGGTTTAGTTGGGACGGTTAAACTCAGAACAGATCGATCGGTACCTTGAGGTAAACCTGACCGTTGCTTTCTGCCGGCGGCATCTTGCCGGCACGCATGTTCACCTGCACGGAGGGCAGAATCAGGCGCGGCATATCCAGAGAGGCATCGCGTTCGGTACGCATGCGGACAAAATCAGCTTCGTTGATCCCTTCGTGCACGTGGACGTTGTGTGAGCGCTCTTCGGCCACGGTGGTTTCGTAAGCGTATTCATCACGGCCCGGTGCCTTGTAGTCGTGACACATGAACAGGCGTGTTGCGTCCGGCAGGGTAAATACCTTCTGAATTGACTGGAACAGGATATGGGCATCGCCACCGGGGAAGTCACAGCGGGCGGTACCGTAGTCCGGCATGAACAGAGTGTCACCAACAAAGGCGGCATCACCAAAGACATAGGTCATGCAGGCCGGCGTGTGGCCGGGGGTATGCATCGCCTTGCCTTCCAGAGTACCGATGCGAATGCTGTCGCCATCGTTGAACAGCGCATCAAACTGGCTGCCGTCACGGGCAAATTCGGTTCCGGCATTGAACGCCTTGCCAAAGGTGTCCTGCACGGTGGTGATGTGCGCACCGATACCCAGTTTTGCACCGGTTTTTTCCTGCAGAAACGGTGCTGCTGACAGGTGGTCGGCATGAACATGAGTTTCAAGAATCCACTCCACCGTCAGGCCCTGTTCGGCAATGAAGGTCAGAATGACTTCGGCTGAACGAGTATCGGTTTTGCCGGCGGCATAGTCGAAGTCCAGTACGGAGTCGACGATGGCGCAGCTGGAAGAATCCGGGTCCTGAATCACATAGCTGTAGGTGAAGGTCGGTTCATCAAAAAAGGCTGTAACGATCGGTTGCATAATAAACCCCGCATATATTCTTAATAGTTATATTCTTATAATCTATCAATAGATACTAATCCTCATTGCACACTCTGCCAACCCCCTTGGGACTATGGGGATGATTGAGTTGCTAAATCGGATCAATGCAAGGCCGGGAAGCGGCTGGATGTGAAATGATACCGGCCGGGTGAGTCCGGCCGGTGAAGGGAAGGGTTATTCCTGTTTTGGGCCGACCCAGACCTGCTGAATATTCACGAATTCAAGGATGCCGTGGGGGCCAAGCTCTCGTCCGAGTCCCGATCGTTTGATACCGCCACTGGGCAGCCGAGGGTCGGTTTTGACCAGTCCGTTGACGACCACCTGACCGGCCTCCATTTCTCGGGCCATCGCCTCGCCACGGCTCTGTTCGGTCCAGATTGAGCTGGCCAGACCGTATTCGGTGTCGTTGGCCAGTGCCAGAGCATGCTCTGCATTATCGGCCTTGAGTACCACGGCGACCGGGCCGAAGGTTTCTTCCTGGCAGGCGGTCATGTCATTGGTTACATCCACCAGCAGGGTCACGGGGTAGAAAAAGCCCGGGCCCTCCGGTAGCTTTCCGCCCAGCAGGCAACGAGCCCCGGCGGCAATGGTTTCATCCACCTGACGCGCCAGTTCGTTGCGCAGATCCTCTCGTGCAATGGGGCCTATGTCGGTTTCGGGGTCGGCCGGATCGCCCTGATTGAGCTTCTCCAGCCGGGTCTTGAGCAGTTCCACAAAGCGGTCATAAACCGAAGCCTCGACAATGATGCGCTTGGCCGCGATGCACGACTGTCCCGCATTGATGATGCGGGAAAAGCCTATCAGGTCCGCGGCTTGCTCCAGGTCTGCATCGGCCAGGACGATGGCCGGGTCAGAGCCCCCCAACTCCATTACAGCAGGCTTGATTTCGGACGCGGCCATTGCGGCGACCTTGCTGCCCCCAGCACTTGAGCCGGTAAAGGATACAGCCCGTATACCGGGGTGACGGATAGCGGCTTCCACATCCGGTGTCTGCAGGGGCAGATTCTGCATGATGCCTTCTGGTGCTCCTGCATGAGCGAATAGATCCACTATCGCTTCAGCACAGGCCGGCACATGAGGGTCATGCTTGAGCAGGCATGTATTGCCCGCCATCAGTGCCGGTGCGCAGAATCTGAACGCCAGCCAGAACGGAGCGTTCCAGGGCAGAATCCCCAGCACTGGCCCAAGAGGCAGATGCTGGACATAACTGTGGCTTGCGTCCGAGGCCAGACTCACGGGCTGCAGGTAGCTTTCGGCATGCCCGGCATAGTGTTCGGCACACCAGGCAGCCTTGAGCACCTCACCCCGCGCTTCCTTAACTGGTTTCCCCATCTCGTCGGTCATATGACGGGCCAGTTCAACTTCTTCGGCCCGCATGAGAGCGGCGACCTGATGCAAGACCTCGGCTCGCTCTGCAAAGCTGCGTGTGCGCCAGTCGGCAAAGGCCCTGTTCGCCATGTCGATGCGGCTGTTCATGCTGTCGCGATCCAGTGCGGGATATTCATGCAGCAGCTGACCGCTGGTGGGATTGATCACTCTGAGCATGTGGCTCTCCTTAGTGTTTCTTGCCGGATTTTTGCTTCGATGGATGCTTTTTGCCTTTGGTGTGGCAAGGCGTATCCGGAGGGGCAGAGCTCGCAGCCGTCATGACGGGCTCCCCGGTCTTGGTCGCTGCGCGGGCACCCGCCGCACTGGGCTTGACCACAAAGTCCTGTGGCATGTCCTCGAAAAACGAGCCACAGCCGTCATCGGTTATATAGAAGGTATCCGATATACCACAGGTCTTGTCGCCATCCACACCCCACATCCACGGGATCAGGTGGAAGGTCATGCCCGGCTCCAGCACCGAGCTGTCACCACCCTTGAGGCTCATGATGTAGCCTTCATCCCAGCTGGGCGGAAAGGCGATGCCGATGGAGTAGCCAGATCGGGTGATCAGGCGGGCACCTACATCGTTTTCGGTAATGATGGAGCGCACAATGTGGTCGGCGTCAGATACGGTAAGCCCAGGCCTCAGTTCAGCCCTGATGTGCTTGAGAGCACACTTCATGGTTTCCTGAGCCTTGTACATCGATTCACTCAGTTCACCGCAGATGACCGTGCGCATCAGGGCGGTGTGATAACGACGGTAGCAACCGCCCACTTCCAGAAATACATGCTCACCGGGCTGAACTTCACGTCCCTCCCAAGTGGCATGGCCAATCATGGTACGTGGGCCAGAGGTGACGTAGGGCATCACGGCGGGAAAATCGCCGCCGGCCCGAAACATGCCGGCACTGATGGCGGCACCGATCTCGTTTTCGGTCACACCCGCCTGACAGGCCTCAATGCCGGCCTCCATCCCGGCGCGGGCGGCACGGGCGGAGATGCGCATCACATCCAGTTCATGCGAGGACTTGCACTTGCGGCCCTCTTCCACGATGCCAAAGCAGTCCATCAGCCGCCCATCCTTGAAGGCCGTACGAAAGTAATCCTGATGGTAGGCCGGGAAAAAATAGCTGTTACGCTCATAGCCCAGCACCTTTTTTGACAGGCCAAACTCTCGCAGCGATTCGATCAGCATCTGGATTGCATCGCCGGTATCGGAGTAGGGCCGCGTCTTTTCCACCCAGGTGCGGGCATGAACGTTGGACTCTTCCATCATCCGAGTGATCATGAACGGCTCGTCTTCCAGTGGTACCACCAGCGCCTGAAAATAGGAGTAGCCGGTGGTCTGGTAGTCGGTCAGATACATCAGGTTCTCGGGGTCAGAGATGATGACCGCATCCAGCAGGCGTTTTGACATGCGCTGGCGCAGCTCATCGATGCGGCGCTCATATTCCTCGAACGGGAACGTCATATCATCGCGTTTGCGCATCAGGCAGCCTCCATGATTTTTATGACGGCGGCTTCCAGCCGGTTGAGACCGGTTTCCAGATCCTCATCGGGAATGGTCAGGGGTGGGATCAGCTTGATGACCCGACCACCAATACCACAGGGCCCTACCAATAGGCCTGTGTCAAAGCACTCACGGGCGATGGTTTTGGCCAGTGCGCCATCGACCACATCCAGTGCCTGAATCATGCCGCGCCCGCGCACGGCAAAGCCGGCGTCGGGGAAGCGTGATGCCAGTGACTGCAGGCGCTCGTGAATCATCTCGCCGCGCTCGCGGGTCAGTTGCATCAGCCGGTCATCCTCGAAGTAGCGCAGAGCTTCGCGCCCGGCCACAAAAGAGAACCCCTGTCCTCGGAAGGTGCCGGTATGCTCGCCAGGCTGCCAGTGGGCATCGTGGTCAGGCTTGACCAGATTCATCGCCAGAGGCGTGCCGAAACCGCCGATCCCCTTGGCCAGACAGATGATGTCTGGCTCCAGCCCGGTGTTGTCAAAGCTGAAGTAACTGCCAGTGCGCCCACAGCCCACCTGAATGTCGTCTACGATCAACAGGGCACCGGTGTCCCGTGCCAGCTGTTGCAGCTCCAGCAGCCACTCGGTGCTGGCAATATTGACCCCGCCTTCTGCCTGAATGGTTTCAATGATAAACGCGGCGGGCTGCTCGAAACCGCTGGAGCTGTTCTCCAGTGCTTCACGCAGCGTGTTCAGACACCCTATGCCACAGCCTGATGTAGTCTCGAACGGTGCATGAGTGACGTGATTCAGGGGTACGCCTGCAGCCTTGCGGAACACCTGGTTGGCGGTACAGGCCAGCGAGCCCAGCGTCATGCCATGAAAGCCCTGGGTGAAGGCGATAACTTCGGTGCGGCCGGTGACGCGACGTGCCAGTTTCAGCGCGGCTTCCACCGCGTTGGTGCCGGTGGGGCCCATAAACTGCAGCTTGTAGTTCATCTGGCGCGGTTCAAGAATGGTGTCCACAAAGGCGCCGATGAATTCGCGCTTGACCGTCGTGCTCATGTCCAGACTGTGGGCAACACCGTCTGAGCGGATGAAGTCGATCAGGGCTTCCTTCATGTGCGGGTTGTTATGGCCAAAGTTCAGCACCCCGGCCCCGGCAAAAAAGTCGATATAACTTCGCCCCTGTTCATCCACCTGACGGGCGTTGGATGCGCTTGCAAACACGGTTGGGTAGGCACGGCAGTAGCCACGGATTTCGGATTCCCATTTTTCAAACAGATCCATGTCGATCTCCTTGTGTAGCCAATTGTGAAATGGAGCTAGGCAAGGCAGGGGCCTCGCCAGAATTCGGACTGTTATGTGTTTGCCGGTGAGTCACCGGGTGGATGTACAGCTGAGATGTTCAATTGAGTGTTAGCGGAATACGTACAGGCTTGCACAGCCCTGCAACTTCACCCTAGAAGAGAAAGTGCAGGGCAGCAAGTAAAGGGGGCGTTTTTTATGTACAGGGACGTACGGTATGCTGCAAGAGCAGGGACGGGTACTACCAATGGATTATGAGTTCTGATATTGAACCATAAATTCTTTGAAATCAAAGGGGTATATGCTTATTTAAGCATAAGGTAAAGTGGTTTAGTAACAGTAACAGTAACAGTAACTTAGCGTTAATTGTCGTGGTGCGTTCATTGGTGCTTCCTAAAGGTCTGCAAAGGGCCAACTCCAGCATTACTGAAAGGTTTCCCCGGCTAGCGCACAGAACCGGTATTGCGGTGATCGATCGGCACCTGCCGTAACTTTCGACCCAATTCGGTTATTCAGGTTGCGTCAGCATGTAAATCTGAAACCGAGTTCTGTAGAATTTACAGTGATAATTTGATGGATGGATAGCAATGCAAGGACTCAGCGTGAGTTATTACCAGATAGAAGCAATGTATGAAGGACGTCACTATGTTGGTTAACAAGAGGCTTGGGCTAGCAGTCTATTATTGCGTAGATGATCTTCCTGGTGCCCATATCCCGGCAACACGGTTGAGCGGAATCTTAGAGCGCCTCCAGCAAGGGCTTACGCTATCGAAAATCACATTAAAATATTTAGAGAGTCAAGGGCTATTAGCCCTACATCGTCATGCCAGTGGCGGTTCAACTTCTGATGAATTTCATCGGGACGCAAAGGTTGAGCAAGTGCAGCGAAAAAAAGAAGCCAGGGCTTTAAGAGTAGCAGCGGAGCTAGAGCGGCAAGAAAAGGAGGCTGCTAGGCAAGCTCAGATGAAACTGGCACAAGAAAAAGCTAAAGCTGCCCAACAAGCGCTGGAACAAGACCCTAAATATATAGCAAAAATAAGGAATAAGAAACTAAGAGCTCGTTACAACCTTGACAGGTTTATTGAAAGAGATTGTTTTGCTCCTCTTATGGATATATTGAGGCGTGTTGATGCGGGAAAACGCCTTTCTGAAAAAGATATACTCTGGCTATCCACTGATGGTAAAGAGTATTTTAGCGATAGTTTGAGAGCTGCTTATCACCAGATTGAGGCAGAGTTCTACAGCAACCAATTTAAGGTAAATCAAGATATTTGGATGGCTGTTAATGCTAGTAGCCATTATAGGAAGTGTGATAAAGCAAAGGTCGCTGATGTGCTTCTCAATACTATTAATATCGAAGCAAAGAAATCTCCAAAATTGAGATCCGCATTTTTTACGACTTATGGTGGTGTGAAGCGAGATTTGGATCGTAAAGATGAGGCAATTAGATTGGGTGAAAAGGCCCACGGGTTGATGAATAAAGATTTCCGTCCATGCACCCTTATTGGGGCAGTCTATATGGAAACGGGACATTGCATCTTAGGGCAACAGTGGTACGACAAAGCTGTCGAGCGAGGTGCAAGTGAGCAGGCTATCGATAGTGAACTCCGTAGTATTTATATGCGTGCGGATAACACCACCAAAAAGGCGATGCGCACTCACCTCTTACAAGTCGATCCTGAACGCTATCGTTGGACGCAAAAACCTTAGTGCTAAACGTGGATGATACGAACGGAAAACTCAGGTATAGAGCAATAACTGCTAATGTTTGCTATCGTGCCGATAGCTCCCCTAGAATAAAGTTCGCCTAACGTCTGCTTCGGGCCAAATACTGCTGATTGGTTGTCCGTCAAAGCAGTCCACCACGGATTCAATAGCATTGGTCTCATAGGCCAGGGTTTTAAATCTGAGCCTCATTGGGCTATTGCCTCCAACAGTTTGTGGAGTCTAAAATTGATTCAAGGCTCCATAAATATATTTTCTCTTCGTAAGTCAGTACTGAGGCGTGTTCTGGAGCCTGCAGGCTCTACTACTGAATTCAAGGAGTCTGTATTTGGCTTTGCGCTCCACAAGCTCTTTTTTTGCTATTGCGACTTCCACAAACGACTCACAATACATCACGTCCTTCAGCCAGTTTGATCAGCTTGAAGAAAAAAGCAATCCAGCCGTTCCAGTCCCTTTCGGCTGAAATTGCTTTTAGGCGCTCGTAATATTCATCCCGGTTGTGCTCCAGGTACTCGATAGGTAGTCAATCGGCCTTTTCCGGCAAAGGCGCTCCCGTCAGTCGGGCAAAAACCTCTACCACTCTGGGCAGCAAGTCGTCATTGAACTGGTAGTGTGGGCTGTGGCAGGGTGCCTGGAAGTTGTCCTCCCGTGCCATGCCAATCAGCGCGAACGCCCCCGGCACTTCGTTCAGGTAATAGCTGAAGTCTTCCGATGCCATGATCGGCAGCGGCAGGTTTTGCATCTGCCACTCTTCCCCAAGGGAGGACTCAAGTGCGCGGCGGTATTCTGCGGCCGCTTCAGGGTGATTGATGGTGGCTTCATAGCGCTTCACGGTTTCAACCTGCGCCGTGACACCGTAGGTGCGCGCGGTGTCTTGGGTGATCTGCTCGATGAGTTCGTTCACCAGTGGGCGCAGCTCGGGCTGTGCCAAACGGATGCTGCCCTCAATGCGAGCGGTCTCGGGTGTCACGGTCGGTGCACTGGGTGCTTCAATGGAGGCAACGCTTATCACGGTCGCGGACTGTGGTGGCAGGCGTCGGCTGACGATTTGCTGCAGGTTAAGGGTCACGGCTGCGGCGGCCAGCACCGGGTCGCGACAGATTTCGGGCTGACTGGCGTGGCCCCCTTTGCCGGTCAGGGTGATATGAAAAGTGCCGTTGCCGGACATGACCGGTCCATCGGGACAGGCCGCCTGTCCCCAGGGTATGGCGGGCCAGTTATGCCAGCCGTAAATACGGTCAATGCCGTTCAGTGCCCCCTCTTCAATCATTTTGCGGGCGCCATGACCGCCTTCTTCTGCCGGCTGGAACAGCAGTGTAACGGGGCCCGGAAGGTCTGTTTCGTGAGCCTTCAGCCAGGCTGCTGTTGCCCAAAGGGCTGCGGTATGGCCGTCGTGGCCGCAGGCATGCATACAGCCGGGCGATTCAGATCGGTAGGGCAGGTCGGTAAGCTCTTCGATAGGCAGGGCGTCTATGTCGCCGCGCAGGGCGATATGAGGTCCGCTTGCATCAGCAGCCAGAGTGGCAAGCGTGCCGTATTCTGCACAGCTGCGCCAGGCAATCCCCAGTTTGTCCAACTGTTCTCGGATCATTCGGCTGGTGTTTTGCTCCTGCCAGGTCAGCTCCGGCTGGCGATGTAGCTGGTGTCTGAACTGAACAGCCTCTTGCATGATGGCCTGCCATGAATGAGACATGCCCCCTCCTTGTCAGTGGGTTGTACATCTTGTCATGTCACACAGTCTGGCAGAGAGTCGCGCCAACCCCCAAATTAATTGTCAGTCTTCGCAGCATCGGCAAGCCGTGCTGCTCGCGCCAGCTACGGTGTATTGATCCGCGTTGTGTGGCTTATTTGCATACGGATTGATCAGTGCCAATATCAGTCACGGCCATAGCGGTCATCCAGCCGTTCAATATCGGCTTCATCCAGTACATCACCTGACTGGACTTCAAGAATCAACAGGGGGTCCGTGCCATTGTTGGATAGCCGGTGCAGCTGTCCCTGAGCAATGGCGATGGATTGGTTGGCACCCAGCTCAATATGTTCAGCATCCCGAGAGATGCTGGCATGGCCGCTTAGAACGACCCAGTGCTCGGCACGATACCGGTGGCGCTGCAGAGACAGGGCAGCACCGGGGTTGACGCTGATCAGCTTGACGCGAAAGCCGGGACCGTCAAGAAGATGCTCGTAAAAGCCCCAGGGGCGGTGGACCCGGGGATGGTTGATCAGCTCGGATCGGCCCTGTTGCTGCAGTTCGGCTACCAGTTGCCTCATCTCGTTGGCGTAGTTCTTGTCGGCCAACAGCAAGGCATCCGGGGTATCCACCACCAACAGGTTGCTCAGCCCCAGGGCTGCAATCAAGCGCTCCCCACCCATGAACAGCGTGTTGTGGCAGTGTAAACGTGTCACCTTGCCCTGAGCGCGACAACCATCGGGTGTCTCAGGCAGCTGCTGTTCGAGGGCTGCCCAGCTGCCCAGATCCTGCCAGTGGGCCTGCAGTGCGGTAACGTGGCAGCTGGAAGCATGCTCCAGCAGCGCATGATCGATAGAGATCTCCGGGCAGGTTAGAAAGGGCTCGACACCCACCCGGATGAAGTCCAGATCGGTCGTGCGCTGTTGCCAGGCATGCTTGCAGGCTGCAATAAGATCCGGCTGCAGGGGCGTCAGAGTTGCCAGTAATGTGTCCGCCCGAGTGAGTAACACCCCAGCATTCCAGAAGGCTCCGCGCTCAATGAGATCAGCCGCCTGCACCGCATCGGGCTTCTCGATAAAGCGCTCAACCTGCACCGGGTCTGCAGGGTCTGGCAGAATATACCCATACCCGGTTGCGGGATGATCAGGCACTACGCCAAAGAGGCAAAGCTGGCCGGATGCGGCGGCGGGTCTGGCACTTTCAGCCGCCTGCGCCAGAGAATCAATTGGGTCGATCAGCTGGTCAGCCGGCAGGGCCAGCAACAGCTGGCAGGGTGTACCCCGCTCAACGGCATCCAGTGCGGCCAGTACAAGACTTGCCGCCGTGTTACGGCCTTCGGGTTCCAGCACAATGCGGCCTTGCAACCCCGTTTCCTGCAGCTGTTGGGCCAACAGAAAGCGATGCTCTTCGCGTCCTATCAGCAGTGCAGAGACTTGACTGATCTGAGCGGCGCGCTGCAGGCACTGCTGCAGAAGGCTTTGCTGGCCGGCCAGGCTTAAAAACTGCTTGGGATGATGCTGGCGGGACAGGGGCCAGAGGCGGCTGCCACTGCCACCGGCCAGAATAACGGGCTGCATCTTGGGTCTCGGGTTGACGAAAAGCTGCAGTGTACCGCAAAGCGTTGCGAGATGGAGTGAAGAGAATCCGTCTCGGCTTTGCTAACATGTTGAAAACCCGTACGGATGAGACCGTTATGCCTGTTGAAAATCTGCTTCCTGCCATTGTTTCTTCGCTGATCATCGCGCTGCTGGTTTGGGCACTGGTCAGCTGGCGCAGCGGGTTGAAGCTTGAACGCGAGCGCCAGGTTGCTGCCCAGCTTCAACTCCAGCTTGAGCAGCTGCAGGATGAAAGTGACATGCTGCGTGACCAGACTCAGCAACAGCAGCAGGAGCAACTCAGGCTGAAGGTCGAGCTGAGCCGGCTGCAGGTGCAGCATGACGAGCGTCAGCAGGCCGAACGGCAATATGCAAGCTGGTGGCAGGAAGAGAAATCACGTCTTCAGTTACTGCAGCAAGAGTTGCAGCAGCTGCAATCTGAACACAGTGCCCTTAAGACACGGCGTGAGGAGCAGGAACGCCATTTCCAGCAGCAGATGGAACAGCTCGAAGCCAGTCGTGAGCAGCTGAAAAAGGAATTTGAGCAGCTGGCCAGCGAAATTCTGGAGCGCAAGGGCAAGGCGTTTACCGAAATGAGTCAGCAGAGCCTTAACCATCTACTGAATCCAATCCAAAGCGAGATGAAGGGTTTTCGGGAAAAGGTAGAGCATATTCACCTGCGGGAAACGGAGCAGCGTGTCCAGTTGCGTACAGAATTGCAAAATCTGCAGCAGCTGAATCGTGCGATTACCGAACAGGCCGAAAAACTCACCACTGCTTTGCAGGGACAGAAAAAGGTTCAGGGCAACTGGGGCGAGTTGATGCTTGAGAACGTACTGGATAACGCGGGCCTCAGGGCCGGAGTCGATTACCGGCGTGAGGTGAGCTTCAACGGTGAAGATGGACGCCAGCGTCCCGATGCGATCGTCTATCTGCCCGGTGACAAGCACCTGATCATTGATGCCAAGACCTCGCTGGCGGCCTACACCCGTTATGTCAATGCTGAACAGGACAGTGAACGTCAGCAGGCTTTGCGTGAGCATGCCCGTGCGGTTGCCGATCGCATCAAGGAGCTGGCCGAGCGCCGTTATGATCGTCTGCCGGGACTGAATTCACCTGAGATCGTGATCATGTTCATCCCGGTGGAGTCGGCCTATGTAGAGGCGCTGAAGGCTGATGAAACCCTGTATCAGCGGGCACTGGAGCAGAATGTACTGGTGGCGACACCAACCACGCTGCTGACCAGTCTCAACATCGTGCGGCAGCTGTGGCGCTTCGAGGATCAGAGCAAGCATACTGCCGAGCTGGCTGACCGGGCCGAGCGGTTCTACAACAAGCTGAACAGTTTTCTCACCAGCATGCAGGATGTGGGCAAGAAGCTGGATGGCGCTCGCATCAGCTATGAGCGTGCGTTTGCACAGCTGTACTCGGGTCGAGGCAATTTGATCAAGCAGGCGGCCGAGTTCAAGGAACTCGGCGTTTCGGTGCAGAAAGAACTGCCTACAGACCTGGTCGACAAGGCCAAACTGGAGCTGGATACCGGCAGTTGACGTGTACTGTGCGCGAGAGGTCTGACGCGTGACTCAAGGCGTCACCCACGGATCATGTCGTCCTGGCCGGTACTTCGGCTGAAAACGACCAGTTTGGACGTCATGATCTGGACAATATGCCCATCCTGATTGGATGTTTCCGAACGGACAGTGACAATGCCCCGGTCTGGCCGTGATCGGGAGGGTGTGACCTGGGTTATCTCACTTGTCACCTGTAAGGTGTCACCAGGGCGTGTAGGTTTTGGCCAGCTGACCTCGACGCCGGCACCGATCAGGCCGCCTGCAACCGGCATTCCGCCCTCCACCAGCAGACGCATGGTTGTCGATGCGGTATGCCAGCCGCTGGCGGCAAGCCCTTCGAACAAGGTGTCTTTTGCCGCTGACGCGTCTAGATGAAAAGGTTGCGGATCGTAGCTGCGGGCAAATTCCACAATGGCCTTTTCATCAAGTTGTGCCGTACCGCTGGTGAATATCTGTCCAACGCTCAAATCTTCTAAATAAAACTTTGCTGGGGTAGGCAAGGCATCACTCCTGTGCAGCGGGATTTTTAATGGTGACCATTATCAATCGGATCGAAGGATAGGTGATATTCATCATCAAAAAAAGCGGTTCTTTTATCCGAGGAGACACTGCACATTCTTGATGAGCGAGCGTCTTGTCCCCATTTTCAGATGACAGGCTTATGCCACCAATCCTCTAGTCTTCATGCAACCAACAAACGCAAAGACGGGCTAAAGTCATACTGGCCCTGCGAATAAGCATAAGAGGATCGCGTGATGCAATATCATCTCAACGGTTTCAAACCCGGCAACTACCAAATTCCTGATGCTGCGCGTGAGCCGGTTGC